>Ga0163217_1036392_pt1 | contig 13623 bp, 18 predicted proteins | sample SynspAceP_FD_185933 | JGI IMG/M metagenome (GOLD analysis project Ga0163217, IMG submission 185933) | Saline lake microbial communities from Ace Lake in Antarctica - Synechococcus sp. Ace-P (PacBio error correction) | ecosystem: Environmental > Aquatic > Non-marine Saline and Alkaline > Saline ... | reverse complement strand
CGGCGCGGTGGAGGCTCGCAAAATTCGCCCGCCAAAGACGGGGGGATAAGGGTTGTGGCACCGATGTCCTGCCGCCGGGAAGGGAACGTTTTCGCGACGGGGGATGTTGGTTTTGGTCCGGGCAAAGGGGGCATCGCGGCGGCGGCGTCTCCGGACAGCCGGACGCCAAAGCAGCATCAGCGGGCGTTTGGCCTGGCCGCGAGGGCTCTGCCGTCGCGCGTCGACATTTTGCTGATAACAAGAATAGCTGAGTCTCGGTTGGTTCGCGGTAATAGGGCGGGTGTCGGGGGCCGACTCGACGGATGTCGGTCAGTGTCTCTCGGGCACGCTTGGCGCATAACGGACCGGACGGGCCCGGGCCCCGAGTGGCGACGTCGGAAAGGCCCCGGCCATAATATTCGGGACACGCGGGAATGCATCATCGATCTGGGTCGCCCATGTGGCCGATTGGGGCCCAAACAAATTTTGGCCCCGCGGTAGTCGTACCACCTCCTGGAGAAGGGCCTCCGCCCCGGTCCGTGAGTGTGGGTCGTCGGCGGGTCTGCCAGCTGAGTAGCGTTGCAACTAGGCTGAACCTAACATGTTAGGCGCAGGATCATGGGCGGTTGCTGGTAACTATGCTTGCCGCGGAATGCACCTAGCTGCCGGGATGGCCGGCGCAGTGCAATCGGTGCAACCGGGTGTTCCTGCCTCGCCCGGCGCGGGGTACCATGCAGATGCCGGGGTGCCATTCCAGCTTGCGTAGGTTCTCGCCCCATATTTGCGGGCACCCTTGTGCCTCGTTGGCGCGTGCGGGGTGAACAAGTTTTTAAAAAGGCGGTTTCCTGGCAAGCGTCATGCTCCAGCGCGTCAGCACCTTCGGGGAAAGTAGCTTTCACCGGGCACGCAATAGGCATCGTGTCCGCGCCCCGTGGATCCAAAAGTGGGCACAAGGAACCTGCCCGCCGGTTCGGCGGTTAAGGGGGCGTTCTGGGGTCATGGGTTCGGGCTCCGTCCATGTTCCTCTTGGTATGCTTCGGTTGGCCAAAAGTGCACACGCCGGGGGCCAGGGTTTTGGGCCAATGCCGTTTGGGGAACAAAAATGTGCGCCCCGGGAATTAGGAATTTGACCCGGGATCGCCCGGGCGCATCCCGCACACTCAACCGATACGGAGATGGGTGTTGGGGTTGTTGTGGGCGCATGGGTCTTCATAAAAGACCTTAGGCTTAAAGCTGGAATGTCATCGGCCCTTTTGACCTGCGGCTGGAGGGGGAATGGGTCCGGGCGTGTTACCAATCACGTCGAAAAGAAAGCGCGCGCGTGCTGGCGCTGCTGGCCGTCGCCCCCCCGGGGTGGCAGGCGCGGAAAGACGGTGGTTGCAGATACAAATTATTGGAGCGAAACGCCGGAGAGCGTTTGAGGCGGGTCAGCCGAGCCTGGGCGCCAGACCGCTGTCTGCCTTGCGCCGTGCCTTGGCCCCGATGGAGGAGCTGGTGGCCAGGCGGAGTCGTACCACCGGTCACGTTGTCGTTGGATTCAGGTGGGCGTGATGGCTGGATCTGGGCAAGGCTGCCGATCACCTAACGGGGCAGGAAGATTCCTTGGAGGGCTCCGAATTGTCAAGATCCGGAGTTTGACAACTGGCTGCGCGAGCAGCGCCGGTTTCTGGGCCCGCCAAATAAGACGCAGCATTCAGGGCGGCGGGGCGCGGGCACGGTGGCTCCCGTTGCCCCCCGACTTTTGATGCACCTGTTGTTGACCCCGTTATGCCCTTTGCCCAATGCCGATCATCTGGGCCCCCCAAGCGCAAGAGCTGGGGAACAGGTGTGGCTGGGACCAGTGTGGGCATCGCTGATTTTTTCATTTATGGATTTGGACGGTTGCAACAATGCCGCAGTGCCGCCAGGGCGGCGCGGCCCGCGACGGCCAACGTATGCGGTTGACGGGACAAGCGCCGCACGACGGGACGCAGCTGATCCTGACGCAGAGTTGACGCATCTAACCGGACCCGGCCAGTCGGTCAACGCGCCCAATTCACCGCCCTCGCAGCGGATCCGGCTGATACTGGCCTAGAATCTGTGCCGCGGTTGCCCCCCGAAACTGTGCCGATCGAAGTGCCAAAGGGAACTTTAGCCTGTGCCGGCTTTGGCGCAAAGGCCTTACCGGAAACCAGCCCCGGGTTCCCAGTCCGCCGGGCAGGCACCCCAAAGCGAAAATGCGGCCGCTTTGAGGGTCTGGGCAGGAGGCTCGGTTTTGGCAAATTAATCACCGGCTCGAAACCGCCCGAGGGGGGATTTCCCCGAAAAAGCGCGGTCTGAAGCTTCGAGGATCTTCCCCCGCCCCGCCCCCCCCCCAGTCCCCGGGCCCAATGTTTAGAGCCATATCATCCTTTGCGTGGACACCCCGCTGGGTTTTTGGCGTTCCATGGAAACCTTGGCCACCCGCGGCCGATTCCGGCTGGTGAAATTCAAATGGCGCCCCCGGGACCCCCCCGGCCAAAGGCGGCAGCGGGGGGCCCGGCAAAAATTTCCCCAAACTGGAAAATGATGGTCGGACCGGGCCCCGGCGATTTGATCCGCGGGCTGGTGCCGAGACCTGGGCAATAAAACCGCCGCGGTGGCATTACCACGGACGATGGCCATTCGTTTGTTTCCCGGTCTCTCGGCCTTGTTGCCATGACCCAAGCGTGGCACCAATCTGCCTATGACGGGGGACCCCCTTGCAAGCGTAAATCAACGGCGTTAGAGGCGCGCCGATCCGTTCTGGCGCCGCCACCACCCACGCAGCGCTTTTGTTTTGAAGGGGAATATGCGCTGGCCCGCCCTTTTGAGCGGGCGAATTTTATCCGGCGCCTGCCGGCAATGCGGAACCACTGCGTTGTTGCTGCGTCCGCCTATTTGGTATTTTCCCATATGTCAAAAAGTGTTGGCCCGCTGGGCATCGCATGGGGCCGCCCCTGATGCGCGGTTGGCGCGGAGGCAAAGCGCGCGTTGTACCGGAGTTCCGAAACCGGTTTTTCAAACCGCAGCTACATTTGAACTGGCTTCCTTTTCTTCCGGACCAGCGCTCCCCCGCTGAACGCGCGTTATGATTGACGAGATGTTCTTCTTAGGTAGGGGGCCGCGTTCGGTCGCTTGGGCGGGGCCCTTGCACGAAGGCATCCGTTCCATTGACGAAATAGGGCAATAAACCTATGCGGGTAATTCCGAACAGGGGCGCAGGCTGAGGAACGGGGCGGCAATCCTCTGGATCTGGGCACGCGACATTTTCTCGCTGGGATGCGCTGAAATGGCAGGCTGGTTTGCGCAGCTGGCGCAGCCGGATTCCACCCAACGCGATTGAGGCCACGGTGGGTTGCCGGTTATGCAGCGGAATCGGGCGGTGGTGCGGTTGGGCCCCTATTATTTCGTCAACCCGCCATGCCGAGATTCGTTGACGCGCCTGCACCGCGCCTTGATATCTTGGTGTACCCCTTTTTGGCCCCGAGATGGCAAAGAAATGGCGGGGGTCCGCCCGTATTTGCCCCTGGGCGATGGACGGGGGCACGGGCATGCGCGCAGATGCGATTGTTTTTGCGCCCGGTCCTTGCGGGGCGGCGATTGATTCTCGTGGGACCCATTGTGGCCCGCCCGTGGGTGCCGCGGCCTGGACGACAGCCCTTGCTGGGAGGAAGCGGGCCGGGGCAGATCGATATGGCGCGTGATGTCTGATTGCGCGTCAACCGGCTGAGGCCTGTCTGAAGGGACCGTTTTGGCATCGCGGCGCCGAGTGCTGGAAAATTCGCGTCGTATTCGGCGGCCTGGTTTCGTCCGGCTGATCTTTTGCCGATCCCACCCGCGCACGGCCTGCGGTGCGACGCCAGGGATGATCGGGGGCGAAACGGATTTGCGATCGCTGGAAGTCAGCCATAACGGCTTTCTGCCAATTTGATCAGGCCACCGAGAACGTAAGGCACCCCGCGACAGGCGGTGGGTCTCTTGCAAGGTTTCATGCGCACTGAAAATGGTGCCGACAGGTCCGGACGGGGTTGCAGGTTCTGGCGACGCAGGCTCGGACTCAAGGTACGGCGGGTATGCCGCGTGATTCCTGTCGATGGTCACATCACCGGCTTTGTTCACCCACGACGGGCTGCTGGGCGGCGGGGGCAAGAACTTGATCACGGATGCGCGCAATATACCCGACCAGGACCCACGGCATGCCGCGTGATGGCGCTCATTGTTCGCGCGGCGAATGCCGCACCCGACGTGGTGCGCAGCCCGTTCCGCGCGTTATAATGCATGATATCGACCGAGTACGCGCGCTTCTTAATCCCGTCCGTTGTTTCCCGCGCGCTCAGGCTTTCGTGTAAGGACTTGCGCAAAGCTGGTGCTCAAGGCTTGCCCGACGCCCGGCGCTCGCGCGCGCCGCAGGCGAGTCCCGGTGCGCCGTCTGGTTGCAACCTCTGCGAGACGCCATCCGGTGGGGCTGCATGATCCGCGGGATTTGGTGAAACATTCCCCAACCCGCTTTTGCCCCGGGGGATTGGTGGGTTCTGGTCCGGCAATAAGGACGTGCCGAAACAGTCTCCGACTTTGTCCATTTGGTGCCTTGAGAGAGACTATTGCTACCAGTTGTTTCTGCCACACGTCTTTCTCACGACATGGCGCAGTTGATAGAGTATCCGCAGGTGCGCGGAGGCCGTCTCTTCACTCAGCTGAGTGTCGCTACCTCGCTCTCGTGTGCAGTTATCGTGGCTGTCGCGTCATTCCGTCGCAGGCCCGCGCGGGTTAAGCGCCTTTTCTGCCCGAAAGCCAAAGCTCTATGGCCGTATCGTGGGCGTCTGCGGGGATGCGGTTTGATTATGGGTCCGAAGGGCATCAGGCGCAGTCACGATCGGCTTCACCCCATGCGAAGCAAGGGGTTGATATCCTGATGCGCTGCGGCTGCGCTGAAGCGGGAGGGCGTCGGACCTGAAGCGAAGGGGTTTGCGGGCAACGACAGGGATTGGCATATTCGCCAGCCCTGGAATCTTCGTCATCTAGGGCCTGGGAAACGCGGTTTTGATGCGGCGCCCGACCCATCTGCTGGGCAGAGCCTGCAAATTTACTGGACCGGGCACGCTAACGCCGATGCCCGCTGGCTGGCGCAGATGATCGACCACCGCCCTCGCCACACGTTGCTTTTGCGCCTATCTGAAGGAGCATAGCGGCGGGGCTTTGTGGGCGGCATTGCAGTAGCCCATTTTTTGCTGCACCCCGATACAAGCCTTGGGGCCACCGATCGTTTGGGTGGAGTTTCAACGGCACAGAGCATATGCCCGTTCCGGCAGATCGCGGCCTGAAAAGGAAGCTGTATGAGTGGGCGGAGCCGCTTGTCGGAAGCTTTCACAGGAGGGGCACCACGCGACCCGGTTGCTGTTGATGACCGAAAATCCGACAAGGAGAATGCGGAACGACCTTCCTGGTCGCACGCCGCGCTTCTGTATCGTCCATCAATCGATATCCGCGGTTCTCGCGGCACAAGGGATTTCCCGTTCGCGGCCTTTATCGCGAAATATGCGGGGCTGGGGCTGATACCCCCTGGGGCCAGGCTTTCGCCGTATCGGCGCTCTGTTCCTGTGGGGTTGGTGGCTTTTTGGGTGGGTCACCTTTTGACTGCAGGCGGCGGATGTTCTATGTCTCGCTGTGGATGTGCCGGGCTGCTGTTGGCATGACCGCAACGGCCATTGCGCTTTGGCATGGCTGCGACGGGTGGAGAGCGGGTGAAGCCCCGACGACCGCTCTTGCGCCCGCATGATTTCACGTCGCCGCGTGCAGCAGATGGAGGATCGTGCCGTTGCTATTGGCGCAGATACCACATCACATCTGTCAGTGCCGCTGAAACCCGGCGTGCTGCGGCGGCTGACCACGGCGCGGCCTTTCACGATCATCAAATACATGAAATCCTGTAGGTTCCGCCCCGGCTTGGCACGATTCGCCACCACTTCATTCAGCACGGATGGGTACTGCCCCAAAAGGCAGCCAAAAGTGATTTTGCAAGGAATTATTAGACGCTAGTTGGGAAAGCTATCTTGAGGATTGGCATCACCAAGGTGCACCGCGGGGGCAAACGATGGCGTGGAACAATTGCGCGGGCTTTCCGCGCAGCCGGTGTTCTTTCTGGATGGCGCACACGGACGGGGACAAATTTCAAACGAGGGGTGCGCCGCCAGCAGGTGCAAACGGCAAGTTCTGGTACAGCCGTTTCCCCGCAGCTCATCCACGGGGATGATCCGCACGAATCGGCTGGTCGCGCGATGGGCTGGCGCGGGGCCGTTGACCCATGATGAATGTCGCGCATGGGCCAATCTCTTCTACACCGCCCGCGGCCAGCGGATGCGATTGAGACGGATCAGGTTGCAGGACGCTGTTGTTCAACGGGCTGGGCGGCATCGCTGATGACCTCGCGGGTGATCCGTTTCGACACGGCCGCAGGGCGGCAAGCGTTTCATCGCGGCAAGCTGTGCAAGACGGCGCGCAAACGGCCGAAGTGCCCCGGTGCGCCCTGGGATGCGCGGCTGAGGCTTTGGCGATGCCTATTCCTGACTTTCCCGCGCATTTTATCGCTTCTGTCTTCGGCGGGGGCTGTCGGCAGTTGGGCTTTTTCCCCGACACACCCTATGAGGGGCGCGGCACGCTGCCCCATTGCCTTTGCCAGGGAATGGCTGCGGCGGGCGCGGGGTCCTGGGCGATGCGAGACGACCGCCCGCCGATCCGGCCCATTGGCGGTGGAGCGTGACGGGTTCCGCCCACGCCTTGCTTGCTGTCCTATGCACGCGATGCAGCGGGCGAACAAAAGAGACAGATGGACACTGTTGCAGGTTTTGGCCGGACATCTTTGGCGTGACGGTCCAACAACACTGTGCGGTGGAGTGCAGCGGCGCGGGCGGCTAGGCGCAGAGCGAGCGGTTTGCGCACGCGCGACGGATCTCGCAGCCTGATTCATGCGCACACGCAGGGCCTTTGCCAAAGGCAAGGCCACGGCGGGACGACCCGTGAGATTGGCGCAGGAGAGTTCATTCTGGCGGATCCGGATTTCGCCGCGGCTATTTGCTTTGTGCCGAATTCACCGGCCGCCCGATACGCGTGCCGCGGCGGGGCCTCTCGCTCCTCGATACAACTCTGGTGACAGATCTGGCTACCACCAGTCTCCGACGGCTCCTCCGAACTTTTCCGCGATTTCGCGGCGGGGCGGCAGCTTTCTCGCTCGTGCGCCAGATTTTGCATAACGAACAAAAGCCTGCAGGCGTTTGTTGTCCGGACAACGGCATCCAGTGCGTTGAGGCGCGGCACGCTGCCGCAAAAAGTGCGTCGCGGATGCGATCAGGGAAGATGTTGTCTTTGACATCAAGAACAGGCGCATCGGGCAGGCCGACGACAAGGATATTCGTGACAAGCGACTAGAACGGGACTTGGACGTGGAGGGGATTGGCTCAGTCGGCCCTTATGACGATTGGTTGCCGATGGAACCGTCGCACGCGCCAGATCTGGATCGAACAATGGATTACCGCCAAGATCATTGGCCTGGTATGGGCCGATGGGCAGTTCTCGCTGCCGCGCAACCGTCGGGCTGCGTCGCGCCTAGCGGCTGCGCAATATCGCGCGCGATATCACAGTCCTGGTGCGCGGGTATGTCGGGTTTTTGCGGGTCAAGCGGATTTTAACAGGCGGCCCAAGGCCAACGCCCCGAGCAGCCGACGCCGATCTGGCGCGCTGCACCGCTCTTTACGCTTCACGCGGACCGACGAAGTGGTTACAGGACGGCTGGGGGTGGTATGACCGTTCGGCATGGCATTGATACCGATCTGGGACCACGCTAGGGTCGTGGAACCTTCCTTCAACGACGCCTTTGTCAGAGCTGGAGCCGCGAGGTCGGGCCCCCTTGGCATACCGAAGACCTGCTGAAACCGGTTTAGGCCCGACAATGATTTTCGCCCACGGCGAGGCACGATCCCTTGGGCCTGTAAACGGGGCCGATCGGATCCCATATCCGCCCCGCGCCGAACAGCGGCGAACAGTTTCCGCCACGGTTCACGAGATCACGCTTGAGATCAACAACCGCCACCGGCTGTTGCGGCGGGGCCGTACCTTTATAGCAGCACCTTCTGAGACACCGCAGGATAGCGGTCTGGTCGAGGCGGATGGATACGCCACGACAGCCAAGTCGTGAAAACGCCGTTCTATTTCAGAGGAAGGCACGTTTTTTCATGTGTTTCTAACTGCCAACATTAGAGACCGGCAAGGGTTTCGGAGGTTTGTGGCAGCAGACGTGGATCCCGAATGGCCGGACGGGTTCCTATCGCCGCCGGCGACGGGGGGCGGAACGTTGGGATCAGCCAATATGGAATTCCTATTGTTCCTTTTGTTTGAGGGAGCGCTGGCGCTGGATATGTGGTCCCCGATGACGGGCCCCGGCACCTGCTCGTGGCGGGCGTGATGGTATAGTCTGTGGCTCCGTGGGTAACATGCTCTCTCTTCTATGCTAGCTGCGAACAGTTTCTCCAGGTAGCTCTATCTGCTGAGTGCAGCTGGTTCAGCTGGGATCGCCGAGGCAACCAAGTGCGAGTGGGCCGTGTCGGCCCGGGGATTCAAAAGGATATCCGCGACCTACTATAGGTTACGCGTTGCGCTGTGTTCTAGCGTCGCGCCAAAACGCTTCGGAATGCGCGTATTTTCACGATTTTTTCACGGAAGGGGTTTCGGAAAATTACGGTACATTCACGGCCCATCTTAACCTTGTCTGTTTTTTGGCAGGTTACCCGCCCCGCTTGGGCCTATTTGTATAATGGCCCTTAAGATGAAACTTGTATATGAAACTGATGACCACAAAACGGCAATTGCGCTAAGCGTCGCGGCCTGCGGATCGTCGAAAGGATTCGACAAAGGTCTTCGACGTCACCGATCTCTGAAGAGGTCGCAGGCCAAACGGACTTTGCACTGATAAGACGGCAATACGGTCGTATGTGTGTGTGGCCATCGCCAGCAGGCAAAGACGCTGACGCGGCGTGCCGTCGGGTGAGCTGAAAAGCCTTGAAACCAAGAAACTGCAAAACCAGCCTGAAAATCCTGAGGGACGGCCGTCTATCAGACGCAATGACGCGGGCGCGCTGGACGGTTGGACCATCAACGGCGTAGAGAAAAGCTTTAAGCCAAGCGATATTAAACGGCGAAGCGATGGATATGAAGTGGACGGGGCTGCGGTTATATCGGTTTCTACAGCTACACGGACCGTGCGAACTTTCTGACCGCTGGCAATGGCTATTCGCAGGTGGTGGGATCCGCGTGACCTCAAGGATCCGATAACCCCGGATGCATGAAGCGCTTTTGCGGTCATCGGCACGAGGCCGCGGACGCTTTTGAAGACCTTGCCCAAGGCGGTCTATCGGTCGGATCACGGGTGGATGTAGATCCCGAACGAATTCCGGTTTCCAAATCGAACTCTTTAAAGCCGGATACAAAGTGCGCCAGTGAGGTGGCGATGACGGCCGATTTCGTGCGGGGCGAAGTCTGGGGACTGCATCCGTGCAAAAGGATTTCAAGACCCCGGAAGCGATGTACTTGATGCCATTGGCGGAACGGTCAAGATGAACAAGACCACGTTTTGATATAACGGCTCTCGCTGACCAGACTTCATCAACGAGCTGGAAGGTCGAACACGGATCAGGACCTATTCTGGGCGCTTCTATGGGCTATATATATAACTGGGCCCTAACCGGATCGGGGCTGAAAGCATGAACGGTAGCGGCTTCTTACACCGCGCGACAATGGAGACTATGAACGTCGGTACAGACGGGGTATTAGAGATGCGGATCAAATTAAGGGTGCCGCTTCTCGGGCGTGGGATGGACCTCAACCATGCCTGCGTCTCCCATTATTCATTGTGGGAGACGCAGGAAGAGTCAGTTCACGCGAAATTTAACTTGCTTGGGGTTAAACCATGGAAACATCTATTTTATTGCCGCCCTGATGGGCGTATTCTGTTGGGTGGCAATCGCCTGGATCGGCGCAGGCCGCGACACCGCAGGACTATCTGAAACAGGGGGGAGTATGACGCGGCGCGGATCCAGCTGGGCCAAGCTGAGTTAGCGAATGACCACAACGGGCCGTTGCACAGGCCTATCTGGAAGGGAGATTTTGCTGCGGAAAAAAACAGCCTTGCGGCGGCGATGAGTTGTCCGCATCTGGTTGCGCAATCCGCGCCCGCCTATGAACGGCCCGACGGGAGCTGACTTGCTGCTGGCCCATCGTGGCGAATGTGACGCGCGGCGTTTATCACCGCAGAGCGGCTGGTGGGCGGAAACGGCGCGAACAGCTGCGAGCCGGGTATACAGACTAATCTTGAACAACACCTCGGCGCCAAACCCAGCAGGCTTTTGCGCTGCGGTTTGCGTTGCTGCATCGTCGAACAGACACGCGGGCAGTGCCAAGCAGGAGATCTGGTTGGCGGGTGCCGTCACGTTTGAACCCCAGTTCGCGGCGTTTCGGTGGTTGGGGCTGTCGGATCGGCGGCAACGCATGGCGGCCCTGGCAGTTGGAACGAGAAGTGTCGGGCGTCGCTCAGGCCAGTCTGGATGCCAAGTCTACGATCCAAACAGCGTTGAACAACGCAAAACCAACCGCCATCGCCCGTTTCCGCGTTATGGTCGTGGCGGGCAGCGGGGGCGGTTTCGTTCGGGCCGATCACAGAGCTGAGCTTTTCGGACTTCTACATTCGTGCGCCGGCCGCTGGGGGGCAGAGGTGCGCAGGAGGGCCATCAGCTGGCTCGCGTGATTGTGGTGTCGGGGGCCTGCCGGTTCGATTCGTCAGACCTAGCCAAAAGCCCGTTCGCGACGGGGCACCGGATGCGGGGCGTCGGCGTCGTATCAGCCATCGGGTGACGCCGACATCGGGCTGTCGTTTGGCGTGTCGCCCCCTGCGCGAAACGACGCAAGCGCGCGCATCTTTTGATCACCGTTGGAAACCGGCGGTCTGCGGTGGGCGTCGATAAGCGCAGGGAAATCGGGGCCTGTCTACCGGTGTGGTTTTTGCGTTTGAACACGACAAATACGGACGGCATTTTCCCCGGTTCCTGACACCCAAGCGAGGCCATGACACCACCAGCATCACCTTTACCATTGCAAGCACAACAAGTTGCAGATCGGAAAAGTGCCCGGATCACCTATACCTATACGCGGGCGAATCGAATGTGGCCTTTGTTCGATTATGGACAGCACGACATCGGGGCGGAAAGCCTGTCGATGAAGTTCTGAGAGGGGGGGCCGGTGGCCCTTCTGCAAACCTCGCCTACGTGTGCCCCGTTTAACCTACAAAAACACAGGTTGGCAGGACATTCGGAAAAGAGTCCACGTAAAACTTTCAAATGAATTAAATTCGCCTACCTTACCTTGCGGGTGTCGATCCGAGGTGCAGAAAGAAAGCCGGATCACGGTGTTCTGCAAAGCAAGGGAGGAACGTATGAAAGATGAGCGCTTTGGCGAGCGCCTTATGATGGCAGCTTTCGCCCCCATGTTCATTCAATGGCAAAATGGTGCCGGCCCAATCGGGCGCAGAGATGGACGCATGCAATCCGGCCAAACGGGTCTTTGTGGCGACCGTGCCACAGGGTGGCACCGCGGATATAGATGCAGCGGTTGAAAGCTGCCCGTGCGGCGTTCGAGGGGCCTTGGTCCAAGTTTACCCGTTTGAGCGACAGGCGCTTTTGCTGCGTATTTGCGACAAGTTCGAGCCGAGTGTGGCAAAGCCTGGTTGTCGATACGCCTCGATATGGGGATGCCCGATCCAGCGGACGCTGGCAACAGGCCGTTCGACGTGTTGGGTGCTGCGTTTTATGCGGCCGGGCAGGCGGTGAGATCCCCGGGCAGAACGATCCCGACTCCTTCCCCGGCGAGATTTATTCATCCACTGTGCGTGAACCTGGGCGTGGTGGGGCGACATTCCGTGGAATGCGCACGCCGGTTTTCGTCTTGGGAAGGATCGCGCCCGCGCTTGCGACCGGCTGCCACGTGGTGCTGAAACCCTGAGAAGCGTCGCGACTGTGCTGATGATCGCACGGGTTGATGGCAGAAGCCGGGCTGCCGACGGGGTGCTGGAATGTGGTGACCGACTGACGGTGCCGACGGCCGGTGCGCGCTGGCGGACGGAGCGTGATGTCGATCGTGTTCAACCGGTTCTAACGGCCACTCGGTCAGGCGATTGCCCGCGCGCACGGGATCGTTTTGAAGACGGGTTTCGCTCGAGCTGGGGGAAATCACCCGTATCGTGTGCAAAGGACGACGGATATCGGAAAGAGGCGGTGCCCGTTGGCCGCGATGGTCTGTCTTTGCAAACTTCGGGTCAGATTTGCATGCCGGATCGCGGACTGTTCGTGGCGCGCGGAAATCCATGCTCTCCGTGTGGCAGAGTTTGGCCGCGGGGACTGAAGATCGGGCAAGGATTTGGACGAGGGACTGACATCGGGCCCCAATCATCTCGGCCCGTCAGGCCGACCGGGATTGTCGGGCTTTTTTTCGGTTATGGTCCGGGTGAAGGCGCAAAACTGTCCTGACCGGCGGGGCAACGCGCCAAGGAGCTTGCGCTTGATAAAAGGCGGGCATTACACCAGCCCCACCGTTTTTAGTGGCGTCACCGACAACCATTTTGCGCATTCCGCCCGCGAAGAGATTTTCGGCCCCGTGATTCTTGCGTTCCGTTGATGATCTGGACGAGGTCGTCAAACCGCGCCAATGGACACGCCTTATGGCTGGCTGCGGGTGTGTTTTCGCCCAATCGGGCACGGCGCACAACTGGCGCATCGGCTTCAAGGCAGGCTCTGTCTGGGTGAATATTACCACGCGATTGAATTCGGCGGTGCCGTTTGGCGGGGTGAAGATGTCCGGGTTGATGGCCGCGAAGGCGGACCGAGCATCTGGGAAAGAATATCTGGACAACTAAAGCGAATCTGGATCAACGCGGGACTAAGCTTTGCGCGTAAAGTCGAAGGAGGGGAACGAATGAAAGTTGCATTATCGGTGTTGGTCTGATGGGCCACGGGATGCGCGAAAAACGTCTTGCGCATAGGGGCAAGTTCGATCTGGGCTTTCTGGATCAATCCGGGCCAAACCAGCCGGTGGATGAGATCACCGGCCTGGGCGCGGTCGCCTATGACACCCCTGCCGGCGCTGGCCGGCGTGCGATGTGATTTATTTCTTTGCGTCACAGGATCGCCTCAGGGTCGAGGCGATTGTTTGAACCGGGCCCACGAGGGACCTGGGCTGACTCGGTTTCGGGGGCGTGGTGAAAGCCCGGTTGCTGGTGGTCGTCGGATTGTTCGACCAGGGCCACTGCCCGGACACACTCTTGCGTATGGGGGGCCGGGCCGTAAGGACGGCGGCGGCGCCTATCTTTTGATCGCCGATGACACGCACGGCGAAACCACGCCCCATGACGGCGCCCGCTTTGAACTTGTTGGTGGGTGGGCGATTTGCCCGCATGTTACATGGAAAAAAGTCCGACCTGTATTAAGCGAGCTTTAACGACACGGTCGACCACGTTGGCCCGCGCTTGGCCACGGGCACCGGCTGGAAGCTTGCTGCATACTATGTGTCGGTGGGCTGTCATGACCCTGTGGCCGAAGCGCGTCTCTCATC
>Ga0163217_1062524_pt1 | contig 13624 bp, 12 predicted proteins | sample SynspAceP_FD_185933 | JGI IMG/M metagenome (GOLD analysis project Ga0163217, IMG submission 185933) | Saline lake microbial communities from Ace Lake in Antarctica - Synechococcus sp. Ace-P (PacBio error correction) | ecosystem: Environmental > Aquatic > Non-marine Saline and Alkaline > Saline ... | reverse complement strand
ATGGGCATGGATTTGTGCGAGCTTTGTGTCGTCGTTGTCGGCGCATGGCGTCTTGCCGGGCCTTCTGCGGTTTCTTGCTGTGGTGTCCTAGAATTCCTGCCTCGAGAACGAGGTCAAGAACAATCCTGCCCGCATTGACCAAGATCATCATACGTTGTCCGCCGCATCCCTTATCTTGCTGACACGCCCCGTGGCCTAATGCCGCAAAGGCGGATGGAGGAATAACCCATGCAATCACTCACTAAAAAAAGACTTTCTCCTCGTTGGTGGTGCATCCTGACATGGCACCCCCGTCATCCCTGAACCCCTTCCCTGCGAAGCTCCGGACGGCCACAATTCAACGCCGGCTACCCTACTGATGCAACGCTTTGGATCTTTGCATCTTTTGCCATCGGGTTCAACATTCTGTTCGGCTGACCGGATACTTCCTTGCCACGCGCCTTTCTGGGGTTCGTTCTACTCTGCCGTGTGATGATAAGCTGTGTCGATGAACGTGAATCCCGCGATTGTGTTGTCGGTGATCGTCGCGGGTTGTTCTCCGTTCGTATCGGCTTTGCTCGCTGCGGCCGGTCCGGGATCTACTTTTTCATCCTCACGCTCGCTTTGCGCGCAGATTGGCGTTCAAACCTTTGGCCTATTTCGTCCTGACGGCCGATCACCAATGGCGAACCGGCTGCAAATCTCGCTCGCGATGCCGCCACTCTGCGACGTGCGAACGCGCCCAGCTACCCCAACCTTTCGGGCGCATATGAATGCCGCGACGACGTTGATTTCTGGCTTGGTCCTTCACTTCTCGATCGGGGTACTTACCTGTGCGCCTGATCATGCTTGCTGGCGTTCTATTAATCTCGATCCGCGTCTTCCGGTCGCCCTTCGGATGATGCTGCGGGCCCTGTGAAAATCGAAACCAGCCAACGATGAAAACTATACCGGCCTGAACACCAAACCCGTACCACGCTGGCGCTTTGTTCTCTGGCAGTATGCTGGTCTGGCGGGATGGTTTGCTGGCCGCAATGGACCGCTTGCCGGGCGCGATGCAGTGACAGCCTCTGGCGAGGTCGTGCTGATGACGATCTTGGCGATGCGGCCACCCTTCTGGGGCCCTGGTACTGGCCGCTTTATCAAGTATTTAAAACATCTTTTCCAAGAGTCAACGCATAACGTTACTGCACGGCTGGTTCCTTTGCATGCCCGATGCTGAAGAACATGCTGATCGCGGTGAGTCACCCCTTTGTCGTCAAGGCTGGCACCTGACCTTTGGGTCTGCTGTTCATGACTGGTCGTATCTCGCCCCTGGTGGTCTGGTTCGAAGGTGGCCAACTATCGGTCGCGTGTTCCGCCGCAAGACCGGAACGGGATCGGTCGAAAGCCGAACGCCGCCGCACAACGCAACACCACCCCCAGCCGAATAAGAAGGAGCTGAACCCAGATGCCATTCTCGAAAGTCAAAAATGTCGGCAACCGTTTCGGCGGTTGCAAGCGCTTGAGCAACGTGAACCTCAGCTTGCGGAAAAAATTCATGGTCATGCCATTTACGGCCGAACGGCGGGTAAGTCCACGCTGCTGAACTGTGACGATGGGCAAGCTAATCCCCGATACGGATCGGTCATGTTCGACGGGCATCGGGCTGTGAACGCAAGCCCTACGAGATCAACCAATGGGATTTCGCGCGTGTTCCAGACCGCCCGAGATCCTTCGCGATTCATGTGCAGGAAAAACATTGCTGATCCCTGCTTTGCCAACGCGTATGCGCATTCCAGTTGAATGCGCTGTCCTCGGTGTTCCAGCCAGCGCGACGTGATCGAAAAAGCCGAAGAAATGCGTTCGAGATGAAGCTCGCCGACAAACGCCATATGCACGCGCTTTCTATGTCACGCGGCGATTTAAACGCCGGTGGAAATTCGATGTGCCTTTCGCAAGATTCGCGCCTTTTTGCTGCTGGATGAACCCACAGCGGGTATGCGCGGCCATACCAAACCAACACATCGACTGCTCAAACAGATCAAGGACGAACGCAAATATCACTCGCCATCTCGAACACGACATGGCTGTGGTGTTCTCATTGCGGAACGAATCAACCTGTTGTCAAGGCACCCGCTGTCGAAGACACACCCGACACATCAAAAGCCACCCAAGGTGCGCGAGGCGTTATTTGGGCGTAATCCCAAGACGCCGCCTGATGCGGGGGCAGGTCCCCCGCCCCGTGACAGCCCTCGCTTTTCAAGGATAAACATGAACACGAACCGATTTCTCGCAACAGCGCCCAAACCGCCTCCTAATACTGCGCCGCCTATCTTCGGTATGGAACATCACGCCTACTACGGCGAAACTATCGTGCAGGGCTTCAGCGTGTGAGAGGCGTCGCACAGAGGGCCGAAATCTGGCGCTTTTTTGGCCGCACGGCGCGGGCAAAACAGTCGACCCTTTGCGGGCGCCATCGCCCAGATTGGGACCCCGAATTGCGCAAAGGCGAAGGTCTGCTACGACAACAAGCCGCTGCACAAGATGGCCAGCCACCAGAGGGCCGCCCGCAACGGTCTGGCGCTGTCCCGAAGACCGCCGCATCATCGCCGGGCTCACGGTCGAGGAAACTGCAACTGGCGCAGATCGCCCCGCCGATCGGCTGGTCGCTTGACCGCATCTATGACCTGTTTCCCCGTCTGAAGAAAGCGCCGCAAGCAGAAGGCGTGACCCTGTCGGGCGGCAACAAACAGATGCTGCGATTGCCCGCGCCTGGCCCGTGGCATCAAGTGCTCTGCTGGGACAACCCTGATGAGGGGTGCCCCCGTCATCGTGACGAGATCGAAAAGAACCCTGTCGCTGATCAATCCCAAGCATCACTACATTCTGGTTGAACAAAACGCGGCTGCGCTCAAGCTCGCGGATCGTGCATTCCTTGTACGGCGGCGTGGTCTTGAGGCACGCCCGACGATGTGCTGAAACGCCCGAATTGCGCTTCCGAATATTGCGATCTGACGACTAACACTTTACGGGCCGGGACGTTCTGGCGAAAACATGCAGTTTCTTACCAGCACTTATTCCCGCGCCTGCGCCCCCTTGCCCATTGCACTATACCCCTCCCCGTCCTCGCTCTCTCGCCAAGTGAGTAGGCAACTGCTGCTTTTCATGACTGCGCCAATGCCCTATAACGGCAAGCAATTCAAGGGCACAGGCATCGCCATCGACTTGATCTGGCTGAGAAAATATGGACAAAAAAACACCATGACGCCGATGTGGCTTTATCAGCGCTCCCTGAGTTTGCTGAACTGAAAACATCTGACCGAATTGCAGTCAAACGGGGATTTACGCACGAGGATGACAGCCTGAATGTGCGCGTCCCCGTTAAACCCCAAACCGAACAGAATCGTAGCACCGCATCAGCGCAATGCGCGCCCTTGGCGCACTTATGCAGCGCCCGCGCCCGCCGCCCGGCAGCCGCATCCCTTTGCAGCAGAAGCCACATCCGCGGACCACCCCGTGCTGTCGTCTCTCCGATGTGGACGGTATAATGCAAGCGAACCTGGCGCGCCTTCGTTTATCTCTGTCGGGACTCCGTTTCCAAGTGGACACGCTGCTGTATCGTTGAAGCGATGAAAACAATCAGAACCACATTCCAGGCCCGTTCCGGCACGGTAAGCGGATTTTGTTAGATGACGGCGCCGCGTTGGAATTTGGCGCCCCTTGGTGATCCTGAATAAGCGGAAACTATGATTCAAAAAAATTCTAGTCGCCAAACCGCGCGAGATCGCGTTGCGGCGTGATCGTGCGGCCCGCGAGATGCTCGGGTCTGTCGCCGGTCCATTCGAACGGCAGGACAGCGATGCGATGCATGTGCGCATGAGACGAATCTGTCTGCATCGGCCCGCCCTCTCGCAGCAATTCCTATCTGTCATTCCGTCGATCATCGCCCGTGCGAATACCGGCCGCAGATGGCCATTCACCCGGATACGCTTTGTCCCGAAAAACGCGGCTTTGTTGCAGATCGTCGAAGACCACACCTGACTTTTATCGGACCCACAGCGGCCAATCCGCATTCATGGGCGACAAGGATCACCGCCAAAGGACCACTATGAAAAGAGCTTGCGTGCCCTGCGTTCCTGGTCTTGACGTGGCTGCCCACACTGGCGAGCCCAAGCGTATCGGCGAGGAAATCGCTATCCGTGATCATCAAGGCAACCGCCGTGGTGGTCAAGGGCATGAAAGTGGCGAAAACGCCGCTGAATGGAACGTCCTTCATACTGCCCGCGCCGAAGGGAAATCGAAACTTCGGGCAACGACGAAGTCTATATCGAAAAATACCTCACCACGCCCGCGCCACATCGAAATTCAGCGTGCTTCGTCGATGGCAAAGTCGCGCTGTCCATCTGGGCGAACCGACTGTCCGTGCAACGCCGCCACCAGGAAGGTTCTTCGAAAAGCCCGCCCCGTCAGATCACCGCCGAAAAAGAAAACGTGGCGTACGGCAAGTCTTGTGCAGATGCGATGGCCAACATCAAACTACATCGCGCGGCACGTTCGAATTCTGTATGAAAACGGCGAGTTCTATTTCATCGAATATGAACACGCGTTGCATCGACACCCCGTCACCGAACCCATCTTGGGGTCGCCTTGTGTGCGCGGAACAAATCGCGTCCTGCGGAATGGATCTGTCTTTATACCAAGAAGACCTGAAGATCACGACACGCGATCGAGGTCCGATTCAACGCTGAAAAATTGCCTAACTTTCTCCCCTGCCCGGGCAAGATCACGCCAGTATCATGCCCCAGGCGGGCTTGGTGGCATGGATAGTGCTGTATACGGCTATAAAATCCCGCCCTACTACGGGACAGCCTGATCGCAAGCGATCGTTCACGTGCGCGACCATTCCCGAGGTGGCGCGTCTGCGCCGTGCCTGGAGAGCTATCGTGACGGGTCGGACCGACGATCCCGCTGTTCCATGCGCTGCTTGACGAACAGGACGTGCTGACAGGGACTATAACACTCCACTGAGCTAGAAGCATTTGCTTGAAACAAATTTGGCGCAATGGCCTGACCTGGACGCCAGAGCTGTTTATTGCACGGCTATTCCATGGGAATTTTTTCCCCATGGCTGAACCAACCGCACGACCGGAAATTTCTGGTCGACCGCGCTGCGGGCATCTTCCCCCTACGGGTTTCACAATCTTCGCGTTCCCTAGCGCGCGCAATGGCGGCGGACCCACTTTACCATCAGTATCAAACCGCATTGAGACGTTCGTATCCGGCTGCGGCCGACCGCGCCGAACTGGATCAACGCCAGATTTTTGCGCTGTACGCGCGGCTACATGCCCAAGGCAAGCCCCCATGCGCTTGAGGTCTGGGAAGGTGATGTATTGGTGGGTGGCGTCACGCGTCACACTGGCGGCGATTTGGGCGAAGGCATGTTCTCGCGGCGCAATAATGCATCAAAGATCGCGCTGGCCTGCCTGGTGGTCGGCTGACCCAGCGGGTTTACCTGTTGATACCCGTTCCTGACGCCGCAATCTGGCGTCCTTGGTGCCGCAGAAATAACCCCGCGCCGCCTATCACGCCCCGGCTAGAAATGGCCTTGATGAAAACGCGGACTTTACCGCGCCTGTTGCTGCCACACCCTCAAAGTGTGCAGCGGATGACCCAGATATCATTAGCGCGGATGCTCCGCGCTGAAGCGCGGGCGCAGAGCGATCATTCCGCCGGCAAAAAAAGCCCGTTCTCGTCGCCCGTCTCGACGATATCAAGCTCGATAGGGCGTCCCCCGCAGGGTTGGCCCGCAGGATAGCGACATTCGTGCAGGGTCACATTCAGGCTTGCCACGCCGCGAAGTCTCTCCTGCGCTGAATCTCTACCTCACGCGAACGCCCGGATTACCTTGTCCAACGCCCGCAAGACGCCGCCCTCGGCGCTGGCGACTTGCTGTGGCCTGCACGTGGCCGGCCATCACGGGCGAGGGTCATTCAAAATCTTGCCATCACATGGGTTTTCCTTGAACGTCAAAACGGCCGTCTTTCAGGCCACGCCACGGGCAGACCCCAGCTTCGTCGCCCCCGTAAAGGCGACGGGCTTTTATCGGGTTGCCATGCCTCTTATCACCGCGGTCGGCAGGCTTTTCACGGCGATGGATCCCGCAGGCGCATAGCCAGCGCGGTGCCCGGTCAGTCTCTTGGTGGGGCTTTTCCACGGTTCTTATGTACCAGGGGCGGACTCTTGCGGGTTTCATCCCACGAATGGTGCCAGCAGCCGTGCCAGTCACATCACGCGTCGCTTCGATCTCCGCCGTTGAAGATGACCCAAGCGTTGCTGCTGTCCGCGTTGCGAATACACATTGCCCTCGGGGCGTCTTCGCCGACTTGATTGCTCCTTGCGCCACGTGAACAGCTGTCGTGTTCAGCAGTCTGGCCTTCCACCACGTCACGCGCGCAAGAGAGTTGAGAATGCCCACCCCCCCCCCCCCCCCCCCCCCCCCCCCCCCCCTAGTTGGTCTCCTGAAGCTTTATGGGATTATTATGCACCAAGGCCCGCAAAGGTTCTAGCGGGCTTCGGGCGCATAGCCGCGGTTTTCAGCCGGGAGCAGGCGTGACTTCGATTCGATCTGTATTTGTCATCGATTCAGGGCCACATTCGGATTCATGGTGCGCTGTGGCGCATCGCCAAACTCTACGATCGCCAGCAGGTTCCAAATTCGGCGCGAGTTCCTGCAGTAGTAATTCACAACCACATCGGCCCATGGTGCAGCCTGCCTCGCGCAGGCACCCTTCCGATGGTCGCTAAGGCGGCGCGGGCATTGTCGTTCCAGTATCGCCCTCCCCACGTCCCGCCACTATGAACAAAGGCCCCCGCACAACGCGCGCAATAGCGTCTTGCCTCAATATCACGCCCGAAAAAATACGTTTGTCATGATGCGCTCTTTGTCTGTCATGCCTACCCTCTGTTCCAAGCGCTTGGCCCGCAGAGGTTTTCAACGCCCAAAGCTGGAAACCTGCGGCTGGATGTTGAAAAAAGGCCACCATCTCTGGCCGCGCCTTGATCGGATAATATGCAGTCATATTAGCCTGCAGGTAGCGGGCATCTTCTCGGCAATCGGCGGTGATCATCAGCGGTCCGTCAGAGTTTACGGCCTCTTCGTTGACAACCACTTCGTCACACTTCCATTCCGGCAGAGTCGAACATCGGTTCAGCAGGATATCTTCGAGGATAGAGCGCAGACCTGCCAACCGGTGTTGCGTTTAGGATAGCACGTTCGCAATTGCCGAAAGGCGCATCATCGGTAAAAGGTCCAGCTGCTGTCCCCTCGATCCGAACAGGACGTGTTTACTTTTGACAATTCGTTTTTGGGTTCGGTCAGAATTGTGACCAGCGCATCCTCGTCCAGATCTCGAGCTCTTGCCAGAACCGGCAAACGGCCAACGAATTCCGAATCAGGCGAATTTCAGCAGATTCTTCGGGTTCAAGTCGTGAAAATCTCGCCGATACCGCGAATCCTTGTCCCAACATCGGCACCAAAAGCCATGGGCAGACCCTTTGGCCGCGCGCTGCACATGATCCGGTCCAGACCGGGCAAAGCACCACCACAGATACAGGATGTTCGTGGTATCACTTGAGAATTCCTGCTGCGGATGCTGCGCCCACCTTGCGGCGGAAACAGAGGCGACGGTGCCTTCCAATCAGCTTTCAGCAATGCCTGCTTGCACGCCCTCGCCGAGACGTCACGGGTGATGCTTGGGGTTTTCGGACTGCGCGTAATTTTATCGACTTCGTCAATATAGACGCATCCCGCGCTGTGCGCGTTCAAACTTATATCTCCGACGAGCAACAGCTTTGAGGATGATGTTTTTCACCATCTCGGCAGACATAGGCCATGCTTCGTCAGTGTTCGTCGCATCGGCCATGGTGAAGCACATCAGAATACGTGCAAGCGTTTGCCCAGCAAGCTTTTACCACCAAACCGTCGGCCGATCAGCAGAAGTTGGATTTCGCCACCAATGTTCCCCACCCTTCTGGGCGTGGTTCAGACGCTTATATGGTTTGCACGGCAACCGATAAAACCCTTGGCCATTGCCTGCCCGATACGTAAATCGTCCAGAACATCACAGGAAGTCTTGGGCGCTCGCACGCCATGGTGTTTCAGCCCCGAGGCTGGTGCTTCGCGGATGATATCCATGGCAAAGGTTCGACGCATTCGTCCACAAATGAAGGAAAAAAAAAAACGCCGTGTCGGACCTGCAATCAGCTTGCGCCACCTCATGCGACTATTGCCACAAAGCTGCAATAGTTTGTTTTTTGCTGTCGGCCGCTCAGAAGTATAGCCATTTCCCCCTTTCAGGTCTGTCGTTATCTTTGCCCGCCATACGCAAGCCATCTATATTTTTGCTCGGCCAGCCTTAGCACAGCGGTGCGTGGTCCACCAATCGTAAAATAACGGCACGCCACGCCTTATTTACAAAATTGCCTTTTTTTTGCCAGCCTTGGCGGTTCCCGCCCAGGATCATCCATGCTTGCCACGATTTTTCGACGATCTCGTCGAATCAGGCCCCAGGACGTTGGCTTCCTCGGAGACATAAAGTTGTCCCGCTCAAGTGCGTTCGACTTTTTCCAGCGGTCTGGACCGGGTGTTTGACATAAATTCGTTCAGAGCGCGTTTTCAACTTTTGCGTTCCTGCCGTAATCATGGATGTTCTGTCGCCTACCCTGATACCCGCCGGACGGCTGTGGACCATGAACGCGGCTGTTTGGCAACAGAGAATCCGCATGGCCACCTTTTCACCCGCTGCAACAACAACGCACCCATTGACGCGCTGCCCGATGACAGCGTCGATACTTTCGGTTTATATACGCATCGGCGTTAGATCGCAGACGGAGGTCACAACACCGCCTAGGCTATTGATATACATAGAGATTCTTTGGACGGGTTCTCTGCCTCGAGGTGCAAAAGCTGTGGCAACGATGACGAAGAATACCATTCATGACAGGCCCGTTCAGGAAAATGATCCGCTCTCTCAGCAGACGCGAGAAATTGTCGTACGCACGTTCCCCGGTGTCTGTTTCCAACCACCCATATGGACCCCAGCCGTGTTCAATATATGCTATCTGTGATTCGTTCATAAAGCCTGCCTGATATTGCCGTTCGCCGGACCAACCCGCGAAAAAACCTTGCTTAAGATTAATCGCGGCATCTAAGGGGATTCAAGGGGGCAGGTCATCATCTGCTTGCTAGGATTGACGGCCTGTTATGCAGTAGCGCATCGCCGAATATCTTTACAAAATAGTTATATTTCTATATCTCAGATTCCATTGACAGCACATCAAAAAACCCCCCCGCGCTCGCCCCGCTTGCCACGACACCGCCTCGAGATCTTTCGGCCTCTTGTGCGCGCCGAGACAGACGCGCTGACCGTGGTGAAATCGGGCTCACGAACGCCGCCCCTTCCACTCTTCCACGCATCTTGGCGGCGCTTTTCGATTGCCGGCTGTTATCCAGCGCGGGGACGGCGGAGTCGTCAAAAACCGCTGGACTTCGACCCATGCGCGCAACGTTCGTTTCTGACCTCGAATGCTGGCAGCCGCGTTTCCGCCACATAGGATGCCGCCGCATACGATCTTTCCACCCCTCCCGCAGTGCCTGCGCGACGCGGTGGCATCACATCTGGACCCGTGAAACGTGTATGGCTGGCCTTTGCCGCCTGCTGGCGGTGGGTCTTTGTGCTCGACGCACCGCTGGGGGCCAGCACGTGCAGTTCACAATCACGAACCTGATCGATGTTGCCGCCGTTTCTTACTCTTTCTATCGCGTCGCTGCCTACGCCAGCGCACAGGGGCCGACGGTTGATTGCACGCGCTTTTACCGGATCGCCCGCCGTGATATCGCCCCGTCGCACCTGGCGTCGGGGCTGTCGCCTTCTTTCTTGCCGGGGTGATCCCGTTGATCCGGCGCTTTCTTGCCATGGGGTTCCCCTATCCTCTGCATGGCCTTTTGGCTGGGCGCGCCTGTGATGGACCCGACGATTGTTCATGTCACCCACTGGCTTATGCAAGTTTGCCATCGCCAAAACCCCTTGCCGCGTGGGGCTCGGCATTCTCGAGACCGTCGTTGCACAGCCTTTGTCGCGCAGCTGGCGCCTTGGCAGAACCCGTTACGCACGGTGTCGCAATGGCGCTGCGGTGGCGTCAAAGGTGCGCGCGCCCAGCCGGTCGTCTGGGCCTTTTGCACGACGACACGCGTGGCAAAAATTTCTGCGCGAAGCCGTTAAAGACCACGTTTTCCTGACCAAAATGCTGGCGCTGGCGTTCTTGCTCGATAGCCTCATCTGGCGTGATCCCGGCCAACTGTGACTCGCCTCTTGGCGCACCGGAATACGTACCAATCGGGGCGCGACATTGGCGGGTACCGGCCATCTGAACGGCTATGCGGCGCTGCCGTGTCGGCGGCGTCTGCTTGGTCAAGCATGGCACCCGTGCGGGGCTCGCGTTTCTGGTTCGCAGGCGGGTCACGTCCCTCCGCGCATCAGCTAGTTTGGGCGCGGGTCAAACGCCCTGTCTTTTGCCTGATATATCGGGATCGCGTGACAGGGTTCGTTTGTGTCGGGGCTGCTGTTCCAGCTTGGGTATCACTTGTAACATCCCAAACTGGTCGTACATTTTGCCAGGGACATGACTGCGAACAGCCGCCGTCAGAATCGCGCAGCAGGATGTATACATCTCGACGCCCGGTCCAGCTGCGCGCCGATCGGTCAAGCGAGCAGAACTTTAGGGGTGCGCCGTCTTGCAGGCCTCGATCAGGCCCGCGATTGACTGCGGCTCTGTGAACACGCAGGCGCTTGTGTCTCTTTCACCACATCCGCGCACGTCGGCCATCGTGCAATCACTGGGGGCCGCCCCATCGCATCAGGGAGATCGACGACGCTTGCCTCTACCCAAAAGCGGGCTTCGAAAATAGTGATAGCATCGTGGAAAAACATGAACTTCTGCCCCGCAACAGCGCCAACTCTGCCTGTAGAATTCGGCTTGTAAATCCGCCAGACGGGCCTGCGCCTGTGCGCATTATTGCCATAAATCGCATGCATTTTCAGCGGTCTTGCTGTGACAGCATGCCCGCGATCTTGATTCCAGCCAGCACGATCGCATTCTTGCGGGTCATGGGCACATATGCGTGGTCCAATGCCCCGCCGCGTTGATCGTGCCCTTCCGTGCGCGTTCATGCCTTCATGATCGGCGTGGTCTATTATCGTCGCCGACGCTCAATCGCCGCTATGGTCGTTTCCTCGTGTCATCATGGTCGTCATACACTTGTGGGGCCGTATCCTCATGCCCCGTTCATCGTCGTGATCATGCCTCCGAACGCAAACACCGCTCGGATTTGTCAACAGGCGGATTGCCGTCCACATCCTGCAGGCGTCACGCTGTGCATCCTGTGCCAGACTACCCAAAGGCCCCTCCAGCCAAGCGGCAGCGACGCCCGACCCAGACCACCAGATCACTGCGCCAGATGCGGCTCGGTGGGCGCATGCAAGCCTGTGGGCACGCGCCGGCGGATATCAGATCGGGTGCCTGCCCCCTTGCATACTAGACACCAACGAATGCACCGCCCGATGTCGTGTCGACCGCGGAGGTACCTCTGCGTGGGCCAGATCCGCAGAAAAAAAGGAGGGTGGTGCAAAGCAGACGGCGCATAAAAGGGGCTCCCATAAAGTGTGTATACTATAACCCTTGATAGATCACACTTATAACATATCAATTACCGAAGCCCTGCTACGGAGCAAATATGGTCGACCCTTGCGATTTGAAACGCATGATCACGTGACCTGTGCGACCGACGCGATGGCCGCCGCAAGGCGCGTCTGCGCGCCTCGACTTAAGACTGACCCCGGTGCGCCGCCGGGTGGAGACTGTTGGCGGCGAACACCGCGCCCTTGGCCTAATGACATTCTGGGCATCTGTCCGCCGAAGGGCTTGGCGCGCAGCCCCCTGTCGCCTATCGCGCATTTGGATTTCGGTAAAGCCGACTTGCGCACCGGATCGAGGCGCTTTGAATGCCTATAACGCCTTGTAGCCATTCGGATTGGACCACACGCCGCCTTTCTGATCTGCCGCAGCTGCCAATCGTCGCCGAATCGAAACGGCGTTGACGCAGCGGGCGTTTGGCGACGCGCAGCCGCCGCGGGCGGGGTTCCAAGATCTGAACCGCACAGTGATCGAGGCCAAGGCCTTATGTCCCGCGTGTCAGAACAGGCCGCGATGAGCCTGATCGCCACCCATACCTGACCCTGCGCATGGGCGTCAAACGTGCTGCGCGACGTCGACATTTGCCGTAAAATGCCGAAGAGAATCGGTCACCTCGTCGCCCCAAACGAATCGGGCAGGTCCAGCCTGCTGCGCCCTGTTGGCCGCTGAAACCGCCCGCGCACAATCACCCGTGCGCACGATTTGCGCATCGCTATGTGCCGCAAAAACTTGCAGATCGATTTGCGACGCTGCCCGCTGACGGTGCGCAGTGTTTCTAACCTGCCCCGTCGTGCAAGCCGCATGATTACCGTGGCGCAGGCCATGCTGCAGGCCGGGGACCGACCTTGGCGAAAAAGCAGATGAGCCATCTGTCGGGCGGCAGTTCCAACGCTCCTGGTTGGCGCGCGCGCTGCTGAACAAAGCCCCATATCCTCATTCTGCGACGAAGCGACGCAGGGCCTAGATCAGCCAGGGCTCTTGCCGCGTTGTTTTTACCCGCCAACACAAGGGCTTGCGCCGTTTTACTTTGATGGGGCAGCCACGATTTGATGGTGGTGGAGTGCGGCCTCGGGTCGGGGGCGCCCTGAACGGTCAGGCTCTGCGAAGGCACGGCCCGAAAGCGTCGCCGTACTCACGAATACCGCGCAGTGGTTTTCGGCATCGAGCACCCCAAAGGGCGCGGGCGCGTATCAGCACGAACATTGGCGCATTTCGCATGAGCACACCACGACCAGTTACAACATTTGAGCGGGCTGCAACCACGCGGCACGGGACCCAAGATGCTTATGACTGGGGATACGCGCCGGGCTGGCCGGGATGGGCGCCGGTGGCAGGCGCACCGCCCCGTAGGTGCGTGTCGGGGTTCGGGCGGCGGATGCTGATGTGTGCGGCGAGCAACCTTCGCAGGCGGCGGTGCGGGGGGCCGCACTTGGCCGGGCGGGTGAAGCGCCGGATCTTGCCCGGGGCCTGGGTTCGCCCTGTGTCGAGGGCGTGTGAGTATGGACCGCGGTGAACGGGCGCAGCCTAGGCACGAACCTGGTGCGGGGCGGGCCACGGGCGCGGCCATGCGCAGTGGCGCGGGGGCGCGCGACGGCCCAACCAGCGCCGGGAGCTGCAGCGCCTAGTTCTAGGCGGAGAGACTGCGGGCCGGCACCAAGGCGAGTGGGCGGCAGGCGGGAGCGGCGCAGGGGCGGGCGAGCGCCCGGGGGGGCGGGGCGCGGCAAGGCATGGGAGCGGCACGCAAACCCGGATCGGCGACAGCGGAACGGGCGGTAACCCTCGGGCGGGGAAACCAACGGGATCCGGACGGCGGGCGCGCGACCGGCAGGGGCCGAGCAAATTCGGCGGGCGGGAGCGCGGGCAGAGGCGTCCGGGCCCCGCAGACCCCGGGGCACGGGGGCACCCCGAGCAG
>Ga0163217_1034219_pt1 | contig 13624 bp, 7 predicted proteins | sample SynspAceP_FD_185933 | JGI IMG/M metagenome (GOLD analysis project Ga0163217, IMG submission 185933) | Saline lake microbial communities from Ace Lake in Antarctica - Synechococcus sp. Ace-P (PacBio error correction) | ecosystem: Environmental > Aquatic > Non-marine Saline and Alkaline > Saline ... | reverse complement strand
AGATGATGTGCAGATAATTGGTCGTAATAACAGAAATAACATCTAGCCAATGCCCAATGTTTGGGACTCCCAGTCCAAGCTTTAGCATGGCTGCAGAGCACATTAGCTTAAAAAAGAACTTAATTAATGCACTAATGTCGTAGACGTATTGCTACGTATATTTCAACGCGATCTTATCTAGTCGGTGCTAAAAACACTGATTTTTTTACTTTGTTATTTTCCTGTTTCTGTGTTCTATTGTTATTTTCTTCGGTCCATCATTCCTATAAGAGTGGGCAACCACAGCATTATAGTGCATTACTCAATCCTGATAGAAATATTTTATCGCCACCAAGTTATTGGTCTTGGATTTACGTTTTAACCAAGGTCCTTACTGGCTCAGTGGTTGTGCTTGCTTTGCCGTCTGCGGCGGGGCGATTATTGGCAAGGCCTAACTCGCACCCTCTATGCGATCACCTTTCCGCGTGTTTAGAGGTGTTACATGCAGGGTGCCGCGCATTAGGCCATGGCAAACCTTACAGCCGCCATTACCAGCCCACACATCGTGTAAAGACTCATCTCCCTGTTCGACCCCAAGCCGCAGGGGGGTTTCTTTCATGGGCTACCAAGCCCTCTGCCATCCCTCGCTACCGACGCAGTTGGTAAACATCGGGGGACAGCGGCAAAGTGTTTACTTGCTCCTTAATTTTAGCTTATTTGGTACATCGCGTAGCAGGCCATCGGGGCGGTGCAAATCACTTGGAGCCTAGTCATGTTCTTAGGATCCCATGCGAGGTCGTAATGAGTATGACGCTTCGTTAGCAGGGGTTGCTATTTCTGCTTATGCGCCTCTTCTGACTAAGAGACCATCATTCATCCTGCACGAAGATCAAGCCATGCCGGTGTTAAACGTTGGCTTAGCAGGTAGTCTTGGAAAAAAACGCCACATGGGGAGATTGGCAACAATTTGCCAATGCATTGTTTGGCCTAGTTGGCGCACAGCTTATGACACCAACGTTAAACTTACTAAAATTTAGTGTGGAACAGCGCTTCGAATCTAGGCGTAGAACTTGGTTTGGCGAGATGATTGCAGTTTATTAGTGCTTGTCCTCGCAGGCTGCAAGCGTTAAGTGGCGAGCTCAATTGCTTTTTTATTGTTTACCGTTCCTCATATAGCACGATTTATTTGTTGGACAAGGACTATCGTAAGATTTTGCCTTGCTAGCGCTATTCTGTGGGAGCATTACTTGTTCGTCATGGTGACCTTGTGAGCCGTTATGATGTATATTTCCTCTTGAAACACCTGTTGGTGCTTATTTGGCACTAATTGGTTGCTCCATTTTTTATTCGTACATGTGAGCAGACAAAAATATGAAAACGGCTTGACATCTTGTTTTCTCTGCTTGTTGTTGGGCTTATGTTGCTTTAAGGCTTATCTCTAGGGCCGCAGTAAAGTTATCCGTGGAACAAGTGATTTCAGAACTGGATTTACATCCTCATCTGAGTTTATTTCACCATTCATGAATCGATTTACCAGAAACTATTCTGCTTAGTCGTCAGGGTATGATGGCTCTTTCAGGAGCCTTAAGTTCAGGGTTTATTCGCAACCCATTAGCCTCGCCTGATGTATTGGGTATAAGCAAAGCGGCTGGATTTGGCAGCCGTATTGTTGATGGACGTATTCCTTCGATCTCTATCATCCTGGCTTCCTTGCGGCAGCGTTATCAGCGTGGCCTTGTTATCTGCATTTCTTCTTTGGTGCTATGCGAGATCTCACAGTAATGCAATTAAAGCTCGCTCCTTACTGGCATGCAATGGCGCTTTTGTACTCGAGGCTGTAGATTTTCTTATGCTCACACGCCCACTTGAGATCAATCAATGCTTTGTTGTGAGTGGACCCAGGAAGGCTGTTGGGAGAAGTTGGGATCAAATCAACCATGTCTGTTACCTTGGGTAATTTGTTCCTCTTGGTTTTGCTTTATCAAAAAAATTGAATTTAATTTAGCCTTTTGGGGATGGACGCCGCCACTAGTTCTAGGTCAGTCTATTCCTAGAAACTCGTCTTAGCTTAGCCGCTTGCAGTGGACTTCACTGCTTCTTGGTGTATCAATTTGTGCCCTATAGGCTTCCTTGGGATGATTGCTCCTCATTTATTGCACGCCGATTAGTTTGGTGGACAACACCAGTATTACTACCTTGTGCGATGCTGGTTGCATGATCATTTTATTACTGGCGGTCTCATGGCTCGATCATTAACCTCCAAGTGAATTATCAGCTGGCATCAGACAGACGATTATGGCGCACCATACTTTCTTTGGCTTTTGGTTTAAAATTAAATAGCAACGGATAAGTAAAATTAGGGACAAATACACCCATGTCTCTTAGTACTCACAACGTCTCAGTCGGCTTTACCATGGCAAGGCTATGTTAAAGAATGTTCTGCTTTGGCACTTCCTGAAGGAAAAAATCATCGCAACTTATTAGGTCCTAATGATGCGGAAATTCAACGATTACCTAAATCTATGCGCTCGTATTTTATCTCCTATGAAAGGTGATTCGATTGGCCATGAAAAAACCTCCACACCAATTTCATCACGGGTATTTAGCCACTCAAAAACTTAGCTTACTGCCGCAAACACAGGGCTATTCCTTGATGCATAACGGTAGGGAAGACTTAGTCCCTATGGGCGTTAGTCCTTATTAACTGGTTTTTTGGGGAAACTTACCGCTGAAGATAGAAGCTTTATTATACCAATCTATGGAACAAGTTGGCGTTATCAGTTAGAAAGAAACTAGATCGAGTGAATTATACGGTGACAGACAACGTGTTTGGCTTGCAATTGACCCTGCGCTCAGATACACCTTATTTATTATTAGACGAACCAACAACATATATGACTTGAGTAATCAAGTAAGCTATATGGCGCTGTTTGAAAACGCTCAATAATAAAGGCCAAGACCATTGTGACTGTATTGCACGATTATAAACCAAGCCGCTCGTTATTTGTGATCACTTTCTAATTGTCATGAAAGACGGTGAGATTATTAAACCCAGGGTGAACCCGTGAATGTATTGGGACACAAATAGTTGAAATCTTTGTATTTTCCTAAATGCTCAGATCCATCAAGACCATCGCTAAAACCCCTATTTGTGTTGTGAGTTAAAGTTTGAAGCCCACCTAATAAACGTGGGGTAAGTGATATTACCTATGTTAGATTTCAGGAAGAAGCGAAGGTGTGATATTTAAATTTATTGAGATGTCTACATTCTATAAAAAACGTCATTCGCATACAGCGATTGTTGTACCTGAAAAGTTCAAAACAATGTATTTTTGGGAGCAACGGACGTCTAGCAAACTCTGGGGAGTCCAGCTAAGCACTACATTTTGAACTTATCTAAATTTGCACCAATGGATAGAGGTCTCTATAGAGTTAAATATATTGAGTAATAAGTCAAACAAAATCTACGCCGTCTTTACTCCATCTTATTTGCCTTCTGTTTAGCTTTGAATCTTGCAGCAAGAAATCTTAGCTTACATTAGCAGCCAAGAAACTTTCACTACTCAAAGCGTTATAAGCAGGACACATACAATCTTGGAAAAGACTTACAGAAGTTCAGCTTTAATCGAAATGGTAAGCATGTTACCATGAACGAAGCTGGCGGCTATGTACTGCGAGAAGTTGAGCCGTGGTTACAAAGAATACGTAATGCCTCACAGAACTTAAACACATATAATCCACGCCACATCAATTAACTCGCCGCTTACCTACTTTTTTGCCGCCACAAAATGGTTAATGCCCGCTGTAGCAATTTCTATGTTAAACATCCCAACATTCTCTGTGATATTCATGCAAAATTCGCCAATTTAATATTGGAATTAGAGGGAATAGACTCCCGCTATAAGTGGTGGTGGGCGAGCTTGGCTGGAATGGACATTCCTATCCCCTAGTCAAAGGCTACAGGTTCCAGTTAATCAGCCCCACAATTGGCATGAGACATTCCCCTTTAATATACCATCTTGATGCCGGATACATACGCTCATTGCAAAAGTACGGACAAGGCCCGAGTGATTAGTTTCATGGTTTTCGAGTTCATGACCTATCAACAAACCAATAACGTCTTGGCCCCCAATTCGAAATGACTTTCCCATGTACTGGCAAAGCCGCTATCGCTGGAATTGGGATCTGCATTGGTGCCTCTTGTCTTGTAGAAGATGAGCCTGCGACGGATCATTAATTATTCCTTTTCAGCCCGTCAAAAGTAGATGCACTCAAGTATGACTACTCTACTGCAACATCACTCCTTCACCAATACCAATCTCCTTACTGTGTCGGCCTTATACGAGAATGGCCTTCTAGAAATGTCTACCCCAATTAATTAATCCATCAATAAAAACTAGAAGCGAGCCTGGAGAATATGAAATAAACTTCACATGGTACTCATCTTCTAAAATCTCTCGAATCCATACCCAGGAACGACACTGCACGAGTCAAGAAGTTTAAACACTATCTAACGGCTTAGCCATACTTAAGTGAAAAGCAGCACTTATTTATAAAACAGCACAGGATAGAAATTCGGCATAATTCGGACCGCCAGCACCTTCAGGGGACCGCTTCCAGGTGATTTCTGTTGCAGGGTCCTTAATATCGCACGCTTTACAGTGTAAAACAGCTCTGCGACGTAATCTGGAAAAACCGCTCCCCAGTTTTCTCCTTCCGTAACCTCAGACACTCCCGCGGGACCAGTAGCAGTTTGAGCAGGCTCGGCGAAAATAGGTAGATTTCGCAAACTGAACGGCTTGAGTCCTTCCGTTGAGGTGACAGGGCTGATCTCTTCGCTGATTATATTGAGAGAAATTACTTGAGACAATTTATCGAAACTGAGCTTCCATTCTGGTTGGGGTAGTTAATTTTCTGCTTTTGGTCCGCAGGCTTCAGCTGAGCATAATCCTTGCTTGTCATTCATGCAGCGTTATCGCAACTTAACCGCCAACAGATTCTGAGTCACAAAATTAAAAGCCCGCGAGAATCGGTCCGAATTATGGCAATCGATGGTTCCAAAAATTACGGAGCGAAAAAGTTCATCATAAACCCAGCTCGCCTCAAATCTCACTGAAACGTTTCAACTCAGAGCACCTTCATCACCCTCAGCAATAGCTTCAAATTACAGCTTTCACCACGCCAAAGGCCTGATTTCATGCTGTTATGGAAGTCCTCATTGATCTTACTAAAATTTAAGAGTACCCAGCATTACAACGATCAATAATCCACCAAGGAAATGTTTCTTTTGGTAGGGGAGTTAAAGCCACCCTTAGTAATGGCACGCAGCACCGTTACGCTACACGCTTTCACACATCAGATGATTCGCCAACACGGATGATGCTCAATCGCGTGGAACTCATCAACGGACTAAGCATGGATTCGTACTAATTTAGATACGACAATGAGACCGACTACCACCTGATGTTCTCCAAGTGACTATCAGGAAAAAACCCGCCAGTAGTAATCAGCTTCAAGCGGGCCAAACCTGAAACCATGCACCAACTAACCAGGCTTATGGCTTTCGCGGGTCAATATCCCAAGTTCCTTGATGCCCAAGCCCGTTAGTGCTGGGCATTCCGCTTCACTTTCGAGTTTAAATTGCTCAATCAACTGCTTTACCGAATGGCCACGGCAACCTTCTGCAAAACAGATGTACTTAGCATCGAAGCTCCATTCCTTCCATATAGTTCGGCCCTTGCTCTTCCTGTGAAGCCGTTCACTCCCATGCGCCTGTTGCAATACCTTTCAAACTTCCTTATAAGAGGACGCAATTCTCATGAAACAGAATTTCAGCGGGCGGGCCTGCAAACCCAGGAATATCTCCACTCCCAAACCTTCAGAGCTTGTTCAGCCAACAACACACACATGCCCAGACTAACCACGTAGTTTATCCTAAACCATGCCGTTTATGCATCGTCTCGGTATCAGTACTTAGGTAGCTTTTGCGCTGCCGTTTTCGCTTTAAGGAGGTAAAATCTCATCCGAAGACACTGCGTATTCAAATGGTCTCCCCATTGCCTTTCAATCTGAAAAAAGCTCATCCATAGCACGAGATTCAATAACAGCACCCGAACAGGAGAATGTGGGCACCAACTTCAGAACCTTTCGACAAACACAGGACAGTAAGCGCCATCGCTTTTCCTGCGCTTTTTGCATTAAGCGACAGCAGCACTTAGCCCAGCTGGCGGCACGACGATGAACTACATCAAATTCCATAGGATTCACCGCATTGGAAAAACCTCGTTATACAAATAATGAAGCGCCGTACTATGCACGATGATCCGTAAGAGGAAAGGCATCATCGTCACCACATTTTGATTTTATAGAGTTTAATTAGAAATTCTGAGGCGATTTTAGAGCTTAAGCTTCCAGTTCAGGTAGAAATCTCAAACAAATCCCCTACCAAACCTAATCAGCCACTTGAGATGGGGGGCGCTTCTTCATCTGTATGATCGCCACCAACACCTTAGATTCTCTCATTCCCGCTAATGGCTGGATCGCACCAGAATTCCCACGGCAATATATAACTCCGGCGCTAGAATTTTTCCGGTCTGACCTACCTGGCAAGAATCGTTGCTTACAAAACCAGCACTCCAACAGCAGCACGAGAAGCACCAACCGCGGGCCCCAAGTTTTCGGCAACCTTTTCAAGCAGATTAAAATCGCGGCAAAGCCCGATTCCCTCGTCCGCCGGAAAATGACTGTATTTGCTGTCGTATTCTGGACGATCTGACTTAAACCAACGCGTCACTAACGAAACGCGAGATACCCATATCGAAGACAGCACCTACAACGTCAGTATTGGACATTACGCCTTTCCGCTTCAACCTTTATCAAAAGCGGAAAGCACGAACATTGATAACTTTGAAGCGCATCGTGGGAATGAACCGTTGCTATTGGCAATTACCAGCGTAAATCGGACGCTTAAAGTATCTGTGATTTCAACAGCAACGATCTCTGTGAGCTGCCCCACAATCAAGCAAGGCAGCACACGTGGCCATCGATCCTTAATGGTACTGCTGGCTGCGCATATATGGCTTATAATTCAGCAGCCAGTTCAACATCAAAGCACTTAGATTTTTCCGCCCAACCCTTTTTCATAAGCAGCGGCTATCAGCCAAAACAACACCTTGCTGAGGCCACAACCTTGGACAAGCCTCAATCAACACACCACTGCAACCGCTGCCTGCGACCAGCATTTGGTTAATTTCGCCACCAAGTTTGACTAGCCGCAGTCATCGCTTAAGGGTCACTGGATTGATGGTTGATTGTCGTTTTCACAATGTAGTAAATACTCATTCCAATTCGCTTAGATTAACCTTGCTTTCATTTTTCAGCTTATCAATGAGTGCATCAACACTATCAACCTTAATTACCCATTGGCGTGTGCTGGTGCTTCTACTCTTAATTGAGGAAATTATGCTTCCTTAAGATCACGCCCCAAGTCTGCTGGCAGTTTTTACTTCCATTGGTTTTCGCTTGGCTTCATGATGTCTGAATTTGGCCGTAACGTGGCTCATTTAGCCGTAGGTCTGTAGTAACAATGCTGCAGAGTTAATGATAAAAGTTGCGTGACCACCATTCACTTCGCGAGTTACTAACGCCCTGCCATCTTCAATCTTGACTTAGAAGCGAAAGTGCCCTGAGGCCAGCCTGTCAAAGGCGGCGGAGCATTTTCTGGACCAACTTTGGTTATTATCGAGTCGATTTAGATGCATTACCTAGGATGACCAATCCAGGCCCTCCGCTGCTACGATCTTAGTGAGGAGTTAGCCACGTTTAATGGTCCGGCTGGCGTCTCCGTTCGAATGTATGGCACATCCGCACCAATGCCATGGCAGTAGCAGCTTGCTCTTGACAGCATTAGGACCGATGAAACACATAATTCAAGAAAAGCCACACCAGCTTTCTTTTAGACGGATGCTTCTTCAAACGCAATTCGCAAAAGGGATTAAGTACAATTTTACATTCGTCAAATCCACATCTGAGTGATCAGTCTTTTACGCCGTACTTTAACAGTTGTAAGCAATTAACGCGCTTGACGCTAACAATAGATATTTCATAAAATATCTCGGCATTCTTAATTGAGTGATTAGCGTTTACCTTAGAATTATTTACTTTCAAAAATCTAAAGATTAAAACCATTATAAATTTTGAGTGGTTTTATCAGGCAAAACTTTCCACTATTTAAATAAACCTTTCGATCCATTACTTCTTTTAGCTTCCTCAATCAGCGCTATTTTCGCCAGGATTCTAAAGATATATTTAAATTATTCTTTTTTCTTTAAGCCCTATTCCGTTGTTCCACTGAATAGGGGACCCTCCTATTGCTTTTCAGTGGTTTATAAACTAAATCTTCAATTAGAAATGCGCATTTCCTCATTAACTCTCCCGTAGAATTTGAGACTGCAAATTACCATCACCTAAATGTTCCAAATACAACCACTTTTGGGCATCTGGCCAAAAATCTCTCACTGAAACTTCTAACGCATTAACATACGGTATTCATGTCTTACAATCGATAGACTAAATATCAAAAAACAAAACGTGGAGCGATTAACTCTGAAAGCCCTTCTATATCCTCTCGAATGCCAAAGCGGTCACGTTGTGCAATCCGAGCTGGCTAAACGCATCGCTTAAAAGCTCTTTTCAAAAGCCGATTGTAATCGCCTGCTCAAATCGTTGCGGCTGTCTCTGCTTGGTCATTACCCAAACTCTCTACTCAATACATAAAAGGGGAATTTGTATTCGAGAGGGGATTATTGACGACCGCTTTTCTTCCGCAATAAGCATAATAAAAAACTGCTCCACATCACTTCAAATTGCGCCGAGCTTCTACCTATAAGTTTGTCTCATGTGTGCAGTAACCCATGAGATTTTTTCAAAGCTGTTCCGCAAGCGACTAGAAGCCGTTTGGACGCAGACTGCTGTGGTTGCAATTTGAGAACCGCACGGGTAACGATTTCCAAGTGTTCCTTTCACTTCCGATGAACATATGTATTTAAGTCATAACCAGCGTTAATTTTTAAGGCATATTATTCATTGGAGCTGACCACTGAAACCGTCAGCCAGTTACCACTTCAAGCCCAGTACTTGATTCACGCATTCTGCCGTCCATAACGGATAACTCTGATTACCCCCGCATTCGTTCGCAATATGCACGATAGTGGCAAGATCCACGAGCCCCAAATCCAACGCGAACTGCATCCCGATTTGCTCCGCAGCTTCTTGAACAACTTGGAGTGGCGCCCCTGCCTGGACAGTCAAAAGTGGCCGCCCACAGGATCAATCGATTCAATTTCAGTCATACGCTCAACGCGAAGGATAACCAAAACTCAATTCGATGCCGCCCACAGCGCGCGCACCCAAAGCCGTCAAACCACCATGTGTCACAACTTGGGCTGATCCGTTCGTAACACAAAGCCATTACCTGTGATAACTGAATTCAACATTAGCGGGCCTAAACAAGCCGCTAACGCCAAACACGGCTCTTCTTGTTAATCCAATCTGGCTGATGTGCACGGACATCCTCACAGTAGGATGGTTTTTCACCTTTACTACTCTTTTATGGCACCAATAAAGTATCCATATAAATCCTCAAATCCTATAATAAGTGTGAATGATAAAATCTTTATAAACAGGCAAGGTTAACCCTTAACCGAAAAGGAAAATTAATTCATTGAGCTTTTGAATTAAATTCTTTAAATCAGAACAATAACTTTTTATTTATTTCTATAGAAAGCCATCGTTAACAGAAAAGATAATTGATTACAATTTGTAGTGTGATAAAGAACCATGCAATCGGCCCTCTAAAGAAAATAGACATATCATAGTAACAATTAACAAAGATCTCTAAGATTATCTTCGAACATAGGCCCTAATATGAATCCAATTAAAAAGTGCCAGTAGCAACCCCGTTTATTGAATATATAACCTAAAACACCAAACCCCATCACACCAGATATCAAAAATGTATTGTTATTGACAGCGTTAGGCCGGCCATATACCACAAAACACACCAATATGGGGAAATAAGATTTCCTTTGGGAATATTCTTTGCGATTTTTTGAAAAATTACTTATTGCGCCCAAGCCCAAACAACCAATTAAAAAACAAGGAAGCTGACATGATTCCTAGAAGAGCGCGAGATGAGTGACAGCGTTATCTTGGAACATCAAAGGACCCGGTGTCAGCCCATGACCCATGAATGCCCCCAGAATAATCGACCGTTTACCCACATCTCCAGGAATCCCAAGAAAAGCAAAGAATCATAGTCGCCCTGCTACCACCATTGTTCCGCTTCCAGCGGCTGCAACGCCCTCTATTTCACCATTTACCAAAGTTCTCTCGATCTTGGAGATTTTCTTGCGCTTCACTGTAAGAAATAAAGCTGCTGCCGTCGCACCACTACCTGGAATAGCACAATAGTGACGCCAATGAAACTGCCATCGAACAATTGTTTAAAAACATCTTTTTGAACTCACTCCAAGAGACCTTCTTTATCCGCTTGCATTAATAAACGATTTTGTATGCGACTTTTCGTTGTTAAAAATCAAATCACATCAGGGAAGCAAAAAGACCAATTTAGCAAACGGAAAACGAACGAGATTCCATCATCAAAATTGTAAGTCATCAAAAGTAAACGTTGAGACCCATAGCAGGATCTAAACCTATTAGGAAATCATGATCCCTAATGTAAGCAGCAAAAAACCTTTGAAGAAGGAAGCCCCATGATAAAGGACACCGATTATGGTATAGGAGAAACAGCAATAGCCAAAAAGAATTCCGGAGCACCAAAATTTAGAAGCGATTTCGCAAGGTACGCCGCAAAAAATACAGTGCAATCATTAGAGATTTAATATCGGCTACCCACAGAGGAAATATAGGAGACATTTTAGCCTTTTTTCGCCTCACCATCTGCGCCATGGGTAGCCATCCCAGTAGCGTACAACAGAAGCAGGTGTGCTGGTGTACGGATCAATATTGCTGTTATTTGATCCGCCATTACATACCACCTTGTATACCCCCACCAGTAATTAGTATCGCTAGACGGGTTCCATTGAGAATGTAAAGGCACGCTAACCCCCACCGCCATGGTGGTGTTAAGTCCAGGGATAGCAACCCAAATCACCACCCTAAAAAAACACCGGATAGGCAATTGCAATTGAAGTTATCCACACAAAAAGAGCGCTAAAAAACTTCTGAAAAAAATTCCATAAAAACCAATTCCTTAAATATACTCAAGAATCTTATTTAATAGCATTGCAGGTAATGGCACACCTAGAACCTTGGTAAAACAATTAAAAAGTGATAGCAACAGGGGATTAATGACTTGCGAGGCTGTATATTCCATTTATTTCGAATTGGGTGAGCAGCAAAGAGTTATAGAGTGGCTAAGGACGCCACCTAAATATGAACCAAATAGCTCAAATAAAGGACAAATAGGACCAATAACCGCCGAGCCTTACAAAAAACCGTGAAGCGGGGGCCCTCTTCAGAACCTATCGGCTTCCTTATTGTCTTTATTCTGAAAACTGGAGATAAGCCTTGGAGTAATCAGCAAAGAAAAAATCGCTATTAGAAAAAAATTCAACCACCCCATGTAACGAGGTAGCACAGCTTGGAGACAATTTCATAGGGTTCTGAACCCATTGCTTTGGTTCATTTACATAGTGAGGAACAAAGATAAAATAGCCAATATACAAGCGAAGGCCAGCATCACACTGCCAAACCATGGACTGTCCTAAATATCAGCGGCATGATTGCTTAGAACCTTTGAACATTTTCAGCACCTTAATTAAGCTTATATTATTTAGCGAGAGGTAAGAAAATCCATTACCTCTCTCAGGTAACCACGATTACTCTGACGAAACACCTTGCTTCTTCGGCAACCATTTTCCAGCGTTCAACTTCGAAGCGATAAACGATTTTGAAATTCCTCAACCAGAAAACAGTCTTGCTCAGCGCCCAATTTTTCGATGAATTCCAGTTAAAACTCTTTTCTTTCTTCACGCGCTTGCAATGCCTTGGCAAGGCCACTACCCCTTCATCGGAAAGGCATCTCCCTGCAATTATTTCCATTCCATATCCGTTGTCCACAAATCCCCCAATTTCATAACCTTCTGTTCTATAACTGATGCGTTAGGATAGGTAATACTTTGAAACGGAGTGCTTGAGTTGACGCAAGAGCTTTCAAAAGCCACCAGATTGGATATGGGAAGAAAACGGTAGATGCGTTTCTCAAATCGAACATCAACATCCACCACTTAAAAGAAGCAGGTAGTGCTGCGCCACTGCCAGGAAATGGAAACCGCAGTAAAGTTTTTGTTTTAGTTTTAGGTCAGTGTTGGAATAACTCCCAGACATGTGTACGGAAGCGGCCTACCCAGCGATGACTGAAAGGTCCATAGGAGCGCTTCGATTTAGGCCGCCAGTAATAAATTCTCAACGCTGTTTTACGAACTACTATGAAGGCAAACCATAATATTCGGAGCATCAAGAGCTTTCTCGATAAAACTTGAAGTCGTTTTACAGCCTCGTCTATAAGGAAAATTAGATAGATAGAAGCACCCAATCACGATGCCCAGGTGAGCCGATCAATAATGTGTGATCCGCATTTACGACCACCCGAGCAAGTCGCCCCGTCGCTACCGTTGAGACCAGCAGCACCAGTCGGTTCTTCTACGAGTGACATTATACAGTTCCAGTATCAGTTTTGCAATAGATCCCCACTTCGACGCGACGTACAATCCGATTTGCCACCCGCAGGGAATTTGAATAGGTGGCTATTAAGATGAATGTCATTCGTTGCCAGAATCAGCATTCAGACTTGAGCGTTGACCCCAACCATAACAACACTTGAAGTAGCAAGGGAATTCGCATAAACAGGCATCTTAATCTCATTTTTTGCCCTTATGTTTTTTTGTTTCGGCTTTGGATTTTATTATAATATGTTCGATACACAAACACATACTCTTAAACAATAAAGAGCATAAGAGCGACATCAAAATATGAACGGCCATATCATTGCATTTTTATGAATACATTAATTTTTTTCACATCCTTCTTCTCTCTTAAAAAACATTCATAAAATCCAATCTAAAAAATTAAGAGAAAAATTAGAGAAAAATTAAAAAACTCAATTAAAACAAAAATTAATACTTGAAAAACCTAAAAAAAAACCCCAATCGATACCTATTAAGCCCTAGCCTCAAAAATTCGCCGTTCAGAATCAAAGTGCCTCTAGCATCAAAATATGTTGAGTTTTCATATCTGTCATTCCAAATGTAGAATGAACGTTATGAATATAAATCGCTTTTATTTTATGCACTCCTCTACTCGCAAACTGTTTTCATGTAAAGGCTCAAATTCGGCGTATTTCGCCGCAGACTAAAAAATCCAATTAAAATTAACTGAAAGGGTTCTTTAAACCATCTTCAGTCAAAAAAATGAGAGTGTTTGTTAATCCATCTGGAAAATCCGTGCCCCAATTTTTTAAGCACATGTCTGATATGTTTACCGAAAAAGAGGGTGCCTCTTATGGGGTACCCTTACTTCCCTTAGTAGGAAGGAACACAAATTCAAAGAGTGTCGCGTTTTCAAA
>Ga0163217_1009707_pt1 | contig 13624 bp, 7 predicted proteins | sample SynspAceP_FD_185933 | JGI IMG/M metagenome (GOLD analysis project Ga0163217, IMG submission 185933) | Saline lake microbial communities from Ace Lake in Antarctica - Synechococcus sp. Ace-P (PacBio error correction) | ecosystem: Environmental > Aquatic > Non-marine Saline and Alkaline > Saline ... | reverse complement strand
AAGTGAATTAAAACTCCGCGACCGGTCATTTGCGGATTTGGCTTTCGTCTCCCCCTTTATTTACAGCCTTTTTCTTCCATACTTTTCAGATTCTCGAAAGACTGGTGGCTTTTCCATTTCCCCATTATTAGGGCCAAGTGACGTGGAGGAGTACCCTCTTTGGGTCCGATACTTAAAAGCCGTTTTTTTTAAAGCCTACTGCCATGGCTAGATTCGAATATTTTGGCTTCTTCATTATACATGCGAGCCAACGAATTGCCAGAGTAGATCTCAATGCATAATCTATCGATAAGTTCTATTCATTTGCTAAATACTAAACTCAAATCTCTATTATGTACTATAACATTTTATTAAAAAAAGATCATATACATAACAAACTCTTCATGAAATTTAATAATTAATTGTGTAGTACTTAGACGTGCTCGTATATTTTCGTTGTTATAGTTTTATATACTTTTCCTTACGATTTTACCTTTAATTTCATCGTAGTGTTAAGTGACCTTCATCGATACTCCCAAACCGCAGGTGGTTACAGTCTAAATGCTTTTACTTTTTCCCATTTGGCAAAATTTTCAGTAGCCTCTATCAACTTTTCTGCAAATTCGGAGCAAATTACCTTTTTCATGAACCACAAGTTCTGCATTGATACCTACTTCAATTTTATGTATTTAGCCCCAATTTTTAAATAAAATCAAATCTGGTTTGAATTAAGTGCTGCCGGCATTTTTTCACTTCACCAATGACCATAACCTGGCTATTAAATGGATTGTTTTAATCTGTTTTCTAATAATTGGGGCGTACATATTTCCACGAAGTCTTGAACATTTCTTTCTTACGAGTCGGTAATTTTAAGAAGCCATCGGCATCAATTTCTCCTATATCTCCAGTGTGGAAATATCCGTTAATTAATACTTAGGCTGCTTTTTTCAGGATCTTATAATAGGCCTAACATTACTTGAGGCCCTTTAATACAAAATTCAAACCACTTCAGCGATTTTTACTTTTTTTTTCTTAAAGGTTTGCACGGTTCCAATCTAAAACCTCCGTTCCGCCATGTCGTTTACAGAAAAAACCACGGGAAGAGGTTTCGGTAAGTCCATAACCTTCCATGACGCCAAATTGAGCCGCATTAAAAACTCGCTCGGGCTTTGCCTTGCGCTACCAAGGCCATAACGGGAGAAGTTTCCACCCAAGGCATCTTGCATTTTCTTAAAAATTAACTTCCTGGCTAAAGCCTAATTTTTTCTCGTACCAACCAGACCATTCTGCCCGTAAGGTTCGTATTGTAAACCTAAGGCTACTGCCCAAAAAGAATAATTTTCTTAAGTCCGTTTAAATCTGTTCCTTTGCGATAATTTATCGTACACTTTTTCTAATTTAAGCGCGAACAGGCGGGTCATCCACATTACGGTTTTACTTCTGTGTGCAATATTCACTAATTTGATCAATAGGAGGCAAAATAAATAACTCGGTTCCACAGTTATTGGTACAAGTAAAATTCACATGCCGTTCATACCACATTGACTAAAACGGGCAAAAGCTTAATGATTTTGAATTTGCCCAAAGCTTCTATCTTATCTTTATAAAACTCTCTAAAGCATTACTCACCAAATTAGAATGGATAACATCTTACCGCCTTTGGGTCTTCCTTGTAGTTCCAGAAGTATAAATTAAGGTGGCTAAATCACTAGGTTTACCGCATTTTTAAGGTTTTCAACATCATTTGGATTAGCCTGCTGTCTTCCCAAAGCCTAAAACTTTCATTCCAATTTTACAGTTCGGTACTTCACAAAGAATATACGTCTTTCAGCGTGGGGTAACCTGATCTTGAATAAGCTTTCCACTTTTGATATACTTCATTACATGAACGAAGGCAATACGTACCTCAGAAATGATTTAGATTTGTAAAGCCATAATCATCTTCAACCATATCGTAGGATAAAACAGGTACGTTTTGCACCTAATTGTAAAAACTCCAATATCCACTTAATATTCCATTCTGTTCTGTTAGACCAATAATGAAATTATGGCCAATTTTATCATTGTTTTTTACTCCAAGCGAAGTAGTGACTCTGCTTATGGCATTGCTTTCAATACTTCTTTGTCGACGTAAGTTAACCAATTTTTCATTAATACTTTTTGTAGCAAGAGCAACTTTGAGGTTATATTTTTCTAAGTTGATAATAAGGAAATCGAAAAAAGGCGGGTTGTATCTGCATACGGGTTAATTCTGGGTTTGTCACGGCAAAATAAGGAAAAAAGAGAGTATTAAAATGAGCATGAGTGAAAAAATATTAACGATTTTTTGAGCAATTTATACTAATGCAAACAAAGAACTACTAAATTTCATTAGGCAGTCTTTGTTTTTTTAAGCTTTAAATACATTTTTTAGTTGTTCTGCAATTCCACTTTCGTGCATTTTACAAAAAGCAGCTAACCAAGGAAACTTCATCATTTTCGGATCGGTAGGGTAGTTGGCCCAGTTCCAAGCAAATAGATGTTCAATATGAGGCATGGTTACCCCAAGTGTCGACCTGTTTTGTCACCATAGCCATAGCCGTATTAAAATCACTACCATTTGGTTAGCTGGATAGTTTTCAAGCCATATTCGCCACAATAGTATAGGTTCGACTCTGAAAGTGGTAAACTAAATTTACCGTTCTCCGTGAGAAATCCAAACTCCTAGTTTTAGCCCTTTCTAAAGAAGAAAAGCCATTACAGAATTATTTTTTTTGCGATACAACTGATGTAAAATTACCCTTCTGTGCTTTTCAGGGAATCATTATAAGTCATTTTGCCATGGTATGGTGTTCTGGCATTGACCAAGTCTAATTCCATAAATAAACTGGCAACCGTTACAAATTTACCAAAGATAAGTGTTCCAGGCCTGGCAAAGAAATTCTCAATGCCCGTATTCACCCTTTTTCATTGTATTTTAAAAGACCTTGGCCCACGTTTCCTTTGGCCTTACCTAAAAACAGGTTCTGAATTTAGAAAATCCGCCAAACGCGGCCAATGAGAATTGAATATCTTCTAGAAGTTTCACGACCTGAAATTAAATCCGGTCATGTGTACATTCTTTTAACATCAAAGCCGAGCAAGAAAACATGGCATTTGGCCATTTCTTCACGTTTCTGAATTGCTTCCCTTTTCTCTTAAAAATTTTTCCGTGAGAGGAGTATGCTGTTCACCTTTAACAGATAACTATTGCTGGCGACTCGCAATTGTGCCCGTTAAAATTCTCAGGAAAGATTATAGGGCTAAAGCTTTGCAAAGTCTGGATACTGATCAAATCTTAACCTTTGCCAAGCCGTTTGCGTTTTGTTTGTTATCTAAAATACGATGTTTTTAAACCAGTATTCCCTTCGAAGGTGTATTTGATGTTTAAGCCCATCTTCCATACTTTCCATTTTTTATGCGGGCGCATGGTTTACTAAAGTTTACTTTCCCCGATCGCATGGAACTCCAATCTTAGCTTGGGCTAAAACTTCTTCTATCCACCTTATCCTTCTGTGGCTTGAAAACGATGCCGGAATTTCTGAAAAAAAGCAATTGAAATTCCGTGGTCTTACTTCTCCTAAAACTTGTCAAGTCTTAATGCTTGCTCCTAAGTTCAATATCAGCAAAACACATTTCAAGTACGTTGTGATTAATCCTCCAGAAGCATAACATTCATGTCCTGCTTAAAAATTTCCTCTTTGATTAGGTTTAATGCGTATTACACACGCTATTTTATAAGGGCTCGCGTGGGTACCGTTGGTTGCATCGCTACCTATTTGTTATTTTTGGAATTTGTTAAAAGAAAGACCCAACCTAATTTATAAGCATCTTGAGATAGAATTTGATATAATAAACAGCCGCCTTTCTGCAAAAGGCTCGGACCACTTTAGTTTAATTTTTGCAACCAGCGGCTGAAATGATGACAGTGCCCGGAGAAATTGACACTCAGCCGTCTTTATATTTCTTGTTTCGAGTGGAAAGTTGAATCCTTTCCGGTAGGTACGTTGATCCCTACGGCAATTGAAAAGTCCAGACACCGCTTGCCACAGGGCCTGTAAACGTGCATCTTCACCTTCATTTTTACAAAGGCCACATCCAATTCGCAGACAAGGAACAGATTTGTAAAAACATTACTTTCAAGCGGTGCCCAAATAATACTTCGGAAGTGCTTCGGTAATGGCATTATTTACTACCAGCTGCGGGATTGATTAAAGCCAGCAGATAGGGCATGACCAATAGAGGTAGCAATTACCCTTCTTTACCTTGTAATCTAAGCCATAACGCCAACAATTGTTCAAAGGTAGCTGAAAGGGGCCTGCACATGTGTTTGGCTAACTTTCCACCTACGCAAACGATCTACTTTGTTGGTTAGCCAATCTTTACACGCTACAGCTTCTTAATTGTAGTACCTGATTCTAAATACTCATGAAAAAAACCTAAAGATACTCCGGATCATCGTAGTTTCTTTTTACGCTAATATATTCATTGACGGTTTTTCGGAGAAGCTACCAAACATATCTCCAAAGCTAAATCATAGGTTTTCACCTGTAGTCTTTCGATTCGAAGGTAAGCGATCTACTTCCCAGTTAACCTACACCAACTTCGATACATAGGCGAACGTTCTCATCGGCAATTACGCTTTAGTAATCAATATCTTTTTACCAATCCACAAGCCCATACGTTCTGTGATCGTTCCGATAATTCTTTTGCAGAAAGGGTTAGGACTCACACAACGGGAGTTGGTCTAAGATCATGATTCCCCTCCTGTTTCCTCTTACAATTTCTAACATTTTTAAAATGAACCACCAGCCAACCAATGATACATGGATAGAAAAACAATGCGTATCTATTATCACTTCTACCATGCCTTCGTTACTGCATTGGCAGCACGTTTTTTGCATTTCAGGGTTAGAGCGTTGCACTGCGTATAATTTCATAGCAGCACTTAAATTCTGCCTGCTTTTCTGCACTCGAAACAGCTTGCACCACCCATTCCGATCGGCTAGGTTATCGCCACCCTTAGAATTACGAATTTTATCACCTTTGTTTGCGGTTTGTCCTTTTTATCGCTTGTTTCTGCCTTTTCCATAGCCTATACCACCTGCTTGCATATATGACTTTGTCATAAAGCTAATCTGCGGTGGCTGAGCGTGGTCGAAAGTTCTCAAGCATGCTCAAAGTTAAAACAGAACCAGAGATTAAGGGTTGTCCAAATTGATTTCCAAAATCCAGAAGCTCCGTTCGATGCTTTGATAAAGGATATCCAAGTTTGGCGTTTGGTATACCATTCGCCGAGCTGGCATGCCGTTTTCCAATGACGGACCTCTTCTAATCGCGGAATATTTGCCGTCATATAAACCGCAGTTCCAAGCACTAAAGGAAGGGACCCTTTGTTTCCCACCTGCTAATCCGATCTCTTAATTTCACCACCGGCACCGGTAGCAGGCCACCATAAAAGGGCTTCTACGGTCGTGGGGAAGTTTTATGCGTTTCTGCTTTTAAAGAAACTCACCGAATCAAAAATTCCTTGATCTTGTAGAAAGTCGCGGCTTATCAGCAGTTTTTGGTGCAAAATGCACCACTTTAGGGACCTTTTTTAAAAGCCACATTCGTCTTTATAGCGGATACAATCTTATTCGAGATCGCTTCTCCTGGGATGTTTTTTTGAGTGAGTTTGATAATGATGATAGGGCATTTCTTGACCATCAATAACAAAAGTCCATTGAATATTTTATGCGGACAGTGTTAGAATTTACTTGGCTAAATCCGAAAACCTCTGAATATCTCTGTTAGTTTTTCTACCCTAATTTTTTGGGCCCAAGTTATTCAGATAATCAACTTTCTTCATAGTTAAGCGCTAAAACTCTTGTATTGCGCAATATCATACATATGCCCACTTCCTCTCTCTCAAATGGCTACGCTAAAAATAGCTGATTGATTCTTTATATTTGCAACACATAGGGTCAAAGTTTTGGTCATCAGCGTTCGAAGCTTTTGAATTCTTCGATTCTTGATAATCCCTTCGATACCCATATTTTTTGAGTAATTTCGGTGGCATTTTGGTGCTTCCATACTGCTAACATGGCTGCTCTCGGCGCCAACCAAAAAAGGCGTCTAATGCACGCCATTATTTATTTTAGCTTGTTCCCAAATAACAGCTAATTTTGTTGTATTTTTCTTCTGAAAGTTCGTTTTTTGCGTTTGTACAGCAAAAACTTTGGTGTTTGGTGTTTTCCGAAAAAGTGAATCATTTTGGCGGGCCTGTTGTTCCGTTTTAAGAAAGGGCAAATTTACGATTTTTTAAGTTAAAATCTTTGGAGAATAAGTTAACAGTTTTTGGTGGATTGTTGATACTTTTAAAAAATTTTAGGATGGTCTCTTTTACTTTTCGTTGCCACTTTTTCTCCACAACCACCATATAAAAACCATCCATAAGCCACTTTCAGCAGCAGGATTACTTTGCTTTTCTTTTCAGTAATCTTAAAATTCTTGCCCCTTCCGGAAGAGGCCAAAAATGATTTACTTGATGTTATTTTCTTGGGTAGAATAGAAACAGGTAGCATAGACATTTTTACCTTCTGGTTTTTAGCATTCTGCTATAACTGCGTAAAATTTCTTTTGTGTGCTTTTATTTGCCCTCGAAAAATTCAGGTTGTAATTATCCATTTCGCAATTCAGGGTTTCTGCGTAAAACACCTAATCCGGTACAAGGCGCATCAATTAAAATACGATCTGCTTTTTTCGGCTAATTTTTTGATAACCTTGTAACGGATTAGGTGTTTTACGCAGAAACCCTTTGATGCGAATGGAAATTTACAACCTGGAATTTTAGAGCAAAATTAAAGCCACACACAAAAAGTTTTACGCAGTTATAGCAGAATGCTAAAACCAGATGTAAAATGGTCTATGCGTACCTGTTCTATTCTACCCCAAATAGAAAATAACGATCAAGTAAAATCATTTTTGGCCTTCTCCGGAGGGGCAGGATTTTAGATTACTAAAAGAAAACAAAGTATCTGCTGCTGAAAGTGGGCTATGATGGTTTTTTATATGGTGTGTTGGAGAAAGTGCAACGAAAAGTAAAACATCCTTTAATTTTTAAAGTAATCAAACAATCCACCCAAAAAACTGTAACTATTCTCAAAAAAAGGTTTACTTAAAAAAATCGTAAATTTGCCCTTTCTAAAACGAAACAACACGCGCAAATGATTCACTTTTTTACGGAAACACCAACACCAAAGTTTTTGCTTGTACAAACCAAAAAACGAACTTTCAGAAAAAATACAACAAAAAATTAAGCTGGTTATTTCGGAAACCAAGCTTAAAATAAATTTATGGCGTCATTAGACGCCTTTTTTGTTGGCCCGAGAGACCATGATACACCTTGGAAAGCACCCTAATTGCCACCGAAAATTACTCAAAATATGGGTATCGAAGGGATTATCAGAATCGAAGAATCAAAGACCTTCGAACTCGCTGATGACCAAAAACTTTGACCCTATGTGTTGCAAAAAATATAAAGAAACCTCAATCAAGCTATTTTTAGCGTGCCATTTCTCCAGGAAAAAATTTCTGAAATTTGATGATATTGCGCAATACAACCAAAAAGAAGGTTTAGCGCTTAAACAATGAAAGAAGTGATTATCTGAATAACTTGGCCAAAAAATTAGGTAGAAAACTAACAATTCAGAGGTTTCGATTTAGCCAAGTAAAAAGTTCTGAACACTTCGCCATAAAATTTTCAATGGTACTTTGTTATGATGCGTCAAGAAATGCCATTCATCATTATTCAACTCATCAAAAAAACATCCAAGAGCATCCGAATAGCATTGTATCTGCTTATAAAGACAATGTGGCTTTTGTAAAAACGTCCTAAAGTGGTGCAGTTTTGCACCAAAAACTGCTGATAAGCCCGGACTTCTTACCAAGAGGCAAGATTTTTGATGCGTGATTTCTTTAAAAGCAGAAACGCATAACTTCCCCACGACCGTAGAGCCCTTTAATGGTGCTGCTACCGGTGCCGGGGGTTGAAATTAAGATTCGATTAGCAGGTGAAAAGGTCCCCTTCCTTAGGCTGGAACTTGCGGTTTTATATGACGCATATTTCCCGCGATTTAGAAGAAGTCGTCATTGGAAAACGGCATGCCAGCTCGCGAATGGTTATACAAACGCCAATGGAATCTTAATCCAAAGCATCGAACGGAGCTTCTGAATTTTGGAAATAAATTTGGACAACCCTTAATCTCTGGTTTCTTTTTAAACTTTTGAGCATGCTGCAGACTTTCGACCACGCTCAGCCACCGCAGATTAGCTTATGACAACAGTCATATGCAAGCAGGTGGTATAGCTATGGAAAAGCAGAACAAGCGATAAAAGACAAACCGCAAACAGGTGATAAAATAATTGTAATTCTGTAGGTGGCGATAAACTTACCGAATCGAATGGGTGGTGCAGCTGTTTCGAGTGCAGGACACAGGCGAATTAGTGCTTGCTTATTGAATTAACGCAGCTGCAACGCTTCTTAAAACCCTGAAATGCAAAAACGTGCCTGCCAATGCAGTACGAGGCATGGTAGAAAGTGATATAATACCATTGTTTCTATCCATGATCATGGTCTGGTGTCATTTAAATTGCCTTATCAGAATTGGTAGAGGAAACAGGAGGGAAAATAGATTTAGACCAACTCCCTGTCCGGTGATCCTTACACTTTCTGCAAAAAAATTATCGGAACGAATCACAAGAACGTATGGGCGTAGTATGGTAAAAAAAGAATTGATCTACTAAAGCGTTATTGCCGATAGAGAACGTTCGCCTATGTACGAAGTGGTGACGGTAACTGGAATTGAGGCGCTTTTAACCTTTTCGAATCGAAGACTACAGGTGAAAAAAAACCTATGGATTTAGCTTGGAAGATATGTTTGGTAGCTCCTCCGAAAAACCTCATGAATGATATAGCGTAAAAAAAAATACGATTGATCCGGAGTATTCTGTAAAAGAGTTTTTTCCATGAGTATTTAGATCAGTATACAAAATTAAACTTAGCGTGTAAAGATATTGGCTAACCAACAAGTAGATCGTTTGCGTAGGTGGAAAAGTAGCCAAACAACCAATGTTGCAGGCCCCTTTCAGCTACCTTGAACAATGTGGCGTTATTGCTTTAGATTACAAAGGTAAAGAAGGTATTTGGCTACCTCTATTGGTCATGCCCCTATTTTGCGCTTTAATCAAATCCCCGCAGCTGCGTAGCTAAAAAATGCCGATTACCGAAGCACTACGAAATATTATTTTGGGCACCCTTGAAAGATGTTTTACAATCTGTTTCCCTTGTCTGCGAATTGATTATGCCTATGTAAAAAAATGAAGGTTGAAGATTGCACGTTTATACGAGGCTTGCAAGCCGGTGTTCTGACTTTCAATTGCCTTAGGGATCAACGCTATCCTACCGGGAAAGGATTCACTTTCCATGAAACAAAAATATAAGAATGGCGATGTCATTTTCTCCGGCACTGTCATCATTTCACCGCTGAATTTGCAATGATATTAACTTAAAGTGGTCGAAGCCTGTGTTTATTGCAGAAAAAGGCGGCTCCGTTTATTTATCAAATCTATCTTCAAGATGCTTATTAAATTAGGTGGGTCTTCTTTTAACCAAATTCAAAATAAAAATAGGTAGCGATTGCACACAACGGTTACCAATGCTGCTTTTGTAAAAACAATACGTTTAATACCATTCAAACCTTAATCCCAAAGAAGGCAAATTTTAGCAGGACATGATGTAGTTCTGGAGGATTAATCACAACGTACTTGAAAATGTGTTTATTGCTGATATTTGACTTAGGAGCAGCATTAGACTTGACAAGTTAGGAGCAAGTAGACACCGATTCAATTTGTTTTCAGAAAATTCAGGCATCGTTTTTCAAGCCAAAGAGGATAAAGGTGGTAGAAGAAGTTTTAGCCAAAGCTAAGATTGATTCCATGGTTCGATCGGGAAAGTAAACTTAGAACCTATGGCTCCGCAGTTAAAAAATGGAATATGGAGATGGGCTTAAACACCAATACACTTCGGGATACACGGGTTTTAAAACATCGTATTGTATTAGAAAACAAACAAAACTGCAAACGGCTTGGCAAAGTTAGATTGATTCAGTATAAGATGGCAAAAGCTTTCTTAGCCTATTAATTTTCCTTGAGAATTTTACGGGCACAATTGCGAGTGAAGCAAAGTTAATCTGTTAAAGGTTGAACAGCATACTCTCTCAAAACGAACCGACCCAAAGCAGCAATTTTAAGAGAAAAAGGGAAGCAATTCAGAACGTGGAAAATGGCCAATGCCATGTTTCTTGCTGCTTTGCATGTAAAAGATGACACAGACCGATTTAATTTCAGGTCGTGAAACTCTGGGAAGATATCAATTCATTGCGCCGTTGGCGGATTTTCTAATTCAGATGTTTTAGGAAGCTGCCAAAGGATGGGCAGGTGCTTTTAAATACAATAAAAGCGAATACGGCATAATGAAGAATTTCTTTGCCAGGCCTACACGTTATTGTTGTATTTGTAACGGTTGCCAAGTTATTTATGGGATTAGACTTGGTCAATCCAGAAACAACATACCCATGGCCAAAAATGACTTATTAAATGATTCCCTAAAGCACGAAAGTAATTTTACATCAGTTGTTATCCAAAAAAATAATTCTGTAATTGCTTTCTTCTTTAGAAGGCGCCTTAACTAGGAGTTTGGATTTCTCACGGAGAAGGGTAAATTTAGTTTACCCACTTTCAGAGTCGCGACTATTTACTGATTGTGGCGAAATTATGGCTATGAAAAACTATCCAGCTAACCCAAATGGTAGTGATTTTAATACGGCTATTTGCTATTGACAAAACAGGTCGACATTTGGAACCATGCCTTTCATATTGAACGATCTATATTTCCTTGGAACTGGCACACTACCCTACCGATAGAAATGATTGGGAAGTTTCACCTTGTAGCTGCGTTTGTAAATGCCACGAAAGTGGATTGAGAAGGAACAACTAAAAAATGATATTTAAAGGCCTTAAAAAAACAAAGACTGCCTAATGAAATTTTTAAGTAGTCTTGTTTGTACTTAGATTATAAATTGCTCAAAAAATCGTTAATATTTTATCAATCTCATTTAATACTCTTCTTTTTTCTTTATTTTGCAGGACAATCCAGAATTACCCTATGCAGAAATACAAACCCGCCTTTTTCGATTTTCCTTATATCCAATTAGAAAATATAACCTCAAAGTTTGCTCTTCTACAAAATATAATGAAAATGGTTACTAACCTCGACAAAAGAATATATTTGACAAAAGCCAATGCCATAAGCAGCAGCAACATACTCTTCTCGGTTAGGAGTCAAAAACAATGATATATAATTGCCATAATTTCTATGATTAACTAGAACAGAATGGAATTATTATGATATTGGGTCTAGTTTTACCAATTAGGTGCCCCAAAACGTACCTGTTTATCCTACGATATGTGAAGCATCATTATGCTACATAAACTAAAATCATGTTCTGAGGCTAGTATTGCTGGCGTTTCATGTAATGAAGTTATTCAAAAAAGTGGGAAAGCTATTCAAGATCAGGTTACCCACGCTTGAAAAGACGTATATTTTTGATGAAGTACCCGAACTGTAAAAATTTGGAATGGAAGTTTTGCGCTTTAGGAAGCAGCACAAGCTAACAAATGCATGAAAACCTTAAAAATGCCGTAAAACCTCTTATAGCATTTACCCACTCCTATAATTTAATACTTCTGGAAACTACAGGAAGACCCAAGGCGTTATGTTATCCATTTCTTATTTGGGAGTAATGCCTTTAGAGAGCGTTTTCAAAAGCAATAACGAGTAGAAGCTTTCGGCAATTCCACATCATTAAGCTTTTTGCCCCGTTATTTCATGTGTATGGAACGCATGTTTGAATTTACTGATGTACCAATTACTGTGGAGACGAGTATTTATTTTGCTCCTATTGATCAAATAGTGAATATGCAAAAGAAGTAAAAACCCGATGTGAATGACCGCACTGTTCCGGCGCTTATTAGAAAAAGTTGTACGATAAAATTATCGCAAAAGGAACAGATTTTAACGGGACTTAAGAAAAAATTATTCTTTGGGCAGTAGCCTTAGGTTTACATACGAACCTACGGGCAGAATGCTGGTGGTACCGAGAAAAAATTAGCTTAGCCAGGAAGTTTAATTTTTAGTAAATGGCAAATTGCCTTTGGTGGAAACTTATTCCGTTATGGCTCTGGTATAAGCGCAGCATTGCAAGCCCCGTTTAGCTCGAATTTTTAATGCGGCTTCAATTTGGCGTCATGAAGGTTATGGACTTACCGAAAACCTCTTCCCGTCGGTTTCTGTAAAAACGACATGCGAACGGAGGTTTTAGAATTGGAAACCGTTGGCAAACCTTTTAGAAAAAAAACAGAAGTAAAAAAAAATTCGCCTGAAGATGGTTTGAAATTTGTATTAAAGGGCCTCAAGAATGTTAGGCTATTATTAAAAGATCCTGAAAAAACAGCCAGAACAGTATTACATTAACGGATATTTCCACACTGGAGATATAGGAGGAAATTGATGCCGATGGCTTCTTTAAAAATTACCGATCGTAAGAAGAAAATGTTCAAAGTACTTTCTGGTGGTAAAATATGTAAGCGCCCCAATTATTAGAAAACAAGATTTAAAAACAAATCCCGATTATAGACCAGGTTATGGTCATTGTGAAAAGTGAAAAAATGGCCGGCCAGCTTAATTCAACCCAAGATTTGAATTTTATTAAAAAAATTGGGCTAAAATACAATTAAAATTGAGTTAGTACTAATGCAGAACTTTGTGGTTCATGAAAAGGTAAATTGCTCGAATTGCAGGAAGAAGTTGAAGAAGGCTAATGAAAATTTTGCCAAATGGAAAAAGTAAAAGCAATTTAAGACTTACACGTTGAGGTGGTTGGGAGTATCGATGAAGGTCACTTAAACACCTACGATGGAAATTAAAACCGTAAAATCGTAAAGGAAAAAGTATAATAAAACTATTACCAACGAAATTATTTACGAGCACGTCTAGTACTACACATTAATTATTAAAATTTCATAAAAAAAGAGGATTAATCGTTGTTAAGATTTAATCTCTTTTTTTTAATAAAATTTTATTATGCATTTGCATAATTAAATTTTTATTATAAATTTTGAGTTTTTAGTTATGTTTAGAAATGAAAAGGAAAAACTTACGGATAGATTATTGCATTGCAGATCCTTTACTTGGCCAATCGGTTGCTCGCATGTATAATTTGAAGAAAAGCCAAAAATATTCGAAGTTCTTACCATGGCAGTTTAGGCTTTACGCTTTTAAGTATCGACCCAAAAAGAGAGTACTCCCTTCCCACATCACTTGGCCCGTATAATTGGGGAATGGGAAAGCCCACCAGTCTTCGAAAGAAATTTACTGAAAAAAGCTATTGGGAAGAAAAAAAAGGCCTTAAATTATAAAAAACGGAAAAGGCCAAATCCCCAAATTTTTTTGGGACCGGCGCCGGAGGTTTTTTTTTTTAATTTTTTCCCAACTTATTCCTTTTCTTTTCTTCTGTGGTGGGGGTGG
>Ga0163217_1015099_pt1 | contig 13625 bp, 10 predicted proteins | sample SynspAceP_FD_185933 | JGI IMG/M metagenome (GOLD analysis project Ga0163217, IMG submission 185933) | Saline lake microbial communities from Ace Lake in Antarctica - Synechococcus sp. Ace-P (PacBio error correction) | ecosystem: Environmental > Aquatic > Non-marine Saline and Alkaline > Saline ... | reverse complement strand
ATCAAGGTGCTGCTGAGCAACAGCACCAGGGCCGCGACGACGCTGCGCCATCGGCCTGGGCCGCAGCCTGGCGCGGCCCCACGATCAGAGCAAGACGCAGCCACCCCGGCAGCCCCCAGGGGGAGAGGTGCGCGCCGAGAGCCAGAAACGGGCTGTCGACCGGCTTGAGGCAGCACGAAATCGAGGGTGCCTCCCGCACGTGCGTGACGATCGTGCTGAGGTTCGGTGGCAAGCACCGTGCTGGTGATTGCCGTCAAGCGGCGTGTAGAGGCCGAGAACCACCAGGGCCTCCTCCCAGCTCCAGCCGCCCAAGGCTGCCGCCTGGCCCGAACAGCAGCGAGAGCACGAACAGGCTGCCGGCCAGGTTGCCGCCCACCGGCCAGGCAACTCGATCAGCACGTTCACCTGGTATTTCCAGCGCCAAGCGGCCAGAGATGTGGGGCCACAGAACCGCCGCAACAAGCCGCAGGTTTTCGCATCCTCAGGCCCCCATCGCGCGAATAGCGGCGCAGGGCCCGCCTGCCAAAGCCACGAGGGCGAGGGGGGCCAGCAGCAGAGCCGCGCCCAGACGCGATTTTGTGATAGGCCACCGCCAGATCCACGTTCACGGCGAGCACTGGGCCGAACGCAGGCATCCGCCGGAAAGGGTGAGCAAGGCGAAGGCAGGCACTCCCCTCCGGGAAAGCCTCCAAGGGGCGCCACCAGACCAGGAGAGAAACAGGTAGGAATCTAGCAAGAGCCGCCTCCAAGTGCAGCGCGCGCGCTCGGTCCAGAAAAGCAGAGCATTGGTGAATCACGTCGGAAACAGGAAAGCGCAAGCAGGAAAGCCAGGTGGGATGGCGACCACGGCCAAGCAGGGAAGCCGCCGGCTGGCAGCCAGAAGCGCGGGCTGAAACAGAAAGAAGATCGCCGTATGATCAGCACCACGAACGGCAGCGCGTTGGGGGGGGGGGGGGGGGCCTGCTCGGAGAGGTGGGAGCGAGATAGCGCCAGGAGGGGTGCAGGGCTGGGAGCAAATAGGGCGAGAGGCCGGCCCTGGAGCGCGTCTTTCTTCGAAGACATGCACCAACAGACAATCGTGAATGCCGCACCACAAAAAGCCGACAGGAAGGTAGCGCTGAGGCGCTCCGGGCTCAGCCCCAGGCCACCGGCCGGCCTCGAACATCCAGACCCCGAAGCATGATCAAGGAGCACGCCCAGAGCGCCAAGGCATTTCAGCCCTGTACTCGAGCATGGTAGGCGTACTGGGTGGAGAGCAGCACCCGGGCGATGCGCCACCGCCGAGCGAACGAAGCCTGCGGCTGCCCCTCATGACACGGCCCCTTGACGAAACAGCCGGCCGATGATCTCTCGATCGGCGGATCGCTTCACCTCCAGTCGCAGCACGTCGAAAATCGGCCAGCAGCCGGCCGACCGTGGCCGTTGAGCTCAAGAGCGCGGCACCACAGCCGCAGCTGCTTGACCATTCCTGGGATTCAAAGGTGCCATAGGAGGCAAAGGCCGCCGCCGGTGGCGGATCGCGCAGCTTCAAACGCACTTACGCGATGGGGGCAAAAGCCGTTCGGTTGAGGCCGTCCAGGCTGCCGTCATAGAGAGACGCCCTGGTGGATCAGCAACACCGGCGGCAGAGGGCGGTGATGTTCGGCATGTTAGTGGCTGTGTGAGCAAGCACGGTGGCGCCATGGCGGCGGTTGTAAATTCGGCGAGAAACTCACGCCACCCCGTGCCTGGCGTGACATCGAGGGACCCAGGGTGGGTTCATCGAGAAAAGAAACGGCCGGACGATGCAGCCAGGGCCGCCAGCAACTCCTGCCTTTCCATCCCTGGTCCGGCGAGAGCTTGCGCACCGGGGCGGGTGAGCTCCTCGCCCAATCGGAGGCATGCGGCCAGCTCGTCGATGCGGCGTTTGGCTTCGCTGTTCGTCGAGGGCCGTAGACGGCAGCATTGACGCAGCGAATCGGCGGCGGCAGATCCCAGATCAGTTGCTGCTTCTGGCCATCACCAGGGTGATCTGCGCAGGAAAGCCGCCTGGCGGGCGGAAGGAACGCAGCCGGCCACCTCCACCTCTCCGGCGGCTGGGGTGGAAATCAGGCCGGTGAGCATCTTGAGTGTGGTGTCTTGCCGGCGGCCGTTGGGGCGAGAAAGCCCAACGATCTCTCCGGGCGTCGATCGTGGAAGTTGACATCGCTGACCGCCTGCACATCACGGCTTGCGGCGGGTGCGAAGGAAATGGCGCAGGGTGCCGCCCAGGCCCGGCTGCTTGTCGGCACCCGGTAGGTCTTGGAGAGGCCGCGGCGGGAGATGATCGCATCGAGCCTGGCGGAAAACACAGCTCTAGGATGACTGGTCAGAAATGCTGGGGTGGCGAGGATGGAGGGGATACCGCACCCTGCCTCGCGCTTTTGCCTGCTGCTGGGGCCTGGTTGCTGGTGGTTGCTGCCCGGCCAGGGCCGGAGGACTCTGAGGGCCGGTTCCAGCTCCAGCCTTGGCTCAGAAAGAAACCGCGGGTCTGGCTGACCGGCAACGACATGGACACCCTGCGCACGCCGGTCCGGCCTGCAGGCCGCCTTGGGCGAGCTTAGCCGCCTCAACTTCAACCACCATCTACCCCGGTGGTCTTGGAACAGCGGCTACGCTATCACACCAGCGCGGGACCAAGCGCGCGAAAGATCAGTCGTTTTCGGTTCAAGGGACTTTAGAAAGGGGCAAAGACATCCTCGCTTATGTGATCAAGGGGAGGCCATGCGGGCCTGCTGGTGATTCCCTGGTTTGAATTCGGCTCATTGGGCGCCGCCTTCTCAGAAAACTGGCCGTTTCAACATCCCACCTGGGCTGGACCCAGAGCGCGACGCGGCAAAACCTCGATCAGCCGCCGGGGAGGTGGTCGGCTGAATCTCGTTCCACCCGGTAGGGTGCAGGCGTCATCACGAGCTTGCGTTGCTCGGAGATCACCAGCCAATACGAACGGCGACGGCATTTTAGTTCGACGATCACATGAGCCTCCGCGGAGTTTTCGGCTATGACGACTACCCCACCGTGGCCCCTTACACCAAAGAGACCAAAAAAGCCCCACCAAGCCAACCAGGAAGACCCCGGTTTTGGGCTGAAGTGGCGTGCCGACAAAGATCACGCCTTTATGACAGATTAAACAAGCAGTGAAAGCGGCAAAACCGAAGGGCGATTATTTCTGTTTCCCCAACTACTACGGACTTGGCCTACCAAACTCCAGCTCAGGATTTGGCTTGAATGGATTGCGGCGCGGATTGCTGACGAAGGTGATTCGTTGCAGCCTCTTACCGGCCCGATCTGCCCAGCTTCGCCGCCGAGTTTTAATCGCCATGAACTACAGAAAGCAAGCAGAAGATTCAACGGCCGTGGAATCATTTGAGCGCCAGGCACCCAGCACAGTTCCGATCCAGCATTCACAGACCAGGTGAGCGCCACCGCATCAGCGTTGGCCTGGGGGCGTGGCCTTTCTTCTATTTCGAAGCCTCTGGGAGCACACCGACGAGGCCCGTGGAGTGCGCCAGGCAGCCTGCAGGACCTCTTCCCGATCCCGGCACGCCGATGGCGCCGCTCATGAGGGTGCCGTTGGTCTGCAGAGGTCGGAGCTGACTCGCTACAGGATCGCTCGCGCTGCGCCTTGGCCCCCCTGGCTGTTGCCTGGCCTCGCTCTTGGCCCCGGGCTGGCTCCCGCCAGTCGGGCCGGCTGCGGCGGCTGAGCCGCGGAGCTGGATCCCGCTCAGCTGTTCGTTGGTGGTTGACGGGATCGAGCTGTTTCGGGTGCTCCTCAAAATGACTACAGCGCCGAGCAACGGGGGAGCCGTTTGAATGACGTGCTCAGCGACACGGTGCCGCAACGATCCCGCGAGGTCTCCGTGGTGGACGCAATGGGCTTGCCGGTCATCCGCCATCGATGACCCAAGCACTGCCTGACAGTGACCAAGACGCATGGACCTGAAGGCGTCAGCCCGGAGGCCCTGGCGGCAGGTGTGGAGCGGCAGCTGGGGCCGCGCGATCGGACGGGGCCGGCAGAGCCAACCCGCCACCGTGCTGCGACTGGTTTGCTGATCAGCCTCGGCTTGCTTCTGGCTGCCGGAATTCGGTCCAGCGTCTGCTGGGTCTGGCTTTCGGCGGCTGTTTTCCACAGGCCCAGGTCCCGCCGGAATCGTGAAGCGGAGGTGGGAGGGCCCCGGACCTGCAGGGGCTCCAGGCTGTTTACTGCGCTTTTCCTGCTGCGAACCTGCAGCTGGCGGTCTGGACGGATCGTGATCGGCCCGCTGCATCAGCTTGTTTCCGGGAGCCGAACCTGGCTGCGAAACGATTCGGACGCGCTGCGACAGCCTGGCCTCACCTTCCTGCCCTGGGCGAGCGCAGTTACTCGTTCTCGACATCCTCGATTCTGATTGCCCTGTCCTGCTGCTGGCCAAAGGGTGGGGTGTGCATTTCAAGCTGTTGCGACCCGGTGCTGCCGGACACCGGAATCGGCAAAGGCTCCCAGGGAAGCGATCGCCTTCATTTGTTCAGTACACGTTTGCTGTCGTGGGCTCGCTGGTGCTGCTGCAGCTCTGGGGCTTGATCTGAGCTCCTCGCTCTGGTTCGCCAGTGTGTTCGGGTGGCCCCTGGGCCTGGCCTGCAAGCATCACCAAGGAACTTCATCAGTGGCCTGATCATATCTTCGAGCGGCCGATCGAAGTGGGGTGATTTCGTTGAAATCCGGCGCATCCAGGCACTGTCCAACGGATCAAGCCTGCGCTGCACCGAAGTGGTGACGTTGGACGCATTGCGATCATCGTTCCCAAACTCCGAATTTCTCGAATCTCCAGGTGGTGAACTGAGCCATGGCAGCCCCACATCGCGGGCTGATTTCCTGCCGGTGGGGGTGGCCTATTGAATCGGATTGCCAGCAGGTGCGCGCAGGTGCTGATCCAGGCTTGCCAAGGCTATGGCGGGATCCGAGTGAGGGGCACCACCCAAGGTGGTATTTCAAGGGTTCGGGTGACACTCCCTGGATTTTCAAGCCTGCTGTGTGGATCTCCCAGCCGATGCGGGCAGTACGAAAATCATCAGCGAGCTCAATTTCAAAATCGAGCGCGCCCTGCGTGAACACCAGATCACGATTCCCTTCCCCCCAGCGCGACCTTGATCTACGGGCCCGGCAGTCTGCAGCTCAGCTGCGACGAAACTGAAAGCGATGCTCTTGCCGCGGAGCAGCTCCAGCCGCCAGCGCAACCCCCCCCCAAGCCTCCACGAAGCAGCTTGCCTGAGGCAATGACTCCGGGCCAACAGCTCTCATCGAACAGAATTCCTGACTGACTAGAGTTCCTCATCTGACAACGAAGGCAAAGCTCAGCTTGTGACACACTTGCACACCAGCCAACGGGCCGACCGTTGCCCAACGAGAAAAAAGTCTTCAACCTTCGGCGATCGCTGGGCCTGCTGGTCGTGATCGATCGATCGGCGGTGATGGCCTGCTGGTGTGGCTGACGGTTCGGTTCTGCTGGATCTCAAGCACCTGAACACTTCAGGGTTTCACCCTCCCTTGAACCGCAGTCCAGCCGCCCGCCCCTGTTGGTTGGCTTCCTCTTGCCCGCTGGATCTGAATCGTCAGCTGATCCGATCCAATCGCGCAAGGATTTTTGCAGGAGACTGCTTTCATAGCTGCAGAATTTCACCTGGCTGATGTTCCTTCACTTGGCCTTCTTTACCCAGGGCTAAACCGGAAGGGCAAAGGGCAAAAACAAGTGCTTCCAGGGAGAATTCGATAGGGCTTTGGATAAAAGCAAGGAGCAGAACTTTGAAGAGTGCCAGATGAAAAAACCCGTTGGTTCGCAGCATCGTTTCCCATCGTGAAAACCAAACGACGAAGCCTCATCATCAAGGGAGAAGTGCCTGCGCAGCAAAAGTGAAGGCAATCATGCCGGTACAAGTTGATGTTGCCCGGCAAAGCGAACCTGGTGCTTGGTTCTCAAGCAATCGCACCAAGGAAGGGGATGCATGAAAACCGGGATCGCCCGTCATGCTTAGAAGCGCTTTCGCCGAGCTGAGAACGCCAGGGGATCGGGGCAAGATCCTGTAGCCCTGAGGCTTAAGTCGTTGCTGGGGCGGAAATCATCAGAAAACTGCGAAGTTGGGGAATCCGGCCTAAAAACGATCCGGCCTGAAAACAAATCAAAACCTGAATCTGTAAACCAAGCTAGTGGGGCCAGCGACGATCACAACCAACACGGGTCTGGTCTTTGCTCAAACCGTCAACACGTGCGCGTCCATTTAGGGCCTTGGCTCAGCCGAGCAGCCAGGCGCATTCAACCGCCAGTTGAACCGACCAAGCCCTTGCCGGTGATCAGTTGCACCAGCGATCGCCGCCACAAAGTCTCCGAGCTGGCGCCGGCCATTGAGGCGTTCCACCCAAACCAATGCCGAGCGATTCCAGGGCAGATCACGGTCATGCTGGCAACCAAAGCGACTCAACGGGTTCGTATTGAACGCGGTCATCAGGCATGGGATGGTTGGAGGGGTGGATCGGGATTGAATTTATGGGCGTGTTGATCAACTCATGGATTGGGAGACTAGGGGCAACCAAAAAGGGCTGGAAAGGTGCAAACAGTGCCTGAAGTGGCAAACACAACCCAGTTTTAAACCACAATAAAGGTCAGAGAGAAGCGAAGCCCAAGGACCTGAATGGATCCATGAGGCGCCCTACGGCCGCCCAGGAAATCACGCTTGCCAGCACCACGCCGTTTGTGGCGCAGCAGGTCGTAGGCGGTGTGATGTGGAGTAAAACATTTGGAACACGAAACTGCTCAGGAACGGGCCAGGCCCTGCATCGTGACGTCGCCCACGGCCCACCGGCACCGTTCACCTCCCGGATCTCTGATCCTTGGAGCTTGCTCGGCCGTCACCGCCTGTCGAGGTAGGCGACGTTGTCTCCAGCCGCTTGGATCAACTCCCGAGGCTGGTCTCGGTCGTAGCGACAGCCGGGGGCCTCACTTGCCGCTCAGGCCGGGCCACGCCCGCGCCGGGCGATTGTCTGCGGCATTTGCACCTGACGACCCAATGGGACATGTCGGGATAGAGGCGGCACTGCAGCAGACCTCGGCATCGATCCTGGGCTTCGGCATGCTGTTGGCCCTTGCCAGATACTGCAGCCAGGTTGCTGAGCGCGCGCTTCAGGGGCGGCACGCCGCACATGCATTCGACAGTTCCATGGCAAGCGCCTTTAGCCATTGCAGATAAAAGCAGTCTAGGTGGGGGCCTTGCGTGCGGCTTACAAGTGGGCCTCCAGGTTCCAAGGACAGTTGTGATAAGGCAGTGGCGTGGGGAGGGGCGTGGGGGCAGTTGGTCGATCGCCAAAGTTTTGACAGCCCGCCGATCCGTTGCATCGCTAGAGACAGTTGGCGTGATTCATGCGCGATGAACACCGGAAAACGGCCGGGACTGCGGCAAGTGAGCTTGAGCGGCCCTACATTAATCGGCTTTTTACAGAGAGGTAGTTGCCGGCGCGCCCTTAGGCATTAAACAAGCTGGAGTTCTTGCACGAGTTCATTGGCTTACCGTAAATCAATGGAGGTTGCCCGATTTTCGTGGACACCGCTCAGGAGTTTCACAGATTACGAGTGTAGGGGCAGTGTATGAACTTGTTGGCTCGTTAACGATCGGAGCGAGGTAACTGATCGTTTGGAATGGCGGCGCTCACGGTTGTAGTAGCCCTCGATCAGAGGCCAGATCGTTGTTGCAGTTGCTGGGTAAAGTCAGATCTTACGGTCGTCATTCAAGATCCAGCTCGAATTGAGAGTGGAGAAGAAGCTCTCCACCACCGCGTTGTCCCAGCAGCAGCCCTTGGCGGACATGCTGCCCACCACGATTCATCGATGTTTCTCCAGGAGATCGCGGTAGTCAGTAGCCCGGGTATTGGCTGCCCTGGTCCGTATGGATTCAGCAGCCTTTCTCTGGGTTCGACCTGGGCGATGAACGAGGGCTCGGTTGAGCGGCCTCGATCACAAAGCGGTATCGATCGGCTGTCAGTTTCCTCGACGACCCGCGACTGAACAGTCGATCCAGACGGCCAGGTTACCGCAAGCCGCCTTGGTGCGGTATATACGTGATGTCGGCCGGCCCAGCTGCGATTGGGAGCCGAGGGCTGGAGTCCTGCTGCAGCAGGTTTTCCGTTGCCCGCAGGACGCTTGCTGCTGGCCTTGCGGCAGGGGCGGAAAGCTTGCGGGTTTTGGCCTGCAGCTGGGCACGACGCATTGAGCCCTGGCCACGCGTGCGGCCCGGACCTGGCGGCCGGCAGCAGCCAACTCCATGGTTTGCAACCACGCGGTGATTCCGTAGAAGGCCACGGTGCTGCTGGAACACCCTCCTGGATCTCAGCGGTGGATCACTGCATCCTCCCGGGCCCTTGACCCTGGGTCTCCTGCGCTGTCGCCAGGCGTAGTAGCCACTTGCGGGCCAGCCCCAGGGGCTGCCGCACAGCCAGGAGGACGGAGAAGCGGGGCTCCAGCGTCGGAATCAGGCAAAACTCTTGGGCGGCAGCTAGCTCCTTGCAAAGTGGCGCTGCCGCCAGCCTGAAAAAAATCCTTCTTCCCTCCTGAGCTCACGGGTTCTCCTGGCGAGTCGATTTCAACTCAGAGCGTTCCTCGCTTAGTGAGCAGGCTGGTTCCTTGGGGCCGCTATCCCACCACGGTCAATCCGGGCCTGGCGAACCCAGTTGGCGAGGCTGCTGGAGGAAGGCCCAGCCGCTGGGCGACGGCAGAGCAAAGAGAGGTCCTCTGAGGCAGAACGCGACAGATCCTGTTTTCTGCTTGCGCCGTAACCTACGCCCTTGTCTTGTGAGGGATTGGTCCATTTGATGGAGAGTCTGGAAGGTTATGGCGTGACCTTAGCGACCTGTCCACAGAATCGTGGGAACCCAGGCAGCGTTTAGCGAGTCCAGTGGAGGCGCAGCTTTTTTGCGCGCGGAAACGATATTTTAAGAAATTGTTAGTAGGCTTTTACCAAGACTATCCTCCAATGCTTTTTAGAAGGGACTAGGCGCAGACTGCCTAACGAAATAGACTGGTCATTGTTATATTCTCGCCATGTACTGCATAGTTACAAATTGATATGACCTCTTGTATTTCAATGGACAATCTCTTTAGGCATTGTAATCTGACTGTCTTAGTTGATACAACAATTTCCCAACAAGAGACTCTTTTTGCTATCAAGCCGAATTGCTATAGAGTGCCGGCAAGAAGCTTTTCAAAAGCCAACCAAGTCGAACCATCTCTGTTTTCAATCGAACACCAGCATATTTTCGCGTTAGATTTTTTCTGTTTCTTCTTGCCTTTATACCTAGCTTGGCAGTGCAGCTTGAATTGAAGCTGATAAAATCTGGGGATTTCCGAACCTTTGGAGGTTCGGGATTTGTATTTCATTATATTGATTTATTGTTAGCGGAGAAAACTCAATAGAGGAAGTAACTTCGGTTTTTTAATATTGCTAATGATGAGTCAAATCTTTCTTCAGCTTCTTGAATATCTTGCTTAAGCTTGATCCGAATAGAATCCATTGGCTTGAAAAATAGAGCAAGGGCAGATGCCAATCCATATTAATAAATTACTATGAATTCAAAAATAAAGTAGGTTTTCCACTTATTAGGTCGTTCCTGTCTGCTGTACAGAAAGAGGCTAGACGATCACAAGGACAAACCACAAAATATTTTAAAAATCTTTCCGTATTTTCATAAACGCTCGATTCGCGGGATTGCCTTATAACGAATATGGATAGATCGTGTGCGCAGCCACGATCCTTATCCGAAGTTGAACAAGCCGCAAATCAGAAATCCAAAGGGCCTACTGCAGAAACATCCAGCCTGATTCACAGTTGCTCCAGAATTCCACTGTGGGGCAATGGCCTGTCGCATGACCCACATGACTCTGGCTGCGTCACTGGTTAGTATAAGGGCGCAACCGTTACTGGCAGCCAGTTCTCTGCATAGCGGATCGGCCTGGATCAGGGCTATAGGGTCTATCTTCTGTCGATTGATCTTCTAGTGCCCTTTCTTGATCGGCTCAACACAAATCGTGGTGCCATATTGCGCACCCGCACGGCGATGATGTTCATCACCCTCTGCAACGTGGCAGAGAATGGGGGTTTTGGCTCGCTGCTGGGCTGATCTGGTAGCGGACACCCTGAGAAGGAGTTGCACCAGCTGGAATCAGTCGCTTGCAAATGGCCATGCAGGATGCCGATAATCGCGGACACGACGGAACGTTTTAGGCATACATGCCGCAGAAGCAGGCCAGAGGAAGTCACCCCCGGGGCACGTCTGGATTGTCTCGTGTTCCCGTTGGTTGTCCGTTCGTTCGGAAAAACGTTACCTTGCCATCCGCGTCAGAAAGGATGTTCTTCCAGGTAGAACGCCTCGATTACAAATGCGACCAAGGCTAGAGGCAAGGACCTTGTCGCACGTCCCACATGCTTGCAGTTCACCACCATTCCTGCGCAGGGCTGTTCTTAAGTTGCAAGCCAAGTCGCCGCATTCCCTCATACACTTGGCACGGAAGACCTTGCCAGGTTGTGCAAGCATGAAACAGGTACTGTGTTCGCCTTATCCTCCATCCTGGACGCTGCTGATCACAGCACCTGCGAGGCACAATCAGATGCACGTGTGGATGGAAATAAGAGTTGCGGTTATGGGTATGCAGTACAGCTATGGGCACCGATCTGCCCCTTGAGTTTCGGGTCACGCCGAGCGAATGATTCAATTGTTTGCCAGGCTGTTTTCACAAACAGATCGTAGGCGTGCGGCTGATGCTTGCCAGATTCAATGCCGTTAGTCTGCCGGTACCGTTGAAGGTGATCAGGAAATACTGACACAGGTAGCAACTTGGCTCCGTTTGCCGTTCAATCCACTGTTGGCTTTTCATGGTTGCTGGCAGTGCGGGCAACTGCGATGGCCGCAGGAATGGGGGATCTTCGATGGTGTGTTCACAAGTCAGAAACATTGCAGCACCCATCAGGTTCGCTGCCTTGACGGCGGCAGCGCCGCATCGCTGCAGAAAGCCTGGCGGATGACTCGGCAGCAAGTTGAGGCCATGGCGGCGTTCCAGTCGCCTGTGTAACGCTCCACCAATTGGGAGAGAAGAATCATTGACTCTCCACCAGCGCCAGCTGGAAGCCGCTCAGCAGCGTTTCAATGCGATCGCCGGTGTGATCGCGGGACCACCTTGGTGATGTGGGCGTAGCGGCCGTTGCGTGTTGCATGGCTGTGCCGAGCAGGGATGGATGAGGCGCAGGTTCCATCCCTGCTCCAGCAGGGTGCGTTGGCGTAGGCGTGCCGCAGCGAGTTGAACGTGAGCCTCTTTCCAATCCCCGCATTCCAGGCGAGCTGCTTTCGAGTGCCGCCACTGCACGCCGCTGGCATCATCGGGTGCACTGGCGATCCGCACGATGAATGGCTGCCGGCCGGACTGGGGAACAGGCAACCGGGGATGGCGGGGAGTCGTCCAGAAGCGACGCATGGCTTCCAGCGTCAACGCCGGATCGGAAACCGTAGCGATCTTTGCCCCCCTTGCCATTCGCGAAATATGCACGTCGTCGCTGTGAACCGTCGATGTCGGACACTTCCAAGGCCAGACCTTCACTGTATGCGCAGGCCCAGGGCGTAGATCACCAGCAGAAACAATCCGGTAGCGCAACTTGGCGCACCGTATTTTGATCAGCCTGTGCACTTCTTCGCGAGTTGGGAATATCCGGCAGGACTATGAAACTCGAGGTGGACGGAGGATCTTGATCCACTCCATCTCGGGCGATCGAAGCAACATAGCGATTGTTGGAAAACTGCAGGACTGAGGAGATCGGACCTTGATCGTGCTCCACGAATACTGCTTTAAGCAAAGCGGCAAAGTAGTCTTTGAGTTCAGAGGGCTGAGTCATCAGGGGCAACGCGTCGAAAAATGACCGCTCACTCGGACGTAGCGTTCGGCTGTAAGCTGCGATCGTCTTTGCTGCGTAGGCCCATGCAGCTCATCGCTTGGCAGGTTGTCGCATCAAACAGGCCATCAAAGGCTCCTGTTCAGCAGGATCCATTCGGGTAGGCTTCCCGTTTGGAGACCGAAGGAGTGGGGCATCAATAGATGCGCTTCCCTCGTTTGTTCTCGAAGACTTCGCAGTCAGAACACAAACAGGAAGTTGTTCAGCCTTAGGTCCGCGCATCACCCACCGTTGGATTGGCCTCAAAGACAAGACGAAGCTCCGACTCCGAAGTCCGTTTATATTATGCTTGGATTTTTAAAATCTGCCGCGTAGCGGCTTTGTTCAAACATGGCGTTTTCACGGTCCGCATAACACCCCTACCAGCACTGTCTCTTCCGCATATCACGACAGGTAGCTCCCATAAATGGCTCAACCGATGGACTCGCATAGGTTCTCAGCGGGTGAGGGTGGTTGCGGCAACAACTTGGGCTGATTCCGATTAGCAATCAGATTTCTAGCCTCTGCTTCTCCTGGTGTGTCCTTGGCATCGGACTCTGTCTCTTGAAGCGAGCAGGGGATCCGCCGGCTTCTAACCCCAACGGTCCCCCGATTGAAGACATGTGTATAGATCATGGTGGGCTTCAATCGCTGTTGCCAAGGCCGCCTAACGGAAAGGATCAGGCGGCGGCTAAGAGGAAAACTGCGCCCAACAATAGCTACTTTGCTTCCCGCTCGCCTGCATCCGTTTGTTCTGCCCCATGCATTACCTAAAGCGTGCTTATCATGATGGCGCTGATTTGCTCTCGTGCACTGGTAACTCCGCCCCTTCCTGGATGTCCGAGGCATTGCTCAATAGCGATAGAATGGATGTTGCCCCCGAACGCATGCTGAGAAACGCTTTCTGCGCATATGCACCCAAAGAATTACAACACGGGGCTCCCAAGGCAGCTACCATTCTTGGGTGCCATTATTCACAGGATTGCTTGATTGTCGTCGGTATTCTTCAGCTCGGGCTGCTTGATGAAGTCCTTGATCCCATCGAGCCGGGTTGCACCCAAAATCGATTTAGACCCACAACATTGCCGAAGCAGTAATCCTCACGCTTTTTAAGTTGCAGTTGAAGATCGTTTTTAAGCTTGAGCAGCAAAGGTTGTGATTGTGTACAAGATATTGAGGACTTCTGGGGGAACGGCCTTTTTCGATCTCCCTAACAATTAATTTAATGCCCAAGGTCATATCAACCACGACTCGAACCATGAGGGATTGTCACCGATCTAGCATCAAATCAGGGCGGGCATCTTGGGGAAATTGGGGTATACAGAGATCGGCAAAATGCCCCAAGATCATGAACCCCTTATACTCGGCTTTGTACCCCCTTGAATTCAGATTCACAAATACTCAATTACCAATGGATAGTTTATCCTATTAGGTGTGATCTGGAAGTCACGATAAATTTCGCGGTGACCAACCGTTGACAGATGCTAGGTCATTATATGCCTACTCAAAAATACAAAAATCACTGTTGGGGCAGAACTTATTGGATGTTTTCCGTGAAGCACGATCCGCCGAAACTACCCCTATTCCGAGAACCAACAGCTCAAGGACATCAGGGCGCAAGGCACGAAACTCAGTTGCATCAATGGGTTTGCCGATTTATCTCCGAGTAA
>Ga0163217_1029748_pt1 | contig 13627 bp, 5 predicted proteins | sample SynspAceP_FD_185933 | JGI IMG/M metagenome (GOLD analysis project Ga0163217, IMG submission 185933) | Saline lake microbial communities from Ace Lake in Antarctica - Synechococcus sp. Ace-P (PacBio error correction) | ecosystem: Environmental > Aquatic > Non-marine Saline and Alkaline > Saline ... | reverse complement strand
GCGCTAAAAAAATACTTCTCTTAATCAACCAAGAGAGCCAAAATATTCAAGGTATTTAAAGTCATGAATCTGCTATAGACGATCTATTCAAAGCTTATTCCCTGAACCAACGACTGGCAACAAGGAAGTACCGTAATATGCAATTGGACTCTGGCACAAAAGGAAGCTATAGTAAGAGTAAAGGAAGATCTTATATAAACTGGTTAAACAGGCGAGTCCCACGAGAAAAATCAGCTAGATATCAGTACTTTTAGCGAGCAAAAACAAACTGAAATACATAAGAGACTTTGGCTGACTTGTCGATATTAAAAATTAACAACATCTTAGTTTAAAAAATTATGACGCAAAATAAAACCAGCTTATGGTTTCACGCCTTGTTTTAAAGTCTCTATTTCTCACTCATAACAGCTGATGATTTGCTGTTTATTGATCTGTATGCAGCGGCTTAGACGCTGTTCACTGGTTGGCTTTTTTTTTACCATGCTGATGCAACGATACTCGTAGTTACTGACCACCTATAGCTAGCAGGGTTAATGACCGTGTAGTCAGCTTTCACCTTACTCACTTACCAATTGTTGCCCTCACCCCCCCCCCCCAATCACGGGCTCATTCAATTTATGGACCTAGATTATATTGTATAACTCATTGGACAGACAAAAGCCACCCAAAATGCGTACTTTGGTGTATTTAATCTTCGCTTTTGTTTAGTTTAACTGTTCTCATTTTGGTCCGTTGACAGCGATTTGCAGAGGGCCATATTTTTACTGGGCCTAACTTTTCGCGGGGCTCATCGCCGATGACCCTATGCGATCTCTTTACTGATCTACTTCATCCAGTCATGTGGCGCAAAACCTGCAGTCAGACAATTGATCAATTGACAATGTTTTTCAGATACTGCAATACTAGTATCATCAGATTTATTAACAACAAAATTAGAAGAAGCGCAACTGTCTAGGAAATATAACGCCATAAAACAAAACAGATATTGACGAGGGAAAACGCGCTATAGTCCTTGGTGAATAAAACGAGAAAGCCATTCCCACTAAAAAGCTTCAGTCGATGCACGGACTACATTCAAACCATTAATTACGCCTCACTTATCAAACAGTAATGAAAAAGCTAGATGGCTACTTGATAGTGTCGTCTCAACGGGGGGATTTGTGAGGTAGAAGCCGCATGATCACTATGAAATGCCACAGTCACAACACCTTTCTAAAGAGGATGAAACAAGCGTTACCATATACAGCTTCACCTTGGGACCACGGCACCACCACATCGAATGAGCCCAGAGTTCGCGGCTCAGGTCAGCTTATTTGAAGATGGCGGCATTTTAAGGGCTCTTTCTCCCGTGCAATTAACGACGCCATACTGCAATTGCTTGTGTTTGAAAACTGACGCCATGATCTGTAACTTGAGATAAAAACTTTCCACAAGGAACTAATACGCGAAAGATGAATTGAACGCTTAGCTACAAAAACGACTCTTCCAGAACCTAACGCCAACATCGGCTGTATAATAATACGCCAAATACCACCGAACCATGTCTGCGGTACAAACTACGTCTACGTAGAAGGGCTGAATTAGAAGTGGCTGGAACACGCGCGACCTCCCGACACACTGGGTCGTTGTACCACAGAAACAATGATTGAACACAGCCGTAAAACAACAAAACTTACATGGGATTTTAGACAAGAAAGAAAGAAGGTTCTACCCGGTATTAACAGGAATATTCGATGAAAAACGACCTTAAAAATACAACGGTTTAAATACTTAGACATAAAAACCGCAATAAGAGTAATGGAGCTTTTCGCACTCACTCCTTACTCTAAAAAGAGCACCGATAACTTTTGTCTAAGATAATCTTAACAATAGAAGCATGCCACTGTTCTGTCCTTAGTTTAATCGCTGCGCTATCGCATGCCATGCTTCAGGACGGCGTACGTCAGCTCCCACGATACGATATACGGTTAGGTCAAGCTACCTTTATTCTAATAATCGCGGTTTTAGGTTTCTGTGTCCAGCACGAAATACAACTCACATAGTAATCGACGTTCTTCTAGAAACATCTGATAGCTTCACCACCAACTAAGACATGAGCCCCTCATCATCTTAATACGCTGATAATCACAACCATGACAAAAGATACACACACCTTTTTTGAGTACTCCGTGAACGAGTGAGATCGGACATCCGGCACGTCGCTCGTTTTCCCTTAACCTGCCCTACTTTAGCATTTTTGAGCGTGTGGCCAAATCAAAAGGAACGTCTCGCGGTCGATGTGTGTTCAAACAGGGGGTGGACTGTATCCTCGCACGACGGCCGAGCTGAACAAGGTGAGTTATCAACCCACTGAGAGCAATAGAACCCTTCAATGTTTTTGCGCCTTATTGTGATTACGAATCGATCACAGTATTCACAAATATCGAAACTATGCTCTCGGCACCAATGACAGCACGCGTTTACCAACAGGACTGCTTTCTAAATCTAGGTAATCATTACCTTTTTATGTCGTGAACATCTAAACTGTTCAGAGCTCTAGCGTGTTTAAAACCTGTCGCCAAACATGTTTCGTGGCGAATGTTGGCTTTTTTATAGATTAAGCGCAGTCACTCTGGTGTTTAAGTTGTAAGTCGTACTACAGTGCGTTCTATTTGGCGCTTGGGTTAGAGGTAATGTTTCATAAAATTCGCACTTTCCACCGTGGGAGATACGGCTTAGCGATATTAAATTGCCCGCCAATTTCAGTTTCGCCGCATCATACAAGGTACCTTATGCCGCGCTTTAGCCGGCTGTTGTCGAAAAGCTAATCCAGCAGGGTCAGCGCCAAAACTCGGGACAAGTGTGCTTTAGGGCTCCTGTTGGCAAATAAACAATTCGAGTCTCATGAACACGCTCTAGGAGTTTAACAAGGCAATGACGTCAATTAGTTTGCAACACTTGATCTAAGCAAGCTTGATTGCCGCAATACAAGTATTGATTTTCATCTGCCACGATTTTGCTGCTGTTTTAAAACTAAAACTCAGGATCCGCGAGATAAGGGCTCGCCATTGATACAATATCAGCATCACCACGAAGCCAAAACTATAGTTCCGCTATTTCCGGTGACTATTGATACGATTTGAAGTACAAAGGCACGTTAATAATTTACGATAATGCTCTGTAACCAAGGTAAATGCGGCGCGAGGCCTTTAGTTAGCCAATCGTCGGCACCCTTGCCTCATGACCAAACCAAATTTACCGGACTTAATGGGTTTGCGCCGGCATTTGCTCATGGCGTATCCAGCGTCACCACTTCTTCCAATGTACTGCCACCTTCGACACAATCCAACATGAGAGTCGATAACATAATAAATAAATCACTGCCAACGGCTGCCCGAAATTCCGTTCGACAATTTCGATCAGGCAAACTGATTTCGACCTTCGTAACGCCACCACCCCATTTCGTCTTCACGGATGATTCGTTCTAGAGGCAATAAAGCTGATGAGAAGAATAACCTCGGACCCCATTTCCCTTCAACCGTTCATAACCCGCTTTTTTTGCGACTGCTCGCATTGATGAAATCTAGAATTTGTCTTTTCAATACCTGGCAGCCGGAATGCTTCAGTTCAAACGGTGTTATAGGAGCTTTTTATACGTCGAGGAGCAACTATTTCAGGATTAAATGCGTAAAACGTCCTGTATGCCAATTTGCATACAGATTTCGGTCCTCCGGCTTCCGTGAACGGGCAATTCAGTCGATAAACTCGGTGCTTTAGCGCATCTTGTGTCGAATGCAAGTCGCTGCACCAACATTACACAGCACCCTCAGAATTAAGGTGATTATACCGCCGTGACCAATGAGCCAACCCCGCCTCCGAGCCGTTTCAGATAAAGGACAGCCCATAGCTCAACTCCGCCTTATTCATTTTTTCTAAACCTAAATGCATAGACCCCATTAGGTACGCGATTTTTTAGATTGATCAGTAAACCCCAGATCCAATGGTTCAAAATAAATATTGGGGGTACGTAGAAATGACTCATAATAACGACTCGCTATGGTTTATTATGTTTGTTTTGCCGCTGCCCGCGTGGCAATTTTGGGACACGTCAAGATCAATTTTTTAAAATATAGACAATGGTCAAGATTAAGGCTCATAATTGACCACAGGTCTTACATTAAAAAACACTATCACCATGGCGATCTAACTAAATCGCGACTTTTGAATCTGCTTCCTTCAATTATCAAGGAACATAGGGAAACAGGAAAGTCTCCAGTATGCGTAAACTAGCGATACACGTAGGCGGTCTCAAAAGAACCGCGCCATGGTACCACCATATTTCAAAGAATTAACACGCTTTACTTTGCGCAATTAGCAGAACAAGGTTTTTCGCGAACAAGAAAACAATACTTTTACTCTTTAATCCAAACAAGACCATAGCCGCAGAAGAGTGCTTTTAAGAAGTACGTACATGCCTATTTTGAATACGGCCCTTACTTCACAACGAAACAATAATGACCTTATGTACGTAGACGTATGGGGAAAAGCAGGTAGCCCAAGCCCTTCATTAAAAGCAGCATCTAAACGTACATTTTAAGATATGGAATAGACTTGGGTAGAAGAGTACAGCAGGCACAATAGTACTACGCAGCAACAAATGCCATTAATAGAATTAGGGCAAACGACGTCGGGCAAGCTACATGGACTTAGCCAGACATATTTTACTAGACGGGTAAATCTATCTCGATGCAGGGCCAGACTTATCGAAAGATAGAACAAATGAATTTAAGAAATTCGTCAAGAAAGCTCAACAGCGCCTTAAGGTTTGATTTCGAGGGATTAGAGAGCATTTGCTCATCTTCGTAAGCGTTTAACATTCGATGACCTTAAGTATAGCCACGAGTGATAACCAACAACGAGTCCTATAAACAACCCTTAATCAGGCGTGGCACAAAAATATCCCCACCAACCCATTAAAAAGCAAAAATCAATCCAGATATTTCAGGCAACTCGTCACTTTAATTTGACCGGCAAAATAGCGAGTACCCACCAAACATGACACGCTTGTACAAAAAATAGAACCAAATAGAAGAAAGCGCAGCGTAACCAAATAACTCAATCTGAAAGCTTCACACTTCTCCATAAAAGCCAAACCCTCCAGCTTAAAGGTATGCAAAAAAACTGAGTCACCTAACAAACCCATTAAAGTATATTGCTTCGTTGTTGCGGCAGCTTTATTTATCAATAAGCTATTTGCAGCCAGTACCACGTGCAAAAAAGAATATCAACTCACCATTCCGAAGCGTAATATTCTGTTCGGTCTTAAATTTACCAAAATACCATAAACACCCATACAAGCCGCTAGTACGACATCTCCATGCTTAAAACGCTACTTTTATAAGAAAAAAGCCCCAAACCAACATGATAAAAAATTGGTTGTGGTATAAAACACCAAGCATTCGCTGTCGCCAAAGACAATTCAGCCAAAGAAAAGAAACAGAGTAGTACACAGCAGCAAGAACCCACATATGCCACGAATAAAGTGAAGCTTCTTCAATGGTTCCTAAAAAAACAGCCGATTTAGATCGGACGATTAAATCATAAGAACGACCAATAGGTAAGAAGTATGAAGCACATAAAACAGCTACGAAGAAAAGTGAATTGAAAAATGAGCACTTCAGAACCGGCGTAACTTTGATAAATACGTCACCCGCTGTCGGCGAAAAACTCCGTAATCACTAAAATTTTAAACAATAGCACTATAACAGTTACGGACGGAACCACTTCACTCTCCTTAGAAAAATCCAGGCTTTTTGGACCAGCATAATTACATTTTCAAATCATTTAGATAAAGAATGATATATTTATAGACATAGTATTACGTTAATTGGATAATGAATATGCTATCCTCTTCTGAAATCACTAACCGTATTAGAAACAGTCGCACAGGACCGGAATAGCTTTCGCGCGCCGCACAAGGCTTCAATGCTAAGCCAAAGCGCCAGGTTATCTCATTCATAAAACGTCCCGAAAACCACCCTTGGGGAAGCCTAGGTTCATCGCTTAGGTAGAATTTTAGATGATTAACAAGAAGAACTGGTAAGCAATATCTAGGACACTATAAGCACTCTCTATACTACAAAAATTCTCAGAAGCCCACAAACACAAATCAACAGGGACAGCAAAAACGCATTATTTTCGGTCTAGCGGCTATTCTGCTACAGCTCGTTTGCAGTTCTTATCTGGCTTAATTTCCCAAGGTTTGCATGAAACTAAAGCGCTACGTCCAAATTTAGAACTCAGCATTTTGAATATGAGTCACGGCTCCCAGATCTTTTCGATCGTACCGCAGTTTTTCATCAACAAATCTTGAAAAGAAAAAAGGGGCTTTCTAATTTGAATCTTTTATTGAAAGAAGAAGCTATTCCGCGTATTTGCAGTTACAAGCTACCTTTGAAACGATGCAAAAGCGATTTGAACGTAATATCTAGTAAGAGCTATGGTGAAAACTAACACAACTGCCACCCTTAGCAATCTCTCTCTTTTTTCTCCTCTCGTTATTCGTATTCAGTGTAATGAGGGGAGTCAAGAAAGGATCGAGGAGGGAAGGAGCGAGTGATCGACTGTAGAGGGGCCGGCGGGAGGGCGGGAGGGCAGGCCGGGGGGACGGGGGTTCTGGGAGCGGTGTAAGTTGTAGGCCCTGATAGGGCCAGGGGTGTGCCCGGCGGAGTTCTGGCGTCTAAGGGGTGCGCCTGCATATGGAGCATCGCGGTCCAGGTACCGAGCTCTTTAGCTGAAGGATAGTAGCGTTCGAATATAGACTTTGATAGTTATCAGGTAGGTGGTAACTGATCACGGATAAATAGGTAATCTTTCATAAGAAAGATGCAATAGAAGCCCTTTTTTCTTTTTCAATTGTTGATGAAGGGATCTGACGGGTACTGGATCGGAAAGTATCATGGGAGCCGTGGGACTCATTTCAATGCTGCAGTTCTAGTCTGGATCGGTGAGTGCGCTTTAGTCTCATCGGCAACATTGGATTAGCAGATAACACTGGCACAAACGAGCTAGTATCGCATAACCGAATTATGCGTCTTTTAGCATGTCCTTCTGATGGATTTGTGTTGTTGTGGACTTCTAGCAAAATGTTAGATAGAGAGAGGGGGAGAAGGGGCCAAAGGCGTTAGGGAAATGCACTTAAATAGTGTAATCAGCATATAGTAGACCTAATACATATCAGTTTGTATAAACCTTCTAGAAGTTCTACTAAAGCCGATGCAAAATAGAGCTTTCACGAAGAGTGGTTATTGGGAGGAAGTTGCGTAATGTTTGATGAGAATACCGCAGCTTTATGGCGTATACATGAGCTCTTGTGCGGGCGAGACGAGAAAAGCTATCCAGATCGTGCGACCTGTTTACAAGATCGGGTAGTTAGATGTCAGAGGAGGAGGACATATTATACATTAATCAAATTAACGAGTAGTTATGTCTAAAAATATAAATTTTATCTAATGATTGAGATTATATATGCTGGTCCTAAAGGAACTGATTAATTCATGAAAGAGAGAGTGAAGGTGTCCGTCGGTATCTGTTAGTAGTGCTATTTTTAATTTTCGAGTATTAGGGAGTTTTTGCGACACCTGGTGGTGAGAACGTAGTATAACAAAGTTGAGAGACCCATGGTTGGTACAGTTGGCTATATTATTGGACACATTTATAAACCACTTTTCTTGTGCATGTCATTTTAATCGTGCTGTCATAACGTGTTATCCTATGGTAGTTCTTAGATTTTATCGTCGGATCTAAATCGAGCTGTTTGTTTTAGGATTCAAGCTCTCACATTATTCGTGCAATTACTGTGAGGTTCTTGGATTGTGCTGGTATCTACTTTGTTCTTCTATTGGCTTGAAATTGTCTTTGGCGACAGGCGAATGCTGTGTTTGTATACCGCACCAATTTTGTGATCATGTTGTTTGGGCTTTTTCTCTATAAGAGCGTTTAAGCATGGATAGTCGTATTCTAGCGGCTGTATATGGGGTTTATGGGATATTTTGGTATATTTGTAGACGGACAGGAAATTAACGTTCGAATGGTGAGTGCCTATTCTTTTGCAGTCGGTCATGGCTGCAAATAGACTTATATGATTAAAAAGAGCGTGCCGCAACAAACAAGATATCTTTATGGGTGGTTAGATGACTCAGTATTTTTTGCATTAACTTTAGCCTGGACGGGTTGCTTTTGGGGAATGGTGAGCTTTTAGATTGAAGTTTACGGTTTACGCTGGCTTTTCTTCCTATTTTTCTTCTTATTCGTACAGCGGTCATGTTTGGTTGCGGGTTCCTATGTTAGCGTCAAGTAAAGTGACGAGGCGAAATTCAGGAATATGATTTTGTTTTTAATTGGGTGTGGATATTTGGTAGAAACGCCTGCATTTAGAGGATTTGTTTATAGGCTCGTTGTTGGTTATCACTCCGTTAGCATACTATTAAGTCATCCGAGATGTTAAACGCTTACGAAGAGAGCACAATATGCATCTCTAATGGCGTCGATCCAAGACCCATAGGCGAGTGGTGTGAGCTATTCTGTGACGCAGGTCTTAATCATTGAATGGGTTCGTAGTCTCGGATTCGTGATAGGTCTAGCCTGCATCCGATGCATAGGATTGCCGTCTATAATAATAGTTGGATAAAGACATGTAAGCTTGCCAACGTCGTTTGCCTGGATTCGGCTTATGGTATTCGTTGCCTCGGGAGTAGTCGTGTAGCTGCTGAACTTCATCTGACCCATCATATCCAGTTATCTCTACATGTAGGCGGTTTCATGTTGCTTGGCTGCTTTAGAAATGGAAGGCCTTGGTCTACTGACTTCTCCATTACGCGTCCTACCCGTACTCAAGTAGTATGTTTCGTGTGTGAAGGGTAGGGCGATATCCTAAAGGCATGTACGTAGCGTCTTAGTAAGCAGCTTCTGCGGGGTATGGTCTTGTGTTGAGTTTGAAGAGTAAAGTTGATGGTTTTTTTGTTCGCGAAAACCTGTTCTTGTAATGCGGGCAAGTAAAGGGCGGAGTTTTCTACTGGGACGGGTAGAATGGGTGGTATGGCGTCGGTTCTTGAAGTACGCCATGTGATCGGCTAAGTTTACGTCATACTTGAGGACTTCTGTTCCTGTTCTTGAGATAATTAAAGGAAGCATGATCTCAGTAGCGGATTGTAGTTAGAATTCAGCCACGGTGATAGTGTTTTTTAATGTAGTACATTTGGTCAATTAGAGCCTTTATCATATGACATTGTGCTATATTAAAAAATTTATCTTGACCGTGTCAGAAATTGCAGCGGCAGCGGACAACAACAAACAATACTAACAAGCGAGCTATCGTTGATATGATTGAAGTCATTTACGATACCAATTTATGGTGAGTACCGATTGGATCTGGGTATTACAGATCTAGAACACGAATCGCGTGAGCGTGACAGGGAGCTCTAATTGCTTATAGGTTTAGAAGGAGAAGGTAGTGAAGAGCGGGAAGCTTAAGAGGCTGTGTATGGGCTTCCTTTTGATGTGGAACTTAGAAACAGGGCTCGAGGGGTGGGGCTCTCATTGTCCGGTCGGCGAGTATACACGTGCACCGCCTAATTCTGAGGTGCTGTGATATGTTGGTGCAGCGACTAGTGAGATCGGAACAAGATGCGCATAAAGCTACGAGCGTTTCACTGATGTAGCGTCTCACGAACGACGGGAGAAAATCTGTAGTGCAAGTGATTCGGCAGATAAGAAGCTTACGGCGTTATTATTGCTTACAGAATTAAAAAAAAAAAACTATTAGGTTGATCATTCGCGACTATAAAGACGCCTCATCTACGCGTATTGAACCCTCGAAGCGATGTGACACGGAACTGGAAGGTAGGTTGGTGAAGAACCAAGCAAGTCTAGATTTCCGGACTCTCGCGCCCCGGCGCAGGCAAAGGCAGTTTGGGAAAAAAGCGAGTTTATATAGTGGGTGACACGTCGAGTGCGCGTCGCAGAGGGGTTCAGTCCTCTTCTCACATTTCAATTCTCTTAGAAAGCAATCCATCGGTCGAAACGGCGAAAATGGGGTTGAGTGATTGGACGAAAGTCGCGAGAATAAAGAGTGCTTATACGAAATATAAGTCGGACGGAGGTCTCGGAGGCCATGCGCTTGCCCGGGGGGGTCGCCACAAGCACAGGTAGTCGGCAACGTTCGTTTCATATATCTAGTGGCGGCACTTCAATGTTCGGATGGCTCAACAGGTGCAGTTTAGCTGGAAGAAGTGGGTTGACGCTTGGGAGATTAGCCAATATATGAAGCAACGCCGGCGCAACCACTTATCAAGTACGGTATTTGGTTTGGCATGAGGCAAGGGGTGCCGACGGTTCTACTAAGTGCCTCGCGCCGCATTTTCTGAGGGTTTACGAGCAGCATTACGTAAAAATTATTAACGGTCCTTTGGTTACTTCAAATACGTATTCATTACACGGAATAGCGGAACAAGTTTGGCTCGGGTGATGACTGATATTTGTATTCAGATTGGCGGGCCCTTTCTCGCGGATCTGAGTTTGTTTAAAAGCCAGAGCACAATCGGTGCAGATGAAAAATCAATATCTGTATTGCGTTGCATACAAGCTGCTTAGATCATTGTGTTTGCATAAACAAATTTGACGTGCCATTTGCCCTTGTTAACCCTAGAGCGTGTCATGAAACCGAATTTGGTTATTTTGCCCAACAGGAGAAGCCCTAAAACAACATTTTCGTAGTTGGCGCTGGACCTGCGGATTAGCATTTTCGACAATCAGCGGCTAAGCGCGGGCATAAGGGTTACCTTGGTATATTGCGTGGCGAAGAAATTGGCGCGGCAAATTTAATATCGTAAGCGTATTCCAGGGAAAAGGCGAATTTTTATGAAAATACGCGTTTATAACAAGCGCAAATAGAATGACTCGGAAGTCGACTTCACAAATTAAACAACTCGAGTTGGATGGCGGCTTTATTAAAAAAAGGCCAGATTCGACGAAAATCGTGGGTTGGCGACAGGCTATTTTACCTAGTAAGCTATGATTGATGGTGATACGCCATAAAATGGGTATGAGGTTACTAGATGTTATGATGGGCAGTCCTTGTTGGTAAACGCGTTGCTGTCATTGGTGCGGAAGCATAGGTTTCGATAATTGTGATACATTGAATTCGATTCTGTATCACATAGGCGCCAAAACATGAAGGGTTATATGTCCAGTGTGGGGTGGATATTGACACATTTCAGCTCGAGCGGTTGTCTGGAGGGGATTAGCCTCGCATGTTTTTGAAAAATCGGCGCGAGGACGTCTTTTTTAATTGCAACGGTAAAAAAGTAAAGTAGGGACAGGTTTAGGGAAAACCGGGGGATGATTCAACCGTACGGAGTTTTACTTCAAAAAAAGGTGTTGTGTTTTTTGTCTGGTTGTGATTATCAGCGTATTGATTGATGATGAAGGGCTCATGTCTTAGGATGTATAGTATCAGTGTTTAGAGCGTCGATTTTACTGTGGTTGTTTTGGCGGACAAAAGAAACCTAAACGCAATTATTAGGAAAAAGGAAGCTTGACCAAACGTTACTACTTTATCGGTGGAGCTGACGTTGCCTCTGAGGCTGGATGCGAAAGCGAGCGAATTAAAACAAGGGACAGCAAGCTGGCATGCTCTTTGTTAAGTTTTTCTTTAAAAGTATCGGGTGCTTCTTTTAGAAGTAATGGACGCTTGACGGCGAAAGCTCCATTACTCCTTATTGGTTTTATGTTAAGCTATTAAACCGTTGTTTTTTAGGTGTTCATTCGAGAATCTGCTACACGGTAGTAACTTCTTTTTTGATCGTACAATTAGTTTTGTTGTTTTAGGCTGTGTTTCCAATCATTGTTTATCGGTGACGTACACTACGACCAGTGTGGTCGGAGAGGCTGGCTTGTTCAGGCACTCTAATCGACCTTCTAGTAGACGTAGTTGTACGCGAGACAGGTTCGTGAGTATTGGGCGTATTTGATATAGGCAGCATGTTGGCGAGGTTCTGGCAAGAGTCGTTTGTAGCTAACGCGTTGCAATATCATTCTTCGTCGTAATGTAGTTCTTGTGGAAAAGTTTTATGCGTCAAGTTCAGATCATGGCTGTTCAGTTTTATCAACACAAGCAATGGCAGAGGTATGGGGTCGTTAAATTGCCGGGAGAAAGAGCCCTTAATGGCGATCTCAATACGCTGTATGAGCGCGACACTCTGGGTCTTCGATTTGCGTGTTTTGCGTGTTGAGGTCCCCAGGGTGAAGCTGTTTATGTAAGCTTGTTTCATCCTCTTTAGAAAGGTGTTTGATGTGGCGTTCATAGTGATTCATGCGGTTTCACTACGAAAATCCCCCGGTATTAACGGACCTTCAAAGGGTAGCATCTAGGTTTTTTTTCCATTACTCTTTGTTACCGTGAGCGCTACCATATCTAATTGGTTTGAATGTAAGCCGCATGCTGAGCTTTTGAGTGGAATGGCTTCTCGTTTACTTCACAGGCACTAAACGAGTTTTCTTTCCAATAATCTGGTTTTTGTTATGGCGTTATTTTCGCTAGAAGTTGCGCCTTCCTCTTTTTGTTGATTTTAAAAATCTGATTGATACTGTTATTGCAGTTCCTGAATATAACACTTGTCAATTTATTATTGTCTGACTGCAGGTTCTTTGCGAAACATGATGGATGAAGTAGATCAGTAAAAAGATATGCCGCATAGGGTCATGGCGAGTAGCCCCGGCGGGAAGTTAGGCCAGTAAAAAATGGCCCTCTAGCAAAGTCGTCTGTTCATACGGACCAAAATGGAGACAGTAATAAAAAGCGAGATAAATACACCAAGTACCATTATTTGCGGTGCTTTTGTCTTCCATGAAAGTTACGAAGTAATCTAGTCAAAATTTATGAGGATGATTGCCGTGGTGAGGGCAAACGAATGGTAATTGAGAAGTAATTGCTGACCACGGTCATAACGCTGGCTAGCTATAGTGGTCAGTAAAAACTACGAGTGATGTTTGCAATAGCCATTGGTTATAAAAAAGGCCAAACAGTGAAACGCGTCTAACCTGCATTACAGATCAACTAAACAGCAAGGATCATACCAGCTTTGTTATTAGTGAGAAATTTAAGATTATAACAAAAGGGGTGAGAAAACAAAAAGCTGAGTTTTTATTGCGGGTTTCATAATTTTTTAATTAGTATGTGTATTTTTTTTTATCGACAGTAGCAAAAAGGTTTACGGTCCTTATGTAATTTCAGTTTTTTTGGCGCGGCATTAAAAAAAGTACTGATTATTCTACTTGATTTTTTCTGCGTTTTGGCTTCGCCTGTTGTTAAAAACAGGTTTTTTTAGTAAGTTTCTTTCTCTTCTTATACGGCCTTTTGTTGCAGGATTTTCCAGTGTGGGGATAATTGGTACCTTCGTTTGTTTTCCCAAGTCTGTTGTTCTAGGAATAGCTTTTTGGATACAAGATCGTTCATATACGCAGATTTCATTGACTTCTTTAAATGACGCTTTTTGGGGGAATTTAATTTTTTGGGGCTCTTAGGTTTGGAATTTAAGATGTTTTTTTTTAGGGCCCCCCGCAATCCTTTTCTTCTTTCCCCTTTGGGGGT
>Ga0163217_1051513_pt1 | contig 13630 bp, 13 predicted proteins | sample SynspAceP_FD_185933 | JGI IMG/M metagenome (GOLD analysis project Ga0163217, IMG submission 185933) | Saline lake microbial communities from Ace Lake in Antarctica - Synechococcus sp. Ace-P (PacBio error correction) | ecosystem: Environmental > Aquatic > Non-marine Saline and Alkaline > Saline ... | reverse complement strand
CGGCCAACCTTTCACGCCTTCAGCGGATTCAGGAGCTGACAGCAGCTCGTGATAACATCAACAGCTTAAAACCGTGGCGAGCTTATCAGGGCACGGGATTTAACTTGTTACCCGATGAAACACGCACAAGCGCTTCCAAGAATATGGCCTGGAGCCTGGCGTCAGAAAATTCGGGACTCCCGGCCATAGTGGACAAGCTCCAGTCCAACGATCAGGACCTTGCTCCTGGGCCTCATGACCACCGTCCGCACCACCTGGCTTCAGCGGGACCTTTTCCAGCGACCACCGCTGCCTAGGCAATGGTTGCGCCGGGACCAGGGCGCAAGCCGAAAGGCAAACGGAGCCTGAGGCGCATGCCACCGCCATAAGGGGGCAAAGGCCCAGTTCCGTTCGAGCAGGACCGCAGTTCGTTCGGCTTACCCTCCACCTGCCAGTGATCGTGCTGAGATGGGTCAACGACAGAGTCACAAGAAGCACCCAACTTCCAGCCTGTGTCAAATCTCATCAAGGGAGCATGAACTAACTCTGGCCTGCTCGCTGTATACCTTGATTTATCGGGTGTGTCTGGGTAGCCGACGCGCGGGAATTCGACCATCAACCAGTTTTGAGCGAGGCCAGCGAACGTTCTTAAGCCGTGCAGCGATCCAGTAAGCCTGGCAGCGATCAGCCGCAGCTTCGTTAGCCAGATCAGATTCACCGCAGTCCGGTTTGAGGCCGCTGAACGCGGCGCGGTAGCCCGTTCAGGCCGGCGAGGGCAGAAGCGCCAGGCTGAAAGGCAGAGGGATCTGCGCAGTTGCCGTTGAAATTGTGAGTGTAAAAAGATCCTCGCAACACGGAAGTCAATCCTGACACAAAAAAACCACGACCAGCGTTTTGGTCAGTGTCGAAAAGCTCCGAGCTGTCCGCCCGTAGGCAGGACTGATTTGCTCACGGCAGTTGAATTATCAAGCTGAGCACAGGAACCCCTAATGGCAGGCCAGGGATTAGAAGAATTACCCTGAACCACAAATTCTTGCCTGACAATGCCCCGAAAATCAGGGCTTATTGTAGTAGAATTATAATAAGCGTCACCTCAATTCCGAAGTGTTGTTTACGGTCCCATTTAAAAACCGTATTGGGCGTTGCGGTAATGATAATCGGGTCGAGTATGGTTAAAGTGTTATCCGGCGCTTGAGAAAAAATTCCGCCCGACGTAATGCGAGCCAGTTGCATTTCTAGTGTTAAAGGGGACTGAAAATCCAACGTCAAGCCCTGCGGCATGCATCGCCATTCGCGATCCGTGAATTACATTACTGCAGCGCCTGAGCAGCACCTGAAGCCCCCAGCACCACCCCCGCCCCAAGCAGGCGCGAGGCCCAGCGGCCGGGCGGCCCGGCGCAGCGCCAGTGGTTGTGGAAGATCGACGAAGGGACATGCAGTAGACAGCTCAAAACAAGAGCAGATTATCAACTGTTGTTGGGCCGAACCTGCTGCCTGTCAAAGCCGTGTGTGTTAAAGGGGAATTCCCGTCGCCAGCCCGTTTCATATCGCAGTCAAAGCGGTGAACAAGGTGGGTGAGCACCTCCGCTACATTCCGCCAGGAACTGCGTGAGATGCACCATGGACGTTGATGGAGAACGCGACTCCTGGCCAGAAGCCGGCCGGAAGTGCGTTGCGTTGGGGTTGTTGGCGCTGCGGGAATGCTGCTGAGCGGAAGGGCCGAAGAATCGGCGCAATCGTCTCTCCCGCGCGCATAAAAATATCTGCTAGGCAGGCGGCAAGCCGGCACGAAAACTGGGCGAAAGGTCCCTGTCAGCACCGAACCGGGGGCAGGACCGCAAGGAGCGGCCAGTGCCCAGAGTCCAACAAGCAGCTCGCCTGATTCAGACGTATTCAGCAACCCGACATCGCTTGCGGATCAGGAGCTCTTGCAGCTCTTCGGCGTCACGGTTTCTTTCTCCACAAAGCAAGCCAGCGGAGTCATCGCAGTCACAGGCGGTTGTTGACCAAGGGACCGGACTTGGCGCGGAGGTACGGGCCTCATCAACCAGATGCTTGACCTCATCGTCAATGGAGCGGCGGTCTCCTCAAGAAGTCACGGTCGGAGGGGCGATTCACCGTCCGAGGAACATGCCTCCTGAAAACGCCAGGGCAACGGGGCCCAAGACGGTCCGTTCGTCATGCCGAAGCGGTGTCACCCATTGACCGAGCACGCGGGCCACCTGTTGAAGGTCGTGGAGGACCCGTGGTGGACTTCGGTCCTCCGCCGTAGACAATCTCCTCGGCAACCCGACCGCCAAGGGCTGACGGCATCTGGTTCTGCAGGTAAGCACGGGAATAAAGGCCTGACTCCATACGTCCTCCTGGGGGTGAAGAAGGCTTTGAGACCGCCAGCCTGGACCGCGGGGAATGATTGCTGATTTGTTCTGAACGAGGTCGTAATCGGGCTCAGGGCACCAACCAAGCATTGGTCCCTGATTCTGGTAGGCGGACAAAGACGCTTGCGCTTTTCGCTCATCACCCGGTCCTTCTTCTCAGACCAGCCATCACCCGCTCAATGGCGTTCGTTGACCTCATCCACCCACTTCGGTGAGCTGAGGCGGGCCGCCAGGAGTCGCGCCCTCGTTCGCAAGTTGGCAAGATCAGCCGCGGTGTTATCAGGGTGCGGGCGGGGCGACCCGATCGAGATCGACATCTTGGCCAGGTCTTGCCACGGGCATGGAACCTTAAGGAATTTTGCAGCCGCCGCTTGTAATCGGGCCTGTCGACCACCACTTGGCGTGGGGTCGAAACGGCCTGGGCGCACAGGGCCGGAGTCGAGCACTCGGGCGGTTTGTAGCCGCGACGATGATGCACTGGCCGCTTGTTCGCCCGTTCCGAAAACCCTCCATCTCTCCCCCCGGCTAGCAGCTTGTTGGAGGTTCGGCTCCCGCTTGTCGTTTACCACCACGAGACCAGCGCCGCGCTTGTGCGGGCCGACAGCGATCGATTTCGGGCGATGAAGACGATGCAGGGCGCATTTTTCTTTGGCCTGCTCGAAGAGATCACGACGCGGCTGGCGCCGACACCGGACGAACATTTCAACGAACTCGACCGGGAAATGAGAGGAAAGGAACCCCTGGCCCACCGGGCGACGGCTAAGTTGGCCAGGAGAGTTTGCGGTGCCTTGGAGGACGACCAAAAACAACACATCCTTTGGAATCCTTGCCCCAACAGCATGTGAACGCGATCGGGGTCTTGAGGAAATTCAACGACCTCAGTGAGTTCGAGCTTAGAGCGACACATAAACGAATGCCGGCACATTCACAAAGGTGACTGGGTCCTGGGGCGTCCATCTGAGCCGGGGCCGTGCTCTTTGCCGAAGCTCATCGCGCGGATGCCGCCGCCTCCCTGGGCGCGACGCACAGGAAAAGAGCCCACCGAGCAGGAGCAGCGGAACGATGCCGGCTGCGCGAGGCCTGCTGCCAAGCCGCCGGCTTGAGCTGTGTTGAACGGCGATTATCGAACGTTGTTGTCAGATGTAGGCAGGCTCAGCAGCATCCTGTCGTGGAGCCAGGTTTGACGACGCCCGGTTGCCATCGTTTTCAACCACTTGGGCGGGTACCCCGATCGGGGAAAGCAACCCCTGGCGATCTGTTTGTCCTTGAACGGCCTCGATGAAGGTCGCTGTAGCGCAGGTTGCGTGGGGGCGTGGTGCCCGGATCGGGCCGAGTTCGAGGAAGCCGTGCCGAATTGCGACTCACGACGATGGCCAAGAGCACGTAAAGCCCCAGCATTGCGAGCCAGCGATTGTTCACCCTGACAGCTCCCTGAAGAAAGGTAAAGGAATGTTAACGGGCGAGGCCCACATCGTAGAGTCCCTTCTTTTTCATCGACGAAAATCGAATCCCTTCCGAAACCTAGGACGAAAAGAGGAGCTAGGCGATTCCAGCCTCCTCCAAGGCGCCCGAAGAGCTGGCCGTGATTTTGACATCGACGGCAAGCCTTGCCGCCCCTGTCGATGCGGAGGGCTGGATCGCGGTGAAAACACCCCAGCGAACTCACCCGGTGGCCGCTGTCCACCTTGGTGATCGAGAGGTTCATGTTGCCGACACGCCCCTCGACGTACTGCTTGATGTTCTCTCGGTATTGAGATCCTCGTCGTCACCGGCGGGAACCAGGCCGACTGCCGCTGCGTAAAACCGGTGTCAGGGGCCCCGACCCTTGGGGATCGAGGAGTTTACTTGGGTGCGGTTAGCTGGGGCGCGGTTAGCGTTGCCCTCGATCTAATGCGGTGCTGATCGACGAGCCCTTCGGGCCGTTAGCAACAGTTCCTTGCGGAGAAGCTGAACGGGCACCTCCTCACCACCGGGCAGCAGCACAGTGATCGGTTGAATCCTGATGCCACCGATTTCCTGAAGCTTGAGCTTGTCGCCGGAGATCGTCAGGTCTCCGTACACTGTCAAGCTGGAGGTGAAACGGGTTGAGGATCTTGGCCCTGCCACGAAACTGGGCCTCCTGGCGACTTGTTCGCCGGTCGCCCTTGACGAACACTCGGAGGGTATGGAGGCAAGAGATCGGGAGCTGGTAGCGGATCGAGCTATCCAAGGGGGATCGAGCACGGGCCGAATCAGGCAGGGTCGGGCAGTCGTTCGCCCTTGCCGGTATTGACAATGGTCCTCGTCCATAGGGTGAACGTTGGCCCGGTTCCGACGCTTGCACCGACCGCCGCACGCTGTGGCACGACGTGAGGCAGAAGCGCCCAGCGCCAAGGCATAGCAGGGGTCGGAAACGCACATGGAGAAAAGCCGAACGAGGCAAGGTGAAAAACCCTTAGCAGGGTGCGCACTTGGCGATCCTACCGTGGAAATCGGTTGCTGCTGGGCAGCCCATGTAGCGGCTCTCAAACAAACCGTGGATGAAGCCCGCTGCTGCGGGGCCTTTTCCAGGCGAGAAACAAACAGGTTTCGAGCAGGGCGCCTAGGCCGTGAGCAGCCATGGGCCACGGCAGCTTGCTGGCAGCGCCACGGCCGGTGCACTGGGCTCGCCCGGGCCCAAACAGCCGAGCCCTGGCTTGTTGCCGCGCCGAAGGCCGGCACCGGCCTGATCTCGATTCGCATTGGCGAAACAGCAGATCGCAGCCCTTGCGGGCAATTTGGCGGACGGCTTGGGCAACACGGTCCCTGACTGGGCGCAAAGCCCAAAGGCAGCTTCTGGCCGGCCGCCGGGCGCTGTCACCAGTTCGGCCAGGAGTCGGGCACCTCCTGCCATCTCCCTCCAGGCTGGAATGTGTGTGTGTGGATATATATACCCTTGTGCGGCAGGGGCGTGATGCCGGCTCCCTGTGGATCGGCCTACAGCCGCCGCCATGGCGATGGGTCGTCCATTCTTCGGGCTGCCTGGCCGCTCAGGGCTCCTGCAGCTTTCGGCGCCATTTTCTCGATCGGTGGTGGCAGATCAGTCCTCATCAACAGGGCCGGACCAGCGAGCGGCCCGTGATCAGTCACCTGGGCACCGCGGCAAGGCGGGCGGCCTGGGCCAGCGAGACATCCCCCCCAATCGAGACCGCTGCTTGCGTTGGTGAGGACAAGCGGGCCCGGATCGAGAAATTCCTGGGTGGGCCGGCCGTCACCAGCAAGCCGTCGCAGCCAGTTCGCCGCCGCCAACCCAGAGGCTGAAGGGATTTCCCAGCCCCTAGTAACAGCAACGCCGGCTCCGCCAGGCGGCCATCGCCCTGGCGCGTCGCAGAGCAGCCAATCCTGCCTCCGGCTCCAGGAGAGCACCCGCTCGAACCCTTTGAGCTGTTCCAGTTGCGCCTCCACAGGGGCCGCGCGCCACATCGCGGTGTTCATCGCAGCGGCCGCCGAGCAACACGGCGCTTCCAGCGAGCAAGGTTGCTGGCCAAGCGGGTGAAAGAGTGTCGGGCCAGCCCCTCGCATCCCAGCGGGCCCAGGCTGCTGGCACTGAAGCGGCGCTATCCAACACCATGCTCGGCCCACTTCGGCCAGCTTCGATTGTGCAGGGGCGGGGGGGCCGATGGCTCCACTGGTCTGCGTCGGAGAAGCAGGGCGTGGCGGCTGAGGCGGGGAGCTGCCAGGGCTCGACCAGGCAGCGGCGCTCGGCGTCAACAGACAGGCGCACCAGGGGCACCCCGTTTGGCCAGGGCGCTTACACCCATGGGCAACTTGACGCGGCGATGGCTGCCGCTGATCCCACAAGAATGCGGCCGCCCGCCAGGGGATCGGCAAGGGCGATCAAGGCCATTCAGGCCCTTTGCGCCTTATCTCACAAAGGTTCACTGGTCGGACCAGGTGACGATTAGGCGGCAGTTCGGGCCGGTGAATCGCCGCGCCCTCATTCAGTGATAGCCCAAGTCCTGCAGGCAGCAAACGGGGTATGGATAGTCATCTCATCGAGCCGTCCTGATGCCAGCTCGGCAGAGTGGCAGCCTCATCGAAGGCGCCAGCCGGCTCCCAGGGTGATCGACTCAGTACCGATGGTTTTGGCCCGCCTGGGAGTGGAAGCGTGGAGCGGAAGGCATGGAGTGCGGTGCGGTGACTCGCCCAAGGTGAATGACGAGGAAACGAGCTCTTATTCCATTTCGCATCGGAAGATCAGACGGCCGCCTGGGCTAACGGTGATAGCTTTCCAGCCAGGGATTTAGCTCAGCTGGTAGCAGCGCTGCGATTCGGCACCGCAGAGGTCAGGGTTCGAGTCCCCTATTCTCCACTTCGCAACTGGTTTCTCAATTTCGCAACTGGATTGATGGGATTGGACGCCAGCAGCAGAAGCAAAACTCAAAGAAGTACCTTTTTTTTGTGCGGCCGGCGTGCGACGCAAGATCGAAGCGATGGCGGCGAATCAAAGCGATCCAGTGCATCGATTCTCGACTTTACGAGCAGGCATAAAGCAAATTTCGGATAGACCAGCGGCTTCTTCGCGCATCGGCAAATGGCTGCTGAACCGGCGATCGGGTAAAAGGGAGTGAAGCCATCAGACGCCTGCCCATGTCGCATCAAGCGAGAACAGGTGTGAGGTCACCTTCGCTGACATCCGCCAGAGTTGCCGCGAGATGCCACCAAGGCGTCATGGAGGACGGTTTGCTCTGCCTGAAGCTGGCCCGAAGCCGCGGGTCCGTGATGGCCCAGATGGAAGCCCTGCTTCGAACTCCTTGAGGGGCAAGGCTCCCGCAGAGCAAGGAAAGCGACAGCTGAACCGGGGTCTCTTGTGAGTTCCCGTGCTGTCAAGATTGGTCGCGGGCAGGTTTTGATGAAATTCAACCTATGGATGGCGCCAGGGCCATGGCGTCACTCCAGGAATGGTTGTAAACGAAGGTTCGGCAGGTTGCTGGTCGGGTGATGGGATCGCAACAGAGGGCCTGCCCCCCCCACTGGCCGTGAGCCGCTTACCAGCAAACGCGCTGCATCGCCACGGCCTGGCGCGCCTGTTCAGCCAGCCCGCTGGCAGACCCTGGCGCCGGCGCGAAACCCGTGGCCGGCTTCTCGCTGCAGCTGATCCTGCTGTTGGGTGGTTGATTTCTTCGGTGGCGCGATTGCGATGCTGCACGGGGCCGGTCGAACTACCTCGATCCGGCTGGCGGCCTGGCCGATGTGTGCGTTTCAATCGAACGGTGAGCGTTGCGCTCGCCGGGCGGCTGCAACAAGCAAGGCGCGACAAACTTCAACCTCCAACTCATCATGCCGCCAGGGTTGGCTGGGCTCTACGGGCTGCTGATGGAGGTTTCAAACTGCTCTGAGCCAGCACGGAGAGCTCAGGGGAGGGGGGGACTTCGCTGCTGCCATCAGGATAGTAGCAGGGCCATGCGGGATCGGATGCGGCGTTGCGTAACCTGCTCGTCCACCAGAAGAAAAAGCTGAGCCATCGAGCAAACTCCCGCTCATTTCCACCCCACCGGTTCACCGGCCCGGGGTGGAGCACTGGCACGGCCCTGGCCGCAGAGGCCAGGCGCCGGGTGGCTGAGTCACGTAGCGGCGTTGATAACCTCCAGGCTGGTGAGCAGGGTTTTCACGGGCATCCGCTCCTTCTTTGCAGCCGCAGGGCCATCACCGCATCAGCCCCTGGCAGGGCCTCGTCGAGGGCATGCGCACCACGCTGATGGCTCCTCGCTTCAGCACCGGATTCGTGGGCGCGGCCAGGTGGGGCGCGCCACGAAATCAGCAAAGGGCAAATCAGGCAGGAGGTGGGCGGGCCACCAACAAAGCACACATTCGGCACCGCAGGCGCTCAGACCCAGAAGATTGGAGCGGGCACCGCGAAGTGGAGCACCATCACCGATGATCGCGGATCCGCTTGCCGGCCAGGGCCATGCGGGTGGGGGCCTCAGGCCGCGAACTGGAAACGCGCCAGAGGGTGAACAGATCGAGCAATCCCTGGCTCGGGGGCTGGTGCAAGCCATCGCCCCATTGAGCACGCCACCCGCTCACCGCTTGCGATTCCAAGTTGGCGGCCAGGTTTTCGGGAACACCGGCGCAGCGGTGGCGCACCACCAGCACATCAGCCCATCGCCACGTTAGGTGCTGTGGCCGGATCGAGGCAGGCTTCTCGCCCTTGGAAGATGGGGAACGGAGCCGGCGAGAAGCTCTGGACATCGCCGAAGGCCGCGGCAGCCAGCTCGGAACTTGCTGGGTCCGGGTACTCGGTTCAAAGAAGAGGTTGGTGACCTAAGCTTGCCCCTGCTAGGGCCGGCCAAAGCGGCGGACACCCACTGGTCGGCAGGATCGGGAAAGCGTTGGGCCAGCTCCAGGCACCGTGGTGTAATCAGGCCTGGGGAAAAGGCGGCCAGACAGAACGTGACCGGTGACTCCAGCGCTCGATCACACATTCACGCAGGGGCCAAGCCGATGATCCTGGCCAACGTAAGAGCGACTGGACGGGCAATGACGATCTCCCGCTCGAATGCGGGCGGGGACCTAGCCCTGGCCCTATACTACTTTTGAGCAAGCTATTGCCCATTGTCCAGCTGCTTCTTTCACTCAATCCTCGGCACGTTGTTGCTGCTGGGAAGCGCGTTTGTTCTGCCTGACCAACGCTTTATTTTCGCTACCGTGGCGGCTTAACTATACGACACCGACGGCCTACGACGGCAACGGGCACCGCCCACTGAGCCATCGCCCCACTGAAGCCACCGCCAACGCCCTCTCAGAAACCGCAACTGAATCATAGCTGCTCCTAATGGCGCAACTGGCTCGGATTACCGGGCAGTCGTCAGGCGGTGGCCAAGTTCGTCGGCCTGGGTTTGCTGCGGTTGAAAGAAGGCCAGCCGCGGGTGCTGACCGCCACCATGGATCCGAGGCGGGACGCTTCTCCTCCCTAGACTGCGTTGCGATCGTATTTCGTCTTGTTTCTCGGCGTCATAGCGGAACGGTTGACCAAAGTCCCCTTCGATTTGGACGAGTGCTTGCTCATCCAGCGCTGTTGATCGCGCAAAGAACCCCAGATTGCGGGCGTTCTCTTTGCCGGAACCTCTGATCCAGCTTGCAGTTACAAAGCATTTCCCGACGTCCTCGGCTGCAGGCGCCGCCCGGATCGACCCGGACCGCCCAAATCCTAGGGAAGATGCAACGAACCATTCCTGACGCCGCCATGACCAACAGCCCAGGGTATGCCAGGTCCGGTGGAGCATGGGGAGGCATCCGGCTGCAGCTTGCGCGCAGCTGGCCTTGAGGTGGAGGAGTTATCTCACGACCCTGCAAAGCCGGCTCGTTGCCCCTGGGCTCCACCGCAGGCCAGCACCGCGCCCACCGGAGCGCTCGCCCGCCATGCCCCTCACCGCGATGCCGTCGCCTGGAGGTGGCGCCGCACCGGTGTGCTGGTGACCACCACCCCAAAAACCCTTCGTCATGGCGCGCAGCACCACCCTTCGGTTTTGCCGGCACGATCAGCCTTCAGCCCAGCCACGCTGCTCGCCGGTTGCTCCATGACGTGGTGCTCTCCTGGCCCGGCCATGGCTTTGAGCGATCTTCGTGACATCAACGGCCACGGCCCGCAACCATCGCCACCTGCCGGGCTGCGTTCGCCGAGGCCTACGGCACGGCCGCGGCACGGGGTCTGCCGCGGCTCCAGGGCTGCGCTGCAAGCTGGCTAACTGGTTTCTGCCGGACGGTTGATGCGGCAGGGCCAGTGGAGCTGTATGGCGATCGGGGGGCCACCCGCACCCGAGTGAAATTGCCCTCACCCTCCATCTCGAACCGAGCTGGTCTTGCCAAGCACGGCCGCTGCAGAGCCTGCTGCGGCCGGCCAATCCATTGGGCCCGTGAGTGATTTCCGCGGCCCATCCCGATGGACGCATCGGCGCTCTGAACCCCTACCTGGCCAGCGCCGCCCACGGCGCCCTGTTCCTGGAGCAGGCCGCCCAGGCGCCCTGGCCAAGGCATCTCGAAGCCTTCTCTGAGCGAAAAACTCGGCCTCGGTAAGGGCGCGGACCTCAGTTGTTCTGCCGCCCTGCCGCCGCCCTGCCGCTAGGTTCAAGCCCCATTCAGGAGATCAGGCGATGGGTCAGGATCACAGCGGATGACGGCGCAAGGGTGGCTGTTTGGCCCGGCTGGACCTCGCGAAGGGACACGATGCACCACCTACACCAGCCTAAGCTTCTTGGAGCGATCCTCGGACTGACGTGGGCAGTTTCTCGAGCAGGTGGACACTACCGGGGTTCCCCACCACCCGGGGCGGTGGTAGTGTGAACGTTGACCCGCAGCGATCAGGTTAGACCTCTAAACCCTGGTGCGTTAGGGAGCTTCTAGGAGACCTACGCCCCCAGATGGCAACGAGACTTGCATCCGTGTTCCCCAGATCATGGCCGAAACGATCAAGGAACGTACGGCGGCGCCGGTGCGTAACCCGCCCGATTGCCGCATCGCAGGACCGGCTTGAGCCCCGTGACGCCCGCGGTTTCGTTGCCGTGGTATCAATGCCGCAATCGGACGGCAGCCGACTACGCCACGCTTGTGGGCTTGCGGATTCCCCAGTAAAGATGTCGTAGAGAAAAATAATTCCATCGTGGCGCGTTTTCTAACAATCCAGACGCTGGGGTGAGGCCTTTTGGCTTCCAGTTAATGGTTTGGTATGCCAGATAGCCCGTTTGACTACTGAAACCAGGCGGACAAACGTCGACAGGCCAAGCGATTGGCTGCACCCGAGATGTCAGTTCTGGGCCCCATCGATCAAGCCAATTCGCAGGCAAGCGGGGCTGGTGTAGACCACGGCGCGTTGGCCAAACGGCTTCTTGACAGGAATGGACGGTGGGGAGGTAATTCAAAGGAACCAGTTCCCTAAGGTGACCTCCCACCATCAGGGCTGGAAGCCAAACCGACAGTTGAAGGATGAAAGGCAGAAAATCGTCTTAAATCGGGCCGCGCATGCTGACTGATCGCTCATCGAACAAGCCCCTGGTCCAAGCTCCGCTATCTCCAGCAGCTCCCAGCGTCGCCAGAGGCGATGGCGAAAGAAAAAACCTCGTGATAGAAGAACCGGGGTGCCGATCAGCCAGAGCGGCCGAAGGGTGAAACGATGTGATCGGATTCGCGCTTTCGGATTCGTTGACCATTGGGGCATGGTGCTGCAGATCACCCCGGGGTGAGACAGGAAAAGCTATGAAGGCCCAAGCAGGATGGCAAGGCGCCGTGCCCCTATCAGCGCAATTCCAGAAGCGGCTGGTGTGGGCGGCGTCTGCTGGCCAGGCCGGTCCATCGCGATTGACGGTGCCCCCGAGATGCCAGCCGGCCAGTGGAAGCCCAGGGCCAGCAGCGGCCAGGGCCAGTGGCCCACGAACCAGCCCCAGAATCGTCAACCCGGCGTATGTCCATAGCCGCACTAAAAAAAGGCCCCAGTTGGGTTCATCCGCCTGTGTGGTTCCGAGGAATTCGCGCGGGTACCGATACGGCAGCTCGCCTGGCGGGTGGGGGCGCACCTGAACGAGGGGCAAGTGGCCGGGAGCTTGTGTCATCGCCGTGGTGCTGCGCGTCGCGCCGATTCAGGTCGGACATGCAGCTTACGGAGCTGGCACCGGAGGTGTGAGAAAAACCCAGCGCTGTGAGAATGGGCCAGCGCAGAGGCTGCGGCCCCCTTTAACGCGCTGCAGCTCAACGGAACCCAATGCGCAGGGCAATCTCGGCTAGGGATAGGGGCCGGCCGCGAATAGTCCAACGTGTCCACAATCAGCAGTTCTGAAAACAGAAGCCCCCCAGCCGCCGGGCCCTGCTTTCCCAGTCGCTCTGCTTGCCCTGGGTGCTCCACGATTAGTGCTGCGGCAATGCGCGCCGCCCAAGCTTCCTCAAATCAGTGGAGCCGGCGCCAGTTCCGAGCGGCGGCCTTACTAACGCTGCGGCTCTGCCGCACTTTACGCCAAGCAAACCCGGCAACTCCAGGTCAGTTATCAGTCGGTGGTCTCGGGCGCGGAGGTCCGGGCAACTTTCATCGCCGCACCGTCGATTCTCGCGCCACCGACGAGCAACCTCCCGAAGGTCGAAGTATTCATCCTGCTGGCCCTCCCGGGTGAACGTGGCGCTCTGCAGATTCCGATGTCGTGCGGCACGTCACTTGCCCGCTTACAACCAACCCCGAACTTGCCCCGAATCCTCAAGCTCACGCAGGCCCCAGCCTGCGCCGATTTATTCTTTCCTGGGCAAGTATCACCAACTGGAGTGCGCTGGGCTGCTCCCAGGCATACCGATCACCGTTGCCCATCCGCTCTCGATGTGCTTCTCGGCAACCACCTTGATGCCTTCACCAAACTCCTGAGCTGGCTTCTCGCCGGCCCCAGTGGGAAGAAGAAGATGGGGCGGTCCCCTGATTGGGCAAGGCGGAGTGGGGACGGCCGTCGGCGTTGGCGCCAAAGGCAGTACTTGGAGAGGGCGTGCTGCCTGATCCAGAAACACTCGCCGGTTCGATTCGGCTACTGTCAACCAGCCTTCGTGTCGTGGCGGTGATCCTGCCGGCCGGCGTTGGAGAACAAGGAGGGGTCAGTTCCGTGGCTTGGCCACTTTGCGAGAGCGGAGCGGCGGGCTCTTATCAAACGGCGTCCACCTCGATGATGCGTCGCCGCTCGGCGGTTGAAGGATGCAATTTTCCTCCGCGGTGCCGAAAAGCTTCCCGATTCGTCGCCTTTCACTGGATCCTCGCCTACGAAAACGGCGGAGAAAGCCAAGGGGATCCGATGGCGTGCGCGGCCCTCCTTCAAACTGGTCGTTTGCAAGAGAAGGACCTACAGCAGGATTTGGCGGCCGGCAGGCTGTGGGCATAGTGCCTTCCTCAAGGGCGACTTTGCTGGAGCGGGCAAGGCCGAGGTTGGCCAAGATCAAGGAACTGGATCAGGGTCCCCAGCAGAAAAAGCGGGGCTGGCTCTGGTCGCGGAAAAGCAGGCAAAGCGGGGGACCGCTCGATCGGGCATGGGTGAGGGCCAGACCCCAGGGGCTGTGGGCTGGGCTTTTTTCGCGGCAGCTTCCTAGCCCATCTGGGCAACGGCGTTTCAGCTTTTTTTTCACATTTTTTGAAGGCGCCGTCTCGGAGCGGGCCCCTTTCAAATCCCCCCCCCGGCAGGACCCATGGGGCTTTGGGCTCGAAAAAGGCACCACTTTTAGGCCCCCCGCCCCTCCACCCCCCTGGATAAGGCCCCTATTTCTTCTTCCTCCTTTTTTTTTTTTTGTTGGGTATGCTT
>Ga0163217_1027681_pt1 | contig 13632 bp, 19 predicted proteins | sample SynspAceP_FD_185933 | JGI IMG/M metagenome (GOLD analysis project Ga0163217, IMG submission 185933) | Saline lake microbial communities from Ace Lake in Antarctica - Synechococcus sp. Ace-P (PacBio error correction) | ecosystem: Environmental > Aquatic > Non-marine Saline and Alkaline > Saline ... | reverse complement strand
TTTTCACCTGCCTCCAGCACTTCGTAATCGGAAGCGAATCCAGCCGTCTGGGCTCCCTTGATCTACCAAATACCGGCTCGACTACCGTCTTGCGGGAGGGCGTATGATCGCTTTGGACGCCTGAGCGCGAGCTTGCGATCCAGACGGCGCGGGCGTCCAGGCCTTTTGGAGGGCTGCCCCAGGGATGCATGGGATTTTGTCCGGTTTCTGCCTGTTGGTGGAATTGTAGGCATTCCAGCCCTCGGTTGCTCACAGGCCCAAGTTGGCGCTTGCGCGCCAGTAACCCGCGTCCGCCGTTGAGCACTGTTGGCAGTTGGCCGGTGTTGGCCCGTTGTTCCGCCTCCAGCATGGCAGCGAGTGCACCACATTGCTGGCCTTGTTTTGCTCACGCAGATGGCCAACCGAAATCCACCTTTGGTCGCTATCCACTGCGGCCTGGCGTTGTAGCCCTGAATCCAGCCATTCACTGCCCCTGGAAGATTGTGGGCGCCTGGGTCTGATAAAATTCCGTCAAGCGCACTTGGCCTTTGTGGTTTCCACTGCATCCCGGTTGTGTTGAGCTTGCGACGGAGGGCATCGCAAGGGGAAAAAACCCCCACCATCCGTCATCAGCTCTGTTGTCGGAGTCTCAAGGCCTGCCGCCTCCACCTTCTAAATAGTCAGCTTCTGAGCGTCATCCGCCGTTTTGCGGGCACCCACGGAGTACGCCGCTGCCCGCTCGCTTGCTGGCCTGGGTATCACCACTGGCTTTGTACTCAGCTGCTTCCTGCTCAGCTACCTCGGCGTGTCGTGCCCGATGTGAGGTCTCGGCGGCAGCAGCTTCTGCCTCCATCTCAACTTACCGCTGTGCGGAAGGGCCGCGGCTAGGGCCTTTGCGGATTCCACTTCAGCCGGCTGATGCGGCCGCTGCAAAGCTCCTGAGGAAGTCAATCACCCCGCTTGTCTTTGCCGTACTTTGCCGTCTTCCTGGGGCGTCGATGATCTCTGACTTGCGCAGCAGGCCCGGCATCTCGCTCTTTTCACTGCTTCTTCGCATTTTGAGGCATCCGCTCGTGCTGATGGCCTTTGCTGCTGGCCATTTGTCGGCGGATTCTTGGTGCCATCCAGCGCCCACATGGCCCCAAGGCTCCACCAGCCCCGGCTTTCGGGCAGAGTCCTCAGTACCTTAAACCAAAGAAAGCCGGGCCAAAGTCGTTGAGATGGGTGCCGGCGGAAATCCGCTGATCCGGCTGTGGTCGCCGGCAGCTTGGTTCCGGTCAACACGCGGAAGTCAGCGAACTTCCCAGCAGGCTTTCGCGATTTGCGGGAGCTGGGACAGCCCTACGCCGTAGGCGTACCGAGTAGGCAACAGCACCAACATCGCGGCTCATACGCATTTCTCACCCCGGGGATCTTTCTGCTGGTAGACGAGTGGATTCGCCCTCCAAGATCAAAGATCAGCAGCAAGCTCCAGCATGAAGAACACCCAGGTGGTTTCTGGAGGCAGCCAGCCACGGTTGAGGGCGCAGCAGCTGCGTCTGCTTACGTGTTCCAGGGTACGGAAGACCTGGGCTTGACCTGGGCCCATTCTCTCGCCCAAAACCATTGTTTATGTCCACTTTGTTCAGGGCAGATTTCAGGGCGGCCCTGTTGTAAAGCTCGGAGCTGCATCTATGAGCGACAAGCTCCTAGACGGCTTCTCTATAAACAAAACGCACTAGTCGATGTACTCAAGCCCCCGGATGTACGTATGAAGAGGGTGTCAACTTTCCTGACCCCTTAGCCCATGGCTTGGCCACGCTTCGTCTTCTGAATTTGCAGGCCCCAGGTCGCGCTTTCTGCTACACGATTGCGGATGGAACCAGGAGCGCTGACTAGAAGCTCAGTGGGCTACCTCGATGCTGGCGCAGGTGCAGGCGCTCAACTCACTCATGCGGTGCTCGCAGCGCCGCAGGTGATACAGGACGGGTGACCGGCGGGCTCGGGTACTTTACGGCCGCCAGTGTTCGCCGGCCTTGATCAAGCGGGCGGGTGCGCCAGCGGGTAGAGGGTGCGGACGCTGATGCCGAGGGCGCGGGAGGCTTCTTGGGCGCCCCCAAGCCCATGGGGTGTGCTTCATGGTGTATCTCGCTGGATGGAAGGCTGAACGCCGGCAGAACTCGTCGCTGGATCCAGCTCGATCCAGGGCGGCGGGGCCGCTTCTGGGACCACCAGGTCGATGCGGCTTCCAAGGCGGTGTTTGGGCAGCTCGCGCAGGTGGTGTTGAGGTTGATGACGCTGCTCGCGCTGTTGTTTTCCGTGGGGCCTCATGGCTTGCTGGCGTCGAATGGCTTGATGCGTCCAGAAGGGATTGCGCCGCTTCTGGGATCGCCTCGCCGAGCTGTTCGCCCAGAAGCTGCTTCTGCTGCATTGACCTGGGCCTCCAGGGCCTTTTGATCGCTGGCGGGTTATAGGACCAGGAGACGCGGACCTCCTGCCGGTAGATGGCGAACCGCTGACGAGTCGCAGGGTTTTTCTCCGGCAGGGCGCGATCTCAACCAGTCTGATCAAGGTGTCAGTTGGCGGACTGGAGGGTTGGCCTGGGCATCGAGGACGGCCTGCCTTGCTTCGGCGGCCCCAATAAGAGGGCGCAGCTACTTTCTTGCGTGAGCGAGAAGGGCGATGGCGAGGGCTTCCGAACAGGAAGCCAGAGGTGGCGCAGCAGAGGCATAGCATTGGAAGCTGGGCGCGTTGATGCGGCGACTGAAGTGACGTGGGTTTTGGCAGACATCGCTGCAGGGGAGGGCAGAAGGACGGTGGGGATGCCGCCTGGAGCGCGGGAAAGCAGGGCAGCTTCGGACCGTTCACGCTGGAAGCAGGATCGGGTAGGGACCTACCTCTGCATTTCTAGCGCTAGCGAACGCTATTTCAGATCAGAATGGACGCCAGATGCGCTGTTTTTGTAGCGGTTCATGGTTCTGGGCGGCCACTTGCGCCGCAGTCGTGGCCGGCCCTGTGGGTCTGGATTTCGCACTTGGCCTGGCGCCGAGGACCAAGATTCGTCAGTCCCCGGCGAGGGGAAAATTTCCAGCCCGAAGGGCGCTCGGCCATGCTGTTTCCGCGCCGATTCTGGGCCCTGGTTGTCGTTACTTTTCTTGCCAACCTGGGCGAGAAGCGTCTGAGTGTCAGCCATGGCCGTGGCTGCCATTCGGGAAATCTCAGGATCAAGATCCATCGTCCCGGCGACGGTGTTTCCAGGTCGAGGGACCATCACCTCGGGCTCCACGACAGTGATGTGAGCCAGAGCGCTGAGCGAACAGGGGCCGGATCCAGTCAGCCTGTAGGCCCCGTAGCGCAGTTCCTGCCGGCCTCGGTGGGCTGGCCTGCAGTCGCAGGCCGCTGGCCGTCAGTGTCGTTCAACGGCCACAGCTCGCTGGGGGCACCCCACGGTGCAGGGCGAAGTGTGCATGCGGGCGTTGAACCGTGTGCCCCTTGGGCTCCCATGACCCGTGCGCCCAGGGCCTCGATCCAGCCCAGGGCGTTCCTCCCGATTGCAGACCTTGTGGCGCATCACGCCTGTGATCGACGATTCGGGAACTGGTGCGCTGGGTGCTGCAGCCAGTAGCGTCCAGGTGCTGTTGTCGCGGCGCAGGGCAGCCGCTGCAGCCAGGTGACCGGCCCCTGGCAACAGGGGAGAAGGAGGATCCAGCTGCACTCATCTGTGGCTCGCTAGAAATTAAGACTAATCTTAGCGAACACAAGTCTTATTGCTGATCATGGGCGCGTGCCCGTTCCCCCGGACTGTGTCCACGCCGACGGGCCTCGGTTCGTTTTTCTGCTCCAGCTCGAATTAGATCGCTGGATACGAGCCCATGCCGCGGGCAAACGCTTCGAGCTTCATGCGGCGCCTGATCGCTCAGTTGATTGGAGGACGAGCGCCGGGATTGTGCGAACGCTGGCCCTGGCCACTGCCGCAAAACAGCGCAGGAAAAGTGCGCGATCCAGCAGCTGAGCCCTTCGCCCGTGCGATCGCTGGCGACCTGACTGAGTGCCGCCCTGCTGGCCGCTGTTTCGCTGGCCGGACCGCTCGCTTCCGCCACCATTTCCCTCGATGAGTGCGGACAACCACCGGATCGCTCCTGCTTCCGCCACCAGCTGTTCGAGCTGTGCCTCGCGGGTGATCACAAGAACTAGCATGCCCTGTACCTGGCATCAGCAGCGGGCGCTGGCCAATGCCCTGGGTTGCTGGGCCTCGGGTGGCCACCCTGGCGTCCTGTCGCGCATGAACCGCGATTGCGGTGAAGCGTGGCTGGCCTGGGTCTGCAGCACCGGGCTGCGCTCGAGCGTCTGCAGCGACCGGGCTCGCACCAGCGTCTATCGCGTGCAGGACCGAACCGAGGCCCGCGGTCCCAGCCAGAGCCAGACCGGCCCTCAGATGGGGGCCACCCCAACGACAGGGACCTGGCCCCTAAGCAGGGCCAGCACCCCGGCCATCAAACAGGGGCCCAACAACTGGCCCCTGTTTGATGGCTTACGAACTTAGATCCCAGGAACTACAAGCCGGATCTAGAAAAGAAAAACTGATCCTTTCCTCCTGTCTTCTAACGCCGCGCAAGCTTGGCTGCCGTCCGACCTGGGGCTGTGCCTGACGATGACCCGGAGATCTGCCCGCCCGATCGGGCCGCCGGTTGCTGGTGCCGCTGCCGGGCTGAGCGGATGACTTGGCCATGGGTTGCCGCCCGCTGTCGGTCCATTGCGGCGGTTCAAGGCTGGGCTTGCCCGTGGTGATCGGCGGCGGCTGCGGCATGCCGACCCGCTCCCGCCGCTGCAAAGCCCGGCTGGACCTTTGTGCCTACAACGCCCTTACCGACGGCTCTGGGGTTGGCCTTCCACCGCAACCTACGCAGACCTGAGTTCGGCATGCGAGCCAGGAGGCCAGGCGCCGCCGGCGTGAACTCCAGGGCGATGACCCGGAGCCAGCGCCTGCAGGCGGGCCACCAAGCTGGCGCTTGGTGTCTGAGCCTGATGCGGCCGCCCGACTCTTGCCGTGTTGCCGGTGCCGAATGCCACCGGCCCTGCGGCCGATCGCCGATCGCATCTGAGACCTACTGGCTCGCCCGCAACGGCCCCGCGCAAACCCGGGCGGTGTTTCGAGGCCCTTGCTCGAGGAGCTCGAGCTGGCTGCAACGCGCCCGCCGCTGGCGGTTTGGACTCGGTGGTGGGAGCTTGCCGCGCCAGGGCCTGCAGGCGGGCTGGCCAGCGCTCAATGGCCCGCAGCTGGCTCAGGCGGCAGTCAGCCCAGGCCGCACCCCAGGCCGCTAGCGTTGCCGCCTGATGAAACAGCGGCGCCTATCAAGCTGCTTTCGCAGCCCCTGATAGCGGACGCAAAGCCCTAGACTTCTTCTGTCAGTCGCTAAGGCACTTTGTGTTCTGGCCTCCGAGCCACAAGCGTTGACGCGGGGTGATCGTTGAGATCAGCTTCCGTTCACCCCGTCGTTTGCTGCCTGGCCTGCACATGACCACCGGCCTGGTCACCAACGGCGATGGACTGGCTCAACAGCCATTTCTGCCGATACGACTGCCTCCGCGATGGCCGCCCAACTTTCGGCTCTGACCTGGCCCTGGTCTGCAAACTTGCCCCGCTGCCACGTCCCGGCACTGCGGCTTGACAGCAGGGGCGCGGCGGCTATCGCGAGGCTGGCACGGCCGACTGCGGGCCGACTTGGTGAATGGGCGCTCGATCGGCTCTGGCTGACGGCGGCCCAGCTCGATGACCTGCGCAGCAGCGAGCCAAGGCTTGGGCCGACGACCGAGGCCACCATCATACGGGCTGGCGCCGGCAGCAGGGCTGCTGGCCTCAGCCCCGCCTCCCTGGTTCATTTCCGCGAGACCGGGGATTGAAGTACCGCCGCGGGCCACGGCGCAAAACTGGCTGAGCGCCCTGCAGTGCCGGTGGCCTGCATCGATCGCGCTCCCTGCCTCGTTGAGCCCTGGCTGGACCTTCCCTTGCCAGGCATGACGCGCCAAGTGCTCACGAGGCCTGGCCAGCGGGGGGCCTGCCCGGCGCTTCTTGCGCGACCTGTCCTTGCCTTTCCGCTCAGAATTGATCATTTTTTAAGGCCCTAAGCCCTTTCCCATCCCTTCTAGCGGTCTGTAGGCTCGGGATTGCTTTCCGCTACGGGCTCATGGCGAAAACCCGTCCAAACAACGAGGTTGACCGCGCGGACGGGAGCTGTCTCATGGCTGCTTTCCCCTGCTTGCTCGGTCAACCGATCCGCCGCAAGCTCGGCGCTGGTCGGCTCGATGACGTGGGCGATTCTTGACGGCCTCGATGGCTTCACGCTTTCAGGTCGCTGACTGCGCGATTGTGGCCGCGCCGCCCGCGAAAAACCCCTCGGCGCCGAACGTCAGCGCCGCAACGCCTTGCAGCGATCACGCGACCACCTTTCGTTCGTTTCCGAGGCGGCTCCTGGCGCTGCGTGCTCACCCCTGAGCAGTGGCGCGCCCTGGTGCTGCTGCTCAATCACAAGCCTCGGCGGCTCCGTCCCCTCTCCGCCACTTTCCGCCGCAACCGATCGCTTCGACTGCTGTTCATCCCCTCTTCCTGGGCCTTGGACCTCGGATGGGTAATCCCCTCCATTCCCAGTTCCTTCCCCCCCAGGGCCCGTCTCCGGTTTCGAGCGACCCTCGGCCCGCTGGATGGAGGCGGCGGCTGGGCAGTGATCTCCCCCTGCCGCTTGGGGGCAAGGCGGCAGGCTTCCCGGCCGTTGCTGACTCCACCTTCAGCGGATTGCAGCGCGCGGGCCTTTTGATCGAGCAGCCCTATCCGCTCACCTTTCATCACAGTTCGAGGTTGCATGAACGATCGCCTGCATCGCATGGATTACGGCCGCCCGCTGCGAATCCCTAGTTGGAGGCCTGGGCCCGCAGCGTCCCCTGGAGCATGCAAGACGGCCAGATCTGGACGGCGACGGACTTCTTCTCGCACTTCACGGAGACTGGAGGGCCCCGGGCTGGGCCCAGGAGAGGCCGCTGCCGAGCCTGGCTGAGGCTGTGGAGCTCAGCGCCGATTGTCGCCGAGCGCTTTAAGGTAGATCCCAAGGAGCGAACCAGGTTGATCTGCCTCAGGCCGGGACGGATCTCCGCCCGCAGTGGTCATCGACTCCCGCCAGCCGCTGGACCTCAGGCCGCCGCAGAGCCTCGAAGTGCTGCGCAATGAATGCTCAGCGGGCTGGCATGTTCTGGACGCCTGAGCAGCTGCACGCCCCTCTACGACACTGGACGGCGAACTCAGGCCCTGCTGGCGCTTTGCAGCAAGTGGTCACGGGCCAGGTCGCTTAAGCCGCTAGTCACAGCTCGCTTTTTGAACTGAGCCTGCCCGCGCCTGACGCCAAGGCAGGAGCTGAGTCCTGTTGGCCGGCTATTGGCTCGGTTGGCGCTGGCTGGAACACTGAACGGACGGCCTACCGCGGACAGCTGCTGAGCGGCCGGCCGGCCCGCCACCATCATGCTTGGCACCTTCTACCGCTTATAGAACTCTATAGCGCAACGCTAGTGCTAGAATTTAAAGCGACACTGCCGGCCCTCCATGACGGTTTCCCGCGCCAGCTTCCGCTCCATCCGGCCAGGGGCGGGGGGCCCCCGGGGTTTGCCGCTTCCGCCACGCACGCGGCTCCATCGGGCCTCGCTTCTCCTCGCCTTCACCCGTCACGTCGGCCCCATTCTACAAGGCCTCCCCAGGGCAAATACGGCGCTTTTCGCCAACCTCCAGGACCGTCCTTGAAGCGGTGACCCCCTCCCCTGCCGATCAGGGAGGTGCTCCACCCCAGATCCCTGCACCCCGCGCCGGATGGCGCCAGCCTTGCTGCGCACCCGGCTGCTCCCATGCCGATACAGACGAAGCGATCAGTCTGAATGCTTGATCCCCTCCCTCCGACGCCTTACTCGTCCGCAGCCATGAGCTGCGCCAGGCCGTCATTCGAGCGTTCCCGATCGACCTTGCCCCGCCGCTGCCGGTTGCCGTTCCCTTCAGCCTGCCGCGCACGGCCTCCAGCCCCAGCCCGCTGATCACCCCCCTCTCACGGCTTCCAGTCCCTGCGGCCAGCGGCAACGGGCGCCAAGCCTTCCCTTCCCCGCCACCTTCTGCGCCTGAGCGCCCCCCTAGGCTGCGCTCGTGACCAGCTCAAGGGCTCTACACCCTGCTCGGGCCAGCTCGGCACACCACCAATTCCGGCTTCACTCCCTCGGCGGTGTTGGTCACTACCTCCGCCGTTTAATTCAGATCCTCTCCTGCTTCTGCCTCTCCGCTAGGACAAACGACGGCGACGGAATCCAGCCACACGAGAACCGCCGCCCAGCACACAGCTCCACCGCAGCACCCACGGCATTTGCTGGCCCAGCCTTCTGCTGCTGAGAGCGCCCAAGCGACCGCCTCCCACGCCGCAGGCGCCGCAAGCAGCAGAAGCCCTCCCTCCTCCGCACCCTCGGACCAACAAGCTGTTTTCAGGACCACAGCCCGCTCCAGCTCTAGCCGCTGCCAGGCCAGCCGCCCTGAGCAAGCTCACAGGCTCAGCTCCACCGAGGTTCAGGCAGTTGATCGGCTGAGATTCCGGCACCCTTTCCCGCCGAGGTGATCCCCCAGATTCGTCTCGCGACTTCCGTTCACGCTTTTGAGCTCTCCTCCACTGCCCTTTGTCTCGATTACATCCAGACCGCCGGATCACGCCGCCTTTCTGCCGTGATCGCATCGCCCAGCGGCGCCAACCGGCGCGATCTGATCACCCTTCTTGGATCCCATCATGGACTGACAAACAGCGCAACGACCGGACTGGTCGTCATCGACCTGGGACCAGCCCTGTTCCTTGATCCTTCCTTTGCCGCCTGGTTGCTGCGGCCAGCGCAATGACCAGTTGCATCAGGTAATCACCGAGGCCCTCTCGCGCCTTTTCTATTGGCGTTGCTGACACCAGCCCTTCAACGCGAGCTGACCCTCCAGGGCAAGCTCAGGCTCTCAGAAGACAATGCTGAGCAACTTCTTGTCTTTGATTCTGGTCACCCTCAAGGAACACCGGCCGCCCACACCGGCCCAGCGTATCTGTTCGACGAAGGACACCCTCAGCCTCAGCTCCACCCCTGGCCGCTGTAGCAGAACCAGCTCCTGAATCCGCTCCCCTCTCCCCTGCTCCGGATGGATCTTGAGGCGATCCATCACGCCGCTGGGGTGAGCTGATGGCCAGCGGGCTGGGGGCTTTGAGCCATTTGGGCAGCCGCAGCCGGCCTGGCCAATTCGCCTGATCAGCCCTTTCTTGCCACGACCTCTGCGCCGCTATGGCCGCCGCAACGGCTGCCAGGCGGGTTCACAACCAGTCCTCTGCCTGATGTCTAGCCCATCTCTCCTCCTACGCCCTCCACTCTGCGGACTGACGCCTTCTGGCGCGCATTCACGACATTCTTCGCGTTACTTCAACCTCTCCACTGAATCTTTGAACCATGGGTCTTCCTCGCCTCACCGTCAAGCTGTTTTGAATCCCAAACCTTGCAAAGAGCTATTCTGGGTGCAGGGAAATCTCACGATTTCCTATTTTCTGACGTTCATGCTTTCGCCGGAATGGTTGCTTGGCCAGGGCCGGTGAACATGATGGACTACCCTGAAGAAAACGTAGTCAAGTGTTGGCCTTCGAGTATTCCATACCTCACGCAGTGGCAACAGTTATCGCCACCGTGCAACTCAAAGATCCAGCCAGTATGGGCGGCCCTGGTGACTTCCAGACCCAGCCCCTATCGGCAACCTGATCATCTCCAAGCCCAGCCGCTTACGGGCCACCCCGCAGGGTGAATCAGTCTCCTTCCATAGGACAACACCTTCGGACCATGAGATTCCCATTCTTGATCCAGATTACCACCGCCCGCGCTCTGCGCCGTTGAGCAGCTGGCCGCTGGTTCTCGATGCCTTTGAGCGTGCAGGTTCTGGGCTGGCTCGTCACTGCCGCTCGCCCCTCGCAGCGGCCACCACTGCGAAGGGCGTCGTGGCCCAGCTCCCCGCCCCACCTGAGCCGCTCGGCTCCCTCCGCCCTATTCCTCAGACCCTGGCACGCACGGCTCTACGGGAGAAGCGCTCAATTCTTTGCGGAATCAGATCCACCACACCCATGGACGCCTGCATGCGCTTTCCTGCATTCTCCTTGGATGGCCAACGGCCGCTATGGGTGAAGCGTGACTCCCGAACGGCTTCCGCTTTCTGGCCTCCCTCTGGACGGCAGCTTCTGCCAGTGTTGGCGAAGGCCGTTTGCCGAGGACCACAACCCCAGCCGCTGCGCTTCTCCTGTCTTGCTGTTGCGTCCCGGCTGGGCAACGACTCCAGCCCGGGCTGGCACCACCAGGGGAGAGCCGATGAGCGCAAACTTCGGCAGCAACGAACCAGCATCGCCACACTCTCTAACCTTGCTTACAGAATACCTTGCAACCGAAACCACTGCCCGTCCTCATGGCGCCTCTATGAGTCGCTCGAAATGTCCTCGCATAGGGTTAGGAGCATTCGTCCGCTGTTTGTCTCTTCTTCTAAGCTGCCGCCACCGCGGATCGTTCGCTGCAGGCGGCTTTCCTCCTTTTTTCTGCTCTTTGGCGTTCTTACGAAGAGAGCGAGCTACGCGTTGAGACAAACGCCGTCGAATGCCTGATCTCCCTTTGCCGACCGTTAGGCGTGTAGTCATTCTACCTACCGCTGGCCGTCGCATTGCGCGCACCAGCAGCAGCACCGACCGTCTCTGTATACTCTTTCTTAATGCACGCCTACGTCCGACACAACCGCTGATGCCCTGCTGGCCTCTCCATACCTGCCAGGTCTTATGATCGCCCCGTGGATCGATCCTCCTAGAAGGCCTACTTGCGCCGGCCACCCCAGCGGATCCTGATTACTTGCCAGCTACGAGGGCATCAGCTTCGGCGGATTTCTCAGCCAACCTTCCTCCCTTGCCAGCCTGGCTCTGGCCCACGGGATCCCTGTCTGGTCGGCCCACCGTGGCCCTGACGGACTCGCACTCTACCTGGGCCCCAGGTGCTTGCAGCGGTTCCCGAACCTGGAGGCAGTTGCTGCTTGAAAGGCCTCTGAATACCTCGGCCATCTGGTGGCCGGCTGAATCTGCCCTTCATACACCGGAAGACGAGGCCAAAGGAAAGCGGGTTTCCGCTGGGAGCCTCTAGGCAAGCCCTAGTGCTCGCCGCCGACCTCACCAACGCGCAGATCGAGGCCCTTCCCCTTCCCTTTACCTGGTATCAACGCTGAAACCTGCAGCCGCGAAACACGGACTTTCCCGCCGGCTGAGCGGCCTGCTGCAGTTTGCAGCCGCTCCACCCGCACCGACTTGCCGCTTTGCGCCGCAGGCAACTGCGCATAGCGCAGGCAAATCGCGGTGCCGGCCCCGCCGGGGAAAAAACGAGCACCAGCACGTCTCCTCCCACGGCTGCGCCGCCATCACCGCCGCTTCCAGCACTTGCGATTGCGGATCGGCCCGGCTGCTGCCGGGTAGCGATCCCACTGGGCGCTCAACCGCGACGGACTGGCCAGCCAGCCGCCGTTGCCGCCCGATTCCACCAGGGAATTCGACACCACGGGCGCCGCCATGCAGCACTGCAGCACCGCCTGGCCGCCGGCTGCTTTCCTTGATGGCTTGCTTCGACAACAGTGGTTTCCAGGCCAGATCCGGCCCTCCGCTTGGTGACGATCCACCACGGGACCCTTGAGCGTAGCGCCGTTGGCAGAAGGCCCAGCTGAACCCCCAACCGAAGGCCACCAATTCGCACCAGTTCGCTTTCATCGCCAGCACGCACCAACAACCAATCCCTAACGAAACGCTTTCTACTCCTGATTGGCCTTTATTTGCGCTAACGCGCGACAGCCAGCTGGCCTCAGGCGCCTGGCACCGCAGCCGCGGAGGCGCACGTGCCGCCCGTGACCTCAGCGCACCAGCCCTGCGGGCGGCAAGGCGGGAATCCATTGACGCCAAACGCAAGGGTGAGGCGTCAGCGAACCTGCGCAGCCCTTGCGTGGCGTGACACCCTCACCCCCGCCGACGGCGCCCAGCATTGCTATGACTTCTTGGTGAATTCTGTATTCTTGGTTCGCTACCGTTCGCCCCTGGCGTGCTGCTCCTTTCCTGTTGTGGATGTTCGCCTACAGATTCAGAGAGAGCCTTGCCCTTTTGCCTTTGGCGAGATCGATCGTTCGTACCGCGAAACCGCTGTTGACATCCTCCGCTGATTCAGCGCCGATGAGGACGACGACGGGCAAACCCTCTCTGGCCGGGGGGCCGCCAGCGGCGCCAAGCTCAGCGCCCAAGGGAAAAAAGCGCCACGGCGAAGTTTCGTTCCCCCCAGCAGGTCAGCAAAAAACCTTCGTCCCAGTCGCGCTTGAGGTTGAAAACCGCGTCGCCCATTTCCAGCTTCTGGATCGCTCAACGCCAGCCGCGTTCCTTTCATCCGCGATCAGGCCTCCATCCTCTGGGACATTGACTTTCGGAATGCACCCTGCGCAAGTACATGCGCGATGGCGGCGTTCTCGCATGGTGAGGAAGCTGGTGGATGGGACCGGCTCATGGCAAACCAGGCCGGGCAGATCTACGCCCCCTGATGGGATGTCGCCCGCCCGCGCTGCTGATGCTGACAGTTTCAGTGCTTTCCGTTGGCCCATTTCGCGTCATCTTGGCGAAAATCGCCGGCCCTGCTCCGCGCTCCTGTTCAAGGCGCCCAATGCTTTCGGGGGGCATGGCAGGCAACCTGCTTGGCCCCGACCGCTTGCCCCGCCTCCGCGCCAGCGGCCCTCAGCGGCGGGGCTGGCTTGCCACCTCACCCTGCAACGGCGATCCATGGGCTGGGATCTTGGCCTGCTCGGCCTTGCAAAAGTCCGCTTGCCGCAAACAAACGGCCACGGGCCACCCTGGCGCTTGCGGGCCGTTCATCACCGGAAGTCGTCCCCCGTTACGCCTTCCACCGCTGGAATGGACGAGCTGGTTTGCCCTGCTCCAGGCCATCGCGATGGCGATTTCGGCGGCGATCGTTCACCTGGCCCGCCGGCGGCTGGGCAAAATCGCTTGCTTTGATCTCCAAGCTTTTCCCGGCCTACTTCGTCTATCGCCCACCCGCACCTGTTCGCCGCCATCGCCAGCTATTCCGGCGAGCTGGCCCTATGGCCCCATTTCCCGCGAAGCGCGGCACTTCACCGGGCCAGCGGCAGCCTGCTCTTCCCGGGGATTCAGCGGCCGTCGGGCCAAAACTGGCTTTCACCCGCCCCCCCCCCCCCCCCCCCCCCCCCCAGGCGCGGGTGGCTTTGCATTCGCCGCTGGTGGTTCAATGGCCCGTTCAACACGGTTTAAGGGCTTTTTAACAGGGCCTCCGGGCATTTCCTCGATGGACCCCTACAAAAAGGCCGGGCTGATGGGCTGGTCCCCTCGGCGGTTGGGCGGCGAACGCCGGGCCTTGGATGGAGTGGGGCTGGCGGGGGGGCTGGGGTTTCTTGGTTTCCCCCACCACGGGGCGGAAAAAAAAAAAAACGGAAAAAAATCGAAATTTTTTTCGAGGGGGCCGGGTGTGGAATTGGGTGGGGGGCCCGGCCCAAAGGGCGCCCCACTTCTCGGGGGCCCCAGGGGGATCCTTGGTTTGCCATTCTTCTTCTTTTTTCTT
>Ga0163217_1115015_pt1 | contig 13633 bp, 9 predicted proteins | sample SynspAceP_FD_185933 | JGI IMG/M metagenome (GOLD analysis project Ga0163217, IMG submission 185933) | Saline lake microbial communities from Ace Lake in Antarctica - Synechococcus sp. Ace-P (PacBio error correction) | ecosystem: Environmental > Aquatic > Non-marine Saline and Alkaline > Saline ... | reverse complement strand
GCCAATATTGTGCTTTGATTATCTACAGTTTTTAAACGGTCTTAAACTGGTGACGGTATGGGGTGGTCACTTAAATGGTACGTTGAACTGTTCCGTAATGACAGATTATGAGCGCAGCGTGGTTAAGTTTAAAATTGCGTTTATTAGCGCGACGCTTGCGTCATACTTGGCACGGTAGCGGGATTTGTTTTGAGTCGTATGGGCAAATTCGTGGAAAAACCATGATGGCTGGTTGAGTGACGGCACCTCTGGTGATTGCCAGAACAGTGATCACCGGTTTGTCACTTTTATTGCTCTTCGTTAGGATGGAGAGGCCTGTTGGTTGGCCTGCAGTCGCGTATGACGACGATGTGATTGCCCATACAACTTTTTCTGCTAGCGTATGTCGCGGTTGTCGTGCAATCACGTTATTCATGCGATGGATGAAACGTTGGAAGAGCCGGCCAATGATCTTGTGCAAAGCCTGTCTCCTTGTTTTTCTGATTACTTTGCCATTTGATTACAACCCGCAATACTGGTCTGGCTGGTTGCGTCGTTTACCTGTCGCTTTGATGTTAGCTATGATTGCTAGTTTTCGTGTCTGGCCTAGGGAACTCTGTGCCTTTACGACCTTACCTATGTGGCCTGCATTTTCTCCTAAAGTGCGGCGTGATCTTGGATCTAGTAACTGCCCACCTCGAGGATATATGGCGCATCGGGCGTACGGGACGTAATGATATCGGTGGTTTCCATTGCTGTGATTCGGCCATTTTAAATGGCGTCGTCAAAATCGATTTCAAAAATCCAAAGCAGTTTGTATTCTGAGTAAAGTTATAAGAAAATAAGGAATTCCTCTGCACTGGGCATTACGCCTGATGTATTACGCTCTAGTACGAAGCCTACTATGCGGGAAATGTTTGCTCAATCAGATTGCCGGCGCATGGCTGAGCCGGACTTACGTTCTTGAATATTCCGGATGTGCGTTTGACGAATTTCCTGAAAGCATAGATGGCTGTGGACGCTGGTTGAATTACAGGCTCTAAATCTGATGCTGTATGGAGAGCTGACCCCAAGCCGCAGATTCACGCGATCCTGTGTGGCGCAGTTTATATCGGGTGAAGTGCCGAGCCAAAACAAAGTCATACTGGTACGTGGTATTGTTTTGGCGCAGTCAAGTTATTGCCGAGCATTTAGGCGGGGCGTGTGGCCACCAATTGATGGTGGTTGGGGCGTCGGCCGTTTCACCACTACCAAGTTAGCGGATAATATCGCGACAGCCTTTGTGGCCGTAAAGACATTGCATTTTGTGCATCTCATCAAGGACCAAGTGTTGAAAAGGCCTGAATAAAAATGACAAGTTTTCTTATGTAGTGATTTTGCCAACATTTTGCTGGCTTAATCTACAAAGATCGAATTTTTAACTTTCAAGGGCATCCGGAGTTTTCTAAGGGCTACTAAAAAATTGCTTGATCTTATTACGAGGGGTCACTCTACACAGCGGTCGCTGCGAAAGCAGTCAAACCGTTTGCGCAAGAAGGAATAGATAAATCAGCAACTGATTGGCGTGATTTGGAACATTCTGAAAAGGATAGTGTTACACAACCCCTAATGGAGCAATCCCAGTAGCGTATTACACCAATAAGCGCAACCCGTAAATGGGATGCGGCCTTATATGTAAATTTGTGTATACTTCGACTTTCTTTTCTTAATACGGCTTACAGCGCCGCTTTGATTACTGTCTTTCAATGGATGTAAATTGTAGGGGTCCACCATCAGTGTCGGGTCGACAGATCTTTGCTTGTCGTTGAATAAGCACCCTTTGCGCGCGACATCAGAATCCGCCTAATATGCTAGCAAAGCCTTCGGGTAAGCCATGCCGACTAAAAGCCTTGGTGTACTCTGCTTCTGGAAGTTTTGATAAAATCACGCTTATGCCGCTGAGAATGAATGTAATTGCTTGAGCGTATTCAATTAGAGTGAACGCATTTGTCCCCTGCTAATTCTTATACTTTTACCAGCTTGAATTGTCACGGGTAGCCACGACAAGCCGCCGCGGCAGGTAGTGCTCGTGCTGCCGCAGGAAATTTTGCCTTAACCTGCACTGCCTTGCTTACCGCACCGTGCTCAAGTGCCATACCGATTGTCCCGCTGTTGAGTTTTCAGTAGTACCAGCCATTTGCGAAGTAATACATGCGGCACGCCAGATTCCCTAATAGCTTTTTCTGTCGCTGCGTGTTCTCTTGCCAAGATAAGTGACGAGGGTATCTGCTTTTAAATGCTGGTGTATATCAATACGGAACGCCTGCGCCTTTGCCGCACCTCGATGACATTTTACGGTTGAATTTCCACGTTGACCGACTTCGCTAGAGAAACTTGAGCAGTATTTTTTCTACGTTAGCGAACGTCCGTCACCAAGGTATCTGGTTTGAGTGTAATCTGCCTTGCGATGTGTACGCCTTTCTCGGCTTAGGTCTTTTACACGTCGGTATTACGAACGCTGCAACAAGTTGCGGCGGGTGTTTTTTTCAATAAAAGATTCAATGACAAACGGCAAGTGGACCTGATGCACCTGTTTACTGAAAATCATGGTTCTCATCCTTGAGTTTTAACGTTGATTGAGCCGCTAGAATAAATCGCGACTAACAACACCTTTTAGTAAGTACATACAAAAGGTTAAAGTATGAAGAAAAATCATTTAATTGAAGATCAACTGTAGAAAAGTCCGATTTATCAGCGCATTTTGAAAGAGGGCAATGATATTTTCTTGATCATGTCCCCTTTCGGGATGTCGTTGAAAGCATGTGACGAAGCCGTTGGCACTGTTGTTGGTTTTTGACTGCATCTAAAAGTGCTCGGTTGAAACACATCCGCTTTAGTGAACTGGCGTCGTACCATTAAATGGCGTTATGAGCGAGATGTTGCACCAGGACTCTGCACGCTAGAGCCAAGATGGTTTGTATTGCGAGTGGCTTATCCTGTGGGTACGCCTCATGTGGCGAGTACAAGCTTGATCGAGTGGTATGCAAAGTTGCGGAACATGTGGTCGGATTAGCGGATTGATTAAGATAAATATTTCTATATTTTTTAGGAAACTCAATCTCGGCACATTGAAAAAAATCAGTGTAATAAAGCTGTTTTTGCTTTAGCGGATTTAAAAAAGGTGTTAAATAGGGAAGTGAGTACTTAAATTATAGTTTTACTTTCATAACTTTTATAACATCTTCTATCCTTTGTTTCTTAAAAGGGCTCTATGCCAGGACAGTTGCATCAAAGTGGTTTTGCCTGGAGCCGTTATGTCCAAGATGACACACACTTTATCACTAGGAAGTCGGAAAGATTTGGAATATTCAGAATTCTGTCGTTGGCTTCGTTCAACACAAAAACGTGGTTATTCAAACATGTGCTCCTTGTTTGGCTTTTACTTTGCTTGCCTTATGCCACGAGGACAAATCTGTGCGAGTGCACCGTCATTCACGGGCGAAAATGAAGCAAAGGTACGACGAAGTAAAAATGACTTTGCCTGTATCCTTTTAAGCGCTTTATGTTTATCTGTTGGTAGATCTAGATACTTTGCCCATAATTGATATTCATTTTGAATATCAAAAGGCTTGTCGATGCTCCAACGGCTGTCACCATGGTCGTCATAATCTGGTCGGCTAACAGCGCTTGATTACAAACGCTTGTCGGTCCACCAAATTTGATTTGAGGTGGGCGGTTCTGCTAAGGCATCAAATAATGTTTTGAGTTGTTCTGGCGGGTGTTGCTGCACTAAGGGCTTTCATGTTCAACCTGCTAGCCAACTCTCCATCGGGTAAAGCATAGCCAAGCCACCATAAGCTTGCGCTGAGTTTGATGCAATCGTCCCTAAACTTTTGGAATACGTTTTAGGTATTAGACGCAAATTTCAAACGACCAAATAAATCGGTTGCAGCAGTTAATCCCCATGACCTTATGCGCCAATAAGGCGCACCCGTTCGGATGCGCCTTTGTAAAGTGAAGTGCAAATTCGCGCTAAGAAGTCTGCACAAGCCGCAGATTAAAAGGCTTGGATCTTCTTCTAAGGCCAGCATCTAGCTTCAACACCTTGTAAGGCGCTAGATACTGTTTGCTCTCCAAAAAAGGACGTTAATGTTCCTCACTTATTATCAAACATGTTAGAAGCATAACGAGCGCTTGATTTCGTATAATGATCGCCTGCCCGTCGCCAAAGCAAGACAATTAGATCGTTCATAAACAACTGTCGTTATTAGGTTTCATCCAGCACATTTGATACGGCCAATTTAACGGCTGGCCCCTTTCATTGAGGCAGTCAACATGCTAAATCCATAACAATGGGAGAGATCCACTAATGTGAAGGGATGGTAACCGTGTTGGAGTTCGCTTGCGTTTCAATTGCATTTTCCGACATAACGGAACGCCAGTACCAAAGGATGCACCAAGCCACGCGCCTTGCTGTGGCGCCATAGGTAACCAAGTATTCAACTGTGCTCTGGCACCCAAATGGGTTGTGTTGCTTGGATTCGGTCGTTGTCTCTTTGGTGGACTTCCACATCTTTGTCGTCGTGAACGGTTTGATTCTGACACTTCGCCGAGTGATGGCTTTGTGAAAGCTCTAGTTTCGATGGCCTTGGAATTCCGAACCTCACCGGACTGAATTTTGCATTATAGGCTGAGCCATTTGGGGTCGCGTGTTAATACGTTTACTTTGACGATTTCAAAAGCGGTTGCGCTGGGCGATTACGTTATGACGATTCTGTATTTTAGTCCCTGTCTTTCCCCCATTGGTTTGCGGTTGGCAGGTATCAAGTATTGCCATTACGATCTGCTCCTGGATGGTTTCAAAGCTTTGCGCATAGCTTACAAACGGAGACGAAATACCATTATCAAATTCGTTAGTGCGCCGAATTCTTCCCACTGAATGGCTTGGTCTCTTTTTGTGTTTGTTTTTGCTGCCATATTTGAGACCTTTTCTGTTGCTGTAAGCTGTCGTAACGTCCGGCCTGCAAGTGAAGAACACCCATTTGGTCGAAGCGTATTTGATCTTGTAGGTAGAGCCGAGTTGTTGCCTTTTCGATAGTAAAGTCACTGCTGTAACAGAGGCGGTCAAATAGTTCGAATTGCTTTTTCTATCTGCGGGGTGGTTTGGATTATTAAACGATCGTATGCTTGGCGCTAGCGGCGTCTTCATATTCGAATATCGGACGTGAGTGTTAAGTAGTCCACACCGACCAATACATTATGTCAGTAATTGCCCAATAATCAATACACACCAGGAGAATTGGTTATCGACATTCAAAACAGTAGAGGCTTCATCGCGTGAGGTATGGCTCGACGATTTAATTGTTTCGTTTTCATCGCTGTCTAAACTTGTTGAATAAGGTATTTTCTTGAGCGGCTTTTTGCCGTTGTAAAATCGGTATTTGTAAAAAGCGCCACGTGTTATTTATTGTATGATCAAGTTTGTAAACCAGTAAAAACAGGCACGTCACGGTCATAGGTTTCCCAGTTTGCATCGCCTGCGTAAACTATCGGAGATAATTTTGGCCGTTGATATTGTCGTAGACAGTACCTTTCGAAGGGCAAAACGCGGAATAGACGCACCATTTTGCTTGGGTCCGTTGTTTGGTAATAACATATTCAATTCAGTGTGTATCGTCGCTTATTTTAAGATCCAAGAGACTGGTGCATCATGATGCGTTTCGCCGAGGTCACCGCTTGCCCTTCTTTCTCGCGAGATTAAAGCCACGGACCACGGTAGTTTCATCAGTTCATTCAATGCGCCCGTTGAATCGATGGAGACATCGCGTTTCTTATCGCTGCCTAATGCCTACTTCGACGATTGCTTATGATCGGTTCGATTGTGTGCTTTACTGATCAGTTTCACCATTGCCGCCTGGTGGCATGGCCACCGTACCAGGGTGGATGTTGGTCCCTTTAAAAACACTTTATTTTGTTCTACCGGCCGCCATGTCAATTTGTGGTTGTAAGTTCCAATCGTTATAGAGCACTGCAGGCCATTTCATAGTCGCTTTGTCAGTTTGGAACCCAGGATATTAAAACAGGTCTAGGCGCGTTACGGCACCACTGCGTAATTCGGTATTTAATCCCCGAAGAAATAACGCACGCTTCCGCAACCGTTTCGATTACCCGCGCTGTTCTAAGCTGTCCGCTCGATAATAAGAAATGCTTGAGGTGTTTCTTCTGGGGTCGTAATTGCGTTTTGGTTGCTGTGTTGCGATAAGTCTGGTCCTTTTACTTCTTAGTAACTTAAACTGATTCTTCATTAAGGAGAGAATTGCTTATCTGTGCCTATTGTTGAATCTTGTCATATTCGCTGCCAACGAATAAGTCGACGCGCTTGTTGATCGCCAAGACAGTAATGTGGGAGGAAAGGGACAAAGCCGTTTTCATTTTAACTCCGAGGGATTGAATAAGTTTATATTGAGAATGCTATCATTCTATTTATTCTCAAAGAAAAACTTAACTTTTTGGTGCATTCTTTACGTAATCGGCTGTTTGTTGTCTCTATCATTGGCTTAATCGGCAACCAATATTTCCATGTTAGCTTTGGGGGCTTTTAGGGTCTAATGGGAGTCATAAAAACTTCTAATTCGTAGCCTTGAAATCCCATAGCGTAATCCGGGGACTCTGGAAGCAAGCGATGGATAAACCACTCAACGGCTTGTTCAACCGCGCTACTTTGCATGAACGCGCGGGAATCACGGCGTTATTCTTGCGACGAAGCACGTCAGATGGTGTCATACTGTTTTTGGTTGGTCTAAATATACCAACTGCCCAGAACACATTTGGTTCTGGGTTGAGGGTCCGCTGATGTGTGCTATGATGCCGATGGGGCTGACGCAGTAGAGCGAAAGTGATTCGTTTTTTGTATCTATGGTTTTCCAAAGCTGTGGAACACGCTCTATTAAAATCCGTGCGAAGAAAATGTCCGTGTATCCAGCCATGACACCATTAAGTTGGAAAGCATCGCGGCTCTTCGAATTCGAATCTGAGTAAAGGCTTTTGGTGGGGATTATCACCAGCAAGCGTTTTTTCTGTCCGGTATTGTAAGGAGTGTGTGCGCCAGGACCTTCGGCGCTTATCTCCTTAGGCGGTATTCACGAGGCGTGCAGTTAAACACATATTTTTTGAAAGCGCGACTGAAAGACTAATTTCTGAATCGCAAAGCCACAACAACCTATGCAATGTCTATATGCCTTTTTTGGCCGCTCGAAGAAGTAATAACTCTGCGGGCTTTGCGTTAAAACGTATCTCTCTTATGTATTGCAGCGACGTGAGCCCTTTTGGCTCTCACAAAGACCTCGTTGAAATTGCCACGTGGACAACAGCTCTCTTTTCAGCCAGGACTTGCGACATGGAATAGATTCATCCAAAATGCTCATGAATGTATCTAAACTTTTTCCAATAGCAAGTGAGTGTGGTTGCAGAGCATAAGTGTTCAAATATATTAAATTAAATAATGTCCGATTATCAATCCAATTGATGCTTCTTTGCCCAAATAGCTTGGTGTACTCAATTTGGCTCATGCACAGTTTTCATAAAGATCCTCGTGAGCGCTGAAATAAGCTTGCTCGAGGTAATAGAGCTATTTTCAATGGGTGTCTATTAATTAATCAAGTTGCATGATTTAAATCAAATTTATTGCTGTTTATTTTGACGGATTCGAATCTTAACCGCTTCCTAGGTTCGATAGGTGTGTTTCAACTCCAATAATACATACTCGGATTCATCTATGATAAGACATTAGGCGTTACGCTACGCTACTGCTCGATAGTTGGTGGCTCCGCGGGGAAATGCTGTGAGCGGAGAATTACTTGGGCCCAAGTTCTTATTACCTTGCTGATTTGATTCATGCTTCAGTGGCTGAAAATCTCATCGTCTTTGGATTGCACGAGCCATCGGTAATATTTCCGGCGCTTTGTCTGGGCAGGCCGCATGTTTGATCCTTGGGCAAGTCATCCATTTATTGATTCTTATGTTGGCACTGGTCCATTGTTGGACTGGTATGGTGCCCTTTTCTATTAATTTGCGATGTTGGTGCTTTATTCTTTTTGCTTGGGCCGCGGAAGTTCTCCGTCAATGCGGGGTGGCAAACATTGATGATGCTGTGGCTACACAAAAAGGAAAAAGTGGTTCCTTATGTGACGTGCTTCATCTTTGTTACAGCACAGGCTGGCATGATGCGCCTTTAGTGTTGGTTTTCAGTGATCGGGACTCGGGCCAAAAATATGTCGTCGGTTATTGGTTGTTGGGACGTATTGTATCTCTGCTGCTGCCCCTTCTATTATTATTGGCGTCAACCGAGTCCACGTTTCGCAAGTCGTGAGAGCGAAGTGGTTACCGGAAGCCAGAAGAAAAGCGGAACGCCTCTCTGCTTTTTTAACAGTGATCTTTTGTGTTATGTGGTTTTGAGATTCACGATTCGCGGGCTGGATCGAGTACCTATGGTATTTTGATGGGCGAAGGCCACAAAACCAAGCGGCGCGCGTTTACTTGGTGTCTTGTTTTACGGTGGCTTGTTCGCTTGGGCGTTTGTGTCTGTGCCGCTATTTACGCTGGATACCGTTACAGCATGGTTTATATGGGCTGATCTTTTTAGCATTATTGGCTCTGACTTATGTTTTGCTTTTCCCTGATTTTCTTTCTCTTGGGTTATTTGTTGCCCGGTTTGGTTAGGCCTTTGGGTGTTCTGCGGAATCTTCCCCAGTGTTGTATTGCACTTACCGCCGAGGCAGCATTATGGCTTTGAATGGAAAAACGAACGGGTTGATTTTTTGTATGCTGCGGATTAGGTGCGTGTCGCGCCTTCATTGACGGGTCCCATTATTGATGCTTTTAAAGTTGTGGGTCCCCCCAAAGCCTTTTTTTTCCCGTTAGTGTTGAGTGTTGGCGTTACTGTGTGGGTAAGCTTTTCGTCGTTTAGAAAAAATGAACCACTTCGGAAGGTTTAAATGTAAACAAGAGGTAAGTGTTTCACTTACTCTTGTTACATTGTATTGGTACTTGTGAAGTGTAGCAATGGTGAAAGCAGGCCAGATTCGGTATAAATGTCGAAAGTTAGAAATCTGATTTGCTCTCTAGTATGGACGTCATCACGGCCCCTTTTAACAGTCGACTAAGTACTGGCGAACAACCGCGTTAAAATTTCCTGCAACCCGAAGTCTCTCAGAAGATGTCTCCCACACCGTAATCGTGGGCTGTCTTCGAAAAGAGACACAGCTTGTTTTTCAATATTTTTCAATCATGCCGCTTTTTGGGTTTTCGACAAGTGCAGTTATCGTCTGGACCATGAGGGACAATATTGCCGAATAGCCGAAATGGCTACTCGCCCCCTCATGCTTCGACCAGTGCGGTCATTTTTATTCGTGCATGGTAATGCGCCTCCAGTGTTGGTTTCGCTGAATAGCCGACGGGCAAATGCCAGATTGATTTGGGCTTGACAACAAACACTTAAAGCCTGCTTCCTTGCAATGCGGCAATTGGATTTAAATACTGCCGTGATAGGGTGCTCTCGCCATTACGTCAACAGATTGACGTAGCATCAGAGTTCTTGAATTTTGATGACGGCCGTCTCGGTCTAAACAAAATGATGGGTTTGAGGTGCGTCGATGAAAAATACCTTTTAATGATGAATCTAGAGAATGAGTTGGCTATTTTGCGTTCACCGATATCAGCGAAGTTGGCCGTTTGCGACAAAGGGCCCAAGGCCAAGGTCACGTGGCGCGAGCCCAATATCCTAAACCTCGTTGTTCCGCCGCTGACGTAAATTTTTTTCAAAAGCCTGAGCACTTTGATAATGCATGTCACAAGGCTTTTCTTTTGTCGATTGACTGATGCCGCCGATCAAATATCCCGTCAGTCGTTCTGCTTTTTTGGCCGTGGCCATGGCAGCTTTTTCACCTTAAGTGCGCGCGGCACGGTTTTTTAATCCTCAAACGTGCCAGGTCACCCGGCACAATTGGCGACAAAAAAATTGTTTTATCTCACGGACTAACAAGGTTTGAAGACAACAGCAGGATCAAGATTTAGCTTTGAGCGGCCTCTTCGCCACAAGTTAGAGCAAGTCTCGATCGTGTTCATATTCATGAATACTGAAACTCGATTTTTGTTTCTTTATTGATTAATAGCTTGGTGTCACCTTTGGCTTTGCCCTACTTTTGCCAAAAACATTGGCGTGAACAAAAAACCTAATAGAGTGAAGACTTCTTAATCGGCCAAGCAGCATAGAGAACACAACATCCATTTTGCTGGATCACCAATATTAGTATTAGCTGGGCCGCTACATCCGCCTAACCCGGACCAAGGTTGTTTTAGTGTCGCGGCGACCGCTGACCACGCCGTTTACTGGTCCCAACCCTGTCGCCATTAAGCCGAACATTAAGACAATATTAAACTAGCAAATACGGCAAGAGAGAATCCCCATACGGCCGACACGACTCGTTTCTTGAATCGCCTTGCCGCCGACTTTTAACGTGGGATAACCGCAGTTTAGGGGCCCACTGTATCAGACGTTGTATCTCACGGATGCCCTTGTTTGAGGGATTCAATAGAATACGAATAACCGCTTTATACCTCCGACCAGTCGGGAACTGGCAACAGCCCGCACGCACCAAATGAGATGGAAGTGACAATTTAATAAGAAGGTGCAAAAAAGTGTGCCTGGCTAGAAAAGGTGCTATGTGCCGAAGCCGGGGAGGTGGTCGCCGCGGATAGACAAAACACTTATAGAACACCCACTGCCATTAACGCAGTGACCGTGACCCAGTCATAAGTCGGACGTCCATGGGCCTAGTACCAGAGTGGAAGAATGACGGTGCTGGAAAGAATCAATAAAAGAAGAGAACACGTTGCCTTTACCAGGGTCTTTGAAATTAGTGCATTTACGCTCTTGTTGAGCCAAGTCTGTAAAAATTGCAAAGCAAAGTTTTGAAGGCCGACAGCAATCATAAAAAAAAAGGTACAATCATCTCGATCGCGACGCACTGTTGAAGTAGCCATGCTGTCGTCGTAGAGTCGATGAAGCTCCAATGGTACTGGTCGGCCGCAAGACTGTGACAAAAAATGGCGCTCCGATAAGCCTCATACCGCGATCCATAGCCCTTTAAAGCACAAAACGACCCACGTTAGGCGTCGCGTAGATGTGTACCAGAAGCGCTTTGGCTGCTTTCGGCCAAATGCGTGGGTTGCCGTTGGGTATCTGTTTACGCGGTCCTCGCGTCGTTTTCGCACGATACAAGCTAGACATACCACCGATAGCCTCACACATTGGATAATGGTACGGCTATACTCGATGGATTCCCCATGCCGCCTAACCAAGTGAGTAGCTGTCGATAAAACAGAATAGACTGCGGAAGATCGTCGCGATGCCCGTGAGTATGGGTTGCCCCGTTGTCGTTGAGCCGCTGAGAATGGATTCAAAACAGCCGGCATAACGCGGTAAAGCTGCAAGACTTCTGGGATTTTTGCCTAACGAAAAGGCACAGAACCAAATAACCCCAGTACGGTCCAGAAGAGGACGGAATGTACTAAGAACCGTCGCGAATTTTTAATTTCACCACGCTCGTTTACGAACTGGGAACCATAAAGAAATGTGGCCTGAGATAAGTTGCGCCAAACGGCATTAAGGAAAGCATTAAGGGCACCATCAGAATAAAAATTCAGAGAAACGATTAATGGCGGGATCAAGCGAGACACTGAATACATTACCAATAATCCAAATGACACGTAAATGACACTAAAAAATGCGATACTTTACTTCCTAGAACTGATTTTTCATTTATCAGGCCATGTTAAAAATTCTGGGATTAACCGTATTGGCTTTTACTGCATTTACTTTTGTCTTATTCTTTTTGCTCTAACAAGAGTTCTCATTTAAGAAACTTAAAACCCACTGAAAAAGAGCTGGTCTACCGCTGGAATTTGTTTTTTATTTGTCACAAAGATGATCACGTGGGTCTTCGTGCTTGTATTAACCCAATTTCGCTGGTGGCACGATCATATCGTCTTGGCGAACGATTGGCGGCGATTGTTGCACCTTCGGCAAGTTCAAATTAGCGATGCTCGGCCCGACTACTTTTAGGAACGATAATCCCCGTGCGCTACCGCTTTCCAATGCTTCTTGCTGCGCCTTTTTCGGCATCGAGTGAACATTCACCACGTCTCCGCGTCGAATATAGCTTAATAGCGAGTGATCGTGGTTTGTTGAGGCGAGATAGCTATGTCGATTCATGCCTTCTTTGTACGATATCGACAATAAGCAGGGATTGTTGATAATCGTCATAACGTACGAACGCCTCAAATAACTTTCGCCCAAGCATGGACGACATGATATTTGCTTTCGTCATTGTTGGTCAGTGCACAGAACACGTCGGTGGATTCGATATTTTCTTCAAGCAGCAACTCTTGTCTCGACGCATCACCATTTAGAACAATCGTGGTGTCCAAGGTCTCGGACAATAACGGCAGCGCTCAGGGGTCTCGTTCGATGATTGACGCGATATTCTTTTTCGAGGACTTTGTTGCCCAAACGCTCACTATGTGCCAACCGCCCGCAATAATAATGCGTCGATAAGGTTACGTCCAACGGACGTAGTTCCACTCATTAACATCCAAGTACGTTTCCCGTTGAGCCGTCAGGGAAAAAAGAACTTCGTCGTTGGCTCGAATATAGGGTATTGCATCAGGTGAAATGGATTTAGGATTTCCCATCACGATAAAATTGGCCGCGATACGTGTTTTGAATGGATGGCGATTGTGCCTCTTTAAAAAATGATGGGTTGGTCGATTAAGCCCCCCGTTTTCAGCCTTAAACAACGACGAGTTGTACTTGCCTTCAGCAAAACTCCATAACCTGCAAAAGCGCCGGTGGTAGCGGAAAATCAATCTGCTTCAGGTGTTTCGTCACCTCTTTTTCAGGGCTGATTTCGGAACGTCCTAGGTAAGGCTGATCGCTAAATAGCTCTGGGTTATTTGGCATAAGCGTTGAAACGTATGCGGCCGATCCTTAGTGGGCTTCTTAAATAAGGTATGGAGCGGGACCCTGGACAACGGACCATATTGGTTTCATCTTGGTTTTTCACCCGATTCAGGCATGTCGGCATCATTGCGCCGGCTTGCTCTAATAACATTCTGGTGTTGGAGCCACTTTGCCTTCCACCGTTTGAATGTTCGAGACGATCTTGCAATTTCTCTAAGCGGGCTAAAATCTGTATCAATGACGTAATATCGGTTATCTTCCACTTGCTAGGGTTTTTCTTTTTGCAAGGTGGCCGCCTTACTTGGCCCGCAACCTATTAATGATGATTTTCATAGTTCTGCCTTAGAGCCGTTATTTTGGTTTTTTGGGGCTCTTTGTTTAGTTTGTTTTATTTCATTGTCAAAGGAGTTGTTGATGGCCTGATCAAGCGTACATAATTTTTACTTTTAATGGCGTAGTGCAAGTTTTTACCCACATTTTTAAAAGAACAAAATTATTAACTTGAAGACTTGAGGAAAAAGAAGATGTTTAACTCGTCTCAACTAAGTTCTTGGCTCTGGGTGATTGTTTTAAATTTAAAAAGCTCAACCTTTTTTATTTACATTATGGTGGTGTGTGTGTCTTTGGTGGTGGGAGAATCTTCCTCTTCCCTCCATG
>Ga0163217_1087030_pt1 | contig 13633 bp, 13 predicted proteins | sample SynspAceP_FD_185933 | JGI IMG/M metagenome (GOLD analysis project Ga0163217, IMG submission 185933) | Saline lake microbial communities from Ace Lake in Antarctica - Synechococcus sp. Ace-P (PacBio error correction) | ecosystem: Environmental > Aquatic > Non-marine Saline and Alkaline > Saline ... | reverse complement strand
ACCGGGGCCCATTCAAAATTTCAAACTGGGTGGAAGCCAGGCTTACACCCGGGCCCAAATCTTTGCCCAACGGGCCGGTGAAAATGCTTGCTTGCGCGCGGCGGCCGCTCCCAAAAGATAGGAAACAAAGCGGAAGGCTGGGAATACGGTTTTTGCGCTCCGCCTTTTGGCAACCAAACATTGCCCGCCAAGGCTACGGGCGAGAAAAAAAAAATTCTGGACGGCGGGTGATCAATTCTCAGCAAGACCATCTGGGGGTCTGCTTACGGCTTTTTTTAACCTTCAGCGAGCGATACTCATTTGTTTTCAAACCAAAGGGGAAGAAACCTGTTATTTCAAGTATACCAACGGGGGGATTAAGGTAAACCGGCGCATTTTTACCCCGGAAAAAAAAAAGCCATCTTTTCCGGAACAACACCGGCTCCATCAAGGCCAAACCCCCGGGCCCGCATTTTCTATTGGGACCCACCGCCCTTATTACAGGAAGCTGTTCAAATAAGACTGTCGTTGATTCAGGGCCTGGACCCACCGTTATGCGGTGATCATCCACAAGGGGGCAAAGGTTTTAAATTTTTCGGGGGCCTCCCGCCCCTCCACCGAACTGGCGAGGCCGGACGGAAAGAATTAATTCCAAAAACTGGGTCAAAAGGCCCGCGTTGAGTGACCCCCCCCGGGCGGGGGGGCATTGCTTTTTCTCCTCGGAGGACAGTGCGAATATTCCGCACAACCTCTCCCAGGGCCTTGGGCCGGCCCTTCCGGGTTGACGGCGGGGGGCCAGGACCGGCCCCAGTTGAAAGATTTTTTGATCGGCCGTTTCCCTATTCAAAAAAACCCCAGTGAAGGGCTTTTGCATTAATCAGTTGAACCCGGGGGGGCCCGCTTTTTTCCCCTTTCAAGCAAGCGATTAAATTTCCTCTGGGCCGGGGGGCTTGCTGGGTAGCCCCGCCCATGCAAAGCGGAACCCCCATGTCGCTGGAATATTTCACTACGATTGGAGGCAACACCCGCACTTTGTATTTCACGGCCGGCGCAACCACAACAGGCAGGATGGATCTTTTGGGGCGTTGGCGTTAACCCTTTTCAAGGCAGACATTTGGGGGTGCTTTTACCCCCGCCCCCATTGCGCGAAAAGGGGCACATTTTTTAAAACAACAACAAAGATTAGTAAAGTCTTTGGTCCAAGTGCCGAGTTTTCCCCACCAACTTTGGATTGTCTCAGGGAAATTTTTACTGCGTTTTGGTTCGGAATCTTTGCTTTCCCAAACCCGTGTTACCACGTTTCTGCATTAAACCGATAAGCGTTGACGGCAACTTGCCCCCAAACCGTTTGGGAAAAGCTGTCTTTGCTTGGAAGACCCTGGGGCCAAGGGCTTGACTTTTCCGGAACAACTTGGTGGCTGGTTCAATCATAGGGGGAACTTCGTTTTCAAGGGAGATCAGACGGGAAAAACTTTTAACGGGGGCAAGAACCCCCGCTGCGGCGGATTTTTTTCACGGCTCATTTAGGCCAAAGCTTTATGCCCCCAACTTTTGCCTGGCCAGGGCGTTTTTCTGGCAACGGGAACTAACCTGTAACCTCTGCAGCCCCCGGGGGCCCCTTTGTGTAAACCGTATGGCCCGCTGTGGACGGAACTTGGGGGCTTGGTCCTGGTGGGCCAAGGGACAGCCAAGGGGAAAAAAAGGGGGCCCTAAGAAGGCCCTCCGGGCCAAAACTGTGGACCGCGGGCAAATGACCAGGGGGGAACGATGCCCCGGGCCAAACCTTGAGGGGGGCTTCAAAAACCCTTGGGGGGCTGGGAGGCGCAATTCGCATTCCGCTTTTTCAACGGTTCCCACTCTGGGCGTTTAGCCACCGCTTTGCAAAATTTTCAGATGGTTACTCCAAGCAGGGCCCGAATTGCCCGGGGGGCTTCCTGACCTGGGTTGGCCCCAAATAATTCCGCGGGTTGAAACCAAGCGCGCAAAAGGAAAACCAAATAAACTTCCAAGCTGGGCCAGGTGTACCGATTTCCCAAATCAGAACCACCAAACCCCCCCGCGGCCGAGAGGCTAGCGAAGGGGCCAGGGAAAAACAAAAAAAACCTGAATTCTGGGCCCAAAAGATTCGGCCTGGAGAAGGGGAAGGCCCCGATGAGGGTTTTCGGGAGTTGTTTTGGGCCGTAAAAACTTCCAAGGCCCTAATTTTCCTCGACTTTGAAAAACCGGGGAAACGTTATCGAACCAAAGTCTTTACGGAATGGTTTGGGGCAGAATGATTGCATTGGCGATGGGATGGCGAGGGGTGCTTATCAGGGGGGGTGGCCCGCTCGGGAAGTTTCCTCCGACGGTGACGGAAAGCGAAAAACAAATCTTTCCGGGGCTTATATGGATATATCACCCCGTTGGCCCATGTGCAACGGGCAAGTGGCTTCAGCCGCTTATCGGGGCCGGACAATGGGATTACCGAGGGTTTTTCCCGGAAACCTGTTCCTGTGAAAAAGGAACCCCCTGGGCTTCGTTTCCTGAGTTGATTCTGGGACCCTTTAATCGTCAACAAAAAGCCCTTTGGCAGGGAACAGGGCAATTATAAGGCCCGCGCGGGTGATTCTTTCGCAATTTTCTCGGAATTTTCGGGAAAAGGGGTCATTGGGAACACTATTTCTGCGGTGGGCCCGGCAAAATTTTCTCCCCATTGGGGACCGCGGTCAAGGGGGAAAACCTCGGATTTGGGCCGGCCATTCGCGATTGGACTGGCGATTCGGGGCCCCGCGGGCTATTTTCGAACTTCGAGCATTTTTGTTTTTGCGTTTCTATAAATGGGGAATTATTCAATAAGGATTTGGACGGGCACCCGCTTGGGGTTTCAAACCCCCCACCCTGGGGACCAAACCGAACCCCGGTTTGCCTTACAAGCGGTCGCACCTGGTATTTTTCAGCAAAATTGCCCCGGGGGCCCCGGGGCATTTTGGCGGGACTCCGCTGGAATACGTCACAGTTCTCACAAAAAAGGCGCGGGATTCCATTTGGAGGGAGGTGGCAATCGCTGAATATCTCGACTTTGGCCCCAGGGGGCATTTTTTCCATGGGGGCGGCAAACGCGCTGGGGGCCACGTTTAAAGTTGACCGGGCATAGCGACAAAAAAGCATGTTCTGTAAAAGCGGCTTTTCACAAGTTGCTTGCAAGTTTTTCAAAACAATTCGGGCCCCGGGCCGTTATAAACGGGGGATTTTCATTGGCATGGGCCTGGCAACTAGCGAAAAGGTTAATAATCGGCTACGCAATTCTTCCGGGTGGTCGGGCCGAGGGCGGCCCAGCAAACCGGTTTTTTGGCGCAATGACCCGGCATTATGGTTGCACTCCCCCACGCATCCGCATCTAATTTCAGGGGCCTTTCGGGACCAAGGCGGGGCGTTTTGGAAGTTTTTCCGCCTTCGGGGTTTCCAGGTTCCAAAGCCCGTTTATGGCTGTTTCGCCGGCATTGCTTGTTATTCGGGCCCCGTAATACTCGGGGCAGGGGACGGGGCCCCAACGGCCTTTTTCCCAACCTCCCAGCGAAACAACTCGCTCACATTCAGTTTTCCGTTTTCAGGCGGTTTTCGGAACTAAGGTCTGTTCCGCACATAAAATGCCCGGCAACAATCCTCCGGGCGGTGTTGCTCGGCGATATTGAGAATCAAAAACATTGCCTTTTCTACAACGAAATCCGGGGTTAATCCCCGGGGGCTGGACTCTCCCGACCATATGAGCGCACTTCGGATCTGAAGGCTGTCAATTTCCCTCTTGGGCCGGTAAAAAAAAAAAGCCCCGGAGGACTGGCATCTGTGGAAGGTAAACAGACCCCCCGAACAAATGGGCCAGAGGAAAGAGTCCACCCACCCCGCCCCATACTTCCCCGCAAAACGGATTCTTTGATAAACGCACCTCAAAGGGTCAACAACTTTCCCAATTTTGGCATTGGACCCAGTAAGGGGGTGCCCATACCTTTTGTCTTTTGGGGGGCCGTTTTTTTCCCCAGGGGTGCGATTTCTCGCCTAGATTCAAGGCCTCCAGGCAAGCCCAAACACAAAATTGTGTGCCACTCGCTTATCCTGGGAAGTAAGCCCCGAAAACAAAAACAACAGGGTCTCCTTTCCAATTCTAACTTTTCGCCAGCAAAAGGCGAGGAAGCCAGGTTTATATCCGGTTTTCACCGGTATTCCGAATTTTCACGCCGACCCCAACACGCCCCACCCTTTTCCGGGTTTGGCCAGAAAATGCGGGCCACCGGCTTACCGTCCCATGTATAGGTAGCGGGGCTGAACTTTGGCGGGGCTATCTCCAGCAGGCGGATTTCAACGGCCGAACACCGAATAGGGGCAAAATTCCCGTTTTCCCTCGGGGGTTTGGCCACGGGGGCTGTAAAGCCAAAAACCGTTAGCCGAGCCCACTCAACTAAGCAATACACAAGGTGTTCGCTACACCCGGGCGGCGGCGCCGCAAGCACAAAGGTATGCGTTGGGGCTAGGTGGTGCGCGCCAAGGTTAGGCCCTTCGGTGTCGAGTCCGCGCTTTTGTCGGGCGGCAGCCACTTACTATCCGGTGGGCGGATTGTTTTGGAAAACATTTGGTTTTTCTTGGGCCGCTGTTGTGGCTTTTGGGGGCACAAACCCCAGTTTTCTTGCGGGAAACCCTGGGCGTTAAAGCTTGATCTACAAGTTCTTCTACAGGAGGGTGCCCCACCAAACAGGGCGCAAGCTGGCGCCCGAAGAAATAACGCAAACTCCTGATTCGAAAGGCTTTTTGCGCCTTCAGGCACAAAAAATAAACCTTGGGCCAGCCTTTGCTTAAGGTGGCTGGATATTCCCAGCGCCGGGCTTGCTGAGGCAGAAAAAAAAGGGGGGACAGTCGAATGCGGGGAATTCGGGGGCATAAACTGTTTCAGGGTTCACCTGCGGTTAATTCGGAGGCCGGTTTAAAATCACCGGTAATCGGGGAACCCCGGGGTGGGCCAGAAAGCTCGCCAACCCCCTTTTTCCTCCACGTGTTAACCCGTTAACCGCGGGACAATTCCGCAACCCGGGCCCAGGTACGATTTTACCCCCCGGCCCCCCGGCGCGCCATTTTCGGATCATGGTTAAGTCCGCCCGTTTGGGCCAAGATCCTTAAAAAGCCCGGCCCCCAACCGGTTCACGCAGCCAAAAAAAACCCCAACCACCGGAGAAGCTACCATCGCAGGAGGTTGTCTCCACCGCATAATCCACCGGTAGCCCCAGCGTCCGGTTTGATCATTTTGCTTTTACCCCTCCTCTCCGAAACAACAACACATTTGTCTTGGGCGTGCCTTCGTCCCCATCTTAAACACCAGTTTCTTCCACAGATACACGGGAACGCGGCAATAAGTGGGGCGACTGAGTTAAATAAAGACCTGGAGCGCGCCGCTATTTCGCACGGGCCCCCAGGCTGTACCGGCAAAAAACAGCCCAGGTTCCCAAGGGGGGACTAAAAACCTTCGGTCTTCCCCCCAACCCCCCCGCCCTCCGCAATAACCCGCAAAAGAACCTGTTAGGCGGGCCAGTTTCCAAATGGTAGGGGGATTTGGGAACGATTGTTGCAATGTTCACACTTTTTTTTGCCCTCGGGCCAAATTAGCAGGTTACGATTGATTTTAATTGCGATCTTTTGAGATTCCTTGTTACCGGCCAAAACCTCTTCAGGCGTCGCCCAAGCGGACGGAAATTTTAAAGGGCCCCAGTTACCCATAGTCCGTCCACGGCCAGGCTGCAAAAACCTGATTGTTCCTCTCGCCAGCCGCCCAAGAGGGGGCTGCCTTTCCCCCAGCTTTTTTCGCGGGGATTCCGCCAATTACCGCGCCTCTCGGGTGGACTTCCTTAAGGTGAGTAAGTTTTTCCCTGCGAGTTTAGCTCCCCTGGCCCTGCGGAAAGGGATCAAGGTTTGATTGGCGTTTCGGAAAAAGCGGCTTTCTTTCATCCAGAATCCCCAAACACGCGGAACAAAAGATATTTTCAAAAATTCGGCCAACCCTGGGCCAGAATGGCAAAAAAACCCGCGATTTCTTCATTCCCCAGTGCGGAAAACTGTCTGAGGGCCGGGATTGGGGCCCGGCAAGGCCAATGCCCCACAGGGGGTCCATTTCGTAGGTGCTCACCGTTTCTGCTTACCCGGCGGCCTAACTGAATACAAAAAACAATCTTCATCAGTCGACTAGTTGCGGGGGCCCAAAATCTTCCGAAATTGTTGCGCCAGGCGACATCAGCCGGGGCTTCTTAGCCTTTTTTTGGCGTGGGAAACGCCCCGGGGGGGGCGGCCAGGTGGGCCAAGACCTTTCCAGGTTTCTTCGCGGACTAACACATCAGGGCGGCAAAAACCGAGAAAGTTTTCTTTTCAACTCTGGGGGGCAAGCTTGACAATATTCTTCGGATAAGCAGCCATGCGCGGCGCCACATTATCTTGAATCTTCCCCGGCGTCGCGGCCCTTCCATAACCACCCTGCCGATTTACCGGGCCTATTCCGGGGCCCTGCGCTTGCGGGGCGTTTCAACGGTTGCCAGGGGGCGATGCTTCAAACCCTGGCCCCGTAAAACAACCAAAACCCTCCGTCTTCAGCATCCTGGGGCGGAACTTCATGGGGCGCCGGGCCACAAACTTCCAACACAACCAGCCGAAGGCCAGCAAACGGGCGGATGTTTTCAAAGCCCGGTCGCAAACGGCGCAGAGCGGCTGCGCTTCTCAGTACGTCGGGACCATCACTTCCCCCACGATATCCGGTTGGCGATGGGAACCGGGCCTGATCAAATGGTCCATAGGGGCCAATTGGGAGGCCCACCCCCCAAAGAGAATAGAAACCCCTGCCCCCCGGGGGGGAACAATAGGAAACCAACACAAGGGGGGTGTTTGGCTTGCATTAACAGGGGAATCTCATGGGGAGCGCCTCTGCCTGGGCCCAGGGCAGAATCATTGGAATCATTGACACGGACTGTTCCTTTTCCCCCCCGCGAAGAGCCCTTGAAGCAAACAGCATCTTTTTTCAAACGAGCCGCCTTTTCCATATCCAACCCACGGCGGCCGGGAATCCAACCAGAAACCAAACCCAGTGGGCCCTTGGGCATCTGGGGGGACGACGAGGGGGCCGGCACCCCCACCCAAGGCGCTCAACGCGTTTCTTGGGGCCGATTTCTGCCCCAGGGCCGCTTAAAAAAGGGCTTTCATCTTAAACAGCAATTAGGGCCAGTTTGGCCTCCTTCACGGCTTCGGGGCCGGAGCTTACTGCCAGGCGCCATTGGGTGGTCGGATTTGCTGGCTCAAACACAAAAAACAAAGGGCGCCCATCTCGCCCCACCGGTTCAAATTTCGCGGGGCCAGGGCGGGACCAACCCAACACACGGGTCGCATACATTATTCCGCCTGCCCAAAACGCCGCATCGCCGTCTCCAGGGCCAGGCCCAGGACGTACCCGGGGGGGGCAAAGGGGCTGCCAGCCATACACAACATACGGGCGGGGCACCCATTCGGACGGAAAAAACAGGACCCCAAAGCGGCTATGAGCGCGGTAATTTTCACCCCAGGGCCCAATTCGCCGCTTTGAGCTCGTCGAATGCTGCAAAGGGGGCTTCGCCAGAAAGGGCGGGGAGGGCTTTTCACAAAAACCAAACAAAAAACTTCGGGCCTATTTGGATGCGGGTTAAGCTGTTCCCCCTTCTGGATCCAGCAAGTTTTAATCACCAATCCGTGCGGCTGCGGGGGAAAGAAGCGAAAAAACCATCTGCCCTCGGCCATTTCTTCCCTTTTTTTTCTGGGGCCATTTAACCCTTCTAATCTTGAGGCGGGCAGGCCCAATTTAACCCCGGACGGAAAAGGGCGCCCGGACCCGATCAATTCAGGGGGGCACCTGTGATCCGAGCGGGTTTCCTAGGGTGTGCCCGCCAGTTCGAGGGCCGCCTGATCGGGGGGGTTCCTTGGCAGTCGCATTTCAAAAAAAAACAATAATCCTTGGCCTTTCAAGCCCAACTTTGTCAAACGGCCATTCCATCTCTTCGGGGGGCCCAAAGCGGGGGGGGCCCGCATTTTTCCAGATTGGGAAGGGCCATCGGGGCCCCCCAAAAACCCCCCTGGGGCTTCCCCAAAAACCATGTGCGTGCGCGGCGGCGCAGGAGGCCGAGGCACAAAAAAACATAACCCCGGGGGCGGCCATGAACCAGCGGCTTTTCCCAACCCAGCAAGATGACGCCCCTTGCTTTCCTTAATCCCCAACGAATTTCAACGGCCCATTATTTCTGCTGTGAAGGGCCTCCTTTGCACTTGGCGGGCCAGTTTGAAACTTGGTCTTGCTAACCCTCGGGGCCGATTAACTGCCCAGAATTTAACCTTGCGAAAAATAGTTGGCCGTTTGAAAAATCGAAGAAAAAACCAATAAGGCCGGCGTTTCAATGCCAGGCGCCAATGGCGATTGGCCCCTGGTTCATTTTCAGGGGAGTAAAACGGGGATAAGTGAGGCCAAGATCTTTCCTGAAAAGCAAACCGCCCTCACCGAAATAAAGCCCATTAAAAAATCAGCCAACCAGTAACTGGTTTTCCGTGGGCCCCACTGGCGAAAGCTTTTTTCTTGCCTGCACTTTCCAGGGGGACTTGCGGCTTTGAAAACCCTTTGGCACCCAGGCTTCAAAAGGGCGCTTTGGGGGGACCTTTTGTTGCCCTTGGCGCTCGCGGCAAAGAACACGATCCGCTGGCGATACTTCAACCGCGGGAACCAAACACCGCAACCCCTGTCAAAAGACACGCCAGCGTATCATAACCGCTATACCCTAGCGCCCGAGGAACTGTGAAAGCTGTCTGCGCGGCAAGCGAGGATGCTGTCTGTACACTAGCGTCAGGCCGGAGTAGCGTTCAATTTGGCTCGCGCGCCCTTGCGGCAATTAGCCCTTGTTGCTTATGGCCACATGGGGCGGGTTAACGGGCGCCTCGTCCGGACCGAGAAAATCCGGGGCGCCGTTCTTGCCCCAACTGAGCCCGGGGGCCAGAGGCTTGATTAAAAACTACGGCCGCGGTTTTGCCATCTCTTCGCCAGCTTTCTTAAGGGGCTTCTTAAAAACCCAGCTCGACATCGGGGCGGGACACTTTCCAAACCCAAGGCAACTTTTGGCCGGGGGGCCAACCCAAGGGGACCCGCCCAAAACAGGCCAATTTTCCTTGAGGACGGCTGTTTGCACAAATTTTTCAAGACCAACGCCTGCCGCCGTCCGCTGGGTGTTCTTTCCGTGGAACCCCAGGGCCCCTTGTTTTTTGTACAAAAACCCCCAGGGGAATCATGAAAAGCCCAGGCATGTTTGTCGGTGCGAAATTTATTTGCAGCCCAGAAAATCACCGCCACCCACCAGCTCTTTTATCCCAACAAAGGAAAACAGGCGGCCGCGGCGCCGGGGTTGCCTTGACACAGGACGGGCAGTCGAAAAAAAAAACGATTTTTTGCGCTGAAACAAAGGAAGTAAAACGCGTGATTGTTTCCGGCAAAACATTTTCATCCCACTGTTGGCCGGGGAAAGTTTCCCACTTCGGTTTTTTGGCCCGTTTAAGCGGAACGGGTTCTTCCGGCGCAAACCCTTGGGCCTGGGAACTTTGGGCCATCCGTTGTTAAGCTGACATCCTTATCTTCCCAACGCGTGGTGCAGCATGGCCCTTGGCAAGCGCCCACCGCCGCTCCGGGACACCAACGTGAGTCTTGACGGCATTCGTTGAGAAACTCCAGGCTCCTTTTCCTGTTTCTTTTTTTTCAACCCACAACCCACAGCGAAAAGAAGCCGCAGTTGCAAAACACACCATAGCGGCAAAGACACCAATAATCCGCTAAAAACCCCCATTGGGCTCGGCTGTAAAAAGGGGGGGCCTGGATAAACCCTGCTTTCTTTTCTGGTCACATAACTAAACTCCGACAAACAAAAAAGCCAGGGACACCCCAGGTAATCATTCAGGGAAGCTCTTCAGGTCATCCCCCGGGGCGCACAACCACACACAGGTTGCACTTGCCAACCGGGCGGGTGCAGCAGAAACGTTCGCCCAAATTCCTGTTTTCCAGTTCTGCCAATTTAGCCTTTTACATGCCATTATTTTTTCTTTTTTGGCAGGAGTCTTAAAACTATCCATGTTTTCAAGCCAAAAATAACAAGATCTTTTAACATCGGTTCCTGGAACCCTGTGCCTTATCCCCCCAGGGGTTCAAAACAAAACCCGGAACAGGGCGCTTTAAACCCAATTTTTGGGGCTTTTCTTGCCCCCAAAAACTGGCGGGCCCCAACCACCGGTTCGAGGGGAACACTTTGGGCTAAAACCAACAACCGTACCTTGGGGGTCAAAAAGCAGAGCACCAACAAATATGGGGACCGGGGGGCATTTCCCGCCCAGTGGGCGGGGGGCCCCAACATTTCGGTTCGTAATTGGCTTAACCTTTTGGGGCCGGGGGGGCACCGGTACGCCTGCGTATTAGGCTCCGGCCGGGGCAAATTCAAAGTGGGCTTGGCCCATCAACGGGCCACCGTTAAACCAAAGGGGAGTTGTTTGGGGCCGGAGGGGCCAGGTTTGGCACCCGGGCTGGGAAAATTCGCTCTTCCTGGGGCGGAATGACCGGTGGTTTGGGGGGGCCCCGGCGGCAACCCGGGCCACTTTTTGACCAAGGGCCCCACGGCCCCAGGGCCCAACTTTTGCGCCCACGGCGGGGGCGGGGAAAACGGATGTCCGACTTTCCCTCAGAAATTGTTGCTTGGAATGAGCTGGGCCGGCCGGGGGCTGTTTTTTGCCACCAGGCCCCCCAACCCGGGGGCCCAGGCCGGTTCTGTTGCGTGCGGTGCCCGGGCGCGGGCCTGGAACGTACCCTTGCCTGGGGTTGCTCGGTTCCCAAAGGGGCCATTGCCAGCGGGCTCAAAAACTTGGGCAGGGCCCAAATGGGGGGGGCTTGCCCTTTCCCCCCGCCCCGTTTTTTTGCCGCCGACAGTTCTCCGGGCCAAAGCGCACTTTTAACCTGCGGCATGTGCTGCCGGCCCTGTACAGAAACCTGTACCGTGAAAAGCCAACTTCCAAGTTCGAGCGGGGCGGACTGCGCAGCAGGGGCCAACCACGGTGATTGGCTGAGCATTCAAGCGCCTTATTGGGGGCTGGGAAAAGGCCGGCGAACCAGGGGCCGGGGGCAATTTTCTCCCGCCCACGCTCCAGAAGCAGGGCCCTTTCCTCAACCCGTAGAAAATCAGCGAAGCGGCCAACCCCGGGCCCCATGCCCCCACCCCCCGCCAGGTCCGCGCGGACATTGTGAGGCCGGCCTTTTTTCTGGCTGGCCCGGGCATGGGGAAAAAGGCCGACCAGGTAATGTTTTTTCTTTTACCAACTGGCGGGGGCAATACGTTGTGATTCCGTGCATCCACTCCACTGATGGCCCAAGCGCGACCCCGCACTTTCCCAGCCCATGACCCGGATGGGGTAACGGGAGCCGCTAGGCGCTGACTTAGGGTGGACATAATACCGTCTAACGGCCGGCTTCTTAATGAGCGCGGGCTATTCGGTTCAGCAGTTCCGATATCTTCAATAATTAAAGGCTGCCCGGGCGAGCGGCCAGACAGGCTTACGCAGGGGGAACTTGATGGGGGGAAAGGGGACCCCGCGTTGAAGCTCAATCCCGGCAGCTAGGGTCCCCTGACCTCGTTAAAAATAAAATCGATTTTATATCTGCAGCCACCGGCAGTCTCCATCGTTTGTTTGGACCCCCCCGGATCATAAACTCTTCAGGCCAAAAAACTTCTTGGACGTGCAAAGCGAATCATTGCGCCAGCCCACCCGGCCGGGTCTGACTATCGCATCCGGCTCAATGCTGTAGAAAAGGCCGCAGGGGCACCGAAGCTTTCCCAAGGACTTTAACGATACCCCACGAGCTCTCGATTTTTTGCCCCCCTTCACGCAAACCGGCTCCAGATTCGAGAAAAAAATAAACAAGGGGCCCTGTCACTTAGGCAGGGGGCTCTTTTCGTTTTTCGCCGCCGGGCTTCTTGGGGACACGAGGGGGCCCCCAACCAACACCAAAGCCGGAATGGGCCAAACTAACCGCCCCTCTTCATCAATTGGCCCAACCCCAAGCGGCCGCAAAGGTAGTTTCAGGGGAAAAAGCCCAAATTGCTTTTTCGAGGCGCCGGTATTACACCCATTGGGGCGTTACTATTAAATGGCAGCTATATTAGGAACGCGCTAAACACAACTACGACCGAACATAAAACAAAAATTATTTCTCGGCCTCGGGGGGGAAAAAACGGGGGGCAATTTGCCAGCATTTTTCCATTCTGATTTAAGGAACAGGGCGAAGCCGCCCGGGTCCCTGCGGAGCGCTTTTTTACCTTCTTTTGTCGCCCTTGGGTCCCGGAGGACGCAGACCGATGTTGAGGGGTGCGGGTGCACGGGATTTCCCGCTGCATTGCCCAGCCACCCGACCTGGTTAGGGGGCCCAAGGGCGTAGGTCTTCATCAGGGGCGGGGGTCTGAACATTGGGCCCCGCCAAGAGTCGACGCTGGCAAACTTGGATAATGTAGACCGCGCCCCGAAAGTCAATTGCTGGAACCTTTCGAGGCGCGGCCCGGGGCTTGTTCTTCGGCAACAGCACTCAATTCCGGCCCCCTACCCAAAAGGGGGGGCGCGCCGGACGCATGGGCGAAATCATCTGGCAATTTTCTCTGGCCCCTCTTTTGGCCGGCCCAGGGAACAACGATTGGACACATTTGCAACGCCCATGCCAAAGGACGAAAACAACTGCCGCTCCTGCCCAGAGCACCGGCCGGGTACCCAACACCCGTTTCAGGGGGATTTTTACGGCCCACGGGCGCAACAACGCTGTGTGATCAGTTGCGCCACGAACACAATAACCCAAAAGAGCCTCTGATTATCAGGGCTGGGGAACCACCAAACAACTGGGGACCGAACTTTTTTTCGCAGCAGGTCAGACCGTTAGCCGCGGGTCCGCCATGCCGCGGGCCCAATCCGGTGGGGAGCCGGTGGGGCCCGGGCAACGGGCCGGTACAAAGGGGCCGGCAGGGGCGCTGACACGGGCGGGGGGGCCCAAAACCCTCTGGGAAACACTGCCAAAAAGACCCAAAAGTTGATTTCATAACCCAGAAAAGGCGTGCGCCAATCCCACTTGGACTTTACCCCGGGGCCCGAGGCAAGATAGTCACACACGGCATTGGGGTTTTCTTATGGGGCAACCCGGGGGGGGACGGCTGCGTTTTCTTCATGGAAAGGAAAACCCAGTGAAGATTTGGGGCCTTGTCACGTAAACCGGCTGCGAAAGGGCGGCCATTAGGCTACCCCGCAATTTGCCCCAGGGTCCCCCGACGAACAAAGCGGCCCACAAAAAAGGCCGATTTTGACACGCCAAAAAGACACAACCGTTTCATTTTTTACTTTTCTTACCAGTCGGGCCCTGTCGGGGGCAAAGGGGAAAAAAAAAAATCCCTTTTTTGGCCCGACGATGGTTTTTCTGAAACGAAACCCTGGCAGTTTCGGGCCTAAAAAAACAATCATTCCGCGGAAACTAGTCCTCTTTGGGGAAAACTGCTCGACTCGCCCATCCTCGTTTCAAAAGGTCTCACCGGGGCCGGGGCTTTTGGGCCACAAGGGTTCACATTCTGTGGCT
>Ga0163217_1061775_pt1 | contig 13635 bp, 12 predicted proteins | sample SynspAceP_FD_185933 | JGI IMG/M metagenome (GOLD analysis project Ga0163217, IMG submission 185933) | Saline lake microbial communities from Ace Lake in Antarctica - Synechococcus sp. Ace-P (PacBio error correction) | ecosystem: Environmental > Aquatic > Non-marine Saline and Alkaline > Saline ... | reverse complement strand
CTTTCCTATTTGACTTTCTCAGGCTCTTGGAAATCCTGCCGCATCCGAGCGCGTAGGTGCTGACAATTCGGGGGCCAATCCAATATTGGTGATTATTCCCCTTGCCATCGAATTATCGGGGACGAATGGACAGCTGGACAGGCTATTGCGGCGATGGATTCGTAAAGAACACCTTCTCGAATTGGAAGGAAGGAGCTCCAAATGGCAAAGGCAAGCTATGTCTAATGCGAAATTTAAGCCAGCCTTTTACTGGTTCCAATGGAATTGCCGTCGAGACTTCCGGGGAAAGAGAGCTTAGATTCTCTCTCAAAGCATTCATTTGGTACTATATAATTATCCAATATCCAGGCATCGTTTCCACCCTCACACTATCTCATCCTTCAATTCGACAATCCACTTTGCAATCTTTTCAACTGCTATATCTATTTTAGGTAAGGCAGCGACTCCCACAGCTGATCGGGGCATTGGCCTTTCCCAGCATCTCAGCCAAACACACTTCTACCATCAGATCCGAAAAATCCAAATTTCTGCGAATGACTTTCGGCCGTTGATCGGCGTGAGCGCGCGAAGCGACTTGACCATTCCAAGCACTTGACGAATTGCTGCTTATCGGTTTTAGAATCACTCATGTAGCTCTCTCTTCAATACAGCCAATAATTTTCTTATCCCGTCTCTCGGGCTGCTTGATAGGCCCTGCTCAATGTCAGGTCAGCTCAACTTTCCCGAAAAACTCCGGCCGTTTCCAGCCAAGGTAAAGCGTATTTCCAACTTTGCCGCCATTTGACATAGAGTTACCCATGGTGGTTCGCCCTACTTCGGCAAGTTGATTCCTTAGGTTTCTTTTTTGATCGAGCATCCGGCGATTGTGCATGGTAAAAAAAAGGCCAACACTAAATATGGATATGTGATGAGAACTAGCGATAGGGCAAAATAGTGCCACCGCTCAATTTCATATGGTTGTGTTGATTGATTTGTTATTTCTAAGCTAATTGATTCTCTTTACCATTAGCAATGTGCAAAACCTCGAAAAAGTTAGAACTCAGTGAAGCAAGTTGAAATTTTTACCCTTACTCACCAGCCTATAATCTGAGCCTTTAAAACCAATCAATCAAAGCTTGGGTAAGAATCGCTCTTTTCTTTTGCGAAGGCGCCTTTCATATTGAGACATGCGCGACGTTCGGAGCGGTCCGGGTGAAGTAGGATACCATTGTAAAAACTGGCGGAAACTCGGATCATTCTCTTGCACAACTAGGGAGGAGGTACGGGTTGGTGAGCGTGTGGCGTTATATAAGATCGGGGGGGCTGCATACGTTTGATATCATTGAATTAAAAATGGGAGTGGATCCGAAAGCCCAAGGCAGAGGGTGGGTTTTATTATTAGGACAATCTATTAATTGCTAAGCCCGGAGGATATTGTGGTAGGGAGTAAAACAAGGCTTTTCTTACTAGCAGTAATATCAAGTTAAAGAAGCGGCACTTCATATTTATGAAAAGCTTGGTTTCAAATCTGTATTTCCTGAATCAGGTAAAATATTGTCGGCTGTGAGCGTAAAAGATGAAATGGATCTGGTAGGCTCAATTTTTGCTAATATTTATCATAAGATTTGCTGATTTTTGACAGTCTGAAAAGGATATTTAGGATTGTGTTCAAATTGTGGTCCAATCAATTTTTGACATTCACCATTGGAAAACAGACAGATCGTTCGTCTCCACATTTTGATTTTTTTCCCTCACTATTCTTCTGTGTACCAGGACGCTTAGGAAAAATCCTTCAAAAAATCAGTTCCAAATCCGAAGCAGAATCATTTGTGTCACAGTTATTCCGACAGAGGTAGATTGGGATTTGCTTCTCAGATGAGGCTAAAAAAAGGTTATCCCGATTTTGGGTCTTTTGATGAATACGAGAGCAAAAGAAATCCTTCCTGGAACATTCAAAGCAATAGCCCCTACAAAAGCTGCCCAAAGATCCGACCGCAAATTATTTCGGAATCGGCCTTGTGCCCAAAATGAGTTAATCCTACGAGTTAATTGAGGAAGAAAACGCTGGATTTAGTTGTCCCTAGGTTGCATTATGGGAAGGGTTTTGATACTCAGATAGAGGAACTTCATTAGGTTCTACACTTTACATAAAGTGACTTCGTAAAGCCCACTTGTACCTGGCTTGGCAGTAAAAAGATAGCATTGAGATGGGAATGGAGGACTTGAAAGGTCGCTTTTTGCCTCTGAATTTTAGTCCTAAGCCAAAGTGGGCTTTTGATAAAATTCAAACCCTTCATTAAGAGCTTTCTCTCAAAAGTTAAAAGACGTTTCAACTATACTTTTATGTCAATATTCCGGCATCATTTTTAGGCGCATCTTAACTTCAGAAGTTACATCCGGGTCCATGAACACTTTTCATGAAGGGAAATTGAAGAATTGACTTTTCATCAGCATTATATTTCAATGATTCTGAAATTGAACAAAGGGATGATTGGCTTTTGGCCTGGGTCTCATACTCAAAAATCCAACTGGATCGTTCTGGGGTTTCACTAATGACCTACTAAAAGCTCAGGCACTACCCTAGAATGGGAACTACCGAAACTCTCCTTTAGAAAGTGATTTGGCCGTAATAGTGTGGAAAAGTTAGCTTACCGAATCTGAATCGCTTCTCGTTGACTCTGTTTCTGAGAAGATTCCAGTTGTCGAAAATTATCGCGTCTCGGACAAGTGGAATTTCCACACCAAGATTCGACTGTCATATAAGCCATCGAAGACGTGGGGGTTAGTCCAGAACCTCTTACGGATTCTTTGTCCACCATTTTCGCAGGATTTATCTACATCGGGAGTCCGTTTCATCGATAAAGCTAGATTCCGTAATGGCTAGGACGGAGGCGGTCTGGTTTATTCCAGTCCATAGTCGTCCACTAGATCCAAGTAAAATCGCTAACATTATACGCTGAGATATTCCACCATATAATCAGTAAAGGTCGTTTCCTCGGTTAGACTCTCTCCCTTCTAGAGTCAGATACCAAATATACACGTTTACCATAATAATATTTCTCAGTCCGACACCTGTCGGGATGACCAATAATGTATCGCTCGTAGGGATTGTTCCTCGAGTTGCAGTGTCGAAGAATCAACCCATTGGCCATACTAATTGGCGTTTCCGGGTTATTCGTGGACCATGGTTTTCCCCAGCTCCTGCAAAAAACACTAGCGCAGTTCAAAGCGGGCGATTTGATATTTTGGCGGTATTGTCTTACTAGGGAATAAGTAGGATTGTCCTATTCCTGTTTTAGTTCCCAGTTTTTAAGCTCTTTAATTGTCAGGTTTCTCGGAAGTTCGAAAACCCCTGAGGGATCTGAAGGTATAAATCTCTGCCCCTGACCATTTCACATAAAGAGCTTCCCCTCTGGCTCTTAAGTGGATTGTGCCATGAAAGTGTAATGAAAGGCAAAGCTTGCATTGCTGTCAGGGGTGAAACGCCCCTCATTATATTCCAAAAGGAATAGAGCTCTCCAAAATAACTGTGTGTGTGTGCCAATGCTAGCTGATTATCGACGCAGTGGTTCCTTTCGAAACTGATACCGGTAAAAGCTTTGCGAGTACGCAGTGAATTGAGTCATGAGAAACAAAAAGTGTAAAATACTTTTTTCATAAAAAATCTCTTTTCCCGGGATCACGATATGCTTTAAGGTCGAAAGAATTACCCACATTATTTTATTAATTTTCTCAAATCAGTAACGTCAAGGTGAAGGCTCTCGCTGTGGGAATGGATTCTCAATACTCTCTTCTTTTAAAATATCCGAAAGTCTCATAATATAATTGACTTTTTAAGGACTTTAGGTCGATTGATGATCGGAAGGTCCCAAACTCGGAAGGCTGAAATTGTGTATGCTATCTCCGATTTATCGATTCAATACATCAGCTCGGGTAAGTTCAATTACTCCGCTATATTATTTCTTAGGCGACCTCCCCAGATAAAGATCTTTTATTTTTTGAGGGATCATTTCTTAGGAGACTCCAACAGGGAATGATCTGATATTTCGGTCGTTATTGAGACCAATTGACCACTTGACTATCGATAAAAAATTGACTATTTGGTACAAATTATACTGATTGTTGTCATTTTGCGAAGTGACGTATCGCTAGCTTGAACGTGACCTGATGATCTTTGATGACATCTCCCGGGAAAACATACTCCACTAGACTTCTATTTCTCGGTTTCACCCTTCCGTTGATTGCGTCTGCACTCAAAACAGATATGATTAAACCACTAATGAAGTTGTGCGTTGGGTGATGTTTGTTAAACCAAAAACCTTAGATACCAACACCGAAGTACCAAATCGCACCAGCCAAAATGCCAATTGCGCTTAAATCAAGGCCATTGGTTTGGAGAATAGAAAAAAACCTGCTAAGATTTAGCGAAGTATTTGACATTGTTTCCAATGGATTTCCGAGTGCCCCGTACATCTAATCGATACCGACTGGATCTTTGGTAAACAATTAAGTTTCCGGAATCCACTCAGCGCGACAAAAGTATACGAATGAAAGAATCAATGTAAGTACCAACCAATGGTCAATTTTGAATGCCTTAGATTTGAATAGGACCAAGTTCATTCTTTCCTCAAAGACCAGTCGGAGTACACCTTGGCCTTTCTTTTTGCTACTTCGTTAATGTTTTGTTCCCATTTATTTTTAATTTTGCACTTGCGTGGTTCACATCCTTAGCAGTATTCATTTTTAGAAATATTCTTAATGTCTTAGCGTTAGAAAGTTACCAAAAAAATAAGCCTAGATAGAACTCTTTTTGCCTATTTACTTATAACAAAAGTGGTCCCGTTAGTACCTTATTATTATAGAGTTCTTGTGCTAATTTATGTCGCTTTCATGAGTAAACAACAGAGAAAGATTAGTAGCGAGCACCGAACTCAAAACTTTCGTACATCAAGCTTCTCGATTACGATAATATTTCGTGGGAAATAATGATTTCAATCTATTCGAAATATCAAAGCGTCGTGAGGCTTGGAACCAAAGGCAGAGCTTACCAAAAACCAATTGAAAGCTTTCCCGGAAGGCCAAATTTGGGTATGAGGTAATGGATATAAGTGGTACGCTGCTTGCCCTTAGCTTATTGTAGAGTTATGCGGGTCGATTTGGAGATAATTACGATTTACTTACGTATCAAATAAACCCGGCTTTTGGTAAATTTGATACCATGCATGAGGATGGAGGATACGCTTTTATTGGCAACAGATTGTTTTTGATCCATGCAGTTACAAGAGAATGCGATTCTCGGGCAGTAGTCCTGTATGCATGCACGATAAAGAACTTTGCTGGAAAACCTAAACCCCCGTCTCTTTATCATATCTGCCGGGTTGTCGAAATCTAGGGGTAATTTCCCAGTAATATGCAGACGTACGTGATCTCTACGTAAGTACATCTCGCGACCTTGTCAAAAATTTAAGAGGTTTTCGATCCCAGTGCTTTCTTTCAGCTGGCAATGAATTATATCACGTTTAGGAAAGGCTGAATCCACTAAATATTTGCCTTCGGAACCTTGATTCGCGCGCTTATGCCCACACTTTGGAGTGGATCAATATCTATTTATGAAAAAGGATGAAAAGCTGATCGGAAATAAAAGTCTATCTGTGAGATGGGCTTAGTTACATGAAGATTGCGTCGCTTCTCTATGTGGATTGGACTGATGCAGAAGTAGAATTTTCGTGGATACTTGTATCGGGATACAAATCAGGGACTTCTGCCTGCTTCCTGAGTTTCAACGGCGCCACTTTTGCCGAGTTCCAATGATATGGACGCGTCAAGAAGCTATTCGAAATTTGGCAGGACTTACAACAGATGAATTTGTTTCAGCGGATGAGTGATCTGGCAGTATCTTATAATGTAAAGTATTATCGCAGGCTCTATGCCGGGAGTACGATGGTTAAAAAAACTTCGGAATGGTAAGCTACCCTCTGTCGAGAGATCGGTACTCAGGATAAACAATTACAAATTACAATCACTTCCTGATGAAGCCTCCTATTGGGGTCTGCAGGGAGGAAATGGGATTAAAATGTCTTTGAAAACTGACGCAGGCAGAATAGTATTTGATCTTGCTATGATGGGAATTCCGGAGCTGGGAAGAATTCTTAGCTGAGCAGGAAATGGAATATAATTATTTGCTCCATTTTGGAACGGATACCAAAGGAATGCCTTCGTTACCGGGTCAAATACATGTGCTAGATCTCGGGCTATCGAAAACGAATGCTATGTGGGCAATCACTGGCGTCGCCATGTCGGAGAATTCTTCCTAAAGTGGAGAATATGGGATATCAGTATTCTCAGGCTCGCCATTTTTTCATCGCCATCTGTATTTCTCTTTCTCCTCATCTATGGCGATTGGTAGGGCTTCAAGCTTCAGAAATGTGAAGAACTTTAAATAGGCAGATGGGACTTGATTTACTGAACGACAGCAGCGCGGGGAAACAGAAGTTGTTACGAAATCTCGAGCAAACGAGACTGCGACTTATATTCGATCACAATTGGGAAAACAGGAAAAATTACTCTCCTCCACTACTTCGCCAATTGGTCCCCACGCCTGAAATTTTTGAGCGGGCCGCAAACATTCAGAGGCTTCTAGATTACGGACATCGACGTGTAATGACTGACGGATAGGGAATCTCATTTCTCCATGATAATGATGAGCGGAGATAAGAAATATCAAGTCAAAGACGGGTTTGATGGTACATCATTTACGTTACGAAATAGGTGTATGTTGGGAGCGATTAACGGGTAAGAGAATCTCCAGAGTAGTGTGTGAAAACAGATTGCGAGGGGCTGAAATTTGATTTTCTTTTTACCATGCGTCAAAAACAGGCGGTAAGAAATTTTCAAGGGAAGTACTCGACGTTGGAGCTTTGAAGAGCCTCCAAAAGAAAAGTAGCCTTATAATCGGTGAATGATCTGATTGATTTTCCGATCTTAGCTAGAGTTGGTCTAGCTATTTGTTCCTTCGATGCATTAGAATATATCAAACCTTATTGCCACTATGTTTCCAGATTTGCCGGTGGAAACGGCGTATCAGAGAAGTCGGAGATTTGGATCTTTGCATGCTTCAAGGATTCCTAGTCCCGATTCATAGAGAAAAATTAACTCAAAAAGAAAGTGAACAGAACCTGATAAATTTCATGAAAAAATCACTGATTCAAGTGATTTTTGGGACAAGAGAGCCGGTGTTGTTTCAGGCCCGTTGTTGCGGTAAGAAAGTTTTGATATTGGTTTGGGAGATCGGCCACTAAAGTGAAGCTTTGGGCTGAAGCAGCATGGGGTTTTCTTATGTCGTCAAGGCTTCATTTGGACAAAGCGAATCGAACTTCCTCGGGAACTTTCAGAAGTATTGGTATGGATAATCACTCGAGGTTTGCTCCAACGAGTCGGTAGGAGCTCAGGTTCCATTAGTGAACAGATTATTCACGAAAAGTTACCCAAGCTGCTGAGGTGGCGAAGTGGATTGATGTCCTACAGATTCAGCATTTCTTTGTAGACAAACCGATTTACTTCCTAGCAGCAAGGAAATACGGGTAAAGCAGTAAAAATTAAAAAGGCGGTCAGTTTTTCATGGCCACCGGAAGGAAGGGTGCCACCGCCAAGATCGAAAAACCAGCACCCGCTTCACGGCCTGCGATCGAAGCCGTAGCCAGCGCCGCGGGCGGTGGGTTCATTTGAGGTATGGCGCTCCACGGAAAAGCCCCGCCAGGGCGACCCGGCATCCCTGGGCTCGCCTGGCGCTGCGGCCATCGTTGAAATGGCGGGGAACGGTGATCACCGCCCCTTCCACAGGCTCGCCGAGGTTAGGTGGCGGCATCGTCAACAGCTGGTCGCAGGATGCTGGCCAGGCAGTTCTTCGGGGCATATTCCCGTTCCGTGACGCGGGGCAGATCACGCGCACATTGCCTGGTCGTTGGCCCGATCGTTGTAAGGACAGCGAGTGAGGCTGCTCTCCTCAAGCTCATCCCAAGCTGCGACCAAGGAACCGCTTGAGATTGGCGAATGCTGTCATGCAAGGGGGTTCAGCACCAAGGCTGGCGCCCGGGCCAAGCTGTCCAAAAAACCGCAGCAGCTCCTGCTCCCGGCGTAACCGGAACCACCGAAGGAGTGTTGTGCGGGCTGCCTTCAGCTTGGCGATTTGAACCTTGAGGGCCTGCCACCCTCCAGCACAGCCCAACCCACGAATTGGTGGTGCCCAAGTCGATGTCGCAACGATGTGCGACCCCATGGACCCCCAAATCGAAGACCCAAACTACCGGCTCTTCAGGCCTGTGGCCGAGGGAGCGGGCCAGAGCCGCCCCGCACCTCCAGCCGGCGAGGGCCGAGGGGATTTCAGGGCGGAGAGGGGGATTAACGCTTCTTAGTGATGAAGCGGCTTGATCAAAAAACGAGGGTGTCAGCTTCGGTGGATTTTTCGCATAGTGTCTGGGTGTTAGAACATTTTTGACGATGCGTTACTTTTTCGGCGCTTTGCTCCTGCGATGAGACCGAGCCACCTGTGGATCGCTTCAAATTAGGCGTCGCCGCCCCAGAACGCTTGGATTGGACAGTGGCTTTTCGGGCAAGTCTCACCCATTCTGCTTGCCTCCACCGTCGCCATCGTTCTGGTTGGCGGTTCTTCTTTTGTTGTAGATGTTCCAAGGCGCCCAAGACGCGAATCAGGCCTTCGGGCTGACATTATCTGTACCCACTTCCAAGTGGAACCCGGTCACCGGTGAGTACGGGGGCCTCACGGCGATCTACGGGACTTTGGTGATCGTCGTGTTGGCTGCTGTCTGATTGCGGTTCCGCTGGGGAAGTTGGTCACGAGGCAATTTTCTATCGACCGATAAATCTAGATCCCAACCCGCTTGGCGCCGACATCATCGGAAAGATTTGAGTGATGGTGGAATTTGTTGGCTGCGATCCCTAGTGGTGCTTGGCCTTTGGGGCCATTCTTTGTGATGGAGCCCATCCTTCGGCCCTTTCTCAACTTTTCTCCATTGCCTCCCTGGGTTGCCAGTTCCCACTGTTTCAAGCACCACACCAAGGGTCCGGGGATGCCCCAGCGATTCTGATCCTGGTGGTGATGATTCTGCGATCATCACGGCCATTTCCGGCGACGCCCTCAACCAGGTGCCCACGGGCCACTTACCGGCTAAGTGGGCTTTGACGGCGTTGGCAAGGCACCGCGCTGGAATTTGCCATCTTCCAATGTTCATTGGTGCCGCGCCGCAATTTCACGCCATCATTGGAGGGTGGTCATGCTGTGCCTTCTTGGGCTCGTGCCCCATGGAGGAAACATAGGCGTGACCATTGGATCATCACTGGCAACTTCCACGATTTCAGCTGGTCATTGTTGGCACCGATTGGCCATAAAACACGATCTCCAAAGCATGCTGGCCAACCATATTTGGCTAATCCATGCGCGGCATTCAGGTGTCAGCCCTTCTCTATGCAACGCCTTGATTCTGATTGTCTAGCTCACCTTCACGTGAATATTCTGGGCGCAGTGGGACTCTGCTCTCAAAAGCTCAGCCTCCCTATTATGTACGTGCTTATCAACTCCTTCAACGCTCGCGATATAATATATTTCACTCTGGGTTCTGAATCAATACTTATTCAGGAAAACTCCATTTACCCACAGAACAAACCCGAATCTCCAGATTCCTGTTAATCCAGATGACGAACCCTGTATCCACAAGCCATCAAGCATTCATGCACACTGTGCTTTCTGAACATCCGCGCTTGAGACGCAACCGGCTTGATGACTGTTCACCCAAACGATACTAGGAACGCATGGCGCTTCTCAGCTTTGATATCGCAGGGGGTGCTGCCACTTGTTCCTGTCCTCATCTACGTGGTCTGCGGGGGGGCGGCTGATCAGCACAATCTGTCACCCAAACTACCGCCGGCTCCCGGTCTGATGGAGGGAGGGATCGGCAACGCCCTCATCGGCACTTCGTGGTCACCTTAGGTTGGCGTCCCTGATTGCCATTCCAGTTGGGGTTTGGTGTGGCATTTTTCTGGCCCGAATATTTCCAAAAGCGGGGCCTTACGCCCAGTTCATCCGCGCTGGGGAACGACATCCTCGCCGGAGGTGCCGTCGATCCATCTGCGGGCGTCTTTGTGTATGGGGCAATTCGTGGCGACCGGGTGTTGCTTTGGTCATTCGTTACCGGCTGCCGAGGCGGGCCATTGGCCCTTGCGATTCCTGATGTTGCCCACCGTGGGATCAAAACCACAGACGAGGGTCTAGGCTGGTGCCCAAAGCGCCTTTCAGCATGGGGGCGGGATCGGATGGGGAGCTTCCAATGTTTCGCTCGGACGATTCACGGCATCAAACCCTTTCCCAGCGCCTTCACACCGATGCACCGGTTGTTGGGTGCTTGGGATTGCGGCTGCAGCCGTCGTGAAAACCAGCACCCCTCATTTTCACCGCACTGTTTCACCCTTCTTGGCCTGAAGGGGTCTTCAATCCGATTCGCCACGATGTCGGTATTTTAATTTATAATTTTTGCGATTCATGCCATTCGATTGCCCAGAAACTTAAAACTTCGCGCGTTGGGCGCCTCGTTTCGTGCTGGTGGTTCTGATCCTGTGGAGCCAACCCTCCTGGCCCGCTGGCTGCCGCCGTTTTGCAAGATGTGAGCCCCACCAATTCTGTTTCAGGTGTCATCTGCTTCCAATCCCTCCCTTCCTCCGCCGTTTCCGGCTTCCTCTCTACCAATGACCATGACGGCATCGCCCCGCAAGAGCACCAAGCCATCACGAACCACGAGCCTGCCTGTCCCTGGAGAAAGTCACCGATCAGCTACGGCAGTTTCGAGGGCCGTTCGTGAGTCTATATCTTCTCGCAAATTCCCCAGCGGGCAAGGTGACTCGCGGCCTTCATCGACCTTTCGGTTGTGCAAAGTCCACCGTTGCTGCGCGGGGCTCAAATGCCGGGGTATGACGACCTGATCGAGGGGCCTGCCGACTCTCAAGGGGCCGATGTATTCTTTGATGGCCAGGACCATCTATCAGCCCCGGAGTGAGATCCCGTTTGAGTGAGGTGTCGGATCGGGGTTTATGGTGTTCCAGCAGCCGGAATCTTTCCCGAAATCTGATCTACGAAAACATTCGCCTTCTCCGTGCCCGCATCAACGGGCTTCACGGGCGAACATGGATGAGTTGGTCGTGAGAGTTTCGCTGCGCAAGGCCTTCATCTGCGGATGAAACCAAAGGACAAACTCAAGGAAGAGAGACCGGCAACTCCCTCTACCGGCGGCCAAGCAAGGCAACGGCTCATGCATCTCCCGGGCTGATTGCGATTCGAAACCGGACGGTAGATTTCTGATGGATTGAACCGTGTTCGGCTCTTGATCGATCTCCACATCCTGAAGACTCGGAAGGAATTGAGCACGACTCAATGAAAACCTTCTCGATCGTGACGTGACCCATACATTGCGCAGGCTGGTGCGTGGTGTCTGATCCAACGGCTTTTCTTCTAATGCCCGAGGCCCGATCGAAGAACTCGGTTGGTACGGGCAAAGTGGGGTATCTCGCGAGGTTGACATCGAAAGAATCTCATTCCACCGCTTCCAAACAAAGCCACCCACAGGCAACTACGTCACCGGCCGCTTCGGCACTGAAACTCGTCGTTGCTTGCGGTAATGTTTGATATTTCTTATGGCCACAATCTTATGGCCACAAATCTATGCGGCACAATCTATGGCCACAAATCTATGGGCCACCCCAATTTTCAAACTCTTGACCCTCACTTGTAGTGGACTTCTTGCTTTTAGAGCCCAAGAAAAAGCCGCGCCTAATCGGCCGGCTTTTTGGATGAACATACGGAGAGGAGGGATTCGAAAACCCTCGATAGAAGGTTCCCTATACAGCATTTCCAGTGCTGCCGCCATTCGACACTCGGCCACCTCTCCATTCCGCGCAACAGAGAGGACCAACGGAAGCCACGTCGGCGAATGTAGGACCAGTCAGACCTTACTGACGTTCTCTGCCCGCGCGCCTCTGCGAAAACACTGATTCCGATTCACTCATAAACTGAGACCAGCCCATGGCAGAAACCGGGTATTGCATTGGACGTGCCCGAGGGCGGACTACATGCCTCGCTCTGAAGCTTACGTAGCAACAGGAGAACCCGCTGACCATTCAAAGCTGTCGAAATTGGGAACTCGCTCTCGCCGCTGACCGCAACCGTGGCGTCCGCCGGTCCGCGCCCCGGTGATTGAAAGGCCGCATCGACCTAAGGTGATCTCTGTGGCCTCTGCCCACGAAGCTGCGGGGCCCTGGGGCTATGGCTCTGTTATGCGTCCTCGCCCAGTGGCCCCGAACCGCTGGCAGGTGGAAACCCAGGAGCGAAGACGAGGTCTACGAAGCTTCAGTTCGGTCGCTTTTTCGGGCGGCGGGTTAAAGGTTCCTCTCGCCCCGGTTTACCGAATCGAAAGAAGAAGATAGAGCAGCAGACCTCTTTAGGAGGAGCGGAGCAGGCAGGCCCATAAGGCCTAGATCCGCGATCAGGGCCTGGCGCGCTATCGAGCGGGCGAGCGCAAAGCTAAGACATCGCAACTGTGTATAGACCGACACACTGGCACATAGCAGTCCCTGGATTACGGCGACTCAGGGTGCGTAGCGAGCCGTCATACCGCCGCGCCGCTCGCGCGCAGCGTGCGCACATGCTTACTGCAGGTCAAGTTCTCTCTGCGCGCCTCGTTGAGCAGTCCGCTCGAGAAAGGGCACCGCACGCTAGCAGCAGTATCTGGTCCGCAGCAGAAAGCAAATCTGAGCGGATAGCGAGCTCCGGACTAGGATAAGCCACTCGCCAGAAGAGATAGCCTAGCCCGCAGCGGCAACCGCCGACGAAGACAAACCCCCGGAGGCTGCCAGAAAAGGAACCGGCAATGCTGGCCGAGGAAAGCGGCCGCATGTCACCCGCCAGGCGAGGACCGCGCTGAGGGAATGGTGCGTCGCTCCACTCCTGATGGGCCCGCCCACACACAGCCAATTACGCGGCCCAACTCCTACCCCTTCTTCGCCACCTCGGTGGGCCTCAACACTGGCGGGGAGTTGCCGCTTCGCTGTCCGGTCGCCTGAGGCAGCCGGCCCGGCCCTTGCGCCAAGTGCTACTGGGCGGCCCCCCGGTCTGGGTTGCCTGGTGCAACGACAGCGCCTTTCAGCGTGAGCGGCTGCAGCGATCTGCCGCGTCGCTGGCTGGTCACCGGCTTCGACCTCACGAACCGCCAGAGCCAGCCCGACACAACTACCGCCGAGTTTTCTGCTGGTTTCACCCACCGCACCCGTGGCGTCCGGCAAAAAGCGGTGGCGGCTCACGCGGGCCGGTGGATCTTCGCCTCTCCGTGGCCGCCGCCGGGAACGACAAACTCGCATGGCTACTTGGCGAACCGCCGACGACTCTTCACTCGGACCATCGCCCCACAGGCTGTGAGCATCGACTGCGAGCAGGACCGGGCGGGGTGTGAGCCGCTACGGACGGATCGCCCCTGCAGCCTATCAGGCAAAAGGGCAGGCTGATCGCATTCGGCTCCCCGGGGTTCACCAAACACCTCCCTGCATTGGTGGACTTGGCCAAGTTCTGACAGCACCCCATTTCGCCTCGCAGCCCGCCTG
>Ga0163217_1002172_pt1 | contig 13635 bp, 10 predicted proteins | sample SynspAceP_FD_185933 | JGI IMG/M metagenome (GOLD analysis project Ga0163217, IMG submission 185933) | Saline lake microbial communities from Ace Lake in Antarctica - Synechococcus sp. Ace-P (PacBio error correction) | ecosystem: Environmental > Aquatic > Non-marine Saline and Alkaline > Saline ... | reverse complement strand
CTGTAAGAGCAAAGGTAGGAAGCCACGACCCGCCGGTTGCACGGGCTGTCTTCGGCGTATTCGACGGCGAAAAAGAGACCACAATAAAACGGCATCACAGCAAAAGGCCATTGCTGCACCTGTTCCACGTCAGGCCCCGCACAGTCGCATGCGACTGTGGCCTTGGTGCACGAGCACCGGCTCGCAGAAACTCGGAAAGCACAGGTTGGCGGATGCTCGCCTGCCTTTTGCTGTGATGCGTTAGTGGAAGCGCTCTCGCTACGCTGTCTAGTGCGGCCGACGAGCAAGAGCCTGATTGAGCCGAGACCGCCCGACGAGCAAAGCGCTCTGCAATAGGTTTCTCGGATTATTGCGGGCCACGATCCGGGCCAAGCGCGGGGATCAACCCCGTCCAGGAACGGATCAATCCTGCCACAAAAGATTTAAAAGCGCCACGGCTTTCAGCAAACCCGGCCGGGCAAGGATGGCGTATGTCGCAAGAAAGGCCGCCCCCGGCGTAGACCATTGCCACTGCGGCAGGGATTGCGCGTTACGGCAGGAGCCAGATGCTGCAAATCCCCATGGCCTGCAAGGTTGCGAAAAAAACAGGCCCGTCGTCGCCTGCGCGCCCGTTTGCTCCCATCGCGGTCAAGCCCCCGCCAGTACGATCGCGAATTGACGCTGAATAATCCGACGAATTGCGGGGAAGGAGAACCCATGGAAACTGGCGGGCCACTGAAAGATCGCGGAAACATTAGAATAAAACGCCTCGCTGCGGATTTTCATCAACACCCCATTTATCGAACCGGCCTGAAACTTCCAGAGGCCGCTTTTCAAGAAAATCCAGCTAGAATACAGGCCGATGTCCTACGAGGGGCCTTTTTAGTGAGGTTATGGCGATCCTAGGAAAGAGGCATTATCAGGGGCATTTCGGGCTCTACGGCGGCCCTGAAGCGCCATAGGGCAAAATTCCTCGCGTCGTGAACGGGGCCATAGACATGCGGCGACGGTTAATCCTGACAAACCCGTCTTAACGAGACCAACGTGATGTGTCTTGCCAGTAGACAATTCGAAAACCTGCGATCCGCAGGCCATCCAAAAGCAACTCAGAATGCGCCAATACTACGAACAAGCGAAGGGGGCGTTGGTGTATCGCTCCAGGGAACCAAGTCGGGTATCACATCATAACATAGTCTTGAAATAGCACCGCTTGTTCGTTCAGCCATACCTGTTCTTGTTTCCGAAACGATATGAGACAACGACACGGCGCAGATTCGAAGCCTGTAGGGGCTGTCCGACCAGATAGGGATGCAACGCGATGCCCATAACAAGCGGTTGCGCCGAAGACTGTTCGAGCATCTCATCAAAGTTATCGATGATTCATATTTCGCAAAATCGGTCGCGCCGTCTTTGGCGGGCGACATAGAGGGAATGTATTAACCTTCCTGCGGATAAGGATCCGACAAGAGGCGGGCCCGTTGCGTGTTTCATCCAGACAGGTTGATCCGTCATGCACCAGTGAGCGTGTATCTATACCCAGACTGTGAGAGTAGATCGGGTGTATCCAAACTTTCCGCCGATCCAGGGGGAAAGCCAGCCCTTGGCTGTATACCTTCGGCCATTTTTAGGACTGTTTCGTGGCTGCGGAAATAAAAGCGCGGCCTCTGCCTCCATCGTCAGGCTCGCTTTGACGTTCGCGAATTCGTTCGCCCGTGCCCGACGAATTTCGTCGCCGCGCTCGCTGAAAGACGCCATTAGGTCTGGTGTCGTTATTCATACAAATTCGCTGTTTGGTTTCAGCACACTGGGCAGGCAGCCCCCAATGCGTCAAAAACAACTCTAAACAGCGCCATGCGCCAACGCGGTTGCCATTAGTCGCAGACCAAGCGTAGTTAGAACATCTGGTTGGGGCCCCCAGGTGCCAGTTCGGCACCAAAGGGTCCAGTCCCCAAAGCTTAAAATGTTCAAGATGGAGCCCGATATAGACCGCAAGCCGTTTCCCCTCGGGCCAGTTGTAGTCGGCGCGCTTGAGATTGGGGAGTTAGTCGTATCTACCATGATGAGGACATTAATTCAGAGTTCGCTTCTGCTTAAACCAGCCTGTGCAATATAATTTCGGCCGCTGTTCGTTCCACACGTCGGGCTGACAATTTGCCCGTCGCGTACGACGAACTTGTCCCAGATATCGGTTTCCGTTTTCGAATTGGTCCCATCCATTCCACGCCCCGTAAAGATAGCGGTGTTGTAGACGATGGACGTCTCCGGTCGCCTCTGTCCGAGCGCGGCGTCGGTTACGTAGGAACTTCTTCTTGAACTCCTAATCATAGCGTTTTGCATTGAAGGCAGCGCTTTCTGCGGGGCCCGCGAAGGTGCGCCCCCCGGTAAAACACCAGTTTGAAATCGTTCATGACATACGCCGCCGGCCTCCTTCAGGATCGGGGCACCATCGACCGTCCAAGATAACTTTCCACAATCGCTTTTGCTGCAGTACAGGGTCGATGTTCTGGTTCATTTCGTTAACTTTCTTCTTTCAAGTGGGTAGGGGAGCGCGCAGGTCGCGCTGGCAAAAAACTTTGCACGACAGCGGATGCAGCAGCGTTCAGCGTACGCGGTGGTCTGCGTTCGCTTCATCCAGTTCGCGTGCGGCCATCTGCGGCGCGTTTTTGGCTAGGGCTGCCTCGGCGAGGCGTCAGTACACGGTCATTGGCGAATACTATTCACCCGCAATCATCACTTCCGCAGGGCACACCGTTTTCCGGCAAAACACAATCTGTCGAGCGGGGTGACGCAAGCGGCGTATAGTGCCAATAGCCAGCGCTCCAGGAACAGCATGTCGCGGCCCATTCCTTTCGCGATCATGCCGACATTCTTTGAGCCCCATTAATTCCGCGCTGCTGTCGTCGCCATGGCAAAAGCATTCACGGGTGGATATCCTTCTTTGCCTGTCGCTTGCCTGTGCCCGACTTAACTCGCCGCGAGGCGCATGGCTTCGAACATGGATTGCGCCATCACAATGTATTCGAGGCATTCCTTTCGACCCCGAGGGTTACACCGCTTGTCATAAGCTTCGTACAGGGTTGCCGGATGCCAGACCCCCGAGGCGAAAGGTTTGCTAAGGGGTTATGGCAAAATACACGCGTCATGGGCAGGCAAGGAATGTCGGCTCTGAGGGCGCGATAACCACACCCATGTGCGCACTGAAGCGGGGGGCTTTAGCCACCTGTAAAAATGTCCAGATGTTGCGTAAGGCTGGTGCCATACTTCCGATGTCGGTACCTGTTGCAGGCCGCGTTCAGCCAAATGGGTTTGCAGCGGTATCATTGCCTGTTGCACTGCAAACGTTGCGCATGATGCCAGAAATGCATCTGAACAATGCAGCGGTGATCGTTGGGCCCGATGTGCCTGGTCGTACACAGCTTACCCGATATGGGCCACGTCTGCGGAAGGCCTTTTTGCATACTGCGATAATGTCCTTGCCAGTCCGGCAATTGGACAGGGCGGCAACGATGTCACGCAGGGCTTGCGTTCAAAAAATGCTCCAGCAGTCGGGCAAGCCTGATAGATCGTCTTGGTCTGCGACATTGGTGGCAACACGGGCTCTTTAGGCCTGCGGGCCCTGATACGCCTCAGCAACCGCATGGATACCTTCAACTGTCGGGCCTGGCTTAGCTCTATGAACAGTCAAAAGCCCTAACTTGTGCAGCCTTTGCGGATTAATTCAGCTGCGCAGAGTTCGGCTGCGAGGCGCAGATCATCGCACTGCGTGAGGCATTCAGCCATGCTGAACCCGCAAGGAACGGTCAAGGTCAGATCGCCAGTCAAACGCCACCACGCCCAAGCGCCACCGTGTGGAAATGGGTGTGACCCGTTCACGAAGACGGAATGATAAGGCGGTCGCTGACATCAATGCGCTTTGCATCTTCGGGGGCCATTCGCCATCTGCGAGGTAGGGCGTGATCAGGCCATCCGTTCACAAGGATCGAAACTCTTTTTCGAAGGTTTCATTCTTAAACAAGAACGGAGCCCACATCAGAGAAGAGTTGATGCTTGGACATACAGAATTCCGGCAAACAAGTTGGGGGGGAAGAAAGCTTCAAGATAAACCTCACCGCGACATGCAATCACCGCCGCAGTGAGGTTAAAGCGTAGTTAATGGTTCGTCTCAAAGCCTGCCGCTCATCCGAGCGGAGGAGAGGAAACGACCGCGTCGAAATCTCTGACGCTTCTTGGCAGGCGTTTCCAGATAGTTAGCTTGGGCAACGATCTCGATAGAGCGGGTCAACCGTTCGTCCACAAGGTCACCCATGCGATGTCCGGCGACTTCGGGGGCGTTCATCAGATTGGTTTAACGCAAAATTCCAAACCGCGCGCGTTCCAGATCTGCGTCCACCAGATTGTCATACGCCTGAACCGCTGCGACCGAGGTTATCTTGATCGGCGGATGCCTCCATTGTCGCTTTTGTTCACTTGCGCGCACCAGCCCTGCAACGGCTTCTGGGTTTTCGGTCAGCAGTTCACGCGGACACCATCATGCCGTTGGAGGTAAAAGGTCCCATGCCGTAGTCTCGAAAGTTGAACCAGTTGTAGTCGTTCGCCGGGTCTTTGGCGGTTTTGCAATCAGGTTGAACCAGCCTTGTCGAGGTAAAAACACGGGAATGCGCCGTCGATATTCCCCGCGGATCATCATAGGTTCCTGCAGGTGGTTGCCATTGCTTTCTGCCGACTTTATCCCAGGTTCAATGCCGTTGACTCGGCGGAAAACAGGAAGAGCCTGTTGTCGGCGTTGCCCTGAGCACCCCAAGCGTTCTTACTTCAAAGTCCGAAAGGGGCTTTCAATTCCGGCAATTCAGGTGTCACATCGCGGAAAGGGGGACGGTTCCATAATGATAGACCAGTAACAGGTGCTTCATTCCGGACGCGCCGCAGGCATCTGAATTGATTCGCGTTGATGTGTCGCCAAAACCCTGCGTTCATAGGCCCCACCATGATCCGTGTCACTGTCGCGGCCGATCCTTCGCCTTGGTCGATGGACACATTTCAGCCCTTTCGTTCTTCAAAGTAAACCTGTCCAGGCCAGTAGAAAAGGGCGCTCAGAACCCTTGTTCTTCCAACCCAGTAAAGGTGTGAACCGGATGTCGGTCATTTCGGCAAACACGGAGGCTGCGCCGGCCATTTAGCGCCCAAGTGGCCACCCCACGAGAACATTCTTCATTTAGCATTCCTTATTTCGATGAGGACTACCATCAGGGAGGGAGAGGGTGATTAAGAATTTGCGATGTCATGTGCGCGTGGTTGCCCATCCGTGACGCGTCGTTCCAGAAGCGAAAACAGGGAGTAGAGGCGACACCAAGCAAGCGCAGAGAATGATCAAAACCTGCGAATACGAAAGGCGGACACTTGGAAGTTCGACCGAGGCGGTCATCATGACATTTCCGTTGCCACGGTTTGGACGCCCATCAGTATCGGATAGACGGAACCTACAAAGCGAGTTGTGGATCGCGACTTTTGAGTGGCGCAAAAAAGTAGGGCATTGGTTGCGCGGTAAGGGGGGCCCCGGGGGAACATTTTTTTTTTCACCAGGATTTCCCGGCTTGGATGCGCCAAGCGTTTTGATTCACGTCCTCAGGTCGGGTTCGTTGTGGCCAGTCCCGTTGGCGATATTTCAACCACAATCGGAGACGCAAATCCACCATCGCCGTCAGGATCGCAGGTGTTGTTGCCTGACCCGACCAAAGCACAAGATCGGCCACGACAAGCGGACTTTAGGATGGATTGAAAAGCCAACCAGCAAAGGAGAAAGCGACGGCGTAGGCTACTTTGGGATGTAACCCACCATGATTCCCAAGCCGTCCCAATTCGCGGACACAAGCACCCAAAAGCCGTGAGCGTCGAATACTTAATGTCGGAGCGATTGTGCGGGCACCAAGATCGGAAAACTGATCCAGATGCGTCACGAGGGATTTCGGACGGTGCGCGGCAGAAACAAGGTCAGAGAACGTCCAGTAAAACGCAAAGTACTTCCCATATCAGAAAGAAGCGAAGATCAGTGAAAACGACAGCATTCTTATGCGATTTTTCTCGGTCATAATAGACATCCTATTTACGCACCTGTTGCAATTCAGCTCGCGCCCCAGGCCTTGGGTCATTTCGGACAAATTCTGTCTGTAGATCATGCCAATGTCCCGTGGCTGCGGGATGTTGACGTTGTTCGTCCGATTATGACCCGTCCGCGGTCGTGCGGCTCATTCCACGCAGATACGTTTTGCAGAAAACCGCGCTTCCGCCGCAGTTTCATGTGTTGACCAGCAGCACCGTCGGTTTGCGTCCAGTACAGTCTTGAAGAATTTGCCAAAGCTCTTCGCGCGTGAATTGGTTCCAGCGCCCCGAAGGGTTATCAAGCAGCAACAGGATCGGGCTCATGGAAGAGGTGCCGACCAAAGTTTTGATGGCTGCAACATCCCACCGGACAACTGCCAAGGATAGTGATTGGCAAAATCCTGAAGGCTACCTGGGTTTAACCAAACGATTGGACGCGTCCGATAAGCCCCTTTACGATCTTGCGGGATGTTGCTTGAAACGGGGCCACGATCTTGAGCGGCAGCATCACATGTCTGCCCCTCGATTCGGTCAGCCACGGCAGCATTGTGGTTTCTGGAACGCCATACCGATGCCGCAAATACTGTTTGGCTGATGCTTCTCCGCCCGCCGAACAAAGGACTACCGCAAGGATGAAGGCTGTATCAGATCGCTCACAAGGCGCAGGATAGAAATATAGGACTTGCCGCAACCTGACGGGCGACAAGTGCCACGAATCACCTGCCAATCCATTTCAATAGGGACGGTAGGCGACCAAGTGCTGTAACAGCATCCATCTCCCTTGCCGGGAAAACAACAGACGCCGTCTGCAATTCTACTGCATGAGCGATATGGCGACGGCCCTACTTGGAGAGGGGTGCCGGTGCTTTGTTCAGTGATGATTTAATATTGTTTTCATGCAGTCATCAAACTGCAGAGCGGGTGAGCCTATTAAATAAAATTAAGTTAAAAAGTTTTAGAATTAAATGGCTCCGGCTCAAGAAAGAGGCGCGTCCTGGGTGCTGGCGTGAAATTACAGCACTCCATGTCCCTCTATTGGGGGAATTGACGCTTTCTTTTCGCTTCGAGGCAGTTTTGGGCGTCATTTCGAAGGGGCACAGGGCGCTATAATTCTGGGGATGCCGAGGTAGCTCAGAATGACGCCTTGGCGTGTTTTGCCGACGTTCTTTCTTGCCACGCGTCGTCATGGAGGTTTCTGGCCGACAAAACATGCCAAGAGTGGCAGGTTGTTCAGTGGTGGGCTGAAAGGGCGACAAATTACTAAGGATAAAGTGGGCGGGATCAGGCTTTCGAACTGGAACACTCCGCTTGAATATCCACGTTCTTACCAGATTGCGGATTGCTACGATGAGAGGGCTCCGACATGTCCGCGCATCACCGCTGAACGCGCGATATACATCCCGTCAGAGCGTTTTTCATTGCGCGTTGCATTTTTGCGGAAATCGCGTTATTTAAAGTAATCGAAGGTGAATTCCACCATTCATTCAACTTCGCGATCCGGGATCCCCTACGCTAAAATTCAGGTGCGCTTCTTGGCTCGGGATCTGCTGAAAAATATCCTCAAGGGCCGCGATATAAAAGTGCTCTTTCCCGCCAAAAATAGTGGTAGATCATACGCCGAGTTGCACTTGGCAGCCTTTGTTATGCGGTCAATCCGTGCTCTCCGAAACCGTGTTCGGCAAACTCGTCTATAGCGGCAGCCAAGATTTCGCCTGTGTCCGCGTTCGCACGCGACTTCGAATTTTGGGGAATTTCGGCGATGCGTCAGACCTACCAACACATTTTGCCGTTCATCATTTCCCACTTGTATCGACTGTTGGTTTTTCTTCACCGCACCTACTTAGGCCATGTAAGCGGTTAAAAAACGGGATGGTAAAAGCTGGCCTGCAAGTCGTCCATTGCTGTCGGGAGAGCCCTTCGAGACATTCGTAAAAGGGGGCCAATTAGGGGTTCAGACGCAAGCAAACCGTCGATGTTTTTGCCGCTTGAACCCCCCGGTAAGTTTGCAAGAAGCTACCCTTAAACCCCAACGCCATCCCGTCTTTTCTTGAGTTCACTACCACCAGACAGCAAAGCCTTGTTTCGGGGTTGATGTAGATTGCTGGTCCCGCGGATCGGGGATTTCCTTGTACGGCAGCACCAATGCCCACGCGCCGTCAAATTCTTCACGGACTTCCAAGGCAAACGCTTGGTTTCAATATTCCAAACCACATCATTGCGCAAAAGGCTGCCCGCGCGTGCATCCATGCTTCTTGTATGTCCCATTTCCAGGTCCAGCACGCCCGACAAAAAGGCTGCCCCGTGGCCAGCGGCTGATAGTGCCCGCCCATGACGCCGTAAGGGCATAAAACGGCGACCCCATCTTTGCAAAAGCATTCCAGGAATGATTTGTGTGCATTGGGGCGTTTGCCGCGGCGCGATGGCGTTTGGGATGATCTCAGCAAGTCTGAATGAAGCCACCCTCGTGAGTGGAAAAAAGAACACCTGTGGCGGGTCTAAACGGCTTGCGTCGAGCCAAAACCTGGGAAGATTGAGTTAATAAGGACACGCATTTCCCTGTGCGTCAACGACGCTCAGATAGATCGTATCTTTTATGTTCTGGCTCGTCCCAAAGGGTAGGGGTCAGGGCATCGGCGCATTCGATCGCGCGGCCAATGCGTCTTACGACGTTCGTCAGACAAGAGTGTTTCAACCACATCGGGGGACAGCTCTGCAGGGTTCTGCGATCAATGCATTCGCGGTGATTGGTATCCAAGTTTTGCGCCTCGGCGTGCAGGATGATGCGGTCAGCGTCGGAAAGGTCCCCTTTACCCATGTCAAGCGTGGAAAAAACAAGGGAATTTGGGGCGTTTTTTTTTTAAAAAGGGAAATTTTTTAGCCCCCCAAAAAAGGGGGCCCCGGGCCCCCCCAAAACCCCCCTTTTTTTTGGGGGGGGGCCGTTCGGCGGCATTTCATTAAGACGTCATGATCGCCGCTAACGCGAGAAATCGGTTCAACCCATGTGCGCTTGATCCCCGGACCTTCGTGAAAATCCGCCTTCGGGTGTGCAAACCGCCAAGAAGATTGGCAGATGGGCTGCCATTTTAGGGCCACGTCGCCTTCGCTAAAAACCTGCAAGCACCGTTCTTTGCGATGTCGGCGACGTTCGCCAATTAGGCGTCGGCATGCATTGTCGCCCGCTTTCGGCGGCTTTCCCGTCGGGCAGAGAAACAGCTTTTTGCTGCATGTTCATCGCCTGCAACAATATCCCATTTGCGGCCCAAATCCATCGCAACGCGCATATGGTGTCACAGGATAGCCGCTTTCGGCGTATTCTATGGGCGCGTTGCAAATAACCTGCTCCGTGGAGAGAGCCATGATCCTGTGAAGTAGGCACCACCCCGAAATGGCACCTGGAATCGTGACCGAATGCGCGGCTGTCTGCGGGATCTCATCCGTGAGCCTGCATTCTTTAGCGCTTCCGGACTGTTGCGGCAGCTGGCGCGCGCCTACCCCATCAGTGCCTTCACCTATGCCGCCTTTTTGGCATAGAGCGCAAGCAAGTCCCACCTATACCATTGTCATTCAAAGGGTCGACGACACATGCAACAGCCACTGCAGCAATCGCCGCATCACCGCATTTCCCCCTTTGGTCAGGATTTTCATGGCCAGCCGAGGTTGATAGCGGGTGTGAGGTTGCGCATCATCGCTGAAGAAGCGAAGCGTACTGCGGGCGGCGAGCAGAGAAGGAAGTCAAAACATTTCGGGTTTCCTGTAGTTAGCACCACCGGCCAGGGCACGCGATGATTCTTGTGTATCTGGGAAGGAGTGACGGCTATTTTTAAGGCCAGCGGATTGCAGACACGCGACCGCGCGCTGAGGACTGAGCTTTCCCAACTGTGGATCCTTTCAGACGGCAATCGTTCTGCGCCTTTGGGCAACGTGTCGGAAAAAAACGGCACCCTTCAGCAGGTGAGAGGGCTTGGGATTCCCCAGGCAATGGGCTCTGAAAAGCGGTTCAAAAGAATGTGGGAGCAGCGGCACGAAGAGCCGCAGAGTAGGGATGAGATGGCGCATCAAAACGCGTCGGGTCGGGCCTGTTCGACCATACGGCCAAGATACATTTGATCGCGATTTCTTCGCAAAGGAAGCTCGCGACGCCAAGGTCAGTGTTCGTAATGAAGATAAGCCGTCAGGCCCATGGTCTTCGCTGTAATGAACTTGCCAAACAAAGTTAACAGCTGCTGCTTGGGTCGATACGTCGGCCTGAAAACAGCTTTCATTCCGCCCACAAGCACCGAGGCTCCGATGCTAATGGCGCGTGCGATAGCCCACGCGTCGCAACCTGTCCTCTGACAGTCCCGATGGATACCCGAGTCAGGCAGCGTCAGCAGGCAGCCCCACCCGCATTCAAGTAGGTTGTGAAACAACGTGCGGCCTGTCTTGGGCGCGGTACGATTATTAAGTGCCGAAGCGGTTTCTGCAATGAGCGCGCAATCGTCATGCGGAGGGCGAGTGACCCACGGGCATCTTGATAGACCATTCGCAACATCGCGTGCAAAATCGAACCGGTCGCGCGTCCTTCCAGAATGGTTTGCTGTTATAAAGCGCACGCCCCACCGCTTGGGTCGGTCCAGCCCAGCAGGGAACCCGAAGCAGGCGTAGACTTGCCCGACCCGCTTTCTCCGACGACGGCAAGGACGTGCCTTTGCGAAATTTAGGCCGAAACCCCATCCAAGGCACGGAAGACCTACGGTATCGCGACTGAAAAAGGGATCGCCCTGGTTTGGGACTTCGAACCACCTGCTCGACCCGATCCAGCCGAAGATGGGCTGTTCAGGCGGCGGTGCGCTTGGTTTCGGACAAAGTTTGCACAGTCATTCTGGGTTTCCAACACGCAATTATGGTGGTCAAGCGAGCCTGTCGCGGTCTTGCTGCGGCTGGCACAAGGGGGGGCGCTTCGTCCGCGCAACGCGCCACTGCCGCGTGGGCAGCGGTGGAAAATCGGCAGGCCCTTAGGCATTTCTGCCCATGAGACGGCACAAAAAAGGGTCCCCCCCCCCCGCCTCCCCCCCCCATTCGCGGGGTGTAGGTCATTTGGCGCCAATTTCAGCACACAGGATTTTAAGTTGCCTTTGGTATTAGGGGTGGCGATGTGTTCGAGCACATTTCGCGCGCCGGACCACCCTTTCTACACGTGCCCGCATACAGTACCGCGAATCCTATCGCAGGCCTTGACTTGCAAAGGGCCAGATCGTGCAATACAAAGACGCAACTTGCCGCCGCGTTCACGTGGTTAGCTTGAGGATCAGGCGCACCCAATCTGTGCTTGGATCGTGACATCCAGAGCGAGGTCGGCTCGTCAGCCAAAAGCAGATCAGCGGGCTGCCTGCCAATGCGATCGCCCACCCATGACACCGCTTGCTGCATTGGCCTCCCTGATAACAAATGCGTGCAGGAAAAGCAGACATTCCCGGCCTTCTGGGTCATTGATCCCGACAGAGGTGAATAGCTCTATCGCTTGGTCTCGGGCGTCTCGCCTTTGAATAGCCCGTGGATGCGTCGCAAGGTCGTTGCCTCAAGCTGTCGTCCCGGACTGTGTACGACGGGTTAAGCGCAGTTACCCGGCGTCCTGAAATATTCATTAGACAAACGGCGGCTCGAAGCTTTCACCATCTTCCGTTCTGGACCAGGGCCGTGAGAAGGTCGCCTTCGGCCCGCCAGGTAAGCGCTTCCGGTGACCCTCGCGTTTTCAAAGCAAGCGGCATTGATCCGCGGTGGCGATAGCGATTTCCCGGCCCCACTTTCACCGACCAAGCCCAGTGTCGTTCTCCCTGTCCCAAAGGCGCAAGTGTGACGCGGATTCCAGGATTTTAGCGGCACCTCGAAAGACGGTCAGGTCCTTGATCGGAACCAAGAACATGATTTTCAGCCATATCGCTCATGAATCTCTCCCGTAAATTTAGGATCAACTCTTCGCGGCAACCCTCGCCGAACAATCGACAAGGCGATCAGCAAGGAAGAGCCAGGAGCAAAAACCTGGGCAGTCGCAGACATTCCACGGCGCAAAGCTGACAAAATCGCCGCCCTTCAGCGATCATGAGCCCCAGTCAGGTGTCGGGGGCCGTCACGCCGATGCCCAAAAACGAGAGCGACGAAGAAACCAGAATGCCTCTGGAAACGCGTATTGTGACCTGAACGGCAGCGGGAAAAATCACGTTAGGCCAAAACATGGCGTAAAAATCACACGCAGGTATGAAATCGACATCAGTTGCGCGGCCTCGATGAAAAGTGCACCACGCACCTGATCACGTCACTGCGCACCGTGCGCGCAAAAGGCCCGATCATTGAAAGTCGACTGGATGACGACCTTTGTCCACGCCTTGGACCAAGCGATCGCGATTGAATGCGACGGCGAGGATCAGCGAACCGCAATGCAAGGATTGGCGTCGATCAAGCGCATTTCAGGCCCCATTCAGCCAATTACCACCAGAAAGGCCAAGCGGGCCAGCCGATATAATGAGGCCGCCTATCGCGCCAATCATAGACCGAGAAATGCGATAATGAGACGCTATATACGTGCACCGGAAATATGAACACGCGACAAGGATGTCCTTGGCGTAGCTAGTCTGTCCACCAGCCAATGCACCAACAGAGGGTGCTTTCAATCATACGTACTAAAATTCCTGACTTTACGGGATCGGACGAGGGCGACATTTAGGGCGCGAAAATGGCAGCGAGCACATTAAGCAGCGACACGACAAGTAAAGCATGCCCGGTAAAGAACGGTTCGCCGAGATGAAAACAGATCACGGGATTTGCAGAGGGGCGAAGGCGTGGCCACATCGGCACAGCCGACGGACGTCTTGGGTCATTTGAACGCCATTATTGACTGGTTCCTACAGTCGTGGATCAAAGGAAGGAATACGACAAATCGACCAGCAGCAGTATGACCCAGCGGATGAACAAAAAACCGCCGTCATACATCAACGCCAGCCTTGAACCACAAGGTATTTCACGCCCCAGTAACAGCCGAAGTCAGCAATCTGCCCAAACAACCAGGAAGGGTTGAACACCCGATTATCTATTAGAAACACCTCCCGTCCTTGGCAAAACAGGACGGCCCAATTGCAGGCCAAGGGATTTGTAACGCAGCGCATTAAGCCGATTGATTGCAGTAACCCAACACTGCACCCCAGACGGACGCCGCCCAAATTCGGTTCACCGCGTGCACCGGGGCCGCCGCGATATAAGCGTTGCTCTAAAAACAACTTCTATCCAGCGTGCGCGCGGGTAAGGCGGGTAATTCATTCGCGATGAAAATAGGTCCGAAAAGCGTAGCGGGCAGGATCATGTGGTAAATGCCCGTCGAGCCAGAAGTTTCTCCACGGAGAGGACGTTAGCCCGATCGACCGGAAAAAAAGAGTTTTTGAGCTTTCACCGCGAAGAACCAGAATCAGCAATATAAGAGCCCAGAAGCAAAACCGAAGGGAAATGGCCCGGGTTTGCCTGTCAGGGGCAAGATTTAACAGGGGGGGGCCGGATTTCCCTTTCCTTTCTGTGGGGGCGTGGGGGTTTTTT
>Ga0163217_1020559_pt1 | contig 13636 bp, 16 predicted proteins | sample SynspAceP_FD_185933 | JGI IMG/M metagenome (GOLD analysis project Ga0163217, IMG submission 185933) | Saline lake microbial communities from Ace Lake in Antarctica - Synechococcus sp. Ace-P (PacBio error correction) | ecosystem: Environmental > Aquatic > Non-marine Saline and Alkaline > Saline ... | reverse complement strand
TTTACACCAGCACCGAAGATCGGTCGGACCAGTCCAAAGAACCACACTCATGTCATGTTCCACCATATCAAGCGGTCTTGCCTGCGGTTTACCTTGAGGGATTCAGGTCGGTGATCATAGTCGATGTTCCGTGTTGCCTCATCCCCGCCGTTGGTCAATCCCAGCATTGATTGACATTCAGCCCCGCCCGCTATTGGTGATCCCGATCTCGAGGCGCGCGTTGTTCGGGCATAAGACAGGGTTGCCCGCTTGGCAGGTTGCGCCGTTCCGCAGGTTGATTCTGGTCGAGGATGCCGGTCCGCGCCCTCGGTCAGATCGCGCGACCGCTTTACCAGATTCCAGGAAGCTGTATTTATAGGCCCTGCCGGACCACAAACAGCGCGCAACGGACATTTTTCAAATTACGGGCTCATCGCCGGGAAAGATGTTGGTGATCTGGAATGACCGGCTAAGGCCCCTTGCGCGTTGATCTGGTAGGGTTCGAGCCCCGCCAGATCCTCGCCATGGAGCTTGACCGGTTCAGCCGACGGGCGCAAACCGTGCGTGTGATCAGGTTGAACAATGTCGGATTTACCGGCCCCCGTTTGCCCGACACGGCGTGGCGCTCTGCCTTGGCCGGATGCTCAGCGTCGATGCCGCGGATGATTTCGGCCTTGCCCAAAACTTTTCTTGAGGCCGGTTCAGTTCAAGTGCGGTGTGCTCATTGACGCGCCTCCTGCTGTGTTTGCTTCACTCCATGCCTTCTTTCAAGCGCGGGGCTTGTCGCCTTTGCGATTGCCCAAAAGCCGATCAGCGTTATCGCACCGGCCACCCAGCCACGGGCACTCAGCTTTATGGCTGTCAAACGTGGTCCAGAAGACGGTCATCTCGGGTGTCGCCAGTGGCCCCCGTGACGTAGTGCGACGTCATCTCGACAAGGCGGCCAGCCCCATCAAACCGATTCGCCGCAGGGAGCAGCCGTCTTGAGATAGGGCATGACCAGCGTTGATGCCTTTGCCCAGCTTGAATACAGGCACGGCATCATTCAGCAGGACCTGCCAGGACCACCGGGAAGAACATCACGTGGATAGGAACAGGATGCCCGCCATAAAAGGCCCCAAAGCTCTGTCGAAAGGCCTCAGAAACGTGTTTGGCAGGCAACGTAAAGGGCGATGGCCCCGATGCATGGCCCGAAAAAAGAACCCGGACAACGCCCCAGGAAAGGGTCCACCAAACAGATGTTAATCCCCGATGAAGTCGTGTTCAGGTTTTTCCTCGGCTCACGATTTCATAGGTTTGATCGCAAACAGGCCACCGCCACACCGGCAAAGAAAGCCCCGAGGCGACAAAGCTGTAAAAAACGTACCCACCCGAGAATAGCCCAGGAAAACTCTGCCCGTTCAGGTTGTCGCGCACGGCGTTGCCATACGGCCCACGCGTGTGGCGGCTCCACAGTACATGAGCGCGGCAGAGACCACGACCCAGCCTGCGTCAGGGTAATAACTCGATCTTGTTGCAGGAACTCTACGCCAAAAGAAAGCTTTGCGCATAAGTGCGGTTGCGCTGATGCCCTCTTCGCCGCCAAAGAATTGCGACGATGCATACCGAAACAGGGCCGGCAATCAATTCCACCGACACCAAGGAGGATCATGGCGAATACCGTGCCCGCGTTGCGGGTGAAAACGCACGACATCATCGCTCAGCCCCATGCCCGAACAGCCCGCCAAACACCGGCAGATCACCAGCGGATGCGTCGAGAAGAAATCGGACATGTTTCATGATGTGCATACAGCAAAACCGCCCACGCCAGCATAGACCGCATGACCAAAGGACCAGGGGCATGCCCCCTGCCCGAGCAGCATGTTATAGGCCAGCGCAAAGACGATTGTGAATCGACTCTGGTTCATGATCGGTCAGCGCCGAGTTATTGGTAATACCATCGGCATAATGCGCCAGCACGACAGAGCAATGACCCAGGGGGCCAGTGTCAGGCACCAGCGAACCTGACCGCATACGCTGCGCGGTTTGACGGTCCGTGGTGATTCTGCTCTTCGGGCGGGTGCCTTTTTGGAACGTCGGTTCTTGGATTCTGAAAACTGTCATTGAGCTGCGCTTTCGAAAAGACCTGCCGGGCGGAAGCATGAGATCAGCACCATTCCAGGATATAGGGCAAGATGTCGGCTGATCTGCGGGCTGGTGAGGCCTCCAAAAGTCGCGGAATATTGCTGCATCCAGGCTCTCGGGGTTTCGATATTGCCCAAGCGATCAGAATATTTCCTCTCGATGTTGTAGGATTTGGCGATATGTTCGTGAATTCAGCCGATCAAAGAGCGACGCGCATCAAACGCCCCCCACAGCGAACCCAGGGCCGGCGAATCACGATGGTCACAAACACGATCGACCCCCAGCACAAAGGCCATCCCCGGGAAGGTCCAAGGACCGGTCCGGGCAATCACCACCGCCCACACCGGCCAGCGCCGCTGCCAACCCGAAGACCGCCAAAAGATCAGCCGGCAACGTTGTGGCCCAAAGCTTCGACGTGCGCGGATAGCTAAGCGCCGGCCTGAATAATCATGCCCGACGCGTTTTTTGGTCAGCACGTAAACAGCAAGCCCGATTGGAGATGCTTTGATCGAGATTGAAGATCATGAAAAATCTTAATGCGGGGAATCGAGTTCCCCGAGATCGCAAAAACGCGGTCAAAAGTTTTCAACGGTCAGGAAACGGAAGAGGGCTGTTGGTCTTGCCCCAGATAAATTTGCACCAGTTCTTCGATTTCAACAACGCCAGACAAAGTAAAGATCAGCTCGGGCACGTGCCCGTATTTGGTGAACGCGCGCAGCCGTTATCGTTCAACACCGGCCCCCCAATACCCCCACAACAAGTGGGAGCGCGGATCAGAAGCCCCCATCCAGAATCCAAGCGCGATACTGATCTGGTAGCGAAAATAGCGCCAAGCATATAAAAGCTAGGCGTGAAGCCGAAGTTCAAAAACGCCCCACATCGAAAAAGATAAGGGTCAGACCGGCGGAGAAAGCATGAACAAACAGCAATCCCAGTAACCAGCCGTCGATTGGGTTGACGAGAATGAGCCATGAGGCCCCTTCCAAGTAGTGTGGTGGGCAAGGTGCAAAGGGGGTCCGCCTGCACACGCAGACGGACCCGAGAAAAATCGCCTTATTTCGGGCGTTTCATCTCGCAGGTTGTCGGGGCTGTCCATCGGACGCCATTTCGACGCGGTCGATTTCAGTCACGACACCAAAAATCCGGGACTGATCATTAGTTCGAAATCCAGGTTCTCGTTTGTGTGGACGCCGGACGTGCATTTGCTTTGAATGATCTGGTGATCCTGAGACGGCATAAACCAGTTTGGCCGCCCCAATGCTGTTCGTATTGCCATGCCTTCCAGCTTGCCAGCAACGCAACAAACATCTGTCCGCGCTGCCCGCCTCGGTGATGGCTTGGGCCAGCATGCGATGGTGTTGGAAAGATACCCGGCTGTTGGTCGATGTGCCGTCCGGATATTTCTCAAGGAAACGCGTTGTAGTCTCGCGTGCTCCTTCCGATGGCAATCGGGTGATGCTGCCCTGAGAAAGATCAGGCGGGATTCTTGCTTGAACCGCTTTCACCAAAGGCGGCGGTGATGCCGGAACCCGCAGCGTAGTAGGTTATTAGATCGGAACCTCGAAACCCGTTGTCGATTGATCGCTTTACCAATGCCCAGACATGTCTTGCGCCCCAGTTGCCGGGTGATCACGGCATCCCGCGCCAGAGGGAAAACACCTGCGCGCATTAAGGCGTAAAGTCTTTTACCCTTGCCGATGGGGTGCCAGTTCGGCTCACCCGACGACTTCGATTGCCGTACCTTTCGCGGCCCAGGCATTTCATTGGCGGCCGCAGACACAGGGGCCTTACCAAAGGAATAATCCTTGCCCGGCATGATGTAGACTTTCTTGATGCTGTTCGTCCTGAACGATCACCATCGTCAACGCATCCATCTTGATGTGGAATTGGCGTCGAAACGGAAATGCCAGAGGAAGTTACATTTGTCATTGGTCAGCGCAGGGTCCACAGCGCGTAGTTCAGGAACAGAACACGGCTGTCGGGGTTTGCGGCGGTTGTGCTTGTCGATCGCTTTCGGTCAAGGCGTTTCCAACGCCCCGAGGAGTTCCCTGCAACGAAATAGGCGTTTTTGCCGCCTTGGTTCAATCGCGACCTGAAGCTGAATAAGGGATTCTTTGGGCTGATCTTGTTATCAAAGCCAGCACTTCCATTTGCTGGGCCATCCCAGCAAACCACCTTGTCGTTTCACCATGTAGTCAGCCGCCGATTCGAACTGATGCAAACCGGTTTACCGGTTGCTTGCGAATGGACCGGACAAGCGGATCAATGAACGCGATTTTGATATTTTACGCAAAAAGGCTGCGCTCGCCGCAATGACCAAAGAAGCGCGGGGAAAACCGCGCGCGTACTTAGCGAATTTATTTTCATTTTCAATCCTCCAAGGACGCGCCCCGGCGCTTTTTGCGTTTTTTTAGGAATGCCAGACCTTGGAAAGAACCTTGCATAATGCGGTTTATTGTCAGCGGCCTCTATTCATAATTGCGAAGGGCGATACCGTTCTTCATGCCATATCTTGCGTGACAGGCAGTGTTGAATTCCAATGCAGCTGGGGCTGCGACGGATTTTTCTCAACAGGGCGTACGAAATACGTGTTGATTACTAAATAGATAAATAAATCGCCGCATTCTGGCTGCACACGCCGAATTTGTAAAGGCTGCCTGACAAGTGTCCGCCGACGGCTTTGCGCGCAATTTTTTTTCACATAAACCCGATGTTGATCCTGACAATGTCATGCTGCGGCCACTCGGCAAATTCCAGCGGCCGGCATACGGATACATCCAGGCCCACGCCGCAAATCTATTACGTTCGGGACAAGTTGATTCCCCCCGCGCACGGGGGCAGCAGCTAGGACGGATGCTGGATCGCCTGTGCCGCATCCGCAAAAAGCTTGGCATAGGTCGTCTCATAGCTGGCGCTTCTTGACGTTGAAACGCCGGTCCGCCGACATTTTAGCCCGTAAACTTGCGAGCCGTTCGGCGAAAACACAGGCACCGCTATGCCGTTTCACATGCGGGGCGCCAGTCACCATAGCTGGAGCAGATCCTTTGTCCGCAAAACCTCGCTACTTGCGTTGCATAAGCTGTTCCACGCGCCGCGGGCCTCGAACTCCGAGCCTTCGGCGGCGGCCCAGCGAAAGGCACGGTCGCGGGAGGGTTCGTCTTCATGCCCATTAAGAATGGCCCGACCAATGGCTGAAAATCGAACAAACGCAGGACGCGACCCGACCGCGGATTTGCAGCGGCCACCATCCTCGCGCGAGCGTTTTGGTCGCGATATAGACAACATCCAGCCGGTGCCACTTCGCCAATCGCGATCGTGGACATTAGGAATTGCGCGTCCGTCGCGCAGCTTGGCCGCATCTCGCTCTTGCGCTCGGTCGCCGATCTCCATGCTGGCCAGTACACCAAGCCAAGCCTGTAAACGCCCAGCACCAGCCGAAATGTGCCTGTGCGGCTCAGCCGACAAGGTAGTCCAGTTCGGACAGCGTGTGGGTCAGACGCGATTACCGTCGCTTTGGGCACCCTGTCCGTTCGGAGAAATCCGTGTGGTCAGGGGCCGTTCATTTTCCCGAAGCAGCGCAACACATCCAGCCCGCGGGCAAGCGCCTGACAAAGTTTCTGTCCGTCGTCTCTGCGGATCTGTTGCGAACTCGTTGTGGGCCATTATTATTTGCCTTTCCAACGCTTTTAAGCCCGTTTTCCGCAAATACCGGCACATAGGCACCGACCTCATCGCGCGTCGGGTTAGAGGCATTTGCCGGTTCCAGGCGCACGTTTTCAACACGCCCTGGATGATCCCCGCCAATGCGGAAGAAAAGCAGAACGCAAGTAGAAGCCAAAGTGTCGATCCCTTCCAACCCGCGCGCGTTCGCGAGTATTTCGCCGATGAATTCAAGCATCAGTCGCACGCCAAGTGCTGCGCGGTTCCACCCCGCCAAAGCCGCTTCCCTTCGGTGCCCGCGGGCATCTGCCACTGGCATGATTACGGCGAGCAAGGTCGCGCGTTAAGGATGGCCATTGGTCGACAGTTCCCAGTCCAGAATGGCCAAGCAATTGGTGCGTTCTTTTTCGAACAATTCATATTGTCGCATGCGATAGTCCGCCATGCCACTAGCGTGCGCTCCCGTCGTCTTTCTGGGATGCTCGCGGTCAGCTTTCGATCAGCTGGTTCACCGACGGGCAGATCTTGGGTCTCGCAGCGCGGTTACTGTTTGGTCCAAACGCGCGACCTGACGTTCATTAGTAGTTACCGGGGGGCCATAGTCCGACAGGCCAACCGCATCGATATCCACATTCAGTGCAAAAGCCGCCAACACGCGGTTCATCTCGTCCGATGACACCGGCCGGGCCGCCTTGGTCCATATCGGGCATGCGCGGGTCCATAAAGTTGCCGCCCGTCGATGTCGGTCCAGATGTAGAGGCCGCACCATTACGTCATCGTCCTTCGGCACAGTAGGATGCATTTTCGATACGGGGGGACATTTCAGTGTCCTGCAACGCTTTTTTGTACGCGGAATTCACGGTCAACCGCATGCGCGCGATTTCAACAAAAACTCCCGGCGGCTTGCGGCGTAGCACATAGTTGGAGCGACGGGGTTTCAGCAGGAAGTCGGGTTCGATTGCCCGCCTGAAACTTGGAGACCTCAAGCGGGCCTTCAAAGCCCCTCAAGGTGTCTTCCAGATAGCGCTGACCTTCGGAATATTCGGTGTCTTCGGGTGTCTGTGTTCATGGCTACCGTTCCTTAACTATTAGGTCAGCATGCCAGCGGGTCTGGGCTGACATTCAGATGCGGGGGGTCCCGCGTTGAATTCATGCAAGAAAAACGCGGGGGACTTGGTGGAAGACGAATTTGGTAATTGATGTGTCTTTGATTTGCAGGTTCAAGGTCATCATTCATTTTGTGCGGCGGCCCCAAGGGATGCCAGCTGTAAGCTGCTCCGACACGGCGCCCGAGCTCACGGCCAGCACACGCTCGGCCCCCTTCGGCACAAGGCGATCAGCGGGCGGCCTCACGCGGTTGGTTAAAGCTGCCCCAAGTTTTTCGCTGGGCCTTCGATTCGTCGGCCTGCCACTGAAAAACGTTCTCGCGCAGGGTGCGGAAAATGCACCTTGCGGTGCCTTTTAACCAGATCCGAACGGGCCCCTTTATAGCGCGCGTTTCAGCAAGTCCTTGGAAATCATATTCATCAGCCCGGGGTGTGCTATCGCCTGCCTCGCAATCCCATCGAAGGCAGCGTTTCTGTTTCTGGCGGGTTTCAGGGTGCGGTGATTGTCCGGTCCGGCACCCAGCCTGTATCGCGAAGGCAAACTGGCCAACGGGCCTCGGATTGCGGTGCCCAAGGGGGCCGAACAGCTTTTCGTAGTTGTCAGCCCCAAAGGACGGCCTGACCGTGACGTATGAACCAGTAGCTCTTCCCATAGCGGTTTACAGAAACCTCGAAGAGGCCAGCAGCGCCATGCCGCCACCGACACACATGGTGCAAGGACAACGTATTGGCACCGCGAACGCTTGCCTTCGCATCAGCCGTGGCCAACCTATGCGCGCCCGCCGACATGCTCGTAGGTGTGACCGATCGGAAATCGCGCCGCCGGTCCACGTTCATACACTCGTCCGGGATGGCCAAGCTTGTCGCGCGAGGCGATAACCTGGCAGGCGAAGGGTTCGTTCAATTCCCACAGACGATGTCTCGTCTTCAGCCATGTGCTTCAAGAAGTCGGGCACGGCAGTAATTCGGGCCGATGCCCATTTCGTCGGCTCGCAGCCTGGCGGCCAATTCACGCCAACGTAGCGGCCCAAGTGCTGAAGGAACCGCGGCGTTTCGGCTTCCTTTTGGCTTTTCCATGGACCACGGCGGCAGATGCACCATTCGGCAGAGCTGCGAGGCGTACCCGCGGTGATGATTTGCCTTCGGAGGTGGATGCCGTCTTTGACCACAGCTTCAGACCTTGCAAGGCTTTCGGCCGGGGTATCCGGGCGGTTGCCCTCATCTTTTTCCCAACGTAACTTCGTGCTTGGAAATCTCTTTGGTAGCTTTGTCCTGAACCATCATTGTACGTGGTCATTGCGACGATTCTCGTCGTCAAAACGGCCGGCCTGTTTGCGCTTGGTGCGTCAGCTCTGGCTGCGCGCGGCGTATTCGTCTTGCGCTTTCGCGGCTGACGTTATAGCGCTCGGCCACGTTTTCAGCTGTTTCCAGGGCATGTCATATAGATTCGCGCTTGTTCTGCTTAAAGCCATGGATCCGCACGGACGCGCATTTCTGCTGTCTGCACCATGGAAATGCTGTCCGACACCCGCCGCCGATGACAATATCCATGCCGTCGTGATAACCTGCTTGGCTGCGGTTGGCCAATTTGCCAGTCATGCCCGAGGCACACTGACGAATCCAGCGAACATGCTGCAACGGTCACCGGCAGGGACCGCGCGAATGGCGGCCTGGACGCGCAATGTTGCCGGGCCTGATGGCCCTGCTGCAATGCTGACGAACAACGCAGTCACGAGATTTCCGAGCGTCAAGCCCGGCCCGCTCACCAGCGTGCTTCGATGGGCAGGCGGCGGCAAAGCGCCTGTGGTTGTGGTTGCGTTGAACGCACCGCATAGCTTTGGCCAATCGGGTACGGGGCTGTGGATTTACGATTACTGCGTCACGCATGTGATCTCCCTTTGAAATTCGTCTGTTAGCCCCAATCCAGATTCAAGACCTTGGGCCCTTGGCTGCATGAGAGGCGTATTCTTGGTTTGGACTAAAGGCATCGGTCAGCTCTTGCTGGCCTGGTTTTTTTTGTTTTTTTGGTCTTTATATCTCCCTGTTTTCGTCTACTGCGTTTGTCGGTGATTTTTGTCGAAGCGGATGCGAACTTTCAGGGTATTCTCGTCGCCGGTCAAGGTCACGCCTTCCGTTCGTAAATGCGGGTTTGAGCGAAACCCGGCCTGCCCCTGCGCCCAAGGATCACGCGGCTGGGGCCATCCTCGCTGACCAGGTTTACAGCAGGGCCGGGAGTGATGGTTTCGGGGGCCAGCAATGCCTGCGCCTGTTCGGCAGCAGACGGCGCGTCATCCGTGTGGCCGCCGGTGGGCGCCAGCGTGTTGACGCGCGATATTGTCCGCGCGCGCCTTCAAGGCTGCAAGCACGTCATCAGCCCCATCATCGGCCGCTTTGGCCGCGCCATTAGTTGGCTGACAAAGGTTGCCATTAAAGGCCCGACGCCCGAGGATGTCAGCCCACGATGCGCCCGTATTTTTTTGGCGCATGATCGGCCAGCAGGCGTGGGTGACATTCGCCACCCTATCAAGATGACGTCGACGCCTTGCGGAAATCAGACATCTCCATTTCGAGAGACGTCTTGTCCCGCAGGATGCCTGCGTTGTTCACCCACAATGTCGACGCGGCCCCCAGCGTCCATACCTGTGCGACCATATCCTTGACGCCGGCTTCGTTCCGACACAGCACAGCATGGGCCATCGCTTCGCCGCCGCGTCGCGGATTTCCTGCGCAACCGCTCTGCGGCAGCCGAGGATGCCCCCTGCCCGTCGGTTGTCACACCCAGATCGTTTGACCATGAACCACGTGCACCACGCGCTTGCCAAACCAAGCCGCATGGCTGCGCCCAGACCGGTGCCCGCGCGGTAACAATGGGCCACGCGGATTGTCAAAGGAATTTCCATCAGCGCCCCTTAGTGCAGTGCTTGTTCAAAGATGTTCGGCCCCGCTCTCACATTGATTGCCGCCGCTTACAGCACCACGGCACCCGTGATATAGGCCCCGCCTTTGCCGCATAGAAAACAACATGCACCCGCCGATATCCGTTATCGGTCCCACGGCGCGGCAAGGCAACGTCGTCCGCCCCACCTTGCTGCGCATGCCTTCGTCATGGGGTCGCAAAAGCGTCAGCGCGACACGAACGGTCCCGGTGCCAGCGCATTAACGTGATTCCATCGCCCGCAGTCCTTGGCAAGCGATCTTGCTCAGGTGGATCACCGCGGCTTTCGAGGCCGGAGTAGCTTGTAGGCGCCGTCGCCCAACTCGCGTTCGCCCATGACAGAACCGACGTTCAACCGCGCCGGATTCTTCGATCGGTCGCGTTCACCTTGAGCAGTGCAGCAGTTTTTGCGTCAGATCAAACAGGCCGGCGACATTCACGTCCATGGACCATTGCCCCAGCGCTTGAACGGAAAGTCCACCCAAAGGTGCGCCCCAAGTGATTTACCCGCCGTTGTTCAATAACAAAATATCGAGGCTCTCGGTGCGTTCCTTCACGGCGTGAACCATTTCGCGTCGACACCTTCTTCGGTGTGCCTACATCGCCCGCAACCCCTCGGCTTGAGCCAGAGGCCCCGGAGCGCGTTCAGTTTCTTTTTTGCAAACAGCTCGCAGCCTCTCCCTTTTACGGCTGGCGATGGCAGCACGCGGGCACCGGCACGCACCAAGCGCCTCGGCCGCCATCGGCCAATCCCGGTCGCCCCGCCTGTGACCAGCGGCGTTTTGCCCTCGAGCCCGAAAAGTTGTCTGAATATCCATGACTTAGAAATCCTCTGTGCTTGGCGACTTGGGCGGGCGTGATAGCCGTAGTCCCCCAGCCATTCGGCGCCGACGCGGGCGCGCTTCATGTAAAAATCCGATGTCGAAAGCCATCGGTCATGCCGATCCCGCCGTGCATCTGTACCCCCTTCGATAACCACCGCCAGCTTGGCCGTCGATGTCGCGCGAGGGCCTTGGCCAGCGATACAGCCATGTGGCATTGTCGGGATCTTCGTCCAGCTTGCGCCCCGCGTGCAGCACGGCAGAGGCGGCTGACCTCGATCTCGCACCAACAGGTGGGCGGCGCGATGTTGCAAGGCTTGGAAATTGCCGATCAATGTGCCGAATTGCTTGCCGCTTCTTTCAGATAACCAACGGTCATCCCGAACGCCCCCGCAGCGACGCCGGCCATTTTCGCGGGCCAGTGCGGCCTGTCCTGCCTCGATCGCGGTTTGAGGCACCGGTCATGCGTTCGTCGACCTGACCCAGCACATCGATCGCCCGTCGCTTCGACATTGTCGAAAGTCGGGGATGTCCGCGCCGAGTCCGCGTGCGTCGACAATGTTTGTGCGCATTGCCGGAACGTGATTGCCCGCAGGTCTGCGGAATGTCGAAACAGGTCAGACCATTGTCGGCTTGGCCAGCACCAAGCAAAACGGTCTGACCAAAGCACCATCCACGACAAGGTTCTTCTTGCCCGTCAGGCGAAAAACCGCTTGCCTTCGGATGCTGGCAACCATCCGCGGTGGCGTTTGGGTCGAACTTCGATGGTCTCATCCACCGCCAGCCCATAAGTCGCGTCACCGCTGGCAATCTTGGCGGAGTGCAGCTTCGCGCGCGCGCGTCGCTGACGTTGCGCAGGCTGTTGCGGCGATCACCGCTGTCGCAAAGAAGGGGCTAAACGGCCAGCGTCTTGCCCATTTCTTGCGCAGAATACCCGCAGCAGCATGGCCCATATCGACACCACCTGGCGCTTTTCAGGAACCAGCACACCGGCCCATCCCATCGCGGCCCATCTCTTTCCACATCTTGGCGTCATGCGTTTTGCCCGCATCACGCACTCGCGGAATGCTTTGACGGGGTCGGATTTATCAAGGAAACCGCGGCGCTGCATCGCACCAGCATGGTTTCGTCTTCTGTTAATACTAATTTTACCATGATTCTTACCCCGGGAAGCCCAAGCACGCGGCGGGAGATAATGCTCAGCATTGACCTCGCTTGATGCCGCCTTCGATTGAATTGGCCTTTGTGCGCAGGGCCCAGTCCGCCGGACGGTTGCCCAACGGCCCGTCCCAATCCCAGCGCATCGCGCCCGCCTGCGGGCCATCAGCAATTTCAATTGGCTGCATGTTTCAGCTCTGTGCCCATGTATTTTCAGCATTCGCGGACGCATTGCCTTGCCGCCAGCATGCCGGCTTCGGGCTTGCGTCTTTTGTAAGCGTTTCAAAGCGTGAGCCAATGGCGAGCGCTCAACCTCGCAGGCGCATCGCGTCAGCCGCGCAGCACGGTGTCCGATCTCTGCCCCTCGGCCAAAGGGATCGTTCAGCACCGCACCAAGTGTCGCGGAACGCCCGAACAGCCCTTGCCCGCCGCCCGAGATTCATCTCGCTGCTTCGTGGGCTCAGCAAGGTATTTTGCAACATCCCAACCGCGGGTTCTCTTCGCCAAAACGATTCCGGTCTTGGCCACCTTTTACATTGTAAAGAACGTTTCGCAGAACACGGACGCACCGGAAATCAACTTGGAATCGGCGCGGGTTCTCGACCGCCGTCGGCTTCCTGCGATCAGCAAAAGGGAAATGCCGTTATGCTTGGATGCATTCACGGTCCAGTTGCGGATCAGCGCCCAAAAATCCAGTCGGCTTTGTCGGGCATAAAGAGGTCCAGATTTTCTGGCCGTTCCCACCAGCCAATGGTCGCCCCTTGTCTCCGCCCCTTGGTCTGGACCAACTGGCCAAGATTCGGAACCCGGCGCCCGGGCTCGGAATAGGGCCCTTGACACCAAGCGGAACTTCCAAACCCCCACGTGCGAATCCGGCGGGCAAATATGCAGTTTCTGCTCATTTGCGTGCCAAGTGCAGCAAGGCGGGCCCAAAGCATCAGTACCCAAAGCTTTTGCAAAACGGGTTTGCGCGCCTCGATCGGTCCATCCTCTTCTTTGTTGAAAAATCTTTTCTTGCGCGCGGTTCAATTCCCCCGCCCCGCCGTACTTTCAACGGGGCCATTGTGGGGCACGGTATAGCCTTGGACCCGCGGCGCGTCTAGGCCCAGACGCGTTGCGGCGTCGGATTCGAACTCAGAAATTCTTGGCCACCCCAGCATATCCGATGGCTTTCCCACTCGGCTCCACCGCCCCGCATATTCGGCTGGGCATTTGGCCTCCAAAGCCCAAAACCCGCGCAAAACTCGCGCGGAAAACCCTCCAGTTCCTGTTTCGGGACTGCATTCTTATCTCCCCCCTCGGTTTGCGAACTTCCAATTCCCCGCACTGCCAAAATTGCATTTTCGGAAAATTCGATTGGGGGGACCCCAAAGGACCAGGTTCTGGAAACGGCGCCTATTTGCTTTGGCAAATTTTCTAGAGGAGGGAAAAAAAAACCCGATTGAAAAAAGCCATTTTGCTTTAGCAACTTTTGCCCCCGGCGGCCCCCGAAACCACTGGGAACTTGACCGAAGCTGCCACAGCCCGAAAACCCAAAAGGAAAAAAAAGGGGCAGGGTTCCCGAATTCCGTTGTGCGTTTTGCGGGCGGGGGCTTTGAACTTCCCCCTGGGACCAAACCTTGGATTATCTTCAAGGGGATCTTTTTTACCCAGATTGAAAGCCGCAAAACCGAACCCCTTTTGCCCCCAAGGTGGTGAAAGTTGCGGGGCGATTGTGGGACGCCGTTGGGCAGAGGGGCGTTTCCAACGTTTTTCCCAAGTCGGGGACCGTGTATTGCAATGACCGGCTTTGCGGCTTTGCGACAGACATCATTGTTGACGCGAACGGGTCATTGAATATATCTTCTCTTTTT
>Ga0163217_1103490_pt1 | contig 13637 bp, 14 predicted proteins | sample SynspAceP_FD_185933 | JGI IMG/M metagenome (GOLD analysis project Ga0163217, IMG submission 185933) | Saline lake microbial communities from Ace Lake in Antarctica - Synechococcus sp. Ace-P (PacBio error correction) | ecosystem: Environmental > Aquatic > Non-marine Saline and Alkaline > Saline ... | reverse complement strand
TAATCTTCCTCCGGGTGTGAGCGCGTTGCATGGCTGGTCCCGGATCAAGGAAAGCTGCGGCCTCCTGGCTGAGCCGCTGTACTGTGGGATACTCTATATAGTTGGTGTTCGTATTTGCCGCCCACGTCATATGCGTGCCTTCCCCGCTGATATGTTTTTTGCGAATTTATCGGATAGTCTGGTTCGATTTTCGTGCCGTTATCGCACGGCTCAGGGCCGCGCGACCGATGACGACCTCGAATGGCCAAGTTGAATTTTAGAGGTCATCGCCAATGAAGATTATCTGTCGAACCAGATCGCGAATCTGGACGCTATCTTGGCGACTCAAGGAGTTGCTGGAGTCAAGCGCCCGTTACGCACGTAATTTTTCTCCTTGCCTTTTGGGCAAAAGCCACTCCGGCTACTGCTGTCCGCAACCCTAGGAAGCCCTTCGAAGGCTTCGCCGCGCTGACATTAAGAGCGCTACTCGCTGACGGAGAAGAAAGCCGAAGCTGAAGCTCGTGCCGCCAAGCTGGAAGGTCTGACTGTACCTTTCGCCAACGCTGGTGAAGAAGGCAAGGCTGTCGGTTTCCATCCCGTTAACTCGCGACATCGCTGATGCCCGTGACTGCGCTGGTGTCGACATCGGAAAAGCGAGAAGTACGTCTGCCTGAATCGGCTCCGTCTGTGCCGCAACCGGCTCGGTTTTCGGACATTCGACATTGCCTCATGCCGACCTGCACACAGAGGTAGGAAGCTAGCGTCAAGCTGGATCGTTGATAAGCCGGTATCTGCTGCAACAAGGCTCTGTATTATCGCTCGCTGTGCTACCTGACGTAGTAGTTTGGAGTGAGTATTGCCGCCTTTCCAGTTGACTTAGTCAAACACTGGCGGTGCTGCTCCTTCCGAGCTTGCGCCCGTGTCTCTCGTCATTTTGACCTCCCGGTGTTTTCTTGGGGCCGTGCTGTGTTACGGCGAATTGAATGAGTCGAACTACACCGAATACTGCGGAACTCTAGAGACCTGCCAAACCCTCTGCACTGAAGAATTCCCGCCGCCACTCGGATCGAACGCCGAGCAGGCCGTGCCTGGGCGGTTGAATGCTGGAAAAACGACCTGGGAGGGCGGGGTTGTCGAAGTTTGCCACGCAGCTCGAAGTCGGTAGTTTCTATCGCCCTGCGACCATCAACGCTCGTCGATCGGTTCTCGCGTCTCCCTGCCAGCTCCTGCCTCGCGCTACCAGAGTCCGTGGCGTCGGGCGTGACTTCACCATGCAGAAGAGCTCGACCGGGCGGGCATTAACTTGATCAGGTGGGCTGGTTTGGCTTGACCTGGGGCAATTGGCGCAAGAATACCCCGTCGTCTGCACAATATCTATTCAGCGCGACTGTACACCGCATAATCATTCGTCGAGCGCTCGACCCTGCGTAAAACTTGTAATCGACAGCACCAGTTCGGATAATCGCTGACAGTGGCGTTTCAACAACCAAGGGGTAAGCGGCCAACCAGATTCTCGCGATGCCGAAGGCGGCAGATCTCTTGCGGATCGCCGAACAGCGTCCGCCGAAGACCGTGCGGACCAGAGAAATCGGTTGAATTACGCTGCTGGACCAAGGCGATTGGCCGCATCGACACGCTGTTCAAACAGCGATGGTGCTGGACCGATCTACTGGCTTTTCTAACTGGTTTTTGCTCGACCTGATGAGACTATACCTAGCCTTGCAGCCCTCCGACCTAGGTGATTATCGACTGTCGCCCCTCGATGGTAAGAGACGACCTTCTGCCGGGATTTTGAAACACTGGTCATGAGAATTCCCGTGTGAGGCGCGTATGACACAAGGCGGTGCTGGGATTGTCTCTTTATGGGCCTTAGCCTGGTGGATGCGACCCGACCCACCAGCCGCCTGGTATGCGTATGGCTAGTCTTCTTGGCCGGTACGTTGCCGCGAGGACCGAGGCAGGTGCGGGCAGTGGACGGCTTGAGGATGACGATGGCCCGCCTGAACGGGTCGGCGGTCACATCTGCTGAGCATGACCGAACATTCCAGTGTGTTCATCGACCATACTGCTGGCCTGTCGCCGATGGAAATGGCAGCGCCCGGCGCGCGCCGTGGTGGTGCGTGAGGCATGGTGAGATCGGCATGATCATTGAATCGACTACTTTGCAGTTGAGCAGATGGCGGACGCCTCCGGAAAAACAACCGTACCAACGCAGATTCTGAAATAATCGCGCTCGACTTCAAAGCTCTGGCCAAAAGGAATTCAATGCCCCGGTAGTGGCGCCTGTCGCATTGAACGCGCCCTGGAGCAGCGCACCGAACAACGCCGAATTAACTTCCGACCGTTGCGTGAGTCCCGGAGCCACGGCAGGGATCGCCAGACGTGCATTCATGTCGTTATATCGGACGAGGTTTATCATCCGGATACCAGGGGATCAGGGGTATCGCCGGAGATCATTATCGGATAAACAGCGGAACAACGGCCCTATCGGTAGTATGCGATTGCCATTTCTCGGCAAATTCACGCGTTGAAGGAATCTCGCCGCGGCCTCACTATTCCGAGTACGGCGAGTATTGGATAGTACGCATTTCTCGCCCATCAGCATAGCCGGCGCGAAGCGCTGCTTTGATATCTTCCCGAGTTCCTTGGGACGAGTGTTTTGGGCCCGGACCTTTTTGCCCATAGAGCCGGGACGAATGACCGTGTGCTTGGTTGTGGAGCACCCGTGGACAGCTGCGAACAAATCATCATTGTCACCGGTGACGCCTATGTGGATCACCGTCGCTTCGCGGATGCAATCACTTGGTCGGCCTGCTCCGAAGCCCAGGGCTCTTCGTGGTGAGGTGGAATCACCACATCGTCAGCCGGACTCCGCAAGAGTCAAGGAGATGCCTTCCTATGCAGCTGGCAAGCCGAACCTGTTCTTTGGCTTGTGGGCCCCCTGCTGGCAATATGGATTCGAATTGATCAACGCTATACGGCTGACGCAGACCGAATCCGCTGCGGGACGATTGCTTACTACTCCCAGGGGCAAACCCCGGGTAGCCCGGCCGAGGATCGCGCCAGCCATGGTCTAGCAGCCGAGCGCTTGCCGTTTGAAGCGTTTCAAGGGACGTCCCAGATGGTCCTCGCGCGGTAGTCCGAAGCTCGCTGCGGCGTATTGCCCACTCATGGTTACCTACTGGCCAGGACAAAGTCGCCCTCGCTGTTGCTGGACGTCTCAGGGATATTCGCTGGTAGGTCATACCGCGAGCGAGCGTCTACGGTGGTTGAAATTGCTTTCAGCGTCTTGAAGCCGATCGGCGAAGGACTCAGGCAAGCTCGCATTACGATAGTTCGCTGCGTGTGGTACCGCCTTCCCCTGCGCCGCGATAGCGCGCCCGCGGCTGGTTTGAGCTCGACTACGACGCGGATTGATCGGCCGGGGCCAAAAGCCGGTCTCGAACAAGATCATCACACCCCTATGTGAATACCCAGGACACCAGCGCCTGCGCTGTCGGAACAGGCCAAGGGCCGACCGAAGACGGGCTGGATAATGGTATTCTGGAGGAGGGCGTGCCAGGTGGTGCAGCTAATTGCCCCACCCCACGCCTGGAGCGCGACAGAACAGTTGATTTCGTCGTGCCCTCCTATGAGAAGTCAAGAGCGATCTGTGCTTATGGCCCATTGCCAACCCGCGTATTGCGATCCTAGCTTCAATCCGGTTAACGCACGTGCCCTGGATTCAGCTCAGCGTCGCGTGAGTGGTGTGTTCAACGTCCACCGCCTATTCCGTTGTCGACTTACCGAAGAAATGGACTATGTGTTCGGTTTACCCCTATGCCGTATTCCGCCAGTCCGCGCCTACGGTGACGCGAGATTCCCCGGCTTATGAAATTTGATTCGTTTCTCGGTGGAATATCATGGCGCGGGCTTGCGACCTTCTGCAGCGGTCCTGGCTCAGCCTTCTCGCCTTCCTCGATTACCGGCACTCACAGGGACACGGATATCAGACCGCTCTCGGCCCCATGAATCGACATTCGCGAGATTGACAGAAATCCGCGCCAAGGTGCCCGGTTTCACTGGCGTGATTCCGACTGGCAGCGGGCCCAGCGGCTCGGACCAGATTTGGTTACCGGGATGCTTGCAAGGCCCGGAGATCGGTGTGTGTCCTGCCGCGCCCTCCTGTGTCTACCCAGCAATCTGTTGAGGAACCTGAGATTACAGACCATTCCTCGCTTGATCGCCTGCTTACCGCAAGGCGGCGTGAACTTGCCGGCGCGTCTAGAGATCCTTATTGGCCTCTGGGCTGGCGTCTTGGACCTGGACTCGTGTCGCGTACTCCCCACCCGAGTATGTGCCTAAAGAGCTTGGGTCACGCACCATGTTGGCGGCTATGCTGAAGATGCCCCGAGGCATACCGAACAAGGCCCGCTGGACCAGAGATGAGTGAAGCCGCGCTACTCGGTTTAAGCTACGACACCTTCAAGCGCTTAGTTCGAGAAGTACACAAGGTGAAGCGGGCAAGAGAGCAGATATCTGATGTCGTCACTTTATCGCGCGCATCCGGGGACCCGGCGAGGACATGATGAATCTGGCGCTGTGGCTCAAGACCAACGCCATTTCCGTGCCCAACCCGCACCTAGGTTACATGGCAGTTCTTACCCATCGGCCTCCATGCACGCGCTTACAGGCCATGTTACCCTTTCGGCAAGGATCCCTTGGCGCAAGGTGACCTACTAGAGCGACCCCGGTCAGTAGCGTCAAGGGCGAGCGCCAGGCGTCGGCTGCACAAGGCTTTCTTGCGCGAGCAACGATTCGAAAAGAACTGGCCTTAATTGCGGAAAGCCTTGCAGGAAATGGGGCGGGGCGACCGACCTGGATGGTAATGGCAAAAACAAATCATGATTCCGACTTATTCAGCGGCGGTTGAGGCTACACCAGCGCACGCAAAAGCGGTCCACACCGGCCAAAGCAACGCACAGGGCCAATCCTGAGCCAGCCATTCCGGTCTTCGCCGCGCACACGGGGCTGGCAAGACCGCAGCTGGCAAGACCGCCAGCCCCAAAAAAAAAACCGACCCGGAAAAAGGCGGATCGGCAAGCACCAGGCATCGTTCGCGATAAAGCTTTTAGCTAATCGCCTCGTCGAGATCTTCCGTCTAACCTGTCATTGGAACAGGAGAAACGGATATGATTTGAGATTCTCTGACGCCAGCTTGGCAGCAGGCATCTGTGGCGCGAGGTGTGCTGCGCTCTTTATGCTGCGGTCTGGTATGCAGGGCTGCGGCAAGCGGGGAGCGTGACGTTAGCCGGTCGGATATTCAGGGCTCGGTACACTCCGCCACTTGCCTTCGCCGCTTCTGATCAATCCAGAAGTTTACAGCTGGCGCTCCCAGCCTGCGCAAGTTTCAACCGGTTTGGCGACTATGGGCTCCGTTCATTGTGCCGGGCCAGCCTCGAGCGCTCTCGCGGGTGTTCTAGGTGAGAATGGCTGGTGCGGTCACGGGCGATGATGGGGGAATGGCCTCTCTTGCCAGCTGTGTGCCGCGCTAGGCCCCACTGTCGATAACTCAATTCTGGCCGCGGTAAAACCGTCCATTTTCTTGGGCAGTTCACAGTCCATCAGGATCAGAATCATGAATCACCGGTCTGTGGCCTAGAGCGCACGCTCCTGCTGCCGCTTCTGCACCGGACGCATGGTTACGCTGGGTATCTGCAGTTTGCCCAGCATGCCAGCGAAGTCGACCCTCTCCGTCGAGATTCGAGTTGTCTTCTGCATACCTACGTACCCGGAACCCTCATTCCGCGGCCTCCTCGCTGCATTTGCCGGGGTCATATCGCGCTCTTCTTCACTGTGATCAGGTTCGCTGTGCAGGCGATTTGCAGCCATCATCGATTCGAATGTTGGCGTGCGCAGGTATATGCCTGCAACGGTTGCTGGTCGGATCCGGGCTGACTACCGGCGGTTTGCGCTGCTATTCGACGCGGCTGGGCCTGGTGTATCCCGGTCAGCATGCATGCATCAGTAATGATCCGCTTAATCGCGCGTCATCCTGACGCCGGCGGCCAGCGTTCACAGCCCGCTTCTGCCAGGCATTGATTGGGTTCTGCCAGTAGAATGTCGAAAGGCGCTGCCCAGGTGGGCCTGTGACGCCGTTACACGTACTAGTGGCCAGGGCTTTCGTTTTCGCGCCCGCTACGGCACTGGATTGCATTAACCCCAGGCGTTGCACTGCTGTGAGGACCTTACGGCAGGGTGGCATTGTACGGTCCACCGTCACACCCGCCGCTCAAACAGCAGCGTCTTCTACATCGCTCGATTAAAGGCGTGGGTCCTCTCCAGGCGGCAGTTGTGAACCACAGGGACGTTACCCTGACGGGAGGATGTTTGATCCCTACCTTGGGCCTTCATCATATGAATCAACGGGCTGGCGATCAGGGAGGTCCGAGGGTGACCGTTGCGTCGGCGTGATTCAAGTAATCGTGACGATTTGGGCAAGACCTTGATCAGGCAGTCGCGTGCCTGGTGTCCGGCTAGCCATCGCACTGCCTGAATCCTGAAGAGCAAACCGTAGGATGCTGGCTCGCTCGCCCTGGCGGCTTCCATACCACGACCAGCAGGATTTCACCTGCTCGGGAATCGCAGCGCGTTACCCAAGCAGGTTCATTTCAGAATCTGCGTAGGCGCGTGGGGTCACCATGATGAGTGGCGTGCAATCAGCATGCCACAAAGGCTGATCAGCTTCATAATGGTCTGAGCATAATCTCGTGTGCACGCGGTTTGCGGAAATATCCAGACCCAGTCATTTACCAGCGCGTTGCAGTCGAACTGCACCTTTTCCAGCGTATCGTCCGGACTCCAGGCGCGACATGTCGAGAATTTCGTTGATCAGGTTGGAGCAGGTTCAATTCCGGAACCGTGGCATTTGTCTGCACCGATTCATCGCGATTGCTTGGCAGAGCAGGAGACGAGATTCGAGCAGCGACTTCGATCGATCCGTTAGAAACGCCATTCATACGGCGTCCGGATAGTCTCATGACTGATTAACGACCGAGGAAACTCTCCCCTTGGCGCGCCGCTTCTGCCTGGCGGGTGTTTGGGTTCTGACGCTTGGCTGACAGTTGTCGCCAGCAATTCTGCCGGCCGGGTTGTTGCTCAGCTCAGGCAAACATAACCATGGCCAGCCAGATTCAGTGCGGTATCCGTAAAGTGCGCGCCAAGCAGATAATTGCCGGATCCTCCATTTGGCGTGGGAAGGCAACCACAGCAGTTAGTAGAGCGCCTGCAAAAACGGGCTTATTTTGACAGGCTGCGAGCCGTAACGACAGAATGCCGAAAGGGAGGATGATTACCAGCGCAGGCGAGCCTAATGAACCACGTGGCGATTTGCTGGCGAATAGCGCTGACTGCAATTGTGGGCGGTCAATACCAAGGCTGCCAGCCGGCACACTGGTAAGGCTGATACCAGCGTGGGACGGCTCGATGCACGCGCAAAATCCGGTTCCAGGCAGCAAAACTCAACAGCCAAGAGGGTCATTAACGGATAGGCAAAGCTGCTAGCAACTTGCTGTCTGCCATGCGATACGGGCAGCTCGCCGTATGCAACCTCCAGGCTGATCGCGCTCAGGTTGACGACGCACAAGCGCATCGCAGACGCCCGCACAGGCAGCTCAGCAAAGTTGGAACGGTCATCGGCGGTTTGATGCTGCTCGCGCAGGACGTAGCCGCGCCTCGAGTGCAGCAGGCAGGCACCAATGCGCCCCCTTGCAGTTGTCTCTGCGATGGGCGCCAGTGTGAGATGGCGGCGCTTCATGGGCGTCGGATGGACGAAGGTGATCGTGCTGGCCGCCGTGGAACCTCGTTCTGCAGAACGCAGATTAAAGGTGTGATATTTCAGCGCCGGAGAAATATCCACCGAAACGCCAAACCAGGCTGACGCAGCGAAGCGCGGGTCACGGGGCAGCTCTTGCGGCACGCTCTGATTTTCGGCAACGATCTCGTCTCACCGCAACAGGAACCAGACATTATCTGTTCGATTTCGCGGATTATCGAGGCCGTATCTGTTGAGCCCCTACGAACCATGGCACTTTTACCCCATAACGCAGTGGCCGGCCGCTGAGAGTTTAAGTGCTCCTGGCGGGCGGGAAACATAAAACGATTGGCATATCGGATTGAGGTTAATCGGCCAGGCCCTCTAGCCGCTTGTGTGTCTTACAAGGCTGTAATGAACGGGCGCCGGGGACTCGGTTGCAGTCGCCCAGTGCGTGCGTCAGCGTTATTGATCCCTTGCCCAGCAAATAGAAGGATCAACCAGCTTGCTCTTAGCGCTCTCACGACTCAGGTGTGTCCTGTCCATGGGACGTTTTGCGACGGGGCGCCAAGTATCGAGTCGATAAAGCAGTATAGCTTAATGCACCAAGCTGCTAAGATTACACCGGCCCCGGCACCCCGGCCCAGCCCAGGCGCTTTGCATGCCTGTCGGCCTCTGTCCCTCGGCGGGCCTGAGAGGCGCGTTAGGGGGGGACGTTAATGTGCTGCTCTGCGGCTGCGATTGGCGTAGGCTACGCGCAATATGCGTGCGGTTTCGCCTACCAGCTCCAGTTAGCTAGCACTTGTCGCTGCTCAAGAGGCGTTAAGGCAATTCTAGCTCTTGGAGCCTCACCCAAGCCAGGTTTTGGCCCAGGGTTGGCGTTATCCTCGATTGGTTCTGCAGTTCCAGTTACCCGCCCACCTAATCGCATGCAGCTACAACTTATCGCCTGCTCTGCAGCAGTTGTCAACCGCGTAGGATAGTGTGCTTTGGCCGTCTTCGGGAGCTTAACTCTGCTCTATAGGTGCGATGCCTTGTACAATGAGGGCTGATCACTCGGTGTGAGCGTAGGTCTTGCGGTTGAATAATCTCGACTAGACTCGGGCTAATGTTCTCTCACGCCCAGAGTCTATATTAGAGACCGGGTCATGCCATCTTCTGTCTATGCAATAACAATGTGATCATATCCATTAGAGCTGGTATTCTCCCTGCTGATAGCGCGCTTCGATCAAGTCAACCAGACTGGATTGCGTCTGAGCATGATCGGGTGGCGTTTTCGGGTCGCCGGAGGGAGCGGCTAGCTAACTTGAATTCGCATAAGCTATTTGGATTTCCTATTTAGGGTACCCTGCGATCAGGTGCAAGACCGAGCATCACTCAGTAAATCGCGGTGTAGTACGTCTGCTCGGCGGCCTGCCGCGCAATCTGTTGGCGCTGATCACCTGGGGCCATGAGCGCGCTTGCTTGCACGGCGCATCGGAGTACTTACGACCGGTACAGGCAGGAATTAGGCGCCCATCCGCCCGTATTGGGCCTGGTCGCCATCGGCCAGAACGCGCTTGTGATCCTGGCTTTGCTGCCATAGACGCAGCACGTGCTCGCCATCGACCATGGAAGCTAATAGAATATTGCTCGGACTTCTTCTACGCGTTCGAGAAAGTTCATCGCTCATGATCAGTGACTCGAGGAGACCGGCTTCGGCAAAGCATTGCCGATCCCGAGCAGTGCGCGGACCCGGCCGTTTTTCTGCTTCGGCCAGGGTTCATGGTCAAACGATCCGCCTTTGCCGGCGGCCAGACCGTCAGCCTTGATCACAATAGGTGCGCCTTTTTCCTTCAGATACGCCAGGGCGGGCGTGACCTCGGGGTTTAAAAATTTTTTTTTCTGTGTCGGCGCTCGGATCTAGTGGAAGCGTGTCAGAAATCTTTGGTAAAGCCTTGGAGCCCTACCAGTTGGGGCGCGTTCCGCAGTCGCGCGAATAGGGCCAGATCACGGCGGCGAAAAGGTCTACCACACCGGCTACCGGGAGCTGCTTTTGTGTCCGTCGACAAACAAGTGCGTCGAAACTGCAGTGCTTGTGGCGCGCGGCAAAGCTCGGCCGCTTGCTTCTTTCGTTTCAAGTGTTATCATATTTACTCATTTTTCCAAAGGGGGGGGCGGGGTGGGCCATCACTGGACCGACAGTTCTCGCAACTTCTCCGGCCTCGGTTGGCAGCGGTCCGGCGGTTGCGGTGGGAGCGCGGAGTACTACTCTCCTCGTGCGCATCCTTGCGACGCAACTCCTTTCCTTAAGCCAGTGGCTGTTCACGTCCGCCATGCGATAATCAAACCTTCATACAATCCTTCGCGCTGGGGATAGTGAGCTCGGCTAATGTAGCAAGCACGACTACAAAGCGCGTCTTGGATCACGACTTGTCTCGCACCTATCGAGATTGTCTGAAATGTAGTGTTCGGTGGCCATGTCCGCTGAGCGTGTAATCGGTAATACCCATCGCCATTCGGCTTCGGCGGCGGCAGCCGGATGACTTCTGCATCGCGACAACTCGAACGCGGGGGCTGTGATCAACGAGCTGTTTGGCGGCATTGACGAGGCAGGCGAGTTCTGTGCTGGAGTTGCATCGTACGCAGATTGCAGTACGAAATTGAGAAGGAACGGGACGGTAGAGGCGATCGTGACGCGCCTTGACCTGCAACCGGGTTGTTCTGATTCGAAATCTGCAGCGAGTGCGGAGCACGCATTTTTGATTGCCCGGCTCGCTGGCCTGCACGATACCCACCGTTTCGGCGCTGGTCGTGCATTAGACATGGATTGGATTCGATGGAATTTGCGACCCATTTCCGGGTAATGACGAATAAATTTACGCTAAGGTGGATTCGCCCTGCTCGTAGGTGGCTCGACTGGAGAAGGGTCGTAGTGTACAGTTGATCTTCAGATCGCTTTCGGTGATCATTGCTCGCACATCTATTCGCGGGACTTTTGTAGCGCAGAGCGCCCCACTCACGCGCTTCGTAATCAGAGTCTGGTAGCGGGGTTCGCGGTTTAGTTGGCTGGCCACTCACCGCATTCAGCAGAGCATAACCATATTTGTCTTAAGGTTGATACGAGTTGGCAGCGACGGTATGTGACGCGGGTCGGGCGGCCATAGACTGATCTTGAGATTGCGCGCTTATTGCGGATCACTTGAGCGGATACTTAGTCGCGATCTGCGCGTACGATTGGACTTCGTTCTGGTTGGTGTAGCGTCCGATTTACGTGAAAAAAATAGAACGGCGATTAATTTTGCGCAGTAGAGAGCAGATTCAGAGGGTCCGGCTAGCCGATACAGCCAGCTCAGCCCGGGGATACCTCCTTATTTCTCCGGAGCACGGGCCACGCGCATGGTTGGGCGTGTTTGCGATCACGGCAGCGCCTGGGCTGGTAGCTTTCTAGCGTCCAGAGCCCGGGCATCCCTCGTGGGAGTCGACGCGACCCGCGCCAGTTGCTTTGCTACGCTGAAAGTACGTGGCAGACAGTCTCTTTCCGATGCAGCTGCTCAAGCTCTCGCAGGTACTGTCGAATGCCGCGAAGATCACTGGGTTGTAGGCTTATTTTTGAGCTGTGTCTCATTGCGCGCATTATCTTAGGCGGCAGTCCATTCGCATGGTGTATGAAAAACGTATTTACAAGGAGTGGTGTGTGCTCAGCCGCATTACATGCGCGGTAGTCCTGTGTCCGTCTGTTTGCGAATTGAACTTGGGACTATAGATTGTATAGCGCTCGTCTGACGGATGATAAGTGCTTCGCTGGCTAAGCTCGTCTGCGCCGGTGGTTCTCAGAAGAAAATGTCGCTGCGGCGCGGGGGGGTTATTTTGGTGAGTGGGGGGCGATCGATCGTGCCCAGATAGTTGGCGATTGCCGTGCGTAGGCGAGGCAGTATGTCAAAAGCTTGAGAGCCAGATCGAGCGCTGGCGCCAGGAGGTCAGGCCGCGAAGCCTCAAGTGCTTCGAGTGATGCTGCTTGTGTCGCCCGCATTGACCACAGATTGGCGACATTGCCTTGTGGTTCTTGGCTCGCCGAATGTTTGCGAGCGTATCACATCTACCGGTTAGGTGCTCGCCAGAGTATTCGATCTTGCCTCAATTTCGATGGTTCCTGGCATGTAATTGGTGCCGTCGACGTCAGCCGGCTTGGCGCAACCGTTGCTGACTGAGATCGGCGGGTAGAGATTTTGAATCGCGCGCTAGGCCAATGTCGATAGCTTGCGAATGCTCGTCGTTCCTGTGTCATGCTGAGCATGCGAGTTAGACCCTCGGCGCGCTGAGATTGTCCGCCGGTTATTTGTTGGTGCGTGGCAGGAGGGATCTTGACGCGACCCTCATCATTTCCGGGAGTCCGGTTAGTCAGCCACTTCAACCGCGGCGATATACTCCGTCATCGGTGAGCAACTTGAAAGGTGTCCATCCAGAGCTGGTGAAAGAGGATTTCCACGCCTTGGGCGCTGAGTTTCGGGCAAATCGACGATGCTGTTTGTCGGACGTTGATCTGCGCGGCGACGGGTGCTGCGGCGCGGTGGGGCAAGTGGTCCTATGGTCTGGGGGTCATCTTCATTCCAAGGATACCATCTTGTTTGTCGCGGGGAACTGTGTAGTGCAAGCTTGGTATTTGCATAATAGCCAAAAGAAAAACCGAGGGGTGGCCGTGGCTGTGTCAGCGTAATCGCGCAGATATTGTGAGGCTGTTATGCGCTGCGGATCCAACAATCCGTAGTTGCTCGCCGTATTGCGGCTCTCGGGATGTCGCATTTGTCCAATAGCTGTGCCACTGTCGACGTGATTTCCATCCAGCCGTGTCCACGATAGTAGTCGTAACGCTGCATGTTCCTCACTGCTTTAGAGAAGAAATTGGCCTTTAGCTGTAAACGGTTTAGTCTATCGTCTTACTTAATATACATCAATAGTACCGTGCTGGGCGCCATGTTCACCCCCGCTAATATTACTCTCGCAAATTTTTTCCGTCCTTCGATGAATGATGATTTAGTATGGAGTGCTCTGTATCAGCGAGGAGCTGCAAGCCTCTGTTCGTTGTGATCAAGGTGTTTGTATGTGTGCTGTCAGGGGTCCTTTTGACTCTGACTACCTGGTGTGCCGCAGGGTGCGGCTACGCTGGTGGTTGTCCAGGGTGTACCGTAGAGTGATTTTTGTGTGCTCTAGCAAAGGTCGGCTCACGGGGTTCTGTTGTCGCCAGACTTAATGTCTGGGCGGTTCATAAGGCTTCAGTCTGCCGGCAAGGTCTCCTTCCAGCAAGGGGTTAAAAAGTTATGTCCTGGTCTTGCGCGTTGGTCTGTGTTGTGCGCCGATCCTCCGCGCCGGGAGCAGGTGTTGCAAATGTAGCTGAAACCGACAATGTAGTCCTTTCCAGCAATTGACCTGCCAACCTGGTGTAATAGTTCGACACAGGTAAAGAAGGCACTGCACACGACTGGATACTGCTCCTGACAGAACGTTCGCTGGCCAATCCAGCGCCGGTGGGCGAGGAGATCTCGCCGGCGGGTTTTCAGGATTGTGGTTGTGGATCTCAATTGAATCCAGAGGTCTGCCCTGGCGGCGCGGGCATCATGACGGCTCCGCGCCGGTATGCTTGAGTCACGCGCAATAGTGCAAGGGCTTTCTGCGTGGAATACGAGTACTCGACCTATTGGGCATTGAATATCTCGGCCGGGACGTTGGCGGGGACTGGTCAGATTCGAATGATTGTTTAGATTCCTCGGCGGAGTGTGTCCGGTAATAATTCGGCTTGCGTGCGGTTATAGAGCTGACGTAATTGATGCGGGTGCGCGGCCATGGACTGCCGAGGGGCTTGAATGCCAGCTTGCTCGGCGATATGCTA
>Ga0163217_1023125_pt1 | contig 13637 bp, 8 predicted proteins | sample SynspAceP_FD_185933 | JGI IMG/M metagenome (GOLD analysis project Ga0163217, IMG submission 185933) | Saline lake microbial communities from Ace Lake in Antarctica - Synechococcus sp. Ace-P (PacBio error correction) | ecosystem: Environmental > Aquatic > Non-marine Saline and Alkaline > Saline ... | reverse complement strand
TTGCAGAAGAAAACAACCAAGTTGATTTTCATTAGGTGTGTCGAAAGAAAATCTTTGATATCCTCATAAGCCCATGATTCAGCCATTTCATTCGGCCTCATCAAGAAATTACAGTAATCAATTTTGGAGATATCCACAAGCACGACCAAATCTGTCTTTCTTTTCTACCTGGAGTAGCCCAAACTATTATGGGACCCCTTTTTATAAATTTGTCTGGCCTATTCCGGTTAATTAACTGGCACACCGTAGATAAAGCTACACAACATTTACCCTTTTTCCTTTACTTGGCATATAAGGTAAGCTCATTGGTAATTTGCAGAAGTTCCCTAGTAGGGGATATGGATAACCTTGGGTGGTTCCTCATCACTATCAATTTTTTTGAATAAGTGAATCCAAAGGCGGCGGGTTTTACTGTACTGTTTTTGGGCCAGGCACTAAAATCGGTTTCGCTTTCAATAAGATTGGAATAGCTTTTTCTTGTACTTCGGATGGCAGTTTCAAAATCCTTAACAAGAAATAGGATTTTAATTGGACTGTTTTAGCCCTAATGCTTCAAATTTGTCATAATTATGTTTTAATTATTCGCTCAAATGATGTATGTTGCTAGAGGCGATTATTTTATTACCTTATTTTAAACTCAGCGGCAACACATCTATACTAGACGGCGTTAATGAAGCGGCAAGTACTGGTTTAATTTTTCAAATTAAATATTTATATTTAAACAGTGTTTTTTCAGGCGTTTACGGGGGCCAGGGTAAAAACGTAGACAGAGATTATTAATTCAATGGCACAAATGCAACATCATATAGGGCATGAAGTTTTTTGTTAATTTTTTATTGTACATTGTAATTTAATGCAGGGGACTAGTACAATACACAAATTTTAGAAAAAATAATTTCCCTAGGTCAAATTCTTTTGTGCCGATCATATTCTTGGAGTAAGGTTTTTCCCATCTCATTTATTTCTATAATTTTTTCCCCATTTCCCCGTCGAGGCTGCGACAATGTTTCTTGGAAATATTGATGAGCCTACAAGATCTCAGTTTTTTCTGCTTCGTATTTTAATACCAAGGATTTGGTCTGGGTATCATTTTTGTCTTAACTTTCGACTTATATCCGTCATCGGGTTATTATCGGTTTTCCTCAGTACAGTCAAATATCAATTCACTTTCCTTAGGCTTTGCTTAATACTTTTTTGACTGGTTACCAATTGGAATTAATTTACGAAATTGGCTTGTGGGAAATATCATTTCTTCTCAATTGATTGTTACTAGTTCGTGATGGCCATTTGAAAGCAGCAAATACAGCAAATTAGTATTCTCCACGTTATTCGGGGCGTTGTAGAGTAAATTTAGTGTAGGTATGTATTTTTATCTTGATTGAGTTGTGTGGCATGGTTGTAGTTTGTTGAAAAAGCAAGTAATGTTGTATTGCTATTGGCACAGGTGACTTATATTCGTTTTTTCCTGAAAAAAGTTATTCGGCAAAAGTTTTGTCATTACCCTTTGGAGTTTAAAAATGGGGTTCCGTATCCAAACCGTTTTCCCCCTTTTTTGATTGTGAGTTATTTCTCTTTCACAATTCCTTGAAAAATATTTTTTTGATTGTTTTAGATTATTGGGCGTCTGAACGGTTTTAAAATGTGCAGAGCGTTGGTTATGGTTCTTAATTGGGAGCATCAATTACATATTGTCATTCTGCGTTTTTTTGATTCGCCAGCATAACGTGCTGAATAATACTCTTGGTGCGCCCATCCAAAGGCATTTCTACTAAAAGATCAGTATCGTCAGCAAACAGGGGGCATTTAATTTTTCAGATATATAGACTTAATGGAAGGCATTCCTCAAAGTGGTTTGCGGTTTCTGGAGATTTCATATCCGTACAAGCTATGTCTCAAGGGACAGTAAGCTTACTTTCTATCGGGGAATAGGTTTGACTCTTTTGTTTATTGTTGTTGTGATGTGGACAAATACAATTGCACATTCAATGAATTTTATTGTTTTATAAAATCCAAGTATAATTATCTTTTGAGGTATTTATTTAAGAAGTTCTATATAATTTTATTTCTTATCATTTTATTTTTTATGAGTTAAAAATACCGCCACTAGTTTGTCACTTTTACTTATTCGCATTATTAATGTATTCTATTGGCTAAATATTTGCCCATGGTGTTATTTGATTTGGTTTTTCGGAAGATATTAATCAATATATTTTCTTTCTCTTGCATTAATAATTGGAATTGTTTCATGTTTCAGTTTATTTAAATCTAAGACGAGCATAGACCCTCTGCCCTTCCAACGGTACCAAATTTGGTTACAAGTGGTTGTATCAGTTTCTGAAAACCCTATGTGATTTGGCCTTATGCTTCTTCTTTTGGTTGGGGCTTGTATTTGGGCAATGCATTTAATACAACTTATTGGACGGCCGGGGTTTGTTTTTTTATGAATTACTTTTTCAGATTATACCGGGAGGAAGTAGTTGCGTGAATAAGTTTGGCAAGGAGTTTCAAAAGATGGTGTAATGGACGCCGTGGTTTTTAAACGATGTCTGTAATTAGTAAGTATATTTTTACTTTATAATTCACAATTTAGCATATTAAAAAAGGGGGGGTTTTATTAAAAATTTTAATATATTAGGCGTTTTAACTTATATGATGATAGCTATAATTACAGGAGATATAATGATTCCGACCACTTACGCGGCTTGGAATGGATGGATTTCTTAAATCATATTTCTATTGGCCGCCAGGGGAGACACCATGATGGGAGATTTATGGGGTGATGGTTTCAAATAAGGACAACTCCACAAAAGGCCTGAGATGGCGATTCAGATTAAGGCTCTAAAATTAGATCTAGTGAATAAGTTGGATGTAAGAAATGGGTTATAGACTAGAGTCTGAACCTTCGTAGCTAGTGTGTGAGCAATCCAATGACAGGCTATTCAGCGCCCCCCCCCTTTTCTTTGTTTATTTTTTTTTTCCCCCACTTCCCCACCATCCTGCCGAATCTCCCCCTGATTTCGCTACAGTCACCGTAGATTCAATATGTATCCCCTGTGGCTTAACGCGATCTTTTCATACTATTTGAGAGCATGGGCCGAGTCCCGACCCAAGTGGTTTCCCCCACCTAAAAAGGAGATTTTTTGAAACCTTTAAAACGAACAAAAAGCTTCCAATTTAGCTTAGTAAAACGGTGATGAAGGTGGGTGCTTACTTTGAACTTATGTTGAGGCTTGCATTGATTTTATGGAACGAACGATTGGTCTACAGTATTCTGGCAAAAATGCTAGTTACACTAGATGAACAAACGTCTCCCAGCAAGAGGTTGCGGACATTAAGATAGGCAATCAGGTAAGCCAGCGTGTTAAAGCGTGCTAGGATGGATTTGGTGTTAGATTTATTGGCGGTATTACGAAAGGAATCTAATATTAACGAATGATATTGGTTCAACCAAGTATTGTTGGCACCTTTTAGGGGATTTTCTGTTTCAGCCAATTAAGGGGTGGTAGTGCATAAAGATGGCAAATAAAATGCTCGTCGAGTGAAGGCCTATCTCTACACTGTTTTGAGTGCATTTGTTACTTTTGTAGGATTTATTATTGGTGGTGTGTGTTGTGGTAGTAATAATGCATGTCGCACTTGTTATCGACCTATTAAAGTTATATGCAAATTCTTATTTTAAGAAGAAATCATTCCTTTTTTAGTAGACCAAGAAATTCACCATTGTGTTGCTTTATTGCTGTGGTTTAATCTGTTTATTTCGGAGTTCATACGATAGGACTTTTTAAGGAAATAAATTGGCAGTGATTTATCGCTCAGTTGGTATTGGTGAGTTATCATTCTGTCCATATCGGCAAATTATTGGAAGGGTTTTGACAGAATAGAGCTTAGACCATAAATCCTTCCCATGCAGAAGACCATAGGATAATTGACGAATTATTTGTGTTGGTATTATCATTTGTTAGGCAGATGGGAGGGTTATTGGTTTTATTGATTTACGGCCCAAAATCGGTCTTAGGTTTAACGATTTCCTTTAAGAAAAGAATCTAGAAGCTTACCGAATATTTGAGTTTTGGACTATTGCAATTATAGCCGAGGTTATTATCTAGACTTAAAATAAGGGTTAAAAGGGAAAGGAAAGATGTCAAATATCATTTCTAGAGCAATAGAGATTTATTGAGCACTTTTGATAATGGTGCTCTAAATAAGATACCCTGAGCCATAGGGAAGGCAGATTTTTTAATTCTCATTTTAAGGGTGTAATGTATTCGTATATATTTAAGGTGGAAAATCAAGGTAGTCGATTATTTCCTTAACAAGTATAGGAAGTTGGACAAATGTTCATTACTTTTGCCTTAAAATTTCAGATTGTCAATGGTTTGCGGGGCAGAAAATTGTGTTTGATTTGATAAGCCCTACTAGAGGTTGGAGAGGCCGCCTGGATGTTTGTTAGGCAGAAATTCGTCAATGGATTTATATAAGGTTACGGAATAAGGAGAAATAATTCGGGAATCACAGAAAATAAACAAATTTAGGCATCGACTTATATTTCCTTTTGTTCTTTGGGAAAAAGAATTGTTATTAAGCCATAAAGGGACGATTTGGGACAATTTGGATTCCAGCTACTACGTCAGAGATATCTTTAAGTCAATAGATCCAACAAGAATTTGATATATGTTATTTCTGTGGCTTTAAAAGAGTTTATAGGACCCAAGTGCTGTAAATAAATATTACGGCCCTCGTTGTATGCAAATACATTTGTAAATTTTGGACGAAACGGAAAATTAATGGCTTTGACGAGGATAACGTTTTAGCTTTACACAACGGGTATTGCTGTTTAAAGCTATGGACTACAGGAGAAAAGTAAGGTAATTTGGAGGACGGTTATACGTTGATTATGTTAATGCGTGAGCAGGTTTATTGCGGGATAAATTTTTCGCCTATACGAAGAATGTGCATAGAAAAGGCGTGGAGAAAAGCGGAACTATATTACACCTAAATTTAGATGAATTTTTATTTGTGAACAAGTTTGCAAGAAATTTCCTACCCAAGATAGAATTAGATTTTTTGTGGAAATGTCCATCCAAATCCTTCGATACCTTTTCTGAGGAAGGGTTTTCTGTAGAACTGTGGAAAATACGTTTAACGGAAGAGAGCCTGATAGGAAAATAAAGGAGGCATTGTCTAGGGGGAAATAGCCAAGACCCAGGTTATAAAAAATGTATTGGCTTGCAGCCCGGACAAATAATGGGTAGTCGGTGCTTTTGTATAGGTATACCCAAATAGACTTGGATGCCTGTAGAAAAAGGGAGGTCGTTGTATTTAATTGCCACTTATAGCATTACAGGTCGGTTGATGTTGACTGCGATAGTGGATTATATGCTAATGAGAAAGGCACATTTCACGTAGTACCGAAATTCCACGATGGTCAATGAATAAAACGTGCCAATTCAAAAGAGGTAGAGGTAAAAATCTAGGTATCATAGGATTACTGGAAACTTCGGAAGCAATTGTTCGTATGGCCGAAAGGCTTGGGATTGCGTGTTTATTACTATTGATGTGAGTGACCAATTGGCTGGGTACGCTACAAGGAGTATTTGGCAGGATTTGGTTATGTTCCGATGTGTACCTTTTACATTTATCGATGAATATAGGCCATAGAATTTATTGGGGAAGGGAATTAACCAATGAAGGATGGTTGATTGTTTGTAATCTTTCAAGATGGATTTGTCGTAGACATTGAGGCTTTGGCCAAAATGCGTTGAAAGCGGAAAATAGCAGGTGCTGCTATTAGATGTTTTTCATAAGAAGCCAAGAAAGCACAATGGTGAGTTTTCTTAACCGACTTAAAGGCTTGGAAAATGTTATATTAAACCAATATTGGGGAAGTACCGAGGAAGCACGCGCGATATTGCTTGATTTTTGTCTCCCAAACAAGATAATGGATTATTGAATTCAGGGAATAACTGTTGATGCGCGTCAATTTTTTCCAATATAGGTATGCCAAAACAGAATAAGCACACGATTTTTTGATATTCACACAGGAATGTCCAGGGGGTAATGGCCGAAGAGTCAACGAAGTTTGGCCCGTTTACGATTATGAATATTTTAGGACATATTTTTCTACGGATAAATGAGTGGGATATGTTAATTTACGGATTTGGACAAGGAGTATAACAAAATGTATTAAAAGCCCTTCAAGAAAAAAATTTTTTTTAAAAAAGAAAATACCTATTAATTCAGGCGTTTAATATATTAGATAGAAAATGGTGTTCATAACTTTTTAAAAACTGCCTAAGGCGTAAATTCTCAGGCAGTTTTTTTTATTGCCTAATATTTGGGGGAATCTATGGGATCGGATTTACGGCTTGGTTAATTTAAAGTGATTTTTAAATCAAAGTAGGATTCTTCTGTTTCAATGCTTATTGATATGGGTTGATGATAGGTTTCATCCTTAATATGTTGAGCCTATAAATTGTCTTACATGAATACGAACCATTGGTGTGAAAAGGTCATTTTGGATTAAACTGATATTTACCTTGGGATTTTTTGGTGATAAAACGCTTTCACTAAACCAAGGGCCTCAATACAAATCGAGTTGCTTAGACCTGATTATATTTTTTGGAGGTATTCAGAGATTCTTACAGAGGTTTTTGCTTTGCCGATTTCACGGAGCAAACCAGTTGGTCTTGTCAGGGGCAAGCTTATTTTAAAAATGGCATCTCCCTCTTTCTCTTTTGTTTGCTTTTCCGATAGGGTTTTTTTGGTATTCTTTATAAATCGGGGATTTTTCCAATTCAAACTTAATATAGTTTAAGGCCTATTTGATTATTCCTCAATTAATTGGCTTTAAATTGAACACTATCTGTTTTTCCCGTACTAGTAGTTTTATAGTCATAGGACAATGTAATATGCAAATCTCTAATACAAAAGTAGCTCTGATATTAAACGTATCCTAGAAAATCTTATGGTTTTTATTTTGGAAAGGTATATTTAGTTTTGTTCAATTAGGTCATTATTTTCTTAAGGGCTTTTTCGTGGCTCAATGAAAAACAAAGGAGGAATTCGACAACATTTAGTTAATTAGCAAGGAAAAGACATGTATGATTTGCAGAGGAAACAATTTAGAAAGAGTTGATTTAATTTATAATAATGCGATCGGGAGATGCTGGGCGATGGGGACCATAGCTCATTGCTGTATTCGGTTACGGGCAAATGGTAAGGCTAAGCTGTTTTGTGAGGATGAGGGGATAATTGCAGGAGTGGATTTCGAACTGAACAGGTATTCGATATTGTGGATAGAGTTTGGAGGTAGAGTGTTATATTAAATGATGGGGGAAGCTGTAAAATTTTTTGGGAATATTGTTTTTTATGTACAGGATTCGGCAAGTATTTTAAGCGGAGAGTTGGTCTTAAACGTATGCAAGAATGAGTGCCATCGCCACGCCCAATATGCTATGTCAAACTTTTAAAGGGGAACCGTTATAAAATATTGGATACGTAAAGACCACCCGGGATAAGGGCGTTTTGGAAAATGGGCAGTAAAATTGGCGGAGGCGAACATAGATTTTGCTGTATGAATATGGTCATGCTCAAGGACTAATTATATTGATTTTTGCGGGGTATAATCAAGCCATGAAAAACAACAGCGTGATTTAAAGGATAGAATTGATTTAATATTGTTAAGAGATAGAACTTGAGGAGGTGGAGATTATATTGCAGTCTAAACGGACATATATAGGGCAATATTTGGATAACTTCACTTTGAGGACACCAGAAGCAGTAGAAAATGATAGGAATCATGTATAAAGAGTCTTTGGTGGTATAAATTAGAGGAAGACCATAAGGAAAAATTGCGGAATGTGGGGTCCAATTTTATTCTTCGGGGGCCTCACCATTCCTCTATTTAATATGGCCTAGTTCTTAAAGCGTATAGTGTCATAGAAATTGAAAGTAAAATTTAGAGAGATTCCATAGTAAATTGGATGTGAGGTAACGAAAAAGATTTAGTTGCCTTGCGTTTGAGGGACTTTCGTTTTTGACGCATCATAGAGATTGTATTTTTGGGGATTGTAAAAGGAGCATGTGCAAAGGGCCAGTGCTATTTTCACTTTTTAGTTTGTTTTTAGCGTTCGTATTCCCATTTGTTGATTTTTTTTGGTCAAACTCTTCCCTTTATTATTCACTATTTTTCAAATTGAAATTCATTTCGCTACGGATTCTTAATTTTTCTGGATATTTTTACTACTGCACTGGTGATTATTTTAGTGAAATTTACTTGCAGAAATAGTGAACAGGAGAGGGGTGATATATGGCATCTGCCTCGCCTTTATTATTTCAATTTTTTTAATGGCCAATGGGTTAGTGTGAAGCGCTATTTTGTTGGATTTGAATAATTCATATCATGAAATTCTTAACACGTATATGGGTTTTTTAAACAGTGATAATGTCTTTCTTGATTGTAGGGCTATGTTATTCTATCCTACTTTGTTTGGGGCATATCATTTGTCTATTTCGAGGGCCTATGTACTATATAGGCTTACACGATTATAACCCATTGAGGGAATGTGAATTGGAGTGGACCAAAAGTGAATTTGTTCTCTCGCTCACACTCGCGCGCTCGCTCTCTCTGTTTTTTGGGGTGCTGGCCTATTTTTTCGGCGTATTATGATTATTTTGGAAACCAAAGAAGGGTAGGACCATGATGCGAGATTTTTTCAGATTGGGGCATTAATTGGACCACGCTTAATTTTATATTAATTACGCTATTTTAGAGTTGTATATGTTTGAAAAAATTTGCCCGATATAACGAATTGTATGGGGCGCATTGGTGGTATTGTTGATATTATTGTCTTTATTTGGTAAATTCACAATATCTTGCTCCTGGGGTTTGACATTAATGCTCATTAACTCGCTAAAGAGAAAATTATGAAAAACAATGATGGAAGTGGAATAGGTGGGGAATTTGGAGTTGTTTTTATTCTTTTTTCAATGGGCTGTTTTCGCCACAGGTATTTTTGGAAAATGGAAAGGACTAATAGACGATAGACAGTACCAAGGCTATTATCGTTTTATGAAGAGAGGCTATATGTACGGCCATGTGTAGAGTTTCGAGGAAGTAAGGGAAGATAATTGCCATTTGCGGAAAATGTGATGGAGACGAAATGATCAGCCATTGTTGGTATGAAATAATTAGGATGTGGAACATGTCGGAATGGGGAATGGAAGGGGGAAAACGCAGCTGTTCGATCATGAAACAGGCATGAACTTTAGGTGTAAATTTATGGTTAAATCCGATAGATCTTGATGAATGAAAAGTAGAGGGTTCTTTGGCATTTATCTACGCACCCAGTTGGATTAGGGCTGAGAAGGATTAGGAATGAATAAGGGGGATATGCGGATTTCTTTATTAATTGTTATTATATTACCTATTCTATAGAAAACTCTTTAACTATATTAAGGTTACCGAAGTAAGAGGTAAGAACTTTTAAAACCGGGAATGAGCGGTGGCCGTTCTTTCGGGAAGTCAAAAATATTCTAAGCCCTGGTGGTTCGAGATTCCACACAGCTCCACCGCTATGAGGCAAGGGTGATCGTTGGACACAAAGTTTTGGACGATTATTCCTTTTGTAACGGCAAGCATCCAGTTAAAGTGTTTTGGCAATTGTTGTCCAATATATATGTGTTCCAATAGGAGAGGTGTTTTCGTGCTGTGTGCGTACCTATGCATTATTGTTGGAAGTGAAAACACTTGATCCTTAAGGCAACGATATGGCAATTTTATTTTGAGGAAAGCGACTTGTTGGATTGGATGAATTTATGGTGTTTTTTGCGCAGCCCAATCAATTACTTCCGTGTGCAGGAAATAGCGATATCTGGACAGGAAGAATATTATTCCCGTATTAAATAGATGTTAAAAAAGAATGTTATCCTTTCTAAAGAGGAAATGTTTGAACAATTACAGCCCAATTTGGTCGATATGTTCAATGGAAAAAAAATAGGTCGAGGAAACTTTGGAAGTATATAGTTGAATGGCCTTAAACCAGGGCCCCAAAACAAAGTCAAGTAGGTTAACTCTCACTTTTTCACTACAAAGCCAGTACTAAAAACCCCGTAAGTGAGCGATTTGGAAAGGGAGTAGCAAATAGTATTCCAATGCTAATTTATTAGACACTTATAGGACAGGGTTTATTATAGAAGACATTTGTTGCAAACCGATAGAAGGTTAGTGTACGAGGGGGAAGATGAAACGAACATTAAAACCTAATGAATATCAGCAATCTTCAATACAGGATATAAAGGTGTCCTTCAGGTGGGAAGAAGGTGTTTTGCTGCATGGGGATAATTCCTTCAGGAAAAAAACGGGTGGTGCTCTTCAAGTGTTATATACGTCGTGCTTCGCGATACGATTACGCGCTCAGGCTCATGGCGGATGAATGTCCATATATATACTCAGAGCCAAATGGTGAGGTGTGCCACTTCAATGGATCTAGATTGCAGAGAGATATTTGGGGTGAAAGTGTGCGGTATTATCATTTCTAAGTATAATGTAGGAGCGGGTAGGAGGTTATTGGAACATGTATTGGGAGAACAAAGCCTAAAGCACAGTTGTTCATTGGGGCCAGGTCGGCTTTGTTTTCTCCGTTTAAGGAGTTGGGATTGAGTTTATAGTGGAATGCAGAACATGAAAAGTTCTTTAACAATTCACGACCCGGCCTAGATTAGAAGGGACGCTGCCTTGTTTTGGGCATTTAACGGGAAAGTGATATTTGTTAGGTTCGGCACACAAGTTGATAGAAAGTTTTATACGTAAAAAGATTTCCAAATATGGCTATGCTCGACAATAGAAAGCAAGAATAGTGGCAATTAGCTTATAGCCGGAAAGTGGAATTGGTAGATAAAAAGGACAGTCCGTAAAAAGAGGATGAAAGGACAATTTCCTGAGCGGCTACTGGAGAAAGAATTTCGGAAAACCTTGGGACAATGGGGGAACAGTTATTCTATTTCAAAACGAAGGGGCATTTGCACCCAATAATCGGAGACTGTAAACTACTGTGGTATTGCCCTCAATGTTCCAATTGCGACGTAAGCTTAAGTATCTTTCAGCACAGACATATTGCTTGTCATTATTTAGTTATATATTGCGCTTACAGGACGAGCTTGCAAGGCTGGTGGAATGCTTTACTTTGGACAACAGGTTTTGGATACCGAACAGGTGAGAACAGCGAATTGAACAATTTGTTCCCGTAAAGCCAATGTTGGAAGAATGGTTTGGTAATACTGAGGGAAACATGGTACCGAGAAAATTTTATCACCCTCCTTTTGGCAGAGGAAATCGGACATTCTGTGGGTACCCAATGTTACCCAAAGGCTTGCGCTCTTTAGAAATGTGACACTTGGTAGGGATCATGAATGGCGGGATTCATTATTGAACTTTTCCCATGATTTTTAGGGGCAATGAGAGAGTTTTCAATTATTAAACTCAAGTAGCCAGTTATAGGGCAGGGAGAACCAAGAAAAGAGGGTAAGGTTATAATTACAGATTAATTATCCATCTAGGACTAATTCAGCAAGTACCACAAGCGATTATGTGGACAATGGTGTTCAGGAACAGGTTTAATGAACGTGAGCAGTATAGTCATCCTCAATAAACAGAATTATTAAAACTTACGTTTTAAGCATAGAGATTACAAACAAAACTTAATGACGCAGCGGAGTGGATTTGCCACAGTCGCTAGAATTGAATATATCGGAAAAAACGTGTTGGGCCCAACTATCTCCTGTGGCAAGAATACGGGAAATCCAGTATAGTTAAAAAAACGTAAATGTACTCGAAGATTCGGGGGGATTACTCTTTGGGTGAAAACAAAAAAAGCATTAAAAGAATTTTGAAAATGCCTTTTAATGCTATATCTCTTATTAACAGAGGTGTGTTCGGGTAATCTATCAACCGAGATACGATTCACATTTAAACGTACTAAAATTATTAAGGGCCTCTGTTTAATTCGTTTCTATATTTTACTTAAGGTATTGTTTTTCGTAAACTATCTTACCATTTTTGCTATTAAATTCTCACCTTTCTCCAAGATGACAATTATAGGATTTGTGAAATTCTTAAAAAAACTTAATCTTCGGAACTGCGTTTCAAAAGATTTAACATTGTTGTAAGAAATTACGATTAGTCGCCTCATCTGTAACTATTATATAGTCTCCAGGCTTCCAATACATTTTATATCGTTTTTAATATAACCTGTCTTTTTCTTTCAACGTACTCTTAACAAAGACTATGTTCTTCAATCTCTGTTACCTATATTCGAATTTGTTGTATTTTGATTAAACGGCTTTTAACAAGACTCGCGTCAAACGAGTAACGGTAATAGGTTTGTGAACAGGTAAACTCTGTTACATCGTAAATCAATGCTCTTTAGGGCATAATAGGTTTACCGTAATCAAAATTACCTTTGAGGGCTTATTATCTAGGGACTCTAATACGAACCCAGGTGTACATGGGGCATCTCTACATCTAGGAAAAATATAAAATCAATTTCAGTGTGTTTTGATGCCGTTCGTATGCGCTTCATGGCATTACTGTACTTCAGCTAACCAAAAGCCGCATTCGGTGGTTGTTCAACCCAGCGTTTGTGCAACTTGCAATCCGCTGCATGGTACGCAAGTCGTCACGATATGCCTTCTTGAATTTCAATTAAATGGTTGATTGTGGGGGGGATTAAAAAATCATCGGACAAAAGATACTATAAAATCATGCTGATGTCACAAAAAGTTGTAAACTTATATGCGTAGAATTGTTGTTAAAATGGGACAATTGACCTAGTTTTAATTGTTGTTTGTTAAGTTCAATATTATGTATTGTTCTTATGTATAACGAAGATTTTTCCATTTTCATAATCCGCTCGATTATGAGAAAAAAAACATAATTACTTTGCACACTTACAAAATTTTAACATCGCAACAGTATTACGAAACTGTGTTTTCATTTTTTTAAATCCCGGTTCTTTATTGATGTTCAGGACTAGAGGAAACAAAGTTAAGAAATTTCGGAGATTTCTTACATTAACAAAGGTTGCCAAATCAATGTAGGCAAAGAACTGGAGGAGTTAAAGAAATTGCCTACCCTATCCAAACACCAAAGAAAAGTGGTTTTTAACAATTTGTTTCGAGTTTACAGCTGAAGGCGAACGTTGTTGCCTTATTGATTGGATCAGAAAGGACGAGCGAATTATGCGTGTTTAACTGTAAATTTAGACAAAGCACGCCGGTACAATGGGCGGAAGAAGAAGAACAAAGTTAAAAGCTTAAAAAGAGTAAAGGGATCTATTGGCATCATAGAACACAAAGCGAAGGTTAAAAGGACGGAGAGATCAGGAATATCTTATCCTCTTAATTATAGAGCCAATAATCAAAAGGGGAAATATTTTGCGTTTTTCAAAATTCAGGTAATAAGTATTAGATTTAACAAAGGATCCTGTTTTTTTAATAAGTGGTTAACGAGGCAGTAAAAATTGGCTTTCCAAGAAGGGGAACTTACGGGTTACTTCCTTTGGGGGAAAATTTCAACCCCGGAACAAAAGTTGGGCTTGTTTAGCTTGTAAAAATCCTTTTTTTTCTTTTTTCTATTTTTT
>Ga0163217_1109820_pt1 | contig 13638 bp, 11 predicted proteins | sample SynspAceP_FD_185933 | JGI IMG/M metagenome (GOLD analysis project Ga0163217, IMG submission 185933) | Saline lake microbial communities from Ace Lake in Antarctica - Synechococcus sp. Ace-P (PacBio error correction) | ecosystem: Environmental > Aquatic > Non-marine Saline and Alkaline > Saline ... | reverse complement strand
AAACCAAACTTGATTATTGGTACTGCACCATAAGGGTTTTTCCAAGTTTGAATAATTGTGTTTTGTCTTTGTTTTGTTATGCTGTCATATTCTGTTTTATCTGTATTGGATTCTTTCTGGCAATATTTGCTGCCTCTATCGGGATTAGACGTTGGAAAAAAAAAAATGTTCAAACTTGTCTGGCTGGGACAAACACTCTATCTGGCATAAAAACCTCTTCCACTGGCACTTCCTCCTCCTCCTCTCATTCTGGGCAAGTTCTTCTCTGTTGGAATTACTTCTACATTTAGTCATGGGACAACAGTGTACGAATACAGCAATTAATTCAAAAGAGTAGTTGAATAAAGAAAGTGGTTTTTTCATTAACAGGGTTGGTGGGTTAAGCTATATAGGATAGGTTGGAGATGGAATTTAATTTCTTATATCTGGGGATATTGGGTCATATCTTGGTTTTTAAAGATAGTGGTTGGTTTATATGAAGTAAACATACGTTGTTTTATGTGGAAAACCGCAGCACAAAATTTATGTCATTATCGTTTCCATGAAGGGTCAAACTATTCATGAAATACCTTGGAAGAATAATTGGATACTTCACCAATCATAACCGGCTACTTTCGCGCGCGAACTGGCCGCCAAATTCATTCCCTCTTCGTTCTTGGAGAGGGAACCAGATAGCTTGATAATTACACCCAAGGAGTTCTTCTCCGATAGATTATCAGAACGCCTTCGAACGGACAAATTGAGGATCACTTCAGGAGAGTCTTTTTCTGGACGAAGACGAAGTTCAACATACAAAGGCTGGGCTACTTGTGCGATGTTCTCATATTTCATATCGAAAATGACTGATTCCGCAAACTTGGAAAATTAGGATGAACATGAACTTCCCTGAATTACTGAAGGACTGTGCACTTTCTCCACTATTCCAATTCCTCAATACATCCAACGCCAATAGCTTCACTCCAAAATTAACCCGTTCCAGCCGCCTCGGGAGTTCAAACCGACAAGTTTCATCGACCTTTCATTTCCCATCGTAATATGTATACCAAGTCACGCAAATTCATCCGACTTTCAATATAAAAATAGGCCAAAACTTTTGGAAAAGGGAAGTCGCATCTTCGGCACATTCCTTGTTCAAATGAGTGCGCACCTATTTCATTAAGAGGCGTTTAATGGATTCGATCAATGATCCTATATACATATATTCATTATTTGGTATAAATTCCTATTTTATTGGATATTTGTCCAATTTACAATTTTTTTGGATTTGTGTAGTCAATCAGAAAAGTTAATTTTAAATTAGGGTAAAGAAACTATTTTTATGTGTTTCGGTCAGGAGGCAACCACCTCTATAAGGGATGTGGAAAAAATTTTACAATGTTTCCAAATTAATGGCAAGACCCAATAGAAGGAGAACTCACCTATCAGCCACGCCAACGGCATGGGCAACCCCTTGGTTATGAAATTATTTAATCCCAAGAAAGCAAGTAAACCATATTACCTTCCGATAGTGGGGCATAATGCAAACGGCACGTATGGGAGCTGATTTAAAACTATTATTAGGATGCGGGCAGATTATGTGGCGGGACTCAATGCCCAATCGGAAAATTTTTTTGAGCATCTTTATTTTATAGGATTCAGTGCCATTTGAACCAAAACGTTGCGTAATTCCTGTAAACGGGGATTTTACCGAACCCATACGGCACCTAAAAAGTTCAAGATGCCTTTTATTATTGAACGAAGGAAAACGAGGCCTTATGAGCCTCGCCGGACTCTACAACTACGACTAAGGATGCGTTACAATACCTTTACATTCTTGACGAGGCCGCAATCCCTTTTTAAAAAAATACACGCAACACAAAAATAGAAACTGGGCCCATTCTTATAAGGGATGAGGATGTGGACCTAAATGGGTTGAATAACGGACCTTTCAACGAGAAGGGAAAATCCGTATGTACTGGAAGGAGTATTGAGGGAGGGATGTGGCCTTTAAAAGCCCATCCCCATTAGCAAGGATCTTTTACAATTCCAAAATAGATTCCAACGGAACAGATAGTAATTTGAGGAAAGTACAATACGCAGGAATTGGAGATTGAGTATTAAGTACTCCCCTGCCTTATATATCCGCGTGGGTGGTGTTTATTCTGGTTCACAGTAATTTTAGGACAGGCACTTGCTAGATAATTTACCTACTCCATTCTATACAAAAGCCTTTAGCGATTTACGGACATCAATAGATTTAATATGCCTCTTCCGTAAAGCCTTGCTTCTTAGTTCCGGAAGGGTTTGCCAAAATATTAGTTAAGGGGTAATGTTTGTGTTGTTTTTGCAAGGGATGTACCAACCGCATATGGAAGATATTAGAAATTCGATGAGATGCATGTTTTTGGCAAAACCAACAGTTCATTAAGATGCTGTCCCATTCAAACCATCCGTCCAGATTATCCAAAGCAACCATGGCGGCGCCTTTAGATTAGGGCATCGTTATATCTTCCGTGAGCATGTACCAATAAATGACGTTTGGAGAAACCCCGGTTTCTGTAGTATCTTAGTTTGAGGCCAAGACTATAGCTCTTCGGTTGGGAAGCATGGTTACTCCCGTTTCTTAACAACTGGTAAGGGCAGCGGCTTTTTACCAATTTTTCGTGTGTAGGGTATCCAAAGGCGTCAGAGCAGTATTACCAATCTGATAAAAAACCAGGTTTAATAGAAGTACATCATTGCCGTTCTTTAAAATTCCGTTTATCCACTTTACGCTAGTTTTTCAGCGTAACTTTCTTTGAGACATATTTAGGAGGAATTTATTATTTTCGCGCCCATATAGCCCTGTATTTGGTGATGATCTTCAGTCCTGTTTTACAGCAAGTTTTTCTAAAAGTAGCACATCCCTTCCTGATAAGCAGGATGGCATCACAAAATAATTAACTCTTTAAAGGCTGCAGTTCTTACAAATATGGAGTTATTCCGCCAATTATGGTTTCGTGACTCCAACTGCCTGGTGAATACTATCGGCCACAATACAGTGACCAGGATATGTCATGCGAAACCATATTTGCGGGTGAAAACTACGGGGGGATTCCTTCACATTTGATATATGGTGATTTGCGAACGTAATTGAACCTCCAAGCCATCACAGCAATTAAAAATAGGATTATGATATTTTGGAGCGTGCATCTTTATTCGATCCATCGAGTTTACATATATAGCCCCTATTTCATGAGCGGTCCAATGCTCCCGTTTACAAAGCCAACACATCAGCTAGGCCTTGCAAAAAACATCATCGGAATCCTTTTCAAAATTCACATTAGGGCATTACTCATGATATGTTAATCCTTTTAAAGGTCTTGAGAACGGCCGGGATATCTAACACCTCTTCAAACTCGATCGGCTTACCATAGGGCCTGATTGTCAATCTTTTAAGAATGAACATCCATTACAAAACGATCAGTCGATTTTTAATGTTCTTTACGGGATCTAATTCCAAGTCTTTGTACATGACCTAAACATCTATTACAAAGTCAATACGAATCGAGCATTTTAATTTATTGATAAACCACTTCAGGTGTTGGGTACACCTATCTCTGCGCCATGCATTAGTAATGGGCAAATTTATATCGAGTTCTCCTTTTCACCTTCATTTCCAACCATTGAAATAAGTCGTTATTGGCACCCTATTTATCACATTGTCTTGGGTGTGCGGAAAGCACTTTTAACTTTCTGTGCTGATTTTCATATAGATAACCCAGCGCATAAAGACTTTATTCCGGCATTCAAATTTTTGAAGTATTTTAGTCTTTTTATCTCTGTTCGCACTGCTATCCATTGGCATATTGCATGCTTTTTTAAGCGCAATGTGTTGAGATTTAATCGATTGGCCATGCACAATTGTTTTATCAACTTAATTTTGCGTGGAATAGGATGCAATCCCAGCGTGAGGCTTCTGCTTTCGTTGACCTACTGACTTTGCCCCATAAAATTTCTTGATGGCACTAGCAGGTTCAAAACTGAATGGTAGCCAATACGCCACCAGACCAAGGGTTTTTAAAATGAATTTCTTGAGTATTGCATAATCTGTATTTGGTTATTAGAAGGATGTTTGGAATTTTTATAACTGTCTTTATTATAACTGTAAAGATATAAAAAATCTTTGGATTGCACTGTTAACAATTTGGATTGTTATAAAGCTTCAGTAAATCATATGTCTTCATTTTGCCAGGCTTTTGCTTACATTCATAGAAAATTGATTCTAAGCAGTAATTTCTTTGAGCTCTTCATTTTGTTTGGTAGTGAAGGTTCGATTGCATTAAGTTCAATTGGTGGAACCAAAACGTATCACTGCTTTCAAGCCGTCCATTTATGCCTTTCTTGGAATTCAGGACTTTAAGCGTACCCAATTCCGCTGTTTCGATCCTTCGAAAATTCACCTGAGAACAATATTTCTATTCTAGCAGGACTATTTTTTACCGGGTAATACACCATTGTAGTAGGCTTGCTAATGCCGATTTGTTAGTCTAGCTATAAGGCCCAGGGCTTTTTCCTTGTTTCTGCAGGCTGTCTTTTCAAAACTTGTTGATTCTTATCGAGCGTAAGTAAAGGCATCATTTTCCCAGTCGTCTCCACCCAATCTTGCAATAGAAGTCGGTTAGTTTTCCATCCCGGAATTATTTTGTAGTCATCTAATAAAGATACATCTTCGTTTTAGGTTAACAAACGCAAAGCGCCTTATTTTGCTAGATGATTTCAAAACATAGGGCTGGTTTACTTTTATTGAACAGAGACTTAGTGTATATCCAAAGTCCAGCGTTAGGCCAATTTAATTATGGACTCATATTCAGGTTGAGCACAATTTCAAAGGTCCATATCACTATATAATGTGAGGACAAGTTCCTAGATTAGTGTTACGATTACTTGGAAACAGTAAATATTCCTTATCGTATTAACCATAAAGGCCATCGCAATCTTGATAACCGGAATATCCTCCGCATCAGTTGAAAAACGTATATTCCCGTTCCGTAAATATCTCTTCCTTGTATGGTTACCACATTGGTAAGGTATATTCAGTCAAGACTTGCTACAAGCCCTGGTATCTTTGTAATTTCCTTGCCAATTGTTTTTTTCTTACGCTTTCCCTGATTTTCGATAGCGCCAAAATCGAACACCTACCAATGGCATAAACACTTGATTTTTTCCTATTCTACCGATATGGGTTTCACTTTCGTAACCATTGTTTCCATCATTGATACCCTAAAGCCATTCCTTACCAAAACCACGGCATTTTGAGCATTGCCATTTACATCGTTTGCATTGGTGCAAAGTCGTTTTCCGCCAAAATGGAATTCGTTATTTCTTTTTTGCAATTTTGTAGCCATTCCTTATGCGGAAGTACGGATGGGAGCTTTGCTCCTCATAAGAAAAAACCGGTTTCATTCCGCCATATTATGATAAAGAATGTGGCGTGAAAAAACAATCTCCTTCCAATTTGCGAGGGAACTCTATGGTATTCGGTTTCTCAATGGGCATTAATCCAAACGTTTCTTTAATGGCGGCAATTTACCCCTTGGTCCGTTTAATTACCCTAAAATCGTGACCGTGAGTCGCATGGGGTGCTATCATCGATCCGTTTGTATAAGTGTTGTCCTTACATTCTCACCCTTTTTGAATTCAAGATTTTATTTGTTTCTGAAGCCACTTTATTGTCCATGTCCACACGTAACGGTTCCTCATTTCCGTTAGTTTCAACGGAGTTCCTGGACGGCGAGGCATCTTTAGGCAAGGGTGATAGGATGTTGGTGCTTTTAAATTCACGTAAATTTAAAGTCACCAAATCTTCATCGGTTTTCATGGAATGATTTGCAATGGTCCTTTTTTATATCAGCACGCCAGTAACATTGGATACATCACTGTGTTCATATCCATTTTTGCAAGGATTATCCTGCCCATATTCATCCATGGTTCACGTACCATATTCATCATTTGCCGTTCATTCATTTTCATACACTTCAAATTTACTATCAGTTAGGAATTTACTTTTCAATTGAATGTTCCATTTCCAAGTAAGTTGAGGCGATGGTTACGGTCCTTGGGGTACAAAATTCATAGGCAGTTATTCTTCCTGAGGAATATTGGACTACCACGTAATATGTTTCCGAAACGCCAGATAATTATCGTGTTCAAACCTCAACTGGTTCACATCATTTTCCATTCATTTGCCACACAACAGTTATTTTTCTCAGGTAGTGAAGCCAAAAATAGGGAGACGCTCCTTTGGGATATGCGTAACGACCTGTCTTCCCCTGCCTTAATGTGGGCAGTTGGCTTTTCCTTCTTACCGTTGACAGAACTTTTATCGAATACAATCACTTAGTCCATGGCTAGCATACGCTTCCAGTCGTTTTTCCAGTTTAGTCTTAAATGGTCGCCTTTATAGCCTCCGGAATAACTTGTACCGGTGCCTTTCTTATTTCCACCAGTCGTTGCATTATGCAAATCCTATGCATTTTCAGGTTTGTATTATTCTGTCATTCGCTCAAAAATAATGGGACAAGAGGTAAGTACATCTATACTTTCTAAGGTGGTTGATCGATTTCCTTTTTTCTTTAGTACAACGATCCATTTACATTCCCTATTTGTTCCTGTAAACCACTATTGACTGTGGACCATATGGATTCGTTTTGAATAATAGGGAAATGTAGGTATGGCGTAGTGTTAGGTGCAATCGGCAATGGGTCGAAAAAGGACCCATCTTCCTTGTTGGAAGGTATACCCCGTTTGCCCAGTGTAGAGGTCCCTTCCTTACGTTTATGGGTGAAACCCTATTTCTGCATTATCACCTTCCTGTAACGTAAGTGTTGGGCTTCGGATTTGGCCTGTTGACAGCATATAGCCCTTTTTTCTTTGCCGAAAAATTAACAATTGTATCCGTTACGTTATCATTCTAACTACATTTTGGCCATAGCCCCCAAAATGGAATGGCAGTTTTCCATGATATGACCACATTTTTTGTGTCGATATTTCTCAGTTAGTTTATGTTTCTCGTACTTGCACAATTAACATTGTGAACATATGATGGATTTCTTAATGATGTTCGTCCTTACTTAAGCAATGTGGCGGCCTTTACCTCCATTGGCATTGGACAAATTGGTATATAGGGGTTGAGGGATTTTGAACCTTTATTAACGTATACATGTTTTTTGACAGTGATATTAATATTCACCCGTGTTTTCAATGTCTTTTGGTGCACATTGACCAGCAAGGTCTATCCCTAAGGTTTTTTAGCACCTTCCAACCATGATGAACGTTCATATTGGAGTTTATCCCTATTTGACTTCTGTCACCGATTTCCAAAAGGTGTTAGCCAGTGGAGGCCAAAGCTCCATTGTTTTTACAGTGATCGCTTAAGCACGAAATTAATTTCTCAAAAAAAACACTTGGAAGCGCATTTTTGTTCCTGATGCTTGAGTCTTGCACATGATGTGAATGGGTTCATTGGATTATTTTCATGTCATGGCGCTCCATATCATGGACATCTTTTTTAGCTCTTTCATTATTGGCAACATTTCCGGGTAAATTCGCATAGTGGTCGTCGGGCGCAAAAAGAACAATCACTGTCATAACCTGCCAAAGCATTGCTATTTTAGATTTTCTTCTTTTGATGGGCCAGACTATCATAGGCAATGATTGCATTTTGGTCGTGTCCTTGTCATTACTAGTGGCTTCCTTGGTTAAACTAGCCTGCTTTCTTTCAATGTTTGCTTCGCACATTGCAGCAGTTTCATAGAATTTTCAGGGATTCGATTTTTTTATTAATTGTTTGAGGCATACCTTTGTTAAGGATTTAAACATAAGAAAAATTGCATCATATATTTATTGATTGGTCTCGTTACCAATTTATTTTGTAAAGTGTGTTATGTGATACCCTTTTCAAATTGTAAAAATTAATTATTCTGAGTTATATATAGCCGTTTGTATTTAACAGTCAGACTTATGGCCATATAAAAAAGTCCGCTATTTTGGGGCCGTTGATGGGGAGATAACTATTTTGGGATTTTTGGGGTGTATGCCCAATCAACTCTCCAACATTGTAATTGTTGATTGATGATTATTCAAAATCGGTTAATTAAACGGGAGGGCGTTTATGGGACCGGGCCCAAAAAAAGTAAACAGGGTTACTTGCTAAACTTACCCAACCAATCACACCATTGATTTTCACCTGAGTCGCAAGATTTTTTTTCAGTATGATGATTAATGGGCAGACAACTGTTACTTAAATTTTGGAGTTCTCCATTGAATTTTTCCACATGCCAAACTTCACTGATCAGGAGGAACAGCAAAAAAACAAATAGCCGCTTATATGTCGGGTTTCTATTTTTCATTTTTTTACAGAAGAATTTACTTCAATATTTTTGATATTTTAATTAATTAGGCAATCAATAATGTTCGGGCACACATAGTGCCTTTGGTCCAATATAAAGTGCTCTTACGTTTTGCATAGGGTGCCTATCGCTCTGATAATCTTCTGGAGAGAATAGATAGTCGCCTCCTTCCCTATAATTCAGTATCATATTCAATTGGGACTCGTGTGTGTACTTTTTTTAAAAGTTATCGAGTATGGCTGCATCTCCCTTTTTGCATTTCCAATGATTTTCGGATTTCAGCTTCAAGCTTACTTTTACTTACTGTCTTTAATACCCCCACTTATTAAGTGGACTTTACCTGTCTCATCTGGCATAGTATAGGAAAAATTCGTCTCAGAACACACTTCATTCATAAATGGCTTACCAAAATCCGAACCCAAACACATCTTGAGCTTCCATTCGAGCAGAATATTTTCCTCCCTAGATTTTCATTTGAAGGCATGTGGGCATTGCCAGTGTCTGTAGCAAAAATTCCATTTTGTATTTGTGTTCCGGACCGGTTGTAATTAATCCCAACCTTATTTTTTTCTGCAGGATTGGTTTCGCTTGGACCAAATTTTTGTCTTCTCCATTTTATTCTTTTTATTACTTAAGCTCGGTGGATATTGTAAACCCTTCAACCATTACAACAAGGATTCATATTTCTCGGTTACGTGTATCTATTCAAATACTAAGTTAATTATTTGAGGGATTTTTTATAAAAAAAATTAGGAAGACGTTACGCACACTTTCTATGTTCTTTGTTTATATCTCAAAAACAAGAAATAGTAAAATCATGTGGTAGCCGTTAGTATTAAGAAGGGGGAACACTAAATTATTTAACCATTTATCAAAACCATTCATATTTGCCAAGGCGTGCCAGGGAATTAACCTGTAGGATAAATTAAATAAATCAGCACATATAAATAAGTTGGTCTACAATTATTTCCCCTACCTATATTAACCGTATCCGCAAGGGAGAAAAAAATAGGGCATGTGTCAAAACTGCCAATACGAGGACGATAGGCATAAAAATGGACAGTCCCCCATAAATTTAAAGAGCATTACATTGGCAAATAGGCCTTTGCATACTGTTCGGTGATGGTGCTGGCATATTACACACCGTATACGCTAATAAGTCCATTCTTACAATAAGAATGTAACTTTCCCTAGCGATTCCCACTATAAATTGCCACACACATAAGTAATCGCAGGCACCTTGACAAAGGCCTCCAAAATCGCTTTCCTTTGTTTACCCCGATTAAGATATTGATTATGGCCCTACAAGAAATGGTGGCTGTTCATTTTTACGAACCGACCAAATTAAAAGGAACTCCAATATAATTAAGACGAAACACAAGGACAAACCACTATTGTTGATTAGCCGCAAGTTTTATTGGTGAATTTACCGTATATCCATAGTATTCATTTTGTTTGTCAATAGTTTCTTTTGATGGTCTAAATAGCGATTTTGGATGGATCGGCTTTTACCCGATTGCGTATCTGGATATTAAAGTATGTTAATGGGTAAGGACCATATTAGGCAGCATTATCACTCGATTATTGAGCCCCGTTAGTCCAACTAAATTGCCGGCAGATCGAAGCTATAATTGTCGCAAAGGATTATGCTAGAAACATTTAGAACGTATACCAGAACCTAGAACTACACAGCTAAGACAACCATAGGTCATAATTGGCCGCTAGAAAACCGAATCAAAAATTGGATAAAGACGCTGGTTCTCGCTAGACCAAAGGTCGTCCCAGGGGCAATAAGAGTTCGTTGTTACCGCAAATTATTTAGGATATTACTCGCCTTTGAGTATTTGCCATCCAGAAATTCCAGGCATCTGGAACAGCACCAGTTAGGTTCATGATTGCCGATGAGGGGGGCCATAATAGGATTAAAAAATAATGTCTGGCGCGGCTATTATCCCCGTTAATGGGGATTTTGCAGGCGGGGCAGACCTGAGGATGGGACTTCATTTCTCCCTATAAGTATTTTTGGATACTATGGATTCTTAAGATATCCCCGTTGTTGGAATTTTTTCTATTGGAAATTTTTATTCCCAGATCTCCAAAAGGTTGCCTGTGTCCGCCGGAAATACCAAACTTTCTTCGGGCTTATTTTAGTGAAATATTGCTTTTGCTTTTCAATAATTGCCAAGATATCCATATTTGCCGGCCGGAACGAGCAAGGTTAATATGGTTACCAACTACAGCAATGAGATAGAATAGTTTTGGTGTCCGTTGGAAACTAAGTTTTTTCGATGTTTATATTTGGTAAAGTTTGGTACAGGTTAAGGTTACATAATTTTACTATACCCTTTATATCAGAGCTATTATTTAGATTTCATTTTCTGTGCAGAGATAGAAATTTCATTTAAGATAAGTTCCTTTTGTAGTTCTAATTTTATGGTTATAGGTCTTGGAGAGACTAAAGTATCTTGTGATCACATAGGATAATTCCCGTTCTTTTTGGTTAATCTCCCTGACAGTTTGATAGTCGCTCGCTTTTGTCTTAGCTACCTTCTCCACAAAAGATGATTCAACGTTTAAAGGCCAAGGATCTTTAATTCGTCTTTAAAGGATGCACTAGCAAATGATATGCCATATTTTTGAATGATGTTAAAGAGAGATCGAACAAAATTATCTGTTTCTTCACGGTCCAAAAAGAATTAAACCCCTTCAATTAGATAAAGCATTTTTTGTTTTGCCCTTTAACTGTGTAAATGGTAGTCAATTAATAGCATCCTTGTAATCGCGAACGAAAATCAATCCTTATAAAATGTAAATTTCGCTTGGGAAGCACATGATTGGTTTTTTGCCATTGATTATTTTGAATCTTTTGATTCTACAATTTCAGATTTATCATATCTATGGTGTTATTTTCTTTTTGTCCAACAGAATGGGATTACATACTAAACCCCGACTCCGAAAATTTGATTTAATAACCAATGCGTTTATTTTAATTTCTTCCCAATTGCTATCGTAAAAAATATCATGTTCCTAAGCAATGCGCGTAAAGGTTCCTCTGAAGAACACCTTTTTATTTCGATATTCCTGTTCCATTTTCGGTTTTCGGGGAATTTTACTCCAAATGGGCAAAAATATTTTACTAGGTTTAATCTGTAGCGAAAGGAGAGGTTACAAATGCTGTTTCATGTATTTTCCTATAATTGTTACTGTCAACATGGTATTATCAATCTTAGAACAATAATTACAATGGCTATGGAAAATTTAAAACAGTGGATGAACACTAAAGTTTACTATTTTTATTTCCGTGAAGATTATTTTTTACCAGAAAATATATTTGGGGTTTTTCTATTCTTAAGTTCTCTTAGATTGAAGAAAATGGCCCAGTCCGGGGTTGGGTCATAGTTTTCTTTAATTCCATAAGTTTTAGTTATCAAAATCAATCCATCAGAAAATATTATCGTAAATTTAGGAGACTACAAATAAAAACATCGAAAATGCGAAAATAAGGACACATTCAACTCTTCATCAAACGGTAAACATGGGATTGTAAAACGAATCGAGTGCACAATTGCCCTTTTTTTTAAACGGAGAATTACAATAAGGCGCTTGGTGGAGGTATAGCAACCAGACGATGGTGGCCAATCAATTTAAAATTTGAAATATACTTCGCCAAAACTTTCTTTGGTTAAGATCAGATGATCCGGTTTTTAATATGAAGAGGATTAAGAAGATAAGATTCTGGCAGCTGGTTAAAAAAGATGAACCTATACAAATTTTATGAACAATAGTCAAGATTGCGTGGCAGCAGATTATGGATTATGGTCCTCTCTTTTTCGAATAGGCTGGCATAGTGCAGGCACCGACCTTTATACAGGATGGTCGCGGCTGGTTGCAGGTTCAGGATCACAGCGATTTGCGCCCTAAATAGCTGGCCGGGACAATGCCAATCTGGATAAGGCCCGTTTGTTATTGTGGCCTATATTAAAAAGAAATAACGGCAAGAATTATTCTGGGCCGATATATTGATATTGGGCCGGGAAACTGTGCACACGAATCCATGGATTAAAATGTTCAGTTTCGCTGGAGGCCGCGAGGATATATGGGATCTGAAACAGGATGTCTATTTGAGGGTTCGGGAACGGAATGGATGGGAATTAAAGAACGTTTTTCCGAAAGTGGAGAATTGGAAATCGCTTGGAGTGCCACATGGGGATTTGATCTATGTAAATCCGGAAGGGGCATAATTGGTAATCGATCCAATTAGGAGTCCTGCACATTATATAGGCGATACTTTTGGCCGTATGGCTATGAACGATTAGCGAACGGTGGGCACTGATTGGACGAAGCGGGGACATATTTGGTCAAAAACCATGGGTGCTGCGATCCCATAAATATTGTAGAAAGCAGAACTGCGGCAGCGGGCATAGTAGCCATGGGATTGGGATGGAAAAATAACTTTGGTAGAGGGAAAGCGGTGCGATACATCTACCAGTGGGAAATAGAGGGTGCGATGGACCAATAACACCTGTACAAATGGAAAGCCAACCTTTTTTGAAAATCTATTTGGTTACGAAGTGGAATTAACAAAAGTCCTGCAGGTAGCACACCAATGGAAGCCAAAAGATTTAATGCTGGGAGTAGGAACTGTTACTGATGCCACAATACCCATGATAAAAGCACGCACACGTTTATGGTGAACTACAGATTATCTTTACGCTGGGATCCTGCATATGAGAAAAAATTATTCAGAACTTTTTAGAAATTCCGAGGATTTGAGATGCATACTCCAGTGGCCTGGTTTTTAAAAACTAGTGCACACGTGATAATTGGTCCGGATATCTCGATTATCTTAGGGCCTGAAGTGCCTAAGAGAATTAATATGGCAAGATTTCGTTTTGCCTACGGATTGATTCAATTGATTGATCAAATGTTAAGGACAATTGACCCGGATCTGAAATCAAAAAAAAATTTTTGGCATCAAGGTCTTTTCTATTTCCACAAAGTTTGGTATCAACAAAGCTTGGGGCTTATGCGGCCTCTACTTTTAGGAGCTCAAGATTAACAACGAGGGGGAGCAAAACGGGGCACGGTATGTCCGTATTGGCACACAAAAAAAAAATTTGAGGAAGGTTAAAAAAAATTTGTAAACCCTACCTTTTAAATTGGCCATGGTATTTTGGAAAAAAAGTTGACCAGTTTGATTCAAAAAAAAAAAAAAGGGGGGGGGAAATTTCAAAAACTTTCCACAATCCGGAATAAGATCTACTCTCTT
>Ga0163217_1093697_pt1 | contig 13640 bp, 19 predicted proteins | sample SynspAceP_FD_185933 | JGI IMG/M metagenome (GOLD analysis project Ga0163217, IMG submission 185933) | Saline lake microbial communities from Ace Lake in Antarctica - Synechococcus sp. Ace-P (PacBio error correction) | ecosystem: Environmental > Aquatic > Non-marine Saline and Alkaline > Saline ... | reverse complement strand
GGGCATAGGGTTGACAGCCCATTGTTATAAAAGGCGTTAATGCTTAGGGGTTGTTAAGACAACCTTGTTGTTCAAGTCGTTCCCGCCCGAACTGCGGATGCCCGGCTGCAGCACGATAAGCGATCGGCGCGCCATCGAGGCGGGTCCTTATTGCGGGTTTGATAACGGCCTTCAAGGCGCCTTTCTGGACCGGCGGAAAGGATGGACTTGCGGGCATGGGCGTTCAAACTGCCTGCTGGTGCGCGGGCGGCGTTGCGTATTGTTGACGAACGCTCGGGCACCTTAGAAAGATTCCTAAATCCGCACGGAGGTGTTGTCCCGCGCGTCCGGATGAGGGTGATTCTAATCAGGCGGCGGAACGTTTCGGTCAAGTTTATGCACGCTTCCGGGTTTATGCTAGTTATGGGTTTGAGCAGCTGTATGGCGTTTGAGCGGAACCCCGGAGATTTGGCGTTAGAGATGAACTGAGCACGAAGGGCGCGACATATTGGCCATTTGGTGCGCGCTGGCCGATCGGTGGCGCTTGCAAAGGCCCAGTGGCACCCCTGGCTCAGCTCGCTGACGAGATCGCCAAGCGGCAGGGACATCAGTCTGCCCTACCTAGAGCAGCTGATCGTGAAGCTTGCGGCTGTGAGGGCTCTTGGAATTCCCGGTGCGGCGGGACCGGGCGGGGGCTTTCGGCTTTGCGCGGGCCGCAATCGGGACATTCGGCGTTCGCCGAATATCTGTGGTGCCGCGGTGTGGATGAGGAACGTCAGTGGCGATGCCACAAGGGCGCTGGCGCCCTGGGGGCGCCTCTTGCGGTCGCCGGGCGCCCAAGTCTCGGGTCTGACCAACGGCTTGTGGGGCTTGAGGCGCGCCAAATGTTTATTGTGTTCCTGCACAGGACCGCGCGTTCTGAGCGGGATGATTGTGCGGCAAACGCCATGGCCCCGTGTCCGGCGGGTCCCGGCGCTGTTCGAGGTGTGGTTCGATGAGGTGGGGGATGCGTGGATTTGCGGCAAAGCACGGAGAATGGCGTTTCTGCACCGGCGTGTCCGAGAGGGGGCTCTTGCCCCCGGCGCTGGCGCGCCGTCCCCGGAGTATTTTCAGCAAGATGGAAGCAGGAGGCGCCGCGTGTATCTGGATTCATGGGAATGCGACGACGCCTTTTGCGCAGCGCGGCGCGGGAGGCGGATGATTGCGGCGATGGATGTCAGTGGGCAATCCAGTTTCCGTGCATGCCGCAAGGCCGGGCGGCGCGATCTTTGCTAGGAGCGGTGCAGGCGCAGGTTGGCCGAGGCCGTCGGTGGCGGGCTTAGCGGAAATGTTGTGTTTTGTGGTCTGCGCGTTACCGACGGCGTCTGGCTTTGGCGCTTCGCAGGGCGCGTCTGCATGGAGTTCTGATTCTTGGAAACATCGAGGCGTGCGGGCTTTGGGGACCTGTGATTTGCCCGTCAGGGCGGGGCAGGTTCAGAGTCAAGCGATCCGCGCAGTCTTGATTGGTGCAGCTTCGGTCTAATTCCGAGACGGGGGATTGTGCCAGAAACTGCCAAGGGGCTGGCGGTGAGCGATATTACTCTCAGAGGCTTTTCGGCCGGTTGCCGTTTGTGCCTATGCTTGGGCGGTGTCGCACTTTGTTGTTTCTTATCGGCGCATAAGTTGGGGCCCCAAGGGCGGTTGGTGCGGTTTAATCATGCCGCAAGGCTTTTGAATCTGCCTTGCGCAATTGCGCGGTGGCGGTCGAAGAAATGGGCGGCGGTCTGGGACCGGAGAATATCATCGGGGTTGCCGGTTTTGCCGCTGCCGCCGCCGCGGGTTCCAGGGAATGGCGAGCGGTAGGCGGCGGGCAGGATGATCTGGGCGCAGCGGCCGCTGGGGACCGGGTTGGGAAAAACTTAGAAATTTATGTCTAGGAAAAGGCGGTTGCGGCTGAGGCTCCGCATACATTCTTTGTCGGGGAATGATGTGCATCGGCTGCCGGAACACCCACCTGCATGATCTGCCCGGGTTTGGCGCGGCAGAGAGGGGCGCAGGTGATGGCCATGGATTTGGCGGGGTTTGCGGGCGATGGCAGGCTCTGCGCTTGTAGCAGCGGCAAGGTGCGGGCGTCGCCCCGTTGTTGACGGCGCTGGATTACGATGATCATAGGCGAGCTGCGCGTTTGCGCGTATCGGCTGGGAATCGAGACGACGGAAGACGAGGTTCTGCGCTTTGCTGAGGCATGTGCGCACGGGCCAAAACGGATGATGGCGGCAGTGAGCGCAGAGGAGGTGAGGTAAAATGGCTGCAATGGATGTGGACGTCAAAGAAGGCGTAGATCAAGAGACCGTGGATGCGGGTCGCTCAGCTGTCGGGGTGGCTTATAAGTACGGCTGGAACGACGACGAGATCGAGGATGGACTATGCCCCAAGGGCTGAACACCGATTATCGTCAACTTGATTTCGGCGTAAGAACGAAGAGGGCCCGAGTGGATGACGCAGTGGTTCGTCTGGACGCATTTTGCGCGCTGGGAAAGCGCCGGGATGACTGTGCCGAAACATGGGCGAGTGCTGGAAAGGTTGCGGGATATCGATTTTCAGGATCTCCTGTATTTACTACGCCCGCCCCAAAAGCATTTGGAAGTGGAAGCCAAGTCGCTTGGGACGATTGTGGTCGTCCTAAGCTTGCTTGGGAGACCTATTAGAAACGTGGCGGTATTCCGCTGTCGAGCAGGCGAATCTTGGCCGCGTGTCGAGGCGCGGGTGTGCCGCGACGAGGGGGCCGCAGGTCGCCCACTGTGGACGCTGGTGTTTCGACTCTCTGTGGCGGTGTCCTGGGCGGGCAACGGGACGTTTCCAGGAAGGAACTGATGAGGCTGCGTGATCTTCTGCTTCGAGGCTCTGGAAGCGTCGCGAGCATCCGGAAGCTGAGTGAAGAAGATACCTTGAGTACGGTTCGTCCAGTGACGGAACTTTCTATGCGACGCTGAACTCGCTGTTGTTTTCCGATGGCTCGTTCGTTTACATCCGCCCGGGTGTGCGCTGCCGATGGAGCTGAGCAACCTATTTTCCGGGCATCAACGCGGAAAACACCGGCCAGTTTGAACGCACGCTGGAATCATCGCCGACAAGGGGTCCACGTGTCCTACATTGAAGGGTGCACAGCGGCCCAAGCGTGATGTCGCCAGCGCCACGCAGCTGTGGGTCGAGAGTCATCATCGAGGAGAACGCCGAGGGAAATTACTCCACGTTTGTGCAGAACTGGTACGGCGCCGGCGACGCAGGAGAGGGCAAGGGCGGGCATCTATAACTTCGTCACAAGCGTGCGATTGCCGTGGTGATCCGGTCCTCCAAGATCATGTGGACGCAGGTCGAGACCAGCTCTGGCCGTGACGTGGATAGTATCCAAGCTGCATGTCTGCGGTGGGCACGATTCACAGTCGAATTCTACTCCATCGTGCATCGCGAACAACATTGCAGGCAGGCCGATACCGCGCACCCAGACTGATCCACCTGGGCAAGGCCGCACGACCGGAGGTCGCGGATTTGTTGTCAAGGGTATCTCTGCTTGGTATAGGCGTTCAGAACATACCGCGGCCTTGTGGCGATGCACCCTAAGGCGAAGGAATCGCGCAACTATTACGCAGTGCGATGAGCTTTGATCGAGGTCTGACGTGAACGCGCGCGCTACGGTGCCGTATTCAGAGGTGGAAGGAATAACTCGAGCCGTGTGGAGCACGAGGCGACCACGTCCAAAGTCGATGACGAGCAGCTGTTCTACTGCCGCTCGCGCGGATGACGAGGAGAGCGGGTCGCGCTGGTTGTTGAACGGGTTCTGCAAGGAAGTGCTGCAAGCGTGCCGATGGAAATTCGCGGATGGAGCACAGGCGCTGGTGGGCGATCTCGCTTGAAGGTTCTGTCGCGATTAAATTTGCCCTCAGCGCGGAGCGGAAAAGACGCTGGTCCTGCGACGTGAAGGGAGAAGATATGCTGGAAATTAAAGGGCCTGAAGGTCGATCTTGGAAGATGAAGGACAAGTCGATCTGCTGAAGGGGCGTCGATATCTGAACCGTGCCCTGGGCAGGCGATGTCGCATGCCGAATCATGGGGCCGCAAACGGCTCTGGCAAATCGACGATGTCTTACGTGCTGTCGGCAAGGATGGCGTATACGCGTCATTCCGGCGGCACTGGGCGACGCTGAACGGCGTTGATCTGCTGGCGGATGGAAGCCGGAATGGAAGAGGCGTGTGCGGCGGGCCTGTTCTTGCGTTCCAGTATTCCGGTGGAATTCCGGGTGTTGGGCAACATGACGTTCTGCGCCACAGCTGTGAACGCACAGCGTAAATGCGCGCGGCGAAAGAGAGCCTAGTCGGCAGGGTGATTTCCTGAAGGAGTCCGCGCCAAGGCGAGAATCTGGAAGATCGGACGCGAGATGCTGAAGCGCCTGTGAACGTTGGCTTTTCCGGGGCGAAAAAAGCGCAACGAAGATCCTGCAGATGCGATGCTAGAGCCCAAAGATGTGCATCCTTGGACGAGACCGACTCGGGTCTTGACGGGACGCGATGAAGCTGTGTTGCTTGACGGTTGTGAACGCGCTGCGGTCCAAGGGCGGTCTTTTCTTGGTGATCACCCACTACCGCGTCTGCTGGACCCATATCCAAACAAGACTTCGTGCACATCATGTCGAACCGGGCCGCATCATCAAGCTCGGGCGGCCAGAGCTGGCGCTTGAAGTGAAAACAACGGTTACGCCGGATTTTGCTGGCCGGAGGACGCTTATTGGGCCCTGCCGCAACGCAAACAGGACGCGACCGACGCGCGTTGCAGCGGTGACGCTGCCGACGGGGCCGGCTTGGCTGACCAAAGGCGCGCAAAGCGGGCCTTGGCCCGGGTGTCCGCGATGGGCTTGGCACCGCGCGGCGCGATGAGTATTGAGTTTCCGATCCGACAACGCTGACGGATACCGCTGTTCATTGCGGCTGATCTGGCAGATGCCTCGGACCCGCGAATTTGCGGGCGCTGATGCGCTTTGATGGGACCGGTCTTTGTGGACGGGCCGCGTCGATGCAGATGCCTCGGACGAATCTGGAACTTGCTGGCGTGACCATCCACGCGGCTGGCGCAGGCGCAGGATATCACTTTGGGCTGGCGATCGCTGGGCGCCTATGGAAGCGCGCGGCCAATCTCCGGTCCGGGACGCCCGCTGGCGGGCGCTGACCACGGGCCATGGCGAAACGGACGGCTTGCTGATCCACGTCACCCGGCGGACGCGGGCCCGTGCGGTTTCATGTCCGCTATTGATCGCAAAGATGCGGGCCCGATGTGGCGCTGCATCCGTGCGTCAAAGCTGGGACGCAGGCGCGACTTTACTGCTCTGGAAAGCGGGCGCTGGGGCTGCACGGTTCATTGTTCGAACTGGAAGTCGAGTCTCTGATGGCGCCACGTTCCACCATGTGCTGTTGCGAGGGCCGTGCATACGGCCGCCGATGAACACGCAACACCTTCTGACGCGCATCGGGACTTGGGTCGACTTTTCAGTCCTTCACCCCTGTCGATAAAACGGCCGCGCTGACCCGCAATGAACTGCATCATGGACATCGTCGGCGACGAATGCGACGGCGCATTTGTGGCGGGGCTTGCGTCGGTGACTGGCGAGGGTTGGTCCACCACGACGGACCACCGTCTTTCATCACCACGATGCGGTCGGCTGCGAGTCGCGTCAGCGTCTTTAAGAAAGTCCTGCCGCAACGGTGCGCGTTGGCGTGATTTCAGGGCAAGATCCTTGTGAAGCATTGGGCGCGCAGAAAACCGACGGCTATCAGATCAGCAGTCGCTGCCTTGCTATTGGACGGCGATTTAGCAGTTCCTCGCCTAAGCCAGAGCTTTGAGATTTATGCCGATGACTGGCCTGTTTCGCCACGGGTCCACATTCCGTGCGATCGACGAGGATGCGTTGTTCGATCTTGCGGTCACGCGGTGTGCCGCATAAGACGGGCGACGGACCCTGCTGACGCTGTTCGTTCTTGGCCGAGCGCTGCAAGAGATTGACGGACGAATCTCTTGGTGATTGATCTGCGGATCGGTGGCGGTTGGCTGGATCGCCACAAAGCTGGATGGCCGTCACATTCTGACATCATCCGCACGTGGCGCGGGCCGCGCATTTTCGTGATTGCGCGGCTTGCGGCAAAGGATAAAGCGCTGAAGACCGGGGCCCTTGGCCTATTTCTGATCGTGTTTCTGTCTTGCTGGTGATGTTCGTTGCGCCAATGGCCGCGGCTGACCACGTTGCGGCGCGGGCTCTCGACCTTTGCCCGGCGCAGTGAGCGCGGAGAGTGATGCAGATTGAGACCTACGAGCTTAGTCGCACTGGATCAGCCGTTCTGGGCCGTTGGGCGTTTTATGCGCTGTTCGGCTTGTCAGCCATCTGATTGCAAAAGGCGTTCGCGGACGCGGCACGCATTACACCGCGCCGTCTAAGCAGCTGTTGCTTGGTCGCTGTGGCATCCGTGCCCTTGCTGCCTGCTTTTACGGCCTGGATGGCTGGATTTTTGGGGCAGGTGGCCCGCACCCATGTGATCGCGCGTGCTTGGGTTTTTGGCCTTTTGGTGGATTCTGGCGCTGTTTCACTTTATGCAGGCAGAGGCAATGACGTCGGGACAGTTGGATTGGCAATGGAATCGGGCGGTCTTTGCGTCCAACCGGCTTGGCGTCGCGCAGGCCGCTGATATCCATCGGTTAAGGGCGAGATGCGCTGTTTAAGCATGGTCGCGCTAGTGACAGGTGTGCTCGGTGCTGATTCTGGAACTTGGGGGCGGTGTAGGGTTTGTCCCCGCAGGACGCAGAATTTGCTGGCGCGCCACGCCTTTTGCGCTGTGACGGGATCCTTTGCGCGCGTCCTTGCTGATGATGGTCTTTTGCGCCTGAACTGACCGGGCCGCATGACTGGGCGGGAGCCGGGTTTTTAGCGCGGGCATTGCTGCTTGTGATTTGGTGGCGAATCGATCGGCGCTGCTGATCCAAGTGGCCCAGACTGGCCGACACTGTTGCTTTGTTTCCTCCGCTTGGCGGGATTGTTACATTGGCCGGGCTTGCGTGGCTGGTGTTTCGCTTTTGCATCTGGTCAACGTTGCTGACGTTTTGACACCTGTTTTCAAAGCGCTGTGCGCACCGTTGTTATCGGGTCGTTGGTTTATATCATTCGGGGCTGGCGCTGCTTGCTGTTCCCTGATCGGCCGAAGGCGTTGACCCTGCAAGGCAGCACCCTTTAGATGTTCGACGTTGAGCGCAATTCGCGCCCAATTTCCTATTCTGTCCCGCGAAGTGAACGGCAAGCCGTTGGGTGTATTTCTGGACAAATGGCCGCGTCCGCGCAAAAAAGCGCGCGCGGTGATCGACGGCGGCATGACGCATATGTACGAGCATGAATTATGCCAAGTGTTCACCGGCGGCCTTACACGGGTAACCTATTCTTATGTGCGTAACGACCATTACGGAGGGCCCGTGCGCGGAAAGATTGACACGCTTTTAAAATGCCCAAGTCCGAGGATGATATCATCCGTGAACTCTGGCACGCACGAGAAGGTGGCATCAATGATTGGGTGTGACCTACGGCTGGGCCGCGCCGGCTGGGTGTTGCAGGCGGCGACGAGGAGTCGTGTTAAGCATTTGGACACCAATTGCGAATATCGTGCCCTGGCACTTTCTGCGCGAACGGCTAGGGTGGTTGTGCTGAAAGGGTGGGATTGGCCGCCGCTGCATGGATGCGCTTGATCCGCAAAAGCCGGATTTGAATGCGATCGGGCGGCCAAGGACTGAAACTGGGTGCGCGATTACCCAGATGTCGAAACGTGCTGGGCCACGGCTGGTCGATACAAAAGGCGATCTGTGCCGGCGCGCATGAAAAAAGGTTCGCTTGCCCGTGGTGGGTCGACGGATCGCAGGCGGCGGGGTTGCATATGCCCGTCGACGTGGCAGGACATGGGGTCTGTGATTCTATGCGATCACTGGGCACAAGTCTGTTGGCCCAAGCGGTCTGGGGCGATCTATGTGCACCTGACCCGCATGAGCGAGATGCGTCCGGCTTTCTTGGGGCGCGGGCGATTAGATCCGCGAGGTTTGGGCCGCGGATATGGTACCTATAACGACGCGCCGATGAAGTTCGAGGCGGGCACGCCGGGAATCGTTCAGACCATCGGTCTGGGCGTCGCGCTGGACTGGATGATGGATGTCGGGATGGACAACATCGCCGCGCACGAGGCCGTGGCTTGCCGACTTGCCGCAGACGCGGCTTGCAGGGCCTGGAATTGGTGCTGCAGGTGCAGGGCAATGCACCTGATTAAGGGCGTCAATTTTCAGCTTTACTCTGGGGATGGGCTCTGCGGCGGGGATGCACACGGACATCGCTCGGACCGTGCTGGATAAAAATGGGGCGCCCCCCCCCCCTCCATGGCCGGGCCGGCACGGGGATCGCACTGCGCCATTGCCGGGTGATGTGGACCACCTTGGCTGACGGCGACCTGTCCGGGCGACATCCTTTGGCGTCTATAAACACAACGGCTGGGAAGTCGACGCGGCTGGTCGATGCGCGGGAAACTTGTGCCGATCTGTTCGCCTAATGGGCTTTTGGGCGTTGCGCCTTCGTTCGCCGCAAACGCTATGAACGCGCTTGTATTTGCACCCGTGAGGCTCAGCTGGATTAGAGCGGTTCTTGCCTCCGAAGGCAGAGGTCACTGGTTCGAATCCAGTCGGGTGCACCACAATCTTGAGCATATCCCTTATTTTGCTTAGTCCGATTTTGTCGCGGGCTCTTTATCTGGTCCTCACTTTGTCCCACACATGGTTCTTGGTTAGGCAGCTCCATTCGTGGTGTCGCGGGCCACGTTACAGAATTCTGCCCCTAATTTGATTTGGCGCGAAATCTTAACATGATGATCTCGGTTGCGATTTCCCGACCACACTGTATGGCTTCAGTTCCACTTGTGATCGGGTGGTTGCCGGATGCCGGTTGTCAGCGCGCCGGGCTGGCTGTCTTACGGTTGGACGGATTTGCGGCCGCGTGGCTCGATGTTCGAAAGTGCGGAGCAAAAGGTGAAGGCGGGGGGAGTATGGGATGCGCTTGACCTGGTGCACTTTTCCGGCCATCGCGAAAACTGATCCTCGGTTTTGATTTGTGTAACATTGCGATGCAGATCGAGGGCTGTCCACTGGATTTAGCCTGGTCAGACAAGGGCAACTCAGTCCAGCGGCATGGCGGCGGCTTAATGTAATCAGATTTCTGTTTTAGGTGACCGAAGGAGTTTCCGGCGGCTTTCGGTTCCTTGGCGGATATCTCCGACCGAACGCCTTTTTGCTGTGCTGCCGGCCCGGGCGGGTTCGCGACATTGTCGAAGTTTCCGCAAATCGCGGGCGGTGGACAAATCGGTGTTCAGATCAAGTGATGCTGGGAACACTGTTAACGCCCGCACTGACCTGGACCGGATTAGAATCTATGTTTTAGCTGGAAAGCACCTGAGGTGTCGGTGTCAAGGTAGCCACCAAGTTCGTCGCCATAGCCCCAGCCGGTATTGGCAACGCGTTGATATTCTTTCTTGCAAGCCGATCCAGCTAAAGTTTGCGGTCAGTTCCGGGTTCTGCTTATCCGGAGCGTGATAATTTTCTTCACGATTGAGCCAAACCATGGACCCCAGTGCTGTAGTAGAACGTCTCATCATATCACCGAACTCCATCGTTGTTGACGTCATGTTGGCCCGCATTTGACGTAGTAGAGACATAGCTCCAAGCTCTGTCGGGCGAGCTGTCCCCTTAGCCTTTGGTTGGTAAATCGGATATGCACTTCGTGCGGTCGCGGTATTGATGGGTGGTGGTCCCAACCGTGCTGGATTTATGGCGTGCGGCTTGAAACCGCTTTCTCTGTTTAGGGCGAAAGGTCGGTGCCCACATCCGAAACCAAGAGATTCTTGCATGCAGGATATCCTGGTCTTTGGTCGGCGCGATATCAAGGGTCTTGGACGAGGCCCACGATCTGTTACCCTGGAAAACCCCACAACCGCCCCAACGGCCCCCTTTATCGCTGTTCCAGTTCTTGTCACGAGTGTGTGAGCCCCTTCCAGTTTTCTCCACGGAATCCTTTCTAGCGACATTGTCAGGAAGGTGAAAATCTTTCCAAAAGCCAGTGTGCCGGGAACGGCCGATAGCGTACCTTTATGGTTCCAGCCTGTCGCTTGCCGACGCATCGTTCATTATATACCAGACCAGATCATTTGACGCAGAGGTGCAGGCAATTTTTAACCTTCGAGGGTTTCCGTTGTGCCGGAGCGAAAGCGCAATTCGACTGCGGGTTGCGCCAAAAGTCTGCTGTCAGTTTGCCGTTGGTCTGCATGAAACGGTCGCTATCCGGAAGGTCAGAGACCTTAGGCTCAAGTCAATTACAGCCCAAGAAAATTTGGCGAGAAGGCTATACCAACTGTTTGGGTCAGCTCTGCAGATGTTATAATCAACTTCATGTTAAAATGGTGAAAGCGTTCAGTTCTTTTAAATTTAATTTTCTCTTTTAGTGATTTGCGGAAAGCGTGAAAATGTTGCTGTTTGGCATTTTGTGCAATTAGCGGTGGCAGCATCACCACAGTTGACTTGTTAGATATGTGCACAGAAAATCGATTTGGGCCATCAGGCGACGTCTCCGCAAGCGGATACGGTAGACAGGCCTCCGGTCCGGGGTGCGGACGCTGCATTCGAAGCCAGAGGCCCACATTGCCCTGCGGTGAAACCGCGATTTGTCTGGATGAACCTTGGGTCGGGAATGTCTAGGTTTCTTTCGGCAAGTACATTCGGCCCATGGTGTAAAGCCCGTCGATCCATGCTTCAAATTATCTGAATCACCTTTTGAAAGGCTTTTGGAAACGGTTGAAAGTTATGTGTTGCCCAGGGCCCATTGATAGTGCGGCAGTTCTTTGCAGTCCGAGATTGGGACTGCAGCATTTTGCCCATGCTGCGGTGGCCGTCTGTGGTGGAACGTGTTTCAAACCCGTTGCTCAGCCGGTTTGCGCAATCGCGTCGCTACCCCAGCTTTTCGTCGAAGGCATAGATCTGTAACAAAATGGGCTGTTGAGATCCAATCGTTGTAGGCAGGGAATAGACGACCGTTCCGGAATAGGGCCATCGCGTCGACGATGGCGCTCGCGGGCCAGCGCCAGGCTATCTTGCGTGTTGGCGTGGTGTCGATTGTCAGCGGGTTGCGACTCGAAATACGGGGTCAACGGAGTCCGGCGGATTGGGCGATCTGTCGGTTGTTACTGTTCCGTGGGCTGAAGTAGGAAGTCTGAATGCTGGATATCGACACCATTGTCGTTGCATAAGCGCGCGGAGCTTCGACGATGTTGATGCAATATTCAAGGCCAGAGGTAAAGGGTGAACAGCGCTCGTCGGATCTCCAGCGTAGTTTGCTCGCATATGCTTTGCCGATTTGTACATCGGCAGCGCGCAATTTGCAGCGTTGGTTTCACCTTAAGCCCCACATCGACACGTGGATGCGGATAATGATGTCGCTTGAGTATGTCTTTTGGTTCCATGGTGTAATATCACGCCCTGAGGAATATGCGCGACGGGCGGCGCTCGATGATGCTCTGGCACCATACTGGGTTCCGCCCCCGCCAGATAGCAAAGTTGGATCCCACGTGGTGCCGTTCTTCGGCTCGCTGAAAGCGAAAAATCGCCCACGCGCTTATCTTCCGCTTCCGTTGAGGGTAATTGCGTTGATCGACAGGTTTGGGGAAATTACGGCACCCTTCGCATTTTAAGTTGCAGCGATTTGAAATGTCGTAGTTGCTGCCTTTTTTGAACCGTGTGGCCCGGTTTGCGCAAAGCCAAACAATCGGTCGCGCAGGCGATAGGAAGTCAGTCATGTCTGGTAGGTGAGCCCTCTGCCCTGGTCAAAGGAGTGCGCCTTGCAGGAGCGACAGCATGCTGCCCTTGCGCGCCTTGGTTAATCCCGTCTTTAGTATCTGGGTGAACATCGGCTGGGCGTTTGGACATTTGTATATTGGGCAAATCGGTCATTCAAGCGCGCGCGTCGTTTTTTTCGTCTATGTGTGTTTGCCAGCATAAGATCAGCGTCGGTTCGCTTGGCGCTGAGTGGCCGATAGACGATTCATCGCGTTTTGCGAGAAGGTCGAGGGGTACACGGTGCCGTCCATTTTCTGCTCAAAGTGGCGGGGCGGCCGCTTGTCGCAAATCTCGATCTTTGATAACGTCGGGATCGGCACAGGGTGATGCAGGATCCAAATAGGACAAGCCGTTTCGGTGCCAAGATAACCACGGACTAAAAGTTTCAGAGGCGGGCCATTCGCCCGCACCGAACTGTCGATAATAGAGCCAAACCGGTTGGGTCTTGGTTGTGCCCTTTTTATTGTTATAGTGTTAGTTTTTTATTTCCTGTTGCGCCCCCCAACAGGAGTGTCGAGGCATTGTCCACAGTCTCAGAGGTAGGCCGTTAGCAAAGCCAGCTTAATGCCCGTGGAGCAAAATATCCATCAGGGTCCACTGATAAGACAGGCGATGGCAGCCAAAAGCGGGCCGCATAGCGATCAATTAGGACTATAGCCCTAAGATGGGAATTTAGGCAGATCCGGTGTCAGAGGGTTGTTATGCAGTGGGTCGGAGTTTTACTATACTGCAATAGTTGTTTGCCATCCCTCGATCGCGTGGGTGTGCTGGCGCTTGATTCTGGATTTATCGATGGCAGCCCGAACCACCAAGGGGCTGAGGCGGGAACAGGGGGGATTTGCTTTAGTGTCAAAAAAACCGCATCCATTTGGTGTGTGTCAGATTGGATCGATTTGTCAGGCGTCTTGGGCCCAAGCGGCTCAGGTTATTGGCTTTGTTCTCATAAGGAGCGGGTGAAGTCATTGCGGGCGGTGTACAGAGATCGTGCATAAAGCAGTTTTTCAAGCGCGACCAGGTTTGGATCCTGGGTAGTCCTCAGTTCCCGTTGGTAAAAAACCAGGTGTGCGTGCTCGATGTGTTGGCGCCAGAGTACGGATAGGTTTCTCGGCGCGATTTGAATTTTCATGCTTCTCTATTAAAAAATGGACGCAGGCGTTCCGGTCATTTTTTCATCGGTGGCATATGCGACCATTTGTGGGCGACAGGCGCTCAAGCTGTGCCAATCGATGTGGTGCGCATCAGTGCTTGCGTTGTCAGTGCAAAAGGACCACCCAGGCGTTTGTATCAAGAGGAAATGGCCTCACGGCGCCAAAGAAACCCGGACTATGGGCAACCCCGCCTCGTGGCGAAGAAAGCAATGGCAGGGCCAAACGGACTTTAACGTAACAGCCAGGCCTGGCATCGGACCAAAACACCATGCCTATTCCCCTTCGGTCCGAACCGTTTTTCTTTCGCGGTGGTCTACTCTTGCCGCCATATGGGCAGATGGGACCCTGGCTTGCCAGAATAACAGTCGGGAATGTTATGGGATGCGCTTCCGCGCAGCGTTTTTAGGCCGATATCAAGGATACCTTTCAAATTTCTTTGAGTCGTGCGTGCCAAGCAATACGAATAGGGTGCTTAGGATTGCTCTGACATTCGAGACGGTCATCTCTGTATTATTTTGCGTTACTTGCCATCCATGTGAGATTCCTCAGAACTGATTTTGGTGGCGTGCTCCGGACTTTATCTTCTCTCT
>Ga0163217_1019893_pt1 | contig 13640 bp, 6 predicted proteins | sample SynspAceP_FD_185933 | JGI IMG/M metagenome (GOLD analysis project Ga0163217, IMG submission 185933) | Saline lake microbial communities from Ace Lake in Antarctica - Synechococcus sp. Ace-P (PacBio error correction) | ecosystem: Environmental > Aquatic > Non-marine Saline and Alkaline > Saline ... | reverse complement strand
TCGTTGGCGCCTATGGGACTGGATGGCTACCCATTCCGCTATTTCATCCTTCCATCAAAACCCACGGCTTTTGCCCGTTATTCATCTGGGCAATTTCTGATTGCAGGAACAGGTTTGCATATCAGCCACAATTTATTTGCGGGAGAAACGCAGTACATCAAACCCTGAACCTGCTGCGCGGGATGGCCTTGTTAGATACACTTTTGTCGTACTGTATTTACCCGGTTCCAACGCTTGACCAGTGCTTTTGTTGACCAACTTAAGCACCGCCCTCTTGCTGGTTTTTTGTTGCGTTGTCGTATGGGGTCCACCAATGGCAAACCCATTTGCTGAATTTGGCTGGGGTCTTTGCCGCTGTCGGCGGTCGCTGCTTGGGCTGGCTTTTGAGTATCAACCCCCCCTATTGCCCGCCAATCATTAGATTGAGTCAGTTTTGCCTCAGCTTCCCCATAAAACGAATCCTCGTTATTTCGCGCCATTTGACGGCTATCGTCATACATTTTACCCACCAATGTCATTTATCACTCCGTGCGGGTAGCTGCTAGCTTTCGCTCGGATTAATCGCCATATTGTGTCCTATTTTGCCACTGGAGGCATAATTTTTGATTATCACACGCCACGCGGTTATTTTTTCAAGACGATGATAACAGGTCTGCATGATTGGCAGATGTTACCCTCAATCTCCAGACGCCCTTGATGACGCTTTGAAAATTTCTTGATATAATGGTTATCCAGTGGAAGAAGAAGGTGGCTTAATGACACCCTATCTGCCTGCCCAAGCGATGGACCGACTCTACAACAAGCAATACGCTACCTTGCCAAGTTTAGTCACCCAAAAAGACTTCATTCGCATTGTTGACTATATCTGCATGTTGATGCAATCAGCTTATTGAGGCATGCTCCCGTTGAATGAGCCTACCCTAGCGAAGAGCACGCCCCAGCGCGAATACATGGTGTTATACCGAAGCTCGAGGTTGAACCAGGCGGATTGCTTGGACGAGCGGACGGGAAATTGACTATAGCTATCAACATGCTCTTGCTTCCGCACCCAATTAACCACCGACGGTTCGTTTTAGTGTAGTCAGGCCACCGGTAAAGCCGTTGAGCAAAGCCACCTTGGTCTTTGGTCACAAGTGCATCCACCCCGGTTATGACTGCCTGAAGTGGGAGGCAGTGGAGGGGTCGTTGTCCGTCAAAGCTGGGCTGGATGCAACTTTTAGCCGATTCTTCACTTTTGTTACTGGTCTGGGACTCGCAATCTAATTTTGTTGTTGTGCCCGCCGTTTTTACTTTAAAGCCTTAGTACCCGCTGTATTGTGTTGGTTTCCCCTGCTAACTAGGCGTACACTTTTTGGCCTATGGCTGTTCATGGGCATTAGCGGTGCATCCCGATATCGCTCCCTGCCAACTTCAAATATAGAATGACAGCGGCTATTTCTACTGGACTTGGGGTTGATCGGTTTGCCCATTTCATCCTTTATGATCAGGCAAAATACGCGGTGGATTAGACTCAAGAGGCACAACTATTTGCGCCGCGGTTTTTGCCTGGGGGTTATATTTCGTTATCGCACGAGCCTGGTATTTATTCTGACCCTTGACGCACTTTCTGTCCGCCCTTAGGGGTAATTTTGTTTAAGGTGTCGGCGCCCCCGCTTTGCAATGGTTTCGGTGGGACTCGTCGCCCGCCTGCGGCAACAGGCATTTTAATCCGGTGCAAGTATTTGATATCTCACCGCGATTTTTATGCCTTAAAAGAAAACGCCTTATTCAGCCAGCCCCGCCCAAACTGACGTGACGTAAACTACTATGAAAAATCGCAATTCTTACGGTTATTACTTTAGCTGGACTGCCGTTTTATATGCACTTTTTTTATAGGTCCATTCTCTCGGCACAAAGAGCAATGTTGTAAAACGGGCGCAAAAGCAGGACACAGGCGCCATGCACAACGAGGGCACTGATATTTTCTAGCCAAGCTACTCAGTAACCTCAGCGGAAACTTGGCAGGACTTATCCGCAACACGGGGCCGCCCAATGAAGGACGAGGTCCGGTAATACTGCATTTTTATCTTACGCATATTGCCAAAGGGGCAATAACGCAGAACGGTTCAGCCCTTCTGATCCATTCTGAGCGGCGGACGAAGAACATTTAAAATAGCCGATCTTTACCTCACCCGGTGGCACCGCCTTTTACAGATACGGTTTTTTTGAGTTCATGGATTACGGCCTTTACCGAACGAGTCGATGAAAATTGGTTGTTTTCTGCCAGCGACTAAGAACGCGGTAAGACGTATCCCCCAGCCGCTAAACCGTGGTGACTACTTTATGGGGTACTGATTTAAGCCTCTTATAGGCGACATTAAGGGAGACTTTTAATTTTCGGCAGAATTGATTGGGGAATTTTTTAGGCCTCGGCCGGACACACCTGCGACAAGGCGGGCATAATTATGCGGTTTTTACTTGGGGTCGCTAAAAAAATAGCCGGCCCAAAAAAAAAAAAGCGAAGTTGGTCTGCATGCCAGTTTTTATGCCCTTTGTGACTTAAAATTCGGGTATATTTCCATTGAACTTCCGTTATACCGATCAGCCCTTGGTAAAACCGCTAAAAGAAATGTTTGCTTCACCCGACCAAGCACAGGTGGAGGCGGCTTGGACGCATGCAATTTACCATTAAGCAAGCTGCAACTATCTCATCCACAAACACGACATCATTGGTTGGAGGATATGCGCTATATTACCAAATTTGCCTGAGAGGCCTTGTTAAGCGCAGAATCCTTAAGTTGACGCCGTCTACCTCAACTCTAAGGCAATAATACGATTGCAAGGCACGCATTCTATGCAATGAATCAAAGAGAATAAAACACCGCCAGTGAACAAGGCAACACAGGTTGAAAAACAAACACACTATTCACCATGCTGAGATAACCGTGATTCCAGATTGCTTGCTAGAAAGCAGTTAATAATTAGTACTTATCTATTTTATTATCTGGCTGTTATGTTGCTGATGCTCAAGCACAATATAACTTCACCCCACACGGACTAATAGTAGAAACCCTGCTCAACTATAATACCGCCTATACCCTAGCATGATAAGCGTTTTTAGTTTTGTCTCGCTTCACCCTTGCAGTTGGTCGGACACGCATGCATCTTGGCGCAAATTTCAATGCCCATTTTGAGTTGTTCGGCGAGCTTGCTGATGATGATGTGGGTTTGGGCGGCCCAGTGCAAACTTTTGCCCATTTCAGTCCGAAGCCTTTATTTTGATTAATAAAAATCAAACTATGCACGTTTAGGCTTTTAGTCAGTTGAATTTCTGTTGACCCGCTGGCCGCACAGGGTAAAAAGCACGACCGTCCGACCTTGGCAAACAAGTGTGTGCAGCCTTTGGGTTTGTTTCAGATGGGGTTGCAGGTGAGTGACCCGTTTTCGATCCTTCTGCCGGTCCGCAGAGATTTTGTTCTTTGCCCAAGAAGACTCTCCCAAACCCACGAGGAGAATTGGGCACCGCGCTGGTCGGGGAGCGCGCTGGCGCACGAAGATTTAAGAGCTAACTGGCAAGTAGCATTGCAGCCTTGGTGTTTTGATGCGTACGGGTGCTGCGCAACAGCTACTTTAGGACAGTTGAAATTTCAATTTGACAGCGCCCACGCTTATGTGGCCGGTATTTGGAACCTCTTCCAAACAACTGGACGCTCGATATAAGCTTGAAGACTAGCGCAAGTGGGATGAACGGAACGCACTCGTTATCGCAAAGTCTTTAGCAGCGCTTGAGTCGTGCATTTTGGGTGCAGGTGAGATTCAGGTTTTTACTCGGTTTTCGCGGCCCTGATACTGAACCTGTTTTATCCCTAAAGGTAGCCAACAAATCAGCTCTTAACTATAACAATACTTGATTTACCCTCGTCGCAACGTCATTGCCGCTTAACTATGATTCTGAAGGTTCAGCCGTGTGGCGTTTAGAAGCCGCGCCATATCCTGGACCAAACATTCAATATAAAGTGCTGAGCCACAGGGATAATGCGTTAGAGTTCAAGGCGCTCGCTCTTTATTTTGGCGGAATGTCGGTCTTGATGGCAAACAATGTCAGGCGAAAGGTTTATTCACATGCCCAGTCATAGTGATGACTATGTTGATGTACCAAAACAATCAGTTATTTCCGCCCTAAAACAGACATGGCAGTATTAAAAACCTTTGCGCATTTCCAGCGGCCTTTTTCAATCAAGGCGTTTATTTGGCTTTAAAACAGAATTGATGCCCTCATTTAAACACACGACGGGGGTACTTAGACCCGGTTTTTAACGTTATGAATTAAGCGGACCCAATAGCAAATTAAACGGGTGGACTGGCATTGGGCGGCTTGGCGATTTAGACGGGCCAATTTGGACAAGTTTAAAATGGCCTCTTCGCCCTATGGTTTGGGGCTATAAGTTATTTGCTTCTTTGAATACAGGGCTTTACATACTGCCTAGTCACTCTCAACTATTTGTATTAAAAACAGCCCCCACAGCATGTGCTGTGACCTGTTTTATCAAAGTATAACAAAATGGTTTTAACGTAAGGGAAAACTCCGCCGGTAATGGCGGAGGCGGCCGTATGGATCGACCGAGCTGCGTGAAGCCAGACAATACTGTACAGTTTAATGACATTAACGCCATTCAAAGGTAAGCTCGGACTAGTAGGCTCTTGGGTAGAAGCAATCACCACTACCTGTATTGTGCGCGCCTGCGCGCTTGATTGCGATCCAAAAACAGTTTATAAGCCCACACTTGCTTTGGGGTAAACAAGCCGGGCCACAAATAAATCCACTCGGATCAAAACAGTCCACGCGCCACATGGCCTAGCTACTCATTCTTTTTCAGTTGGTCGCGTGGTTTCAATTACTACCACAAACAATAGTTGAGACGCAGATGGCTCCCAGCCGAGTGATGCATAAGACCTGTATATTTCTACAACATTTATTAACGCATACCTAGGCTTCGCGGTATATTACTTTGTAAATGTTGGCAAATTGCCCCGTTTTACAATTCGCCAATATACGTTGTGCCCCGGCCCATCCCGATGTCCATGCGCTCACCTATGAATTTAGACTATGGAGACCTCGGCGGTTCAAATATCCTCCACAGAATAGACTCGTTGCTAAGGTTACCCTCTTGCATGTCTAATTATGACGCGCAATCAATTCTGTTTGAATGCAATTACCACGTTCATTTAACTAAAGGCCCGTGCGACGCCGCAATTAACTATGCTGTCGCTATTAGGGCGGAATAACTGATTTTTTGCGTACATCAACATGAGTCCATCACTTATCGGGCATTTTGATAAAAATTGCTTGCTTGTATGCCAATCAAGAACCCATCCCAAATAAAGAGGCAGAGCCCTTGACCTTAGCATTATCCTTGGCCGACTTAATTGAATGTTTGGTCAGGAATATGCGCGCTTCTTAACGCCACACCGCTGAACCTTTCAGAAAAATCATAGTTAAGGGCAAGACTGACAGTGCGAACGAGGGTATGCAGATTGATCAGTTAAGAGCTTGATTTAGTTGGCATACGTAGGGATAAACAGGTTCAGGTCATCAGGGCCGCGGAAAACCGCAGTAAACTGAATTCACCTGCCACCCAAATGACGACTCAAGCGGCATGCTAAAGTACTTTGGCCGATAATACGAGTGGTTCCTTCATCCACTTTAGTTTCAAGCTTATATCAGCGTCCAGTTGTGACGAGTCAATACCGGCCACATAGCGTGGCCAGCTGGTCAATTGAAATCACTGTCTAAAGTAGCTTGTTGCCGACACCGTGACAATCAAACACCAAGGCTGAAAATCTACCTGCCAGTTACTTATCCTTGGTGCTGCCATCGCCGCTCCCAGCGTGCCAATCTCTTGGATTTGACTTCGGGCAAGACAAAATCTCTGCGACCGACACAGGATTCAAAACGGTCACTCAGACCTGACCCATCTAAACAAACCCCAGACAACTTGTTTGCAAGTCGCGGTCTTTGTTTTGACACCTTGCGCCACGTCAGACAGGAAACTGACTAAAGCCTAAACGGCATGTTTATTATCAAATCAAGCTTGACTGGAACATGGGCAAGAGTTGCCACTTGCCGCCCAAACCCACTCCATCCATCGCAAGCTCGGCGAAACAACTCAAAATGGCATTTAAAAGTTGCGCAGGATGCATGCGTCTTGTCGTACCACTTCACAGGTGAAGCGAGACAAACACTTAAAACGCTTATCATCTAGGGTAAGGCAGGTATTATAGTTGACAGGGTTTTCTATTAGTTCCGTGTGTGTAAGTTATATTTGCTTGAGCATCAAGCAAATAAACAAGCCAGATTAGATAAATAGATGAAGTACTAATTATTAGGACTGCTTTTAAGCAAGCATTGAATCACGGTTTATCAGCAGTTGCTGGTGAATAGTGGTGTATCACCTGTGTTGCTTTCACTAGCGTGTTTTATTCTCTTTGATTCCTGCATGAATGCCCTCCTTTGCGATCGTATTATGCCTAGGACTTGTGGGTAGACCTGTAACTTAAGGATTCTGCGACCTTCAAACAAGCCTCAGTCAAATTTGGTATTTATAGGCATATCTCCAAAATGATGTGCGGTTGATGAGATAGTTGCAGCCTGCTTAATGGTAATAAAATTGCATAGGGTCCAAGCGCCTCCACCTTGGTCGTGTAACAAACATTTTCTTTTAGCGGTTTTACCCAAGGGGTATCGTATAACGAAGGTTCAATAGAATATACAATTTTAATTCAACAAAGGGTGCATTAAAAAAACTGGCATTACCACATCTTTTTTTTGCGCTATTTTAGCGACACCAAGTAAGTAAAAACCGCATATTATCCGCTTGTTCGACAGTTGTGTCGCCCGAGGCTAAATCCCAATCATCTGCTGAAAATTTAAGTCATCCTAATGTCGCCATAGGTTAAAATCAGTTACCCATAAAGTGTCACCACGGTTAGCGCTGGGGATACGTCTTACCCGTTTAGTCGCTGCAGAAACAACCACATTTTTCATCCTTTGTAAAGGCGTATAGGACTCAAAAAAACCGTATCCTGTAAAGCGCGCGGTGAGGTTTAAAAAAGTCCTTATGTTTAGATGTCTCCGTCGCAGCTCAGAATGGATCAGAAGGGGCTGAAATGTTAGCGTTTCATTGCCATTGCATTGAGGCGTAGATAAAACTGCATATTACCGACTCGTCCTCATTGGCGGCCTGATTCGATCAAGGTCTGCCAATTGCTGACTGAGTAAAGCTTGTAGAATCATGGCCTTTCATTGCTTTGTGCCAAACTAAAATGCCTATATAGAAACGCGCATCAGTAAGTAATAAACCGTAACATCTGCGTTTTCATGTAGTTTACTCATCAGGCGCGGGTGGCTGATAGGCGTTCTTTTTTCAGGCATAAAGCGCGGGTTAGAATAATATTGCACCCGATTAAACTTGCCTGCTTGCCGCAAGCCTGGTCGCACCTGAGTTCCACCGAAACCAGTGCAATGGGGGCGCGAACTTGAACAAATTACCCCTAAGCGGACACGAAATGCGAGGGCAACGAATAATACAGCCTCGTGCGATAACGATATAACGCCAGCAAAAAAACCCGCGCGATCACGATATAGTTCGAATCCTGAGTACATATCCATTCGCTCATACTACAACTCCATTCCCTGCACGTCCGGCGTCAATCAATTTAGCCACACTAAGACGTGCATGAACTTATATATTGCGAGCAATAATAACTACCAACCACACAACACCCCAAATCCATAGATCAATACCGCTGTCGTCAGTCGAAGTATGCAGCCGTGAGCGCAATGCATATCTGTCTCTGCACTCTATTCGTCCTAATAATACAATTAAGCCGTCCCACGTCTAATCCGTAGCGATAGGCAAAAAGTTACGCCTTTTTAGCAGTGGGAACCAAACCACATTTACAGCGGGTACTAAAGGCTTTAAAGGTAAAAACGGCGGCAGCAAACACCACATTCAGTAAATAGCGCAGTCCCAGACCGAGTAAAGCTGGATCGGCGTTAAACAGTTGCATCCAGCCAGTCATTGACGCGCGACCCGTCCGCTCACTTCAAGCAGTCAAACCGGCGGGATTATTCGTGAAAGCAAGATCAAGTGGCTTCTCAAAGGGCTTTTACCGTGGCCATGCAACCCCTACACTAAACACGACTCGGTGGATTAATGACCACCGGGCGAATCAAGAGGCATGTGATAGCTATAGCAATTTCTCGTCAAATCGGCCTGTTTCACTCGAGGCTTCGTATAAACAACATGTTTGCGCTGGGGCGGTGCTTCTTCGCTAGGTAGGCTATAAACGGGCAGGCATCCATCAATAAGTGCATGCATCAATCGACGATAATATCAACAATCGCGGAATGAGTTTTTTGGTGGACTAAGAGCAAAGGCTATAGTTAATTGCTGTCTGTAAGTCGGCCATCGCTTGCAGGGCAGAAAGTCCGGTGTCATTAACGCCACCCCTTCTTCTTCACTGCGTACCGATGATATATCACAGAAAATTCATAGCCGACCCTGAAGGCGCTGATTGAGGGTAACATCTGCAATATGCACTGTTCATCGTCTTGAAAGATAAACGCTGGCGTTTTCATAATCAAAAAATTAGCCTCCCAGTGCAAAATAGACCAATATGGCCGATTAATCCGAGCAAGCTAGCAAGCTACCGCCACGGCATGAGTAACATGACATTTGGTTTTAAAAATTCAATGACTGATGGACGGTCACATGCGCGGTCATCAAATAACGAGGATCGTCTTTTCTACTCTATCGGAAGTCTGAGCAAAATGACTCAATCTAATGATTCGGGCATATAGGCCGTGTATACTCAAAAGCCAGGCAAGCAAGCGACGCCACGCGGCATTACAGGCCAAATTCCGCATGGGGTTGCATCTGGTGAAGCCCAAACGAGACAAACCAACAAAACCGAGCTAGTTTTGTCACACTGGTCAAAGGTGACCGGGTAAATAAGTACGACAAAGTGTATCTAAACAAGGCCATCCCTCGCAGCCAGTTCACGGGTGATTACTGCGTTCTCGCAAAATACAATTCGTGGTGATATCTGCAAGCTGTCTGCAATAGACAATGCATGATGATAACGGGCAAAGCCGTAGGTGATGAGAATAATACGCATGGTCCATCCATCCCATTAGGCCACGATGGCTATCACGGCAGAACCCGCGCATGGACCATTAATAGGCCCCACGATTCCCCGCAACTGCGAAAGGCAATATATAAAAATTAATAAAGCAGTTAAGACCGACTGGCAGACGCATCAAATTCGGTATTTCCTGATGACATCTGGCCAACGACCGTTCGATTGCGGACTACTCCTGCCACATGAATTTGGCTACCTTCTGGTGTCAAACTGTTCGGCGAATGGCCAATATTTGCTGATCGTTTCGGGGTGCATGGATTAGCGTCCTTCAACAGCAATGATCGATGTTAAATCGTATCGCCACGTCAAGCAAGTAAACCCGCTAACATGGGCATTGCTTGAATATGTCATAGGGCCATATTGCCCTTTTGTTTCGCTGAGTTCACTCTGGCAAGATGGGGTCAAACCTTAAGACTCACCGAAGTTGATTACTAATGTATTTTTCACTTAATAGGGCTTAATTATTTGCTGTTTTTGACAATTAGGTAATACAGGCCCACACGCGTCTTCAATGTTGCTAAAGCATCTGAGTTCAATTACATTAAATGCACTGCGGCCCGGCGCCGCAACCAAAACCTAAAAGTTAATCGGGCTTTCTATACCCAAAAAGTGCTTTTGCCCGATTCTGCGCCAGTGCCGGGCCCGGACTGATCACTGGGTACAAAAAGCATCCACTGAGGGGTATCTTTTTTAATATCTTTAAAGCCCTGCGGCAAAACAAAGATTCACCATAAGACACAACATTAAATATAGTTTTGGCCGTGTCTATAATCCAGTGGTAAAAAGCCGTGTTCTTTTTTAGAGGTGTAGCTGATTATCTGATCATTTACTATCATCCTTTTTCCAGTATGCTAACTACATAAATTGCTGATTAAATCCAAGTCAACCCAAATGTGAGGGCTTAAAGCGTCTTAAAAGGCAGAACAGTGGATAAGGTGTTTAAGAAGGTTTTAAGGTGCCATCGTTATGTTGCAAGCTTGCAGTATCCTAATACCATTAACTTACCTGTTACTTCCTGGTTTACAATAGTGAGTGTAGAATAAGATGGGAGGAACGATTCACCGTGCTTGACACTACCATAATTTGTTAAGTGCCTACCCAAAAATCATTATAAAATTCAATTGCTATTTTAAGCGGCAGTGTTTTTACTTAGCCTAGCTTAGCTTTTCAGCCGATGATGGATACTTATGTTAATTGAAAACGAGACGACGCACTGGCCTCATTTGATCATAATGCGAGAGGCGTTTAGAGCAAGGCCTACGGCGTATTAATATGCTAGTTGGTGAGGCAAGAATTGGTAAAAACGTCGCTGATGTCAGCTTTAGAAAAACAACATCAACAAAAAATTATCGCTGGAATTGCGGCGGCTTGCGATGCCTTATTTACGCCCGATACTAGGGCCCATTTATGATATCGCTGGTTACATGGTTGTGAATATGACCTCCTTGTTAAAGTCAAGAAAAATGGCGAGTCGTTTCGTTTTCAGCTTATTGCTCGCCTGCAGCAGTGATAAGCCAGCATTTAGTATGTGAAGATGTTCATTGGGCGGATCACGCCTCCTTGATTTAGTCAAGTTTCTGGGGCGACGGGTCAATTTTATCAAAGTAGTATTAGTGATCACCTTCGTGATGACGGAAATGGGGACATTAATCTCCTCTACGTCGGTATGGGGCGAGCTGCCGCATAATTTATGTCCAGCGCATTAAACTTGAACCGATTTTCAGCACAAAAGTTTAGCCAGCTTGGCAAGTGCAAGGTACTTTGGTGATGGAAATTTACCGATTAGGGCGGTAATCCATTTTTTGTGACGGAGCTCTTTAGCCGCTTAAAAAATATGCCGATAATCATAGTCTCCTGCCTCTATTAAAAGATGCCATGACTCTCGCCTTAACAGATTAAGCCACGAACAAAGAATATTTTTGGAGCTTATTTAGCACGATGCCGGGCCAGCCATGAAACCTTTTTACAAGATTGTTTGGTGAGCAAGGTGCACCCAACCACATTCTTGCGCAACACGGCGGATATCTTGACCAAGAAGGTCTCTGGCGGGATTAAAGATTTCGTCATGGAATTAGCCGTTTGGCCACCTTAGAGCCGATGTTTTTCTTTTTTCTTGGGTAAAAAAAAAAAAAGCGCTTTTGTTTAAAAAAAACGGTTTTTCCGGGGGGGGGGGGGGCGGCCAGTGAACATATTACTGAACCAAATCTGCAAACCCTTGAACATCAACCACGGTTGATCAAATTACTGGTCCCATCACGCTGCGGAGCCTTAAGATGGTGATACTGTTTGCATTACGCTCACCTATTGCGCGAAGCCTGCGCAAAGCAGGTGCTATCGCGAAGCCGTTGCACATTTGGTGACCGCAGTTAGTTTATTGACCAAGCAGATTCAGAAGTACCGCCAGTTGGAAGGATGGGCGAGCGAAAGCCCATTTCTATTCCTAGCAAAGGCTGACGCAAGTGAACTCGACCGCTAACGTCAGGCGAAACCTTCATGGGAAAAGCGTTAAATAGGCCCGCACAGAAATAATTGGCGAAAAACTTACAGACCTATTGTCACCGTTCTGTTAAATATTGCCGGCATCGCGGTGCTGCGCTTGGAAGGCAGACGTGCCATCAGAACAAAGCGATAAATGTGCTGGAGGTATTTCCTCGGTCAGCACAGCAAGGCCATGGCTTACAGCATGCTAAAACCGTTCAGCACATTGTGTATGCTTAATGAGTCAAATGAACATAGCCGTTGATGGTCAGTGAACGGGACGCTTGCGATAGAAAAACAACAGTTTATGCGACCTTAAGGTGCGTTATCCCATGCTCTAATAAAATTGCACTGCGCTAGTATTCAGGGGGCAACACCCTAGGTTTAGCCATGTTGCAAACGTTTAAACTCGCCAAAAGACATGACGAACATTTTCGAATGGACGCGGCCGGCCTATGATTAATTTAATTGAATATGCATTGGAAATTTCGCCAATTTTCCCTTAGCCGACAAAAAATAATCAATGAAGCATAATCTATGATATCACTGAACATGATATTGGATACTTGGAGCCCCATTACATCGCTCGCGGCCGCGACTGGCTCAATTACGCTTAGGAGCAAGCGGGCGCCTTGGGTGCTATGTAAACGATTGCAGCAGGCATAGTGGATTATCCTTAACTCCAACTTTGCTGATGCGTCTGCCTGCTCTGCAAAAGTGCCTATGCTCGTGCCATATGACGGCTTTAAATACTCGAAATGCGCCTAACATTTATGCAAGCCGCTTTGCAGACGCCTTAGAGCGACCGCATGAATACAAAATATTCGTACCGCTCGCTCTTAACCTCTATTAAGCCGCTTGGTACAGTGAGCGATTTACGTCCAGCGGGCCAAATGCATCCTTGACTTTACCTTGCTCGCCGTATGCATACTCAGACTATGCTAATAGCGATCGCCCATTCCGTGGACCATTCTTGGTCGAACCTACACTGCACGTATCCTCAAGTACTTTGGCAGCATACGTTATGCCACAGCACACTGTAGTAAATAGAACGTTCTTAAGCAAAAAAATCCCATACATTCACCCTATTGCCTTAGATAAATCTCAGCGGCAACATCTTCGTGCCGGCCAATTCAATGGCCAGCAGCTTGGACATATTTACCTCATGCTTTGAGTCTTATTAGCTGCAACTAATCAGGCTTCATTGGTCCGTGTGCAACCTTATTAACTGATTCTAAGGGGCGCAAGGCAGGTTTTAAAAGCTGATTTACTCAGCCGAGCTAAAAAAAATCGTATTGGGATTATTTCGTTAACTTTTGCTTTTACGAGGACCCACAATGACTTAAAGCATGCACAGCACCCCTTAGGTCTCAACCAAAAAGAGCCGGCAGGTTTCTGGCCTTGTAGCAACCAGGGGAGCACAATAATACGAGCTATCATCACGAAAATTATCCTCGTTCACCGCGCTACGCATAGAGGGGCCATCACGATTGGCATCGATTTTCAAACAAGGGCTCGAATGCAACAAACCGCTGGCAGTCATGTGGCGCGTGCAAAACGAACCTTGGGTGTTGGCTGAAATAGATGTTTAACCCGATGCGCATTAAACCATTAAGTTTAATTAAAAAAAATTGATGACTTACACGGGTTGGCCATAGCTGACATAGACGCGGGGGCAGTGTTGGCCTTGCATTATATTCCTTTATTACACATATAAAAGGGCCAAGGGTAGACAAGGGGCATAAAACAGTACTGCCCTAGTACCCTTACCCACTTCTCATTTTCTTGAAAAAATTTGCCTCCAGCGTCAATTATGCCGTCCATTTGCCGCGATTAATCCTTTTAAGAGCCTTTAGGTAGATAAACAGAAAAAAAAAAATTTGGGGGGACAAAAACCATTTTGAACAAGGGAGAAAAAATCGGGGTAAAAAAAAAAAGGGACAAGTTATTTATTTTGGGATTCCTCTCCTCCCCTTTGC
>Ga0163217_1105549_pt1 | contig 13641 bp, 17 predicted proteins | sample SynspAceP_FD_185933 | JGI IMG/M metagenome (GOLD analysis project Ga0163217, IMG submission 185933) | Saline lake microbial communities from Ace Lake in Antarctica - Synechococcus sp. Ace-P (PacBio error correction) | ecosystem: Environmental > Aquatic > Non-marine Saline and Alkaline > Saline ... | reverse complement strand
ACCGAAAGGGCGTAAGTCGATGGAACCACGTTTAATATTCGTGGCCTGGTGGTAGTGACGCGATCTCGTGTGTTGTATTCTCCTTATTGGAATTGGGGTGCAGCGAGAGGTTTCAGGAAATAAGGGGCTCCACCGTATAGACCGTACCCGAAACCGGGCACACAGTGGTCAGGTATGAGAATACCAAGGCGGCTGAGAGAACTGCGTGAAGGAACTCGGCAAAATTGCACCGGCGTAACTTCGAAGAAGCGTGACCCTTTTTCCACGCAAGTGGATGAGGGTGGCACAGACAGGGGTAGCGACTGTTTATCAAAAAAACACAGGGCTCTGCGAAAGTCGCAAGACGACGTTATAGGGGCCTGACGCCTGCCGGTGCTGGTAGGTTAAGAGGAGAGGTGCAAGCTTTTGAATCGAAGCCCAGTAAACGGCGGCCGTAAACTAAACGGTTCCTAAGTAGCGAAATTCCTTGTCGGGTAAGTCCGACCTTGCAGAATGGCGTAACGACCTTCCCCGGCTTTGTCTCCAACGCAGACTCAGTGAAAATTGAATTCCCGTTTGAAGATGCGGGGTTCCTGCGGTTTCAGACGGAAAGACCCCGTGCACCTTTTTTACTTATTAGGCTTTACACTGGCATTCGCCAAGGCATTGTGTAGGGATAGGTGGTAGGCTTTGAAAGCGTGGGGCGGCCAGCTCCGCGTGGAGCCATCCTTGAAAATACCACCCTTATCTTTCGTGCGATGTCTAACGCGGTCCGTTATCCGGATCCGGGACAGTGTATGGGGGGTAGTTTTGGACTGGGGCTGGTTCGCCTCCGAAAGAGTTAACGGAAGGCGCGCGATGGTAGGCTCAGACCGGTCGAATCGGGCGACGAGTGCAATTGGCATAAGCCTGCCTGACTGCGAGGACTGACAAGTCGAGCAGAGACGAAGGGTTCGGTCATAGTGATCGGTTGGTCCGGCGTGGAAGGGCCATCGCTCCAACGGATAAAAAGGTTACGCCGGGGATAACAGGCTGATTGACCCCCAGAGTCCATATCGACGGGGTTGTTTTTGGCCACCTCGATGTCGGCTCATTCGCATCCTGGGGCTGAGCAGGTCCCAAGGGTTGACTGTTCGCAATTTTAAGCGGTACGTGAGCTGGGTTCAGAACGTTCGTGAGACCAGTTCGGTCCCTATCTGCCGTGGGTGTAGGAATATTTGATAGGATCTGTCCCTAGTACGAGGAGGACCGGGATGGACGTATCTCTGGTGGACCTGTGTCGTGCCAACGGCATAGCAGGGTAGCTATATACGGAATGGATAACCGCTGATAGGCATCTAAGCTGGAAAAAACCCAACCTAAAAACGAGTATTCCCTGAGAGTCGTGGAAAGACTACACGTTGATAGGCTGGGTGTTGGGAAGCGCGAGTAAGGTTGAAGCTTACCATACTAATAGCTCGATCGGCTTGATCGTCTCATTGCTTGTTGCTTCATCGAAGAAACCTTCGAATTCAGGAACCAATGCGATTGTGTTCATAAAGACTAAAAGGGCTAGCCTCCCGCCAGCTTTCTCATCAAACTTGCACATTGTAGCCTGTGGCAATGTTGCGCTTTGCCGACCTTGGTGTATTGGCGGGGCGGCTGCACCCGTTTCCCATTCCGAACCCACGGCCGTGAAACGCCCCTGCGCCCGTGGTAACTTTTCGTCTTAAAGACGGCTTGGAGAGTAGGTCGCTTGCCAGGTCTGCAAAGCGCAACACTTATCTTCTCAAATTACGAACCTTGGAACACTCGCGGGTCGCACGTCGCGGGGGCCCGTTTTGCTTTTACCGCCATTGGCGCAATCATCATGGCTCGTCGCGGGTGGAAGCAGCCCCGCCGGACCAGAACAAGCATAAGGCTTGCCTGGACGGCAATCAAAAGACCGGGCATGGCCCGGGAGCTCGGGAATTTATCGCGGGGTGGAGCAGCCCGGTTAGCTCGTCAGGCTCATAACCTTGAAGGTCGGCAGGGTTCAAATCCTGCCCCCCGCAACCAAAATTTACTTCGATTTTACATTCAAAGCAATGGTCGCTGGCGCAATCGCTTTGGCGTCGCTGCGAGGTAACCTCTCGCGCTAGCGCCATAACCTGAAATCCCTCGGCGTTGCTTGCCGCAATCGCCCTGCCGGATCAAACGGGTCGCAGGTTCCAAATCCTGCCCCCGCAACCAAATCAAATTCAGACCGCGCAGAAACAACGCCCTCACGGGCGCTTTTGGCGTTTGGTGGGCGCGCGAACGGTTGGGGCTCCGTGTCAAAGAACGTCTTTGTCATCAGGATACTGACACTCGCGCTTGGAAGCGGTCCTTAAAATCCCGCTTCCATGAATTTGTTGGTGCGGGGATCAGCCAAATGTGCGGAATTTGCGGTCTTTGATTCGCCGCTTATTTGTTGCTCCCGCCGATTGCCTCGAAACGAACGGGTTATTCGCGGTATCCGCAGCGAAGCATTTCGCTTCAAAATGGCTGTGCGCCGATCGCAGCTTATGTCTGGTTGAGCGCGAGGAATGAACGAGCGTGCAAACGGCGGCGATTGATGTCCTTGTATCTTGCCCATCGCTGTCTCTATCAGCGCCCGTTGCATTAAGCCGGTAGATTTCTTTGGCCATTTCAGCCGGCCAATTATCTGCATGGTTGCTATGTGGGCGTTCTCTGCGGCAGGCTGTTTGGCGTAGGGCCGTTCAAACGCTTTCAAGCGCGGGAATGATTGACCCTTGCGGCCTGCGCTGTGATTGTAGAAAAACGCGTACGTAGTTTTGGTTAGCCATCATAGGCTCATCGCAGTGGAACTTGGGCCGATCTGTCCAAGCCACGGCTCCAGCTGCGAGGCATCGTCGGTTTTACCTGATCTATCAGATTATGTGCAATGACCTCGCCGCTGTCGGCATCCACCGCCAGGGCTGCAGTTTTCGCCAGCCACGCGTGGACTTTTGCCCCACGCTTGTTCTTCCAGCCATTGGCCCGCGCCATGGACTTTCAGCCCGGCGCTGTCGACCAGAAACGTTGCACGGGGTCGTCCGCTACATGCTGTCGGTCGGTGCTTTCTGGTGGATTGGCTTTCCAGGTTCTGGCCCCCGGCCTTCAAGCGTGGGCGTTGTGGAACCGGTGGCACAGGCAGATCCAAAAACCCCATCAGCCTAAGCACCGACCTAAAACCCTTCACTTCTGGCGCAAACGGCAGCCCAATCCACTATGCCCAGCATCAGCGTGGTTTCGATGGCAAGATCCGAAATAGAGAGGCTGGCCCCACACGCGTCTTGCGATGCGGGGGCAGCCCCAAACCGATAAGAGCTTTCCGGCGTTATCCAAAGGGGCAAACTGCCGCGCCGGTAAAAGGGCCCGCCTCATTACTACGGCCCAGGTCGTCACTTTTGAACTCCCTCTGCCATGGAGATGACGGCGGCAGGGCGTGTATATTTTGTTGGTATTGCTGGTTCTTTTCAAGCTGGTGGAGATCTCGGCCGAATAAACAAAAAAAACGTTGAAAATCGTTTTCGCTGCACCAAACGTTAGCCAGTGGCAGTTTAAAAGGTTGCTCGCCGCGTCACAGTTGCTGCGGAATCATGGATTCGGCACCTGCTGGCTCAGCTTTCTGGCATTTCCTTTCGTCCCAGGCTTTACTTTAGGCGTCGCCGAAAACCGTCTGGGGTTCAAACTGCCGGTACCAGGTTTGTTTGCGATCGATCCCTATTGGCACTAGGGAACAAAGCTTCGCCAGCCATTTCCGCGACGTTTTGCGCGTCACAGCCAACCTGCGGAGAAACGCTGCGATAAGATTCGTAAGGATTAGCACGGATCGTCGCCGGCAGGTGCGCTGTCGAGAAAAAAGCTTGCGTAGTGTGGCCTGTTAGCCATGTCAACGAGGACAGGACTTAGTTTACCGAGGATATGAGCATTTTATCGAAAACTACGGACCTATCAGGAATTTGCGATGGCCCCCGGCGTGACTAAAAGCGCCACGGCAAGGATGAGCCTACGACGACAAGGGTTGATACAATGGTCAACGAAATCGCACAAAGCAGGGCCGTATGCAAGACGTTCGTTCGCAGACCTGAAAGCCTGCGTTGTGCGGTCAAAAGGCGCTGAAGCAGCAGTCTTTCCACTTCAGAACAAAGGAGTGCTGTCACAACGAGGCGATTAGACCTGAGGTCCACAAGTCGTTGGTCTCCGGACGCCAGGCATATTTCCAAAAGGATATTGGTCGAGGTTTGCTCATTGGTATTGGATCGATGTATACATAATGATCCCACGCCCGAACATCCCTTGAGAAGACCACGCCCATCACCCGTGTCCTGCTTGACCGGCTTGTTGTGTGACAGGAATCCAGTCCGCCAACGCACATAGCCATGCCAGCAGCGAAGGCCCCGGATGATTCAATGGCAAACCTAAAAATTCCACGCTAGCACAATGCCCGCAATGTGGCGTGGGCTTCAACCGCATTCTCCATCAAGGCCCAGCCTTTGAGCCACCAGAAAGCATGACAGAAGCGCCGTGGGCGCGCGCGACGAAAAGAAGACAAATTCCAAGAATGCGTTCTTGCATGAAATGGAAAACTGAAAAGGTTGCATCAGGGCATCGATCACGGGCGGATCCCTTGAGTTGGAGTTGGAACCACTTGGCACCGCGCTCAAGCCGCCTTGCGCCGCTTTGCGCCGGCAGGCCAGAAAAACCCGTTGCTTTTGGCGCAAAGGATGAAAGCGGCAAGAAAGATTCAGCGTCTGCAGGGCGACGATGATTCCGCCTGTCGCACCCCGTCGAGAAATAAAGAAACTCGCCGTAAGCGGCCAAGAAAGCTGGTTACCGTGCCAAATCAGGGACGGAAACAACGATCAGTTTCGGAAAACCGGTCGCAGAGCAGATACGCCGTGGCCCCCTGTGACGACCAATGGGATAACCAGAAACGCACCGGGACCGTGATCATCGCCCGCAACAATTGGGCAGCCGACAATTAGAATGAAAAAACACAGCTTTTAGCATATCGGGGGCGCAGTCCGAATGGTGCTGGGGCGTGGTTTTCGTCGAAGAAGGACCACCATAAGATCGCGCCAATTTGGGCTTAGCAGGACTACGAGACAGACAAAACGCGATGATCGCCAGTTCAACTGTTGTCGCTGGTGTTAATGGCCAGGGATGTTAACCCATGATGATCGTCTGGATCGATACTGACATTCGGCGAACAGCGAGACCATGAACAAGCCCAGTCCAAAGAACGACGTGAAAATGATACCGCATTGATTTGGACGTCAATTCTTGAGACCGAGCGGGGGGCCTGACAAGACAGCAGCTCCGGCCGCCAATTCCGCCCGCAAAGAACGCCCCTAGCGCGAAAGGCAGGCCGAGCATGTAGGCACCCCGCGACACCCTGCACCACCGAATTTGGCTTAAAGCGCGTCGGCCGTCAACGACCAGCCCTTGGAGCATCAAGTAGCAGGACAAGTTAAAGCGCAGACCACCGCGACGAGAGACGACACCCACATGGCGTGACAGTATTATCCGTAGGGAAAAACGGCCCAGCAGGGTGTCGGATCACGAAAAAATCCCTTTCATGTCGCCGTTCATTCTCGGGTGCGCCCGGAATTGGCCAGCTACCACGCGCGTGGGGGGCCCGTCAACGGCTGGCGAAGGAGAGCGTTTTTCCGCCATATTGCACAAATGGACGCTCGTTCATCGGTTTGATGATTACGCACTTTCGCGGGTGTCGTCCTTGTCGTTGGTGAAGGTTCGTTTACCGCCAAGGCGTGAAATGCCTCAGTTACCACCCCCGAAGCCCTTTTCAAGGTTGTACGAGCGTAAAGTGGTTTCGGTTGGGCCGTAAGCAAGCCACTGGCCTTTCACGGAGTTACTGTGCGATCGCAGAATTCCGGCAACGGAGCCACGGTTATGTGTCGAGAACCAACATGACTTCGGCCCTCATCTTTTAGTTCGCGCAAAAAGTTGCCGATGTATCCTTTCTTCGGTTTGGACGTCAACGCCGGTGAATGGCTTCGTCGAGGCAGGATTCACCTGACCCGTCCTGTTGCGCATTGAGCGCGCGAGGAAACACTGCGCTTGCGGTTGTCACCCGAACAGTTTCACCAATTTGGCGCTTGCGGAAAATTCCGACTTGCCAACCCGACCGAGGGCAGCCTCAACAGCAGCGTGATCGGCAACGGATGCACGGACGCAGAAGCCCATAAGCCCGTAGCCGGCCATCATCACCACAAATCTTTCGACCAATACTGGGAAGGCCCCAGTCGACTTCTCCTCGGCTTGGGAGTACAATAGGGCACGAGGTTCGCTGCGAAGTGCTCCTGATCGACATTGCCAGAAGCGTGATCTCGCCGCGTTGCCGTCGGCACAAATCCCATGATCGCTTTGAACAGAGTCGACTTGGCCCGCGCCATTTTCACATCCGGCCAACGCAGTGATCGTGTCAGCGGGATCTCGAAACTGGCATGTGCAGGGCGGTATGGCCGTTGCGGGTAAGTTGACAGTTACGTTCGCGCGCCAATGATGCCGCTAGGAAGCGGCACATCGCTGCCGCATTGAACTGGGTCCGGGTTATCTGTTCGCAGCATAGTTAGAAATCCTTGCTTGCGAGGAGGCCGTTATTCAAAACGTATATTGACCGAAACAAACTGTAAGGGCCGCGGCGCGCCAAGCGATTAGAGGCACCTTGGTTGCCAGTTCATCTACGGCCGGCCAAGGCGTCGCGATGGTCTGCGCGTCAAAAACGCCGCAGCAAATCAAGATTTTTAGGTTGGCACCGGGCCATTCGCCTCGCGTCAGGCTGTCGACGTAAAGCCACACCACCGTACGGCACGCGTCTCGCGCCGCGGGACCTGTTTCGGCCGGGCCTTTGATTGACAGTTTGTTTTCAAGAACACATTGCCTGAAATATTCATATCTCGCGCACCGTATTCAATGGGGACGCACGAAACCTTTGCTGCGGCGTGCCGGTCTGGTTCGGCATTAATGGGCCAGAGATAGGCTTCGCGCAGACCGAAGAAAAAAATCACGGGCCAGATAGCTTTAAACCGCGCCTTCGGCAGGTTACCCAGCCAGCGCCTGGCCTCGGGAAACAGCTTGGCTTACGTCGCGCAAGGGACCTTACGTGTCACGGATCCGCTTGTTTTGTAGGTTTCGGGCGTTGGCAGCATAAATCTTCGGCGCTTCTGGATCGTTTGGGATATGGCGTCGCGAAATATTGTCCAACATAGATTGTTCGCGTTGTTCGAGTCCCATCCAGCGTGCGGGCTTTCGACAAACCTTCGTATTTCGCCTTCGGCAATAGACATTGGCTCAATCCCTTCGGTTCAGGATCGCCTTCGGCATGTCGCCCAGATTGCAATAAACTCTTCGAAACCAGGTTTCAAAGGTTTGCAGTGGCCATTGTAAAGAGGATAAGGTCAGCGTCAGACGCGCGGACGATATCCTGCTGGTGTCGGTTCATAGCCATGGATTTCTTTTCCAGCGCCCGGCTTGGTAATCGACCACAACATCAGCTTCATCGCCCGCAACATTTTGCGCCATGTCCTGAAGGGATCGTGAAGGTCGTGGACGACTTTGAATGGCTCATCCGCTTTCTTGGCGCTGGCCTGAATGGCGAGCAGGGTGTCGATGCGAATCATCGTGCACAGGGCGATTCGATCGTTTAGCGGTTGGGCAAGAACATACAAAACTTCCTGTTGATTGCGGTCTGCATCCATTTTGATAATGAGAAGCAGTCGCAAAATGTTCAATTATAAATGGAAGAGAATGATTTGCAACAACTTGCCAACCAGGAACCAGGGCCGTTTAGGGACTGCAGAATGAAAAACCGGACTGACGGCAAAGACAGATGAACAAGTCATGAGCGATTTTGCGTTGAAGCCGGACTTCGTGTTGACCCAACAGGCGCATTTCTGTCGTCACGATCCTCGCCGCTTCTACCGACCACCCGACGTCGACGACGTTCTTCGTAAGGCACCGTCAGCTGGACGACACCGTTGTCGCTGGCCAACGGTATTTACCGAACGATGGTTCGTGCTTCGAGAGTGCAGGGGACTAATCCGCAAGCTGACTTTGGACGACGCGCCCGCGCGATACGAAATGGACGGCCGCAACGCGATCATGATCACCTCATCGATTATCGACACCGGCGGAAATTGATCGAAATACCTGCGAGACAAAGATTTTCCGAACTTCTGGTGCAGGATTGCCGCCGAGTTGGGCTTACGAGGTCATTCAATCAACACACCATTTTGCGCTGGACGGCGAAAAGTATGAACCCGGTTTTTTTGCCTTCATTGCCTCGGCAGGGCAAGTGAGCGTTTCGGCGAGGGGGACAACTTCCATTCGCCGAACTTCGCTTTCCATCTGTAAGTTGCCGTTCATCACTGACCCCATGCTTTTGCGGCACCAGCCTGCGACCGCGGAAAACTCCAGCCTCGTGCCTCCTTCATTATGCCGACAATTTGCTCTTACCGAAAAAACCGCTACGCTTTATGTTCCTGGCCCTTTGGTAGGCCAGAACGAACTTCAAGCTTGGATTTAAGACGCGGGGGCAAGGTCAGAGGCAGGTTCATGAGCTATACTCCATGCCAATGGAGGGCCCGATGGAATATCGAGTTTTGGGTGTGACTGAGTTTGATGCCTGTCTTCCCTTTTGAGGTTCTGGGAAAATCAAAAAAGAAAATCGAAATTCATATAACCGGATATCAATGAATCTCGATGATGATGAAATAATGCAGCATATTTGAATTGCTAATAACTAATTAAAAACGGGATGAGAAATGGTGTGGCGCGGATGCACTATTTGCACCAAGCGATGAAATATTTGCATCGTTTGGGTTATGAAGAAAACCACTTGCCCCCGAAAAGGCGATGCATCGCTGTGCAGAGCGAGCGCCAGGATGTCTCGACTTGAAGGTATTTCCAAGCGGGCATGCTTGCAGCGTCGAACGATGCCTGCTGGTGTATGGAATTCAAATCCCCTGTGGATGTAACGGCGGATGACATCAGGTTGTTTCATTCAGATTTTCACAAAAAAAAAAAAAACACCGGACCCCGTCTTGGCGGTCACTGCAACGCGGCGATGGAGCGCGCTTTTACAGCTGCGGCCCGGGCCAGGGACATGGAATGCGCGGCCAGTGATTGAAATTTTTCCCGACAATCCCAGCAACCGGAAAGCCTGCTGGAACCTGATCGCCAACGGGTTTTCGAGCGTGGACGGCTCCCCGGCGCTGACCGGCGCTTATGGACGGTGTTGGAAATTTACCGTGCAGAACGATGTCCGCCCCATATCACCAATGAGCAAACTTTACCGGATGGTTCGGGACTGTTCGGAATGTCGCCAAGCACCGGGCCGGCGTTGAGCAGGCCTTGCACGATCAAACTGGCAGCGTTGGAGGGTGCGGGTCGCAGCGCTGCCGAGTCCTTTCCTCACCGTTGACGCCTTTCTGGTGTGAAATCGAAAACCCTCCAATCCGGCTGCCGTTGGCGCGGTTTTGGGCATGGATGTGAAGGGCAATCCTTTGCACGCATTGATCCGTAAAAACACGTGTCCTGATCCTGTCTTTCCTTTGAACTGACAAAGGCGATTTTTGCCAAGGGTTCGATCGCTGGAGTTTCCATAAGCTTTCGCGCGCCAAGGCCATGCCGGGATACTGTTTGGCAGATCGCCGCGCGTGAACTGCGATTGGTACAGGTTTTGTTGTGGCTTGTTGCTGCCAACGATGTGATGGAAGGTCTAGGTGGACGATTTTATCCTGGCGGACATCCTTTTTCTCGGCCAGATCCAGGCTGAGGCTGAACTCAGCTTCTTGAGATGCTTGAAGCATGGGCGTGGTGATTGCTTCCGGCCAAACAGGCGTGGTTTTGCATCTGACACGGAGGCTTGGAGCGCCAGCCTCTGGAATTTGTGGCTGATGTGGCAAGAGGGCGCCAACTTTCTGATCTGGCGGCTGAAGATTGTTCAGGGCGTGGGACAGTCTGTTGGATGTTGTGGCGAAGGGGCAGTCAACAGATTGCATGTTGCGCCGCGTTTGACGGCCGGGGACATCCTCGGCAGCGGCCACGCGCAGCACCCGGGGCGAGCGCTCCCGCCGCCGCACATTATCATTTGTTGCTTGCGTTGATTCTTGCCGGCGTTGGACTATCGCCGTGAGCGAAGCCAGCCGCCAGGCCAAATCACTGCGGACTGTCTTCATTGGCAGGAAAATCGCGACCGCGGAACCTGATTTTCGTTCGAACAGCGGCGGGTTGTCGCCCGAACTGGACCGGGTCTTGTCACGGGGCGAACGCGCAAATGCTTCAGGGCGCACGGATCCTTGATCACAGGAGAAATCGGGGCGAGCGTCGGGTAAAACCGAGGTGGCCAGTTTTCTGCATTCGACGGTTGCCGACGCGCGATGCGCCGTTTGTGGTTGGGCCAATTGTTGCATTGATCGGGGATGCGCAGTTCGCGCGCGCCATGCTTGGCGCTCCGGCGGGCGTCGAGGCCAGCAGCGTTTGTTCGGACTATGAGCAATCACGAGGGGGGCACGCCTGTTCCTGGACGAGTGGCGAAATCCCGCTGAACAGCCTCAGGCCCCTGCTGTTGCGCTTTCTGGAAGACGGCATGTGAACAATCCGATGGGGGCGAGCCAGCGCGTGTGTGAATGTGCGGGTAATTGCCGCCAACCAACCGTTGATTTGCGACAGATGGTGCGGGGAGGGGCGCTTTCGCGCGGATTCTTTACTATCGGTTGGCTGGGTTGCCGCTCCGGGTTGCCGGCCGTTTGGCGCGATATGCCTCCGTGATTGATCATCTGACGACGGTTCTTTGCCAGACCATAAACCATCGCCGACAGGCTCGCTTTTTGTGCCGGCGCCGCGGTTGCGCGAGATGTTGGGTGACTACAGTTTTCCAGCAATATCCGCGGAGTTGTTGAATATCGGTTTTCAAAAGCTTTTCAATCTTCCTGAAGAGCGACGATCTGGCCGAAACTGATGGCTTGATCTTCTGGCCCCATAGACATCCCCGGTATCGATGCAGCAACCGGGGGCCAGGGGGCGGAACCATATGATTTCTGCGCTCAGAAGTGCGCCGCTATGGAGCGGGGACGACGCTTATCGACAGGCGATTCCGGCTCCATGCGCAGCAACGCGAAAAGCGAAGCCAACGCCCTGGGTGGATATCGGAACAATAGTCCGAAAAAAAACTTGCCCGAGCCAACGCAGAAAAACCTTCGAACGGCAAACGGACCGAAAAAACCTACAGTGGAGAACCAAACACATGACCAAAAAAGCATTTTTTATGGCGTCAGCATCGCTGCGCTGTGCACCGTTTTCGATGGCGTCCTCGGGCTCTATCGGGTGAGTTGAATATCTCTGGGACGTGGGAAGGTTATTGCCGACCCTTTCTGTTATAGAGCCTTTGAGGCAGCAACCGGTTGCAAGGTTTTCGGCAACCTATTGTCGGTTCCAACCGATTGATTTTTGCGCCGAAACTGGCAGCGGGCGGGCGGCGCTGGTTTCGATATTGTTGACGCCTTCGATCGACACCAACACAAATCATTGATTGATGGCAGGCTTGTTCCAGCCGATTCGATGGTTTCGAAAATTGCGGCATGGGGATGCATCTCTATTGAGAAGTTCACCTCTGCCGGAAGGGCTTCATTAAAAGACGGCAAGATCTACGGCGTGCCATACGCTTGGGGTGCTATTCCCTTTATGTTATCTGAAGGACAAATTCCCCACCCCGCCCAACTTCGATTTGCGGGTGCTTTGGGATCCAGAGCTCAAGCGGGGGCGTGTTTCGTTGTGGATGACAAGAGCGCGGCTTTATTGTTGCCGCGCGTTTTGAACGGTGACATGAATATCTATGAGCTGAGTGGATTGAACAGATCGCAGCGGGCGCAGGCCAAAAGCTCAGCGAACAGCGGCCCAAACATCCGCAAGTTACTGGGCGACTGCGGTGGTGAACTGATGGATCTGTATAAATCCGGCGAAGTCTGGATTTCCAACACCTTGGGGCGGATATCAGTCGTCGCTCTGGCCGCCGAAGGCATTCGATGTTCGTCGAGTTTCATTCCCGAAAGAAGGCCGCCGAAGGCTGGAATGGACAGCAACATGATTGTGACGGGCACACCCAAATGAGGAGTGCGCCTACCAGTTCCTGAATATGGCGAGCGCTGCCGAGGGCCAGGCTGGGGTGTTCAAGATGTGGAACGGTATTCCTCTACCAATCCGTTGCGGCAAAGGACCTTTATGTCGGCTGAGAATACAGCGCACTGCATCAGGATGATCCCGGATTATATGGACAGCCTTGTTGCTCTGGACCCAATCTGGGGCGCCCCCGCCCTGCCCACACTACACCCAATTGCGTTTTGGAACGCGGTTGATAAGCGCAGTAAGCAAAAAACCGATTTCATCATAGCAAACGAGTTCGCGGAATCTTCGCGGACTCTCCCCATATGACGCGAGCGCTTGCGTGTGACGGAAGATCATTTGAAATCAGGAGGCCTGACCAAAACATTGGCGATTGTGCGGGGAGTGGATTGACATCTCGCTGGATATTCGAAGAGGGTGAGTTCCGTTCACTCTCCTTGGGCCGTCGGGGTGTGGAAAATCCACGCTGCCTGCGGATGATCGGCGCGGTTTTGAAGAGCCGACGCCACCGGGCCGGATTGAGCTGGGGACGGCGAAGACGTGACCACGTGCCGCCCAGGCAAGCGCGCGGTGAACCATTGGTGTTCCAGGGAATTATGCACTGTTTCCACACCTAGCGTAGCGTTAAAAACGTCGGATATGGCTGCGGGTAAGTGGCGTGCCGAAGGCTTGAAGTGATCAGCAAGGCCCGCGGAGGCGTTGGCGCTGCCGTGGGCCTGGAGATCGCTATGAGGCTTTCGCCCTACATGCTGGTCGGGCGGGCAACGGCCAAGCGGGTGGCCCTTGGCAACGGGGCTATTGTGCGCGAACCGCGATGTAGACTGTTAGCTGGACGAAGCCTTTGTCACCTTGATGCCAAAATCTGCGCGAGCCAGATTGCAGGTCGGATTGAAGACCCTTGCACACCAAGGTCGGATTGACCTTTGTGCTGGTGACCCCATGAAACCAGACCGAAGCGGTTTTGGGGACATGTCAGACCGGGTGGTGGTTGATGGCGCGCCGCGAAAGATTCGTGCAGGACCGCAAGATCCGCCAAGAGCTCTATGAAAAAATCCGCAACCGGCTTACGTCGCCGGAATTTGCGGCAGCACCAAACATGGTTCCGCTCGCGCATAGAAGTTTGGGGGCTTTCGGGACCCCGGACTGGATTTTTCCTGCGTTTCGGGGCCAAAGCCTGGCAGGGGCCACCGCAGCGGCGGCGGCCATTGGGCGGAACAGGGGATACATTTGTTTGGCTTTCGACCCCGAGGAAAGGCAATGCTGTTTGCGCGGCCGACCACCTTCATTTGGCTGAAAAAACAACCCCACTTTTTGCGTGGGGGCCCCAGGCTTTTTGGGCCGGATGGTGCTTTTATTCCCCCACGGGGGGCCAAAAAAAAAGCGCCCGCGAAATTGGGTGATGGGATCCTTGTGGGCAAGTGGCCCCAGGGGGGCTGGGGGGGTTCCCCGGGTTTAACCGGGGGGGGAACCCATTTTTTTTGGCCCGATTCCCCACTTGATGAATCTCTCTCT
>Ga0163217_1018450_pt1 | contig 13642 bp, 21 predicted proteins | sample SynspAceP_FD_185933 | JGI IMG/M metagenome (GOLD analysis project Ga0163217, IMG submission 185933) | Saline lake microbial communities from Ace Lake in Antarctica - Synechococcus sp. Ace-P (PacBio error correction) | ecosystem: Environmental > Aquatic > Non-marine Saline and Alkaline > Saline ... | reverse complement strand
CCAATGATCTCGGTCATTTCATCCTACTGCCGCTATCGCTATCGTGCCCACACGCACTCTGCCATCGAAACCCAACCCTTTATCCCCAAAGAGCTCCAGCAACGTCTCGCCTCCCTATGTGAACCATCTTCCGAACTTCCAGTAACATCGCCCCATTCATAAAGAGCTGGCAACACATGCAATCTTGGCCTCTCCTTTTTGTGGCAAGCTCAGAAAAAGACCACCCTCTCATCTTCTCCTTTCCCTCCCTACAACAAGGTTCAAAATCATTTCTGTTCGTTCAGGTAATAATATAATGTCACAAATCTCAGACCATACCTCCTTGAACTCCCCCTCTCAAACCAACTGAATCACTCAAGCTTAGTTATAGCAACCACTGTCCCCATCAGACTCTTATAAACTTGCTGGAATTACAATCAGTCAGTGGTCGCCACCATGTATACAAGTTCGCGGAAATCCGGCTCCATGACACACCCTACCTTCCCATTTGAATATACACTGCACCAACACTGGGCTCAGCAGGATCAAAATCAATTCCATGACAACCGCCCCATGTCATATCAATCTACAACTAACCTCCCAAATGTCCATCATTAAGATCTTCCAGCACTGCACCTAATTGTATGGTTGCAGTTCACTTCTTCGAAACACTAACCCCCGGTCTGACTCCATCTCCTTTAATCCCGCAACTCCCTTCTCCGATCCCTCCACACGTCTCATCTCCGCCACATCGGGCATCTGCTTTTCTTGGTTTTTTCTTCCTTTTCTACTTTCTTTTCTTTTCATCACATATTTCGCAACTCTTGCCTCCACCCATTCCCTCTCATGACTCTCTTCCACCCTGTACAGTGCTTGCCCCCAGATTGGATTCAGACGCGTCACGCTATACCTCGTTGTTCCCCCTTTCTCCTTGCTACAACCTCTCCCCTCAATTTCCCTGCAGCACCGCACCTCGCGCCATCCCTCCGCCAGTGCCGAACCGTCTGGATCACGTTCACGCATCGAGCATCGGACCGCTAACGACCCCGCCTTCCCTTCCCTGCATTCTGTTCTGTACGATCACGCCGGCTCGTTCGCCCACACTCTGTTCACCCTTCCTCACCCTCTCCAACACCTACACGCTGAAACTTCCTCCCGGCACTTCGTAGCCCTGCTTTACGCACCTTCCTATCAGCTCATGTGTCATCTCGCCTCTGACGCCATCACGGCAATACATCTTGATCCTAACAACCGCCATCGAAGTCCCGATCCCCATCCCAAACCTATCTCTATCGCGCGACCGACCGGCCTCTCTCTTTGAAGCACTTCTGCAGTTTTCTCCGGCGCATCACTATAACCTGATCATACCCCTGCCAGCTCTTCCTCTCCGGACGAAACAGATTCCGATCTCCCTCTCAAGCCCTCCTCACCCGTCTGGCACCAACCGCAGTCTATCCCCTGGACATATCGCTTCGGCGCTGACCCCATCACCCTCCCCAACATCGCCCCTCTGACCTCACCAAGCCCATATCTTCACCCTCCCCTCGCGCTGCCTCCATAATGTTTCCCCGCCTTCTACGGCACCTCATACTCCTCACCGCAGCCGCTACCCCATGCCTTCATAATACAAGATCACCAGTAACACACTCAGAAAACTAAGTTAATTGTCTTCATCAAAATCATGAAAATCCTATACTAATTCTGATGCTATCACAGAGTACGTTCCCCCTCCAAAAGCTTTTGGCTCATCTGCATTTTTCCTAAGGAACCTTAAAAGTAGCATACCACTAATATGCAGCTTCACACTTCTCGCCTTGATTTTTGTAACCAGAAAAAATGAATATTCATTGAGCACGTTCATGATACGTCATGTTATTCACTAAATATATTTATATATCGCAATGTCTACAGGTATCATGCTAGCCATTCCATCCCTCCACAGCTTCTCATCAGCCCACGAATCAAGCGTAAATCTCAAAGGACATACAACCTCAGCCTAGAATCACTATTAACCCCGAAGTCAGGTAGGCTCCACCCCCACTTCGCCCACTACGGTCATGCTAGCCTTAATCAATGAGAAACTACAAACACAAAAACAAAAAAGCAACAGTTCACCGTCTATACAATGATCACCTAGCCCAAACAAAATTCGGCCACCGGATCTGAATTAAAATGATGTAACTTCGACCAGGCTCTAAATTAGCCTACACCTTCCCGAAATGCAACCCAATATGCGTTGACTCTACGTAGGCATTTCAATTCAGAGTCTTCAACGTCTGTCGATTACTCACCTCTTCATCTAGCTCATGCGCCTTGACTACTTAATCAAAACTTCATCAGAAAGTCAAAATATAGATATTTACTGTAATAAACCGACTGATCATCCGCTGGCCTTAAGAACCTCATGCAAAGCTCATCAAAAGGCTTGATAGTGCTCACTAATGTCACAAGTACCAGCTGCATTTCGGTGCCCCAGACCTCTTCCGATGAACGTAGACCAACCGCACCGATCACTTCACACTTAGAAGCTATCTGACCATAAGGCCTACTACGAACTGACAAATCCTTGTCCGTAATGACCTCTACTCGTCAAAACGCTGATTAAGCCCCAAGGTGAAATATTCCAATCTTCCTCTGTACATAAGCGAGTCAGGCACTTTCAATCTATCTCACTGTAATACCTCTCTATCATCTTTATACCTCTATGAATCCGATGGTCCTCGTTGACCACGTCTCTAAAATGGGTGATTATCTGAATTGCTGTCTGACTTCTCAGAAATTCACTCCTTCCTTATCAGCCCCCCATGTACGCCAGGCGGTTTTGCTTTCTGTCTTTATCCCACTTCCTGCTACTCAGCATCGGTGTTGGCTCAGGTCGTCAGACGACCCACCCTTCGAATATCGCTCCTCTGCATGTGCTCGCTCCCTTACGGTATTCGGTACGGCATTATGCCGCGTGCTCCATTTACCACCGGACAAACCCCCACCCACTCCAGCTCTCTTGCTGCGAAGGCTCTCGTTCGAACGACTTGACGTTCAACAGGATCTGTAGTTCTTGAAAACCCTCCAAAAGATCTTGACACAACCATCCACCTCCTGCTTCACCCAAGTGCCCCCCGGCCCACTCGCCACTTGCTCGTTTCCATCCTGAGATACCTGCTATCTGCTTGGTCTCAAAGCCCCTCCGGAAAGCCTCTTCACAGCCCCCTCACCAGCTCAGCTTCAATCTCGATACTCCACCCCTACTCCCAAGCCAGCCAACTTCCGACTCCACGTACATCGACCACCATACAGGTAAGACCACACACCTCCACGTTTCGCAGAATCTAATATCCACGACCAAAACCTCATGCAATCCCCCTAGCTCTGCACTATCCTGTCCGCCAAGCCGGCCACCCCGTCACTACCTGCCTAGCAAATCCATAAAGCTCATCAGACCATATACACCTTTTTTGATCACCATCGCCGGTACACTTCCTCCACAGCTACTCCGCTGGGTGCATAGCGGATCCCCTGCTTCCTCCTCCTTACCGGTACCCACACGTGAACTGTCCTTACGCGTCCTCTCCCCCCACACCACCAAAAACCTTACCACGCTGAGCTCGCAGGCTGATCTGCCGATCTCACTGTCGCACGCTACCCATCTCCCAGCCGCATCGGCCTCCCACACTCATCCTCCCGCCTTTCGGCTCGTTGCTGTCAGCTCCCCTCCTCCAGCGTAAGCCTCCCACTTATCGCACACCACAAGCCCCATCTCCCCATGCCTTATCCTTCCTGCAGCTCCTTTTCGGCTTTCTTCCCGCTCCTGCCGAACTTTCGAGCTCCTCGCCCCATCGTCACATCCGCTGAAGACCTGCGCCGGCGCAACGCTCCACCTCTCGGGAAACAAAGGCCCCGCTTCCGCCATAGCCACTCCATTCAGCCACTCTCAGCACCACTGAACTTCCATGCCTCCGCCTTTCCTTCTCGATACCGCACCACCTCTCCCGCCAACCGCCATCTCCTCCATTGTAAGGCGTACACAATCCCAGCTACTTCTAAATCCTGGCCACCTCTCCGTCGCTGGGCCTCCAAACCCCCCCCCTTTTTTCTCACATCAGCCTTACCCCTATCGGCATGTCATGTCCTCAAGCCCCGGTTACTGATAACTGACAACTCTAAACCGTGCATCTCCCCACTCATTATAACAAATCCCGCCACACTCCCAGCTACAGCTGCAGATGCATGAACCACCACCTGCCTGCATTGCCGCCAATTAACCCCGATCTAACGTAGCTAACGCCCAACTAGCATCACTACTTTTCAACGAATCAGAAGCTCCCACTAAGCTTTCATAAGTCTTGAGCAACCTTTAATCCCAACGTACATTCTTATTCATTGGAGACGACCCATTTACACCACAGAATGGAACAATCCGACTCTGTCAACGCTCGTAAAGCAACACAACATTCACTTCCACAGCCGATCCCAGTAATCTGCCCAATCAAGCCAATACGCAAAAGAAGAACTCACGTGCAAGTTTAAACTCCCTGCACTCGCTCTTTTCCTCCTCTCCTTTTTGAAATCGTGCCACCCCGTAATAAAATCTTGCCACCGTCCCACTTTCTCTTTCCCTATGCCTATTGCCCAAGATCAACTCATAGCTGTGAATAATCTCCGACCACATCTATCTATTCTCTCTGGCACCTCCTTTCCTCTCCTTCAGTACTAACTCTTTCTTGCTCTTGTTTCTCTTTTCCATATCCTTTCAACATCTTGCTAAGTTTCTTCCCATCGCCAATATTACTTACCAATAAATCCTTTCATTACTCTTCATAACACGCGTATTTTCTCTTTCTCCGACGACACTGAAAATCTCATCCTTCAGCCGCAGCTTCCAATCCTTCTCTCGCTCTTCAAACATACCTATCCGGCTACTTGCGTCCTTCAGCTCACCCTACAATTCCACTGATCAAACTCCTCTGCAATACTCCAATGACCAGTTTTTCTCTTGCCATCTGCAACGTCAAGACGCCGACGAACCTCCTTATGCGGGAGGTTCTACCAATCACGTGTGAACCCACCCGTTCAAAATTCTCACCCCTCCATCATACACCGCTTAACGACCCAGACCAATCGCGCATTCACAGCCGAGTTCCTCAACTACTGAAAGCGATGACCCTCGCACAGGCAGCAACGTGGCCAGATTTCCAAACTGTGCCATATCACATGATCACCCTCACAAAGGACAAACCTTCCCACTCCTTTCAGAGAGCGTCCTCATCAGAAAACAAAACGGTCTGCGAGCGCTCCACAGAGTTCACAACAGTGTACGACCCTGCCCAATCCACTGACTCACCTACTCCGACGCCTTTCCCACAGCTTACTTCCCAGCACCCAGTATCGCAATGCCAACCAGCTGACACCAGCAAAGACTCGAAAAAAGCTCGCGCCCAACCACAGAATCAAAATCCCCAAAAACTGGCACGCAAGAAACCATCAATGCATCCTCTAGTCCTCGTAAAAAAATGAGCCCTGCTCGGGACCGAAGCGGCCACACCCGCGCTATCTCCGCCCATCGCGAGCGCGAATTGCCGACGCGCCGACGGTAAGCCTCTCTCGCCCGAATCGCATCAGCCGCAACCCTCAGGTCCTTCGGCTAAGCCTGCTCCCTTGCATATTCTGGGCTCTTGTGATACGCAGACCCCGAAAGCCAGTCACGCTTGGCGGCACCCGCTAACAGGTTACAACCCACGATCCTGTTCACCCAACCGCCGAGTACGCCCTCCCAACAAATCGTACGCCTCTGGATCAAGCCTGCTATATCGGCTCTGAATCGAGCTCTATCTATCTTGCATCAGCAGTCAGTTCCACCGCCGTCCGCCCCGGCTGCCGCAGAACCCATCATGCCGCGTCCCTCACGATGCCCCAATGATTTGTTCGCTGGATATCACTTCTCCGACAAACGCAGGGTTGCTCTAACCGACCTTCGATCTGAACCCAAGTGTGCCTTGAATACCAGATCATCCGAGATGCCAGCTGAACTGGTGCCAGCGGGCCTTCCTGAAAGACGCTATCACCCCAACTTACGTACGGGCACCAGCCCGCCGCACCTGACCCTCCAACCCACAACTACAATCATGCGCGACCACGCTGAATCCGAGACTAGACGGGTTCTCTCAATCCTTTTCCAGCCCAAAGCGTTTCCAAACGACAAACCTACTCCAGGATCCCGTTCAGGAACACTCACATACCCGTCCCGACTACCCGGAACGCCATTCCAACAAAAGACAGAGCACTCGCGAGTGCTGCCGCTTTCCTGGTACACACCACTCACCGCCACTGCGCTCAAATTCTCACGCCCCCATCACCTCACAGCACCACATCACAATCCAATACAGCCAACTACAGAAAGCACTCGGCCCATCCCGACCTGGAGCCAACACCCCGATCTTGCTAGGTCAGCCAGAAGAACTGCTGGATCAAACAACCACCAGATAAAGCAATAACCACCCTGCCCGCTACCATATCACATGCGCCTGAAACCCCAGGCCCAAGTGACAACTTCTTTAAATTCACCCCACAGCCTATAATTCAATGACTAATACTATACAGACTGACCTCGAGACCACCCGGCAAACCTCATCAGCAATGAAAAAGCATAGATGCAGATTCCAATAGAAAAACATACATCCTACTCGCCTCACTATACAGAAAGAGCTAATTATTCACCTCTCTTAATCCACACTTTTTACTGGCTCGAAGCCCTCATCCCTCCCCGCACAACGCTTGTCCCCGCAGTAGGACTCATGATCACCCACACCTCAGTCCCTACGAAACTAGAACTCGCTCGTCTACTCATAAGAAATCAGCCGCCAAATCCCCTCCAAAACATATACCACTGCACACCTCCAACCTCTATCAACAGCCTTCAGGAGCTTCCTTAAACACCGGACATAACTATCAAGGTCATTTTCAAACAGGCTTAACAATATCTATTTTACCTTCTAATAAATTTTATATCAACCTTATGTCAACGGCCGGCATAGTCCTCCCCGTAACGCATAAAGAATGTAACTCCCAGACGTTACAAACTCTCTACATCCAAAATCCCTAACGTCTAATCATTCAATAACGCCAATATGTTTGCATTCGAATCTCTTAGCCACCATTAGCACCTCCTCCGGACCCCCCTACAATTCAATTAATCAGATCCTCAAAAATAGACTTTTCGCGCCTAGTCTCCAAGTGATTAAACTGTGACACTCTGGGTCCTTTTTCTTGATTATATTTATTCCATTGATATAGCCTAGCATCCCGTGCGATAGCAGCTCGGCTGCTACCTTGCACATCTCCCAGTCGTCTTCAAATATCTGAATTCTATGACTCTGTTCTCTCTATTGATATTGCTTTCAAACGCCTCCAATCCCTGGCCTCGAACACAAGCTGTAATCAAAGGCATGAATGACTAGCTCATACACATACCAACTATTCTCCAATATCATAAATATACCCTATCACGCAATACCCATCATGCAGCGATATAACCACTCTCCAAATCCATTCCAATTCATCATTACAAAAGAAAATTCAACCAGAAGCAATCGCACCTTCGCCCCATATCTTATGACAATATCACTTATTAGTTACTCTCTCAGAAAAACCGCAGATCAGCAAAAAACCTTATCCGCGAGGCCAAACTACATCATTCAATCAGCAATCAGATAAATCCACGATCTTCATCATTATGAAGAACCAAATTAATAACTCTAATTACGAGTCTTACTCTACCTTTAAATTCATGGAAAGGCATCGACCTCAACCGCCCTCCGTAGACTACCATCGATCCGTAGAAAACGGGCAAACTATCGCAGCCACCCCCCACAGCCGGAGATCAAAGCAATACACGAGTGCTCACCCCACAGCACGCAGACTTGCCAAGCTGATCGGGCCACCACACCCGAAGCGCCATCGGCCAGTACCACACCACTCCCTTATCTGCAGCAACCGCCCCTGCACCACGGCCTTCTAGAAAGATCCGAATCCTCTCCTCTCCTCTCGCAGAGCCAAGACACTGCACGGCTACTATCACATTTGCATACGCAATGCCCCCCACCTAGCAACACAAAACCCTGCAGACTCCAAATCTTCCACCAAACCAGGACCGCCCGTCTCCCCTTCCCGCCGATCATCAAGACTCCCTATCCATCGCGCAACCTCCCTCATCTGTCTCTACCACAAAACTTCTCTTCTGGTCTAGTCGATCAATTTATGCTCTGGCTGATCTGCCCAACTCAGACGCAAGAGACCTAACACCACAAGCCGACCTACGTCAAACATCCATAGCTTTCAAGCAGCGTACCCCTACTTATCCATCTCCATAGCCTGCTTTACATTAAGACCACTTCTCATTCAAGCCTCGTATCTCACAGTAGAAAGCATCTAAACACCGACTACGTGACAGACAACTCCCCCTCTTCTTCTCCTCCATTCCTACGTCCTCTTCCCGTCTTCTCACACAAAAGCAACTGCACGAACAGCCAACGCGGCATCCGTTCAGCCCACCATCCTCTTGTTGCTGAACGCTGAATCCACTAATCGTCGCTTCGGCCAAGCCTGCCCCCGTCAGTTCGATCTGCTCGAGGTGCATTCGCACAATCACCAATTTATTATCCTTATCTTTCTTAATCCCGCACTCTGTCTACCCAACTCCCACCACCCACGCATCCAACAACGACGGCCCTCCTTCATCCTCGTCTTTCAAACCCCTCCACTACACTACATCTCTCGAGCAACACCTCAACACGCTGCCAACATCGACTCGATACCCCACCAGACATGGGCCTTGGCGCAGCAAAAGTTTACGATCCTATCAGATTGCACGACCAGATAAAAAATCACCTCCCCGTTTTCAAAGACTAACATCTCGCGAGGCATAGGAAGAACCAATTCCCATTAACCAGCCCACAGACATAGGCAACTCGGGTTAGTTCGTCTTCACAAGACAGTCGCAAACTCAAACATCACGCTCCAAATTACCGGCGCCATCCCTGGCAAGACTCACTAATCCAAGAACATTACGCCTTACTTGGTAGATTGCCATGACCGACCATCGCCCGGCCCATTGCATCCCCTTTTCTCATCCGCTTAGCCAGTTGATTCGGACCTGACCAGTGCACAAAATCTCCAAATTGGACGTAAGCCCGGCTCACGGAAGCACAATCTTCCCACCCAACTATCCACCACCAAATCGCTCGGATCACACATCCCATTCCTCTATCTCACGACCAACCCCCAGTTCACCCAAATCTATCGGGATACAATGCTCTGTGCTACAATAAGACTTGATATCATTCATGGTTGAAAAACCCGCAAAACTCACCTCCATATGTTCTTACATATGTCGAACCAGCTTCATCATTCCAATCACCTAACCCACACCAGCACATGAATTCTCTCCGAAAACCCTGGTCCTTAGGCCTCAGAAAGCGAGAAATACGAATGTGCTTCTTTCCTAAAACCTGCCAACAAAAAAAAGCAGAACCTCACCAGGAATTGCCCATGCTTACGCACTACTCTCGGAATTCCGATCTCTTCTACGTCCAAAAGACTGTATCCACAAAATAGGATTCCGACCAGAGACTCGCTGAGCTCCGTTCGCATAAAAGCGGCATTGCTTTTCCATCGCCAAACATCCGCTGCCTGCAACTATCCGATGCGAGCAGCCTCACACCTAAGACCTCTTTTCCGATACATTGTCTCGTCGCATATATATATTCGGTAACAGCACTCGCACATCAGCATCGCAATACCCAAATCATCTCCGGCGTTACTCACCACCACATCATTCTATCTATCTCTCTCCAAAGCCAATCACCCATAGTCTTTCTTATTCCAAAATACTTAATTATTGTTATCCTTCCCCGCTCCGTTTACTTCCACTACTCTCAATTAAACCCATCGAGCAGAGCACATCCCAATTTAAAAGCACCTGAAGCCCACCCCTGAGCTGGAATTTTCATCTTTTGGCAATGTTAGAAAATGAATATACCTCGATTCGCATACCATCGGAACCAGTGCTCAACAAAAGTACCTCTATACTACTAATCGATGTCGACCAATCAGCAACGAACCTACCTTCTTCACAGCAATCCTGTGCCTATTACCATAACCAAAAAAACCCATAAACTAGCCCGCAACTCACCAGAGGTTATGGACACCACTCCTATTTATCTGCTATTTTTTATTTTTCTTTTTCTTATTTTATCACAAATAATGGCCACAAGCAGACTAAACAACTCCGGATAATGAAAGGACTTACAGCAGTGATAATAACACCACTGCATTACCGGACCACGTGTACGAAGGTCTCCATAGCGCTTCCCACCACGAATACAAATCATCATCCAGCCTCTTGTAAGTACGGCTGATGATAGCTCACATTGCTCCACGATGTGCCAAACTCACTTTCAAACGATAGGCCTACATCGGCGGTGAAGTTCCGTCAAAACCCCCCCCCAGTCACCCATGCGAAGAAAAGTTGCCCCCATAACTCACTGCACCTTTAAGCGCTGCTTAAACGTAAGGGTGCCCAGGTTCCGCATCGTACCCTGTACCAGCGCACACCCGGCCTGCAATCATCTCCAAGCCATCGTAACCTCCAATCGCGTGCACAATCCTACGAAATATGTTCGTCGGTCGAGAACACACCACGCTTGCCTGCCTCCAGGCACTCATTCATCACGGAATCCGTTCTCAGGCAATCCAGCCACCGTCCCTTTCTGATCCCATCTTTAGTCCTTCTCTGGCTCTATCGCGTCTGATTCAATACCAGCACTCCTCCGGCGGTGATCCAGAGCAACAACTTCGATGGGAACTCAACACCTGCTCCGCCATATGGATCGCACCGAAAGGCATCATGGATGCGGGAATTGAACGATGCATCTACCAATCTTTTCACCAAGGACCTGGCGAAAAGCTTCCAAAAATACCACAGCCGATCACCTTGCTGCGCACGACTTCCAATGAAGATTAAGCCTTCGCCCTGTTCATCGAAACCCACCAGCGGCAAACCCAGCTCTTCTTGCCGAACCGGCACCGACACCACGAGAGTCTTCAGAATGCTCCTCCGGGCTGCAGCACCTCGGAAGGCCAGCAAACTGCACGCTGCTCACGGCCAATACGCGAAGAAAGCCCACAGGAAACAGACGCACACGTCAGCAACTCAGGGATCGGAAGAAGCTGCTTCCCAAGCCGACCAAATCCCCATTCTCCCGTATAAAATCATCGTACCAACCGACAATGCATAGCACTTCGCACCATCACAGACGCATGGAATTTTCGATAACGACCACGCCCACAACAGCTTCCGGGCCCGCTAGGGCTGCTGCATTAAATGCAACTACTTCCAGTTCCCAAAAAAAATCCCAAAACCTCAAACACAACTGGACCAAAAACGCACCGGGGCTGTTTTACACTAAAATTGACGATCGAACCTGAAGGGGGTCATCACATCCCAATCGAGCCGCAAGCTCCCTTTCGCCAAAACAGCCCTGATCACCCCGTAGCCACTTCTCTAGATATTCAAGCAAAACAAGAACTCTCGCAGAACCCAAACTGCCTCTATATCTTCGGCAAGCCCGGAAACACACAAACTTCCAGCCCACTCCTGTGTAACTATAGACACTCCGAGGGGTTTCACCAATTGTATCGACAAAACTTCATTTCAATTAACACACCTGACATCATTTTAACCCAGTAACGACTATTCATTCAAAAATTTTGAATTCTCATTCCACTCCGAAAAACAGAACGATACAGCTCTCAAAAAAAATCAATCGTTACTAGACAAATCTAAGAATCGAAAAGATTCGGCTCACAAAAGCTGCCAGATACGCCCAATATCACAAAAAATACCATCCGAATACTGTTGCCACTTCAATTCCCTTGAATTCCACACCTAAATCAAAACAGCTCTCAGGCTGATCCAGAAATTGAAATGCAAATAAATGGATCTAAGTTATTTTTTCAGAAAGTCAAAGTGCAACCCATACCGCGTAACTAAGTGAAACAACTTTGAACAAAATTCATATTCCAAGGTACATACTGGGATGTATTCTCTTGCTAAACTGTTCCTACTAAAACTTTAACAGATATGCTAGTCCAATATCTTTGCGAACTAATTATCACAACATATATCATGAACTCTCAATAATGGATGGAAAAAATATTTCAAACTGCCCTCTCTCCAGCCAAACCAGCCACTAAACCATAAAAATATACAAAGGGCGAAACTTGATACGCCACACCAAGTCAAATTAATCATTCTTAACCCTGCCAAGCCGCAACTCCAAACAAAAGTCACTACCAAAGAATCGCATCTCCTGCTCCAATGGAATCCCGCCGACTAATAATCGAGCCTCCATGCTCCACCTATAAACTCAACCACGCTCCCCTCCTGATGTCTCCGAGTGACCCTACAGAACAGGATCCTCAACCCAAAGCCAGCCTTCCGTCACCTCACTCCATCAATTCCCATCTTCCTCTTGACCACGTCCATCCCGATCGGATCCAGCAGTATTCTCCTCCACTACCACAGGAAGCTGGGTGTCCCACCTTCCGCAACACCTAAAGAAGCGATGATCCACGGTCCCTCATCATACCTCGCGCTGGTTTTAAGCAATCCTTCATCACTGGCCTACAACACAACCATCCGCCTGCAAGCACAACCGCAAAAACTTTGCCGCAAACATCTCCCTCATAATGACATTGCAATTCCCCCTGCTCATCCAGACCCCTCTTCCGCTGCCTGACCACTTTACCTCCGAATCACCTACGTAGATGGCTTCCGTCGAAGCTATCGCACATCGCTAACTCAATCCATTCCCACGATTCACGATCTCGATAGGAATGCTCAGGCACGAACCAACCCTTCCCAACACCTCGGCCGTTGTAACCAACAATCTACTAAACCCTCGGATTCATTGAAGAAACGAACAACATCTGGCGACCAAACCGTTTCACGGAAAAGACAAAACCCACAAAGAAAAAGATTACCTACTTCCAACCACAATGAGCCCTCTATGGCATCGCAATCCATCCAACGCAAGCCCTCATATTCAACCACCTTCTGCATTAAGCCTTGATCGTGCCCACACAGATCATCCTCAAATATCACAAACAATGCCTTCAATAGCGAGTTAGACCAAAATACCGCAAAAAAATCCCACAGCCGGCCCCTCTAGCCTGTGCTCCCCCAGCTTCCCCAAAGTGCATAATAAAAAAAACCAGCGATGAACCAAAGGCTATCGAATAAATGCAACACCCGTTTGAGAACTTGGCCAAAGTAAGGATCCGTAAAGAAGGGCATTGGCTTCGTATCTCGCCCAAGAAAAATTCCTGTCAAAACCAAATCTGGCGGAAAGGAACAAAAGCCTATGATACCTTGTCTGCCCAAGCCGCATCTTCCCTTGGTAAACCGGTCAATAAAAAACCAACAACGTCGGCCGATCGATCTCAAAAACCTTCATCATGGGCGCACCTTATTCCCGTTTAGGGAATGTATCGACGGTTTAAAAAAAAATTCTTGGAAAAAAAAACTTGGAATCTACCGAAATCCCAATTCCCCCGTTTGGTTCCTCTTTTTTTTTTTTTTTTTTTTTTTTTTTTTTTTTTTTTTTTTTCT
>Ga0163217_1105334_pt1 | contig 13643 bp, 8 predicted proteins | sample SynspAceP_FD_185933 | JGI IMG/M metagenome (GOLD analysis project Ga0163217, IMG submission 185933) | Saline lake microbial communities from Ace Lake in Antarctica - Synechococcus sp. Ace-P (PacBio error correction) | ecosystem: Environmental > Aquatic > Non-marine Saline and Alkaline > Saline ... | reverse complement strand
ATTGTTATGAACTGGCCAAGGAAAAGAGCCATGCCAAAGGCCATTCCAATAATAAAATGCTTTAGCCTGATCGCCCAGTTTGTTGATTGTCGCCGGTGCCGTTCTTCTTATCTGGGTTGCACAGTCTTCTGGTTCGTCCTGCCTCTGTCAGCTTTGCCTCTGGCTGATGCTGCTGCGTTCTGCAGGCCCGCCCACAGAGACGGACCAAGCCGATAGCCTGGGCAGCAAACATCGCGAGCGCGTGCATAAACATGTCACCACGCTCCACTGTACGTGGTGCTCACGAAAGCTGCACGGGCCTGCACGAACGCAGACAGCATCAGCCAGGGGCCCAAAAGCTGACAGAGCAGGGACGACGAACCACGAAGACTGTGCAAAACCCAATAGAAGACGCACGGCGACAATTGCCAACAAACATGGGCGATTCAGGCAAAGCATTTTCCGACTCACTGTGGAATCGGGCGCTGCTATGCATGGCTCTGTTTCACTTTTGGCCTCTAGTTCTCTCATGCTCGAGTCAGACTTGCACCAATGCGGTGATGGCTTCGGGAAGACCAATTGATGTGCCGAAGTATGCTCAGCAAGAACCGGTATTTTGGTCCCATCCGTTTGGGCGCGACGCTTCGACGCGCGCTCACTCCTGAATGCCTCGCAAACGTCATATGATTATGGACTTTTGAACCGCACGGCGCGCCCCGCAACCGCAATTCCGACCTCATATTACGGCCTCTAGCGCGCGCAAAGGTGCCCTTTTCAGGCGTCGATAGACATGCGGAGACGCAGAGCATCTGGATCCAAGGTGGTGTGGTCTTGGGTCGGGTTAACTTTTGCGCGGCCTGCTTCAAGCGTTCGCGGAAAATTACAGGCCGATGCCGGCCATTAAATTCCGATATCCAGGGGCCGATCCTTCTGAGCAAACACAAGGCGGCGCCTGAGGGCGGCTTCTCAGCGCGGGGCCACGGATTGGAGTGTGCTTCATTAGGTACGCACCATAGTACAGGCTGCTCTGCCAGCACGCCAGCGCATGCTCTCGCTGACGGAAGGAGCTGGCATTCCTGTGAGCAGGAATGCGTGGCTTCGAGTCGTGCCTGCAGAGTACTCAGGGTCTGCCCAGAGTAGCCCTGAGCCCTGGTCGCGCCGCCGTAACCGCCTGAGGTATCGCGCCAGACATGCACTGTCACGTCGGCCTATTGGCTCTCAGACACATCCTGTGTTGGGCTGAGTGGCTGCAACGTCAGTGGAGCAGGACGATAGTAGTGCAAGCGAAATCGCCGCCCTGTCCCTAGCTACCAAGACCACGATTAGAGCGCAGGCCAATACAGGGGGTGCGGCTTGCGCGCAGATCGCGGCCTCGCGCTACCAGCGCTCGTGCAAAAGGTGTAGACATCAGCGTGCTGGTTCGCCATTGTATAGGTGCCCTGGTCGCCACAACGGGTTAACCGACTGTGTCGATCAGTGTCGGTATAGTTCCGCGGCTTGCGCCGCAGGCGCTGAGGCTCGAGATCTTTGCGCTCGCCGCGGCTGGCGAATGGGCTGCCAGGCAGCGCCAGCGGTGAAGCCAGTCAGGTGAATTCAACGACAGCTCTGGCTAGTCCAGCAGGCTGGCGCGCAAGCGCCAATGCCAGGCTCAAAAAGCCGGCCGGCGCCACCTCATCCCGAGCTCACGGCAAGGGAGCCAGGCGCCGCTGGTACGGGCTTGCTGAACGCCCATGCACATAGTCCCATGGCGCCTATTGTAGCGGCAGGTGGTGGGAAGGTTTCTGCCGTGGGCTATATGTCAAGCGCTGTGCACGGTCTGATCATCCACTCGGGGGTAAGGCACTAGCACCGAGCCGCGGTGCTTTCAACGAGGGCCGTTAGAAGGTTAGGGATTTAATGCTAGTGTCGGCTGCGTCCTCCAGAGAGCAGGCTGCGTCCGTCGGGCGTTCAGTCGAGTCATTTGGCCAAAGGGACGCAGATCCACACCGCAGGCCCTCGCACAGCGGCGGCCAGTTGATTAGAACAGTCCTCGGCGGTTTTGAAACGGACCAGCCAGTAAGCCAGGCATCATTGCCGGAATACCAGGGCTGCAGGGGTCGGGCTGAGCAAGCAGGAGTACCGAGGGGCGGGACGGAAGCCCTTATCTATCCAGCGGCGCAAGGTAACCAAGATGAGCATGGCCCGCTCCAGCAATATCAGCGGTGAATTCATGTCGATCCTGTGTTGCAATCCCGTTAGCTTAGCCCCTTTACCGGCGACCATACAGCCTCTTTCGACAGTATTCGTCCGGGACGCTGCTTAAGAGCCACGGGGAGCATTTCCTATTCACTGGTTATAGCTTCGCGAATTGATGAAACACGCATTGCCACTGATCAATTGATCAATTTCGGATCGACTTTCGCACTGCGAACCTTAAAATTTTTTTGACCAAACAACTTGTCTCTTTCGTCTAATGGAGCTATCTGTGTCTAACAATAATTAGTTTTGTATCCCCACGACGGGCTCGTGCTTGGCGTTACTTGTGTCGATCTTGTTGTTGTGCTACGTACTGTCCCTTTATGATCGGCAGATACTTGAATTGCTGTTAGGTTCCATTTCGTTCGCGATCTGGATATACCGATACCCAGATGAGTCTTGTGATGGGCCTTCATTCGCCATTTTTTTTATTGTCATCTGCGGTAGTGTCCCATTGGGCCGGATCGCAGAAGCAAGAGCCGCAAGGGGTCTGGATTGGCGCAGGGTTTTTCTTCTGGAAGCCTTGATGGACCGCCGCCTGCCGGCCTCGGCGCAAACAGTTTGGCAGTGTTTGTACTGTTCCGAATTGGTGTTGTTGCTGGCGAAAGCCGCCATTGTCCCCGGCGGCATAACTCACTGTGGCTGACAGCTTTCCTCCGGATAAACGCTGGCTACGGGCGATCAGCGTCTATTCAATGGGTATTACCTTCGGTGCGGTCTGGCGTTCCTGCTCGGCCGGCAGGTCGTTACCTTTGCTTCCGCGTTTTAAGGCGATGTATTGCTGCCGATTGTCGGCATGGTTTGCGCCCCTGGCAAGTTGGATCTTCCTGATTACTCGGCGGGGCAGGTTATAGCGTTCTGTAGTGCCTATTTTGCTCTCGCGCAGCCCGGGTGCTGCAAGAGGTGTGTGGCGCGGCGCACGGCGGTAGCCGGTTCCGCTGATGGAGTGGCGTGCGCGCCTTGGTTTTACTTGCGCAGCAATGTCGCAACACAAACCGTCAGTCTGTTACACTAACTGTTCCATAGTGTCTATCGCCTTGTTCGCCTCGGATATATAGACACTCTTTATATGGCGCCTTCGGCGTGTGGAATTACACCTATCTCCATATCTCGCACGTAAAACCGCAATTGGTGTGCTCCTGGACCCCCAGTGTTGGACGTGAGGGTTGCTCGGTTGTTGTCTACGGCTTTCTAGATCGTTGGAGTCACTAGCGCCTGAGTTGGCATCATCTACACTTGCGATCTGCGGTGCAGGTATTGTTACTTTCGTGGCACGAACGGCCAGTGGCGCTTACTTCCTGGTGCTCGCCGAGTGTGGTGCTGAATTCGTATACCAGATACTGTGGGCACTGATGCGCTGCAGCCAGGCTCTGCGTCCTCAGCGGCATTGATTCACGCTGCCCTGACAACGACTCAATGAACCAAGGGCGGGATATCTTTTCTGGCTCGCTCGAGATCTGAACGTGCGTTCTCAACATGGGGCGAGCTCTATGTTCATTTAATGTGTTACAGCCGTAGCGATGCCCTTTTGGACTGCTGAGGCGCCTGGTCCGTGCGACGATTCCAGACGCAAAGTCGATGGCCTAACTCCTATGCCGTGGCTGGCCCGCCGCCTAATCTCGCCGAGCTGATACCTGTTCTACCCATACCCTGTATCGGGTCGACAGCTTCTTTGGATAGACTTGTGGCCTTACGCTAGTGGCGCTCTAATGGATGAACCGAACTCAATGATAATTCGTGATCGCTCCGGATTGCGCACATGCCGTGCGCTACTCGATTCTTCGTGGGTGGCTAGTGTTATGCATTTACCCTGGGGTCTGTCATTCTGCTGTGGATGGGACTGAAACCCTATGCGGGGGAGGCGCGAGAAACGCTGGCGCGATGGGCGAAAAAACAAGGGCCACCCGCATTTAACATTATCGACATTCGCGCCGTGTTCGCCTGGTCGCCCCTTTTCAAGAGGACCTACATCATGTCTGACGGGCAGTTATCGGTCTCCACCGCCCGCACACGCCCTGGGCAAAATCCTATCGCGGCGCACTAAAACAGAGACCCATCCCACAGGATGGTCGGAATCGCAACTAGACGTGCGCGGCTATGTCGATCGAATAACGGCCGTCACGGCTGCGGTACGATCCTTACACTGGGCGTCATGATAGATTGTGTAAGCCAACTCATGCCTCCTCTGAGGGCAAGCATTGCCCAACGAAGAGAGGCCAGAGCCCGAGCGGCAGCCGCAATGCGATACCAGTTGCGCCGCTCGATAGGCTGCGCTACTCCGCGCGGGCGCGTGGATCCGTTACCATCCAGCGCTGTTACGAGGCAGCACAAGCGGCGGCACTCAAAGCACTCGGCGAGAGTAAACCAGTGAGTTAAAATTGGACACACTTACAACATCAAAAACACGGATAATTTCCATGGGGAAGGACTACCTGGACCAAGAAGAGTAAATGCTGTCGCTGTTGACCCTAACGCAAATGCAAATTATTTGTACTCTGGCTTGGGGCTTCCCGTTGGTGGTATCTTGGAAAATCTGTTAGATTGCTGAATCTCTTGGGTACTTATTCTCTCTCCGACAGTTTTTTACAAAATAGGGGTTTCTGTGGGGCAGATTCCGCTAATCGAGCCCTAAACAACTCGAACAAGTTATCTCATCATCGCAAACCGGGTGATGGACTGACTCGCCGGCGGATCTTATAGTATCGGAGTTTACAAATCATTTTGGGACGGAGGAGCCACATGGAATGAAAAACAGACTCAACCCTTCTAATACCTCATTAATTTTTTAGCGAACGAGATCGTCATCGATCCAAGCAACTTCTTAATATCTTGGCTAAGGACCAACAACGGGATTAAGGAAATCTACAGAATGCTTGTCGTAAGCTGGAGGTTAAAGCAAGCTGGAATAATTAAAAGATTTAAATTTAAAAGCCCAATGATAGTCAATACCATTTTATGCCGTTTCTATATTCCAGAAATCTATTTTTAAATCCGTAGACGGGCAAATACATCGTTTACTGAAATTTACAGTACGCTACCCCCTGCTTCAGGACACCTTGTTCTCATATAGGAACATACTCAGCAGCGTGATTCCTGTCTGTTGTATACATCCTTCAGCGCAGACGTAGCACAAATGATTATGCTTTTTTTCTCACGGATCGTGACTATAAATCTGTTGATTAGCGGCGTAAACCTTTTGTTAAACAGCAAGTACTGCCGAAAATTTAGGAATCTAATCAAGCTTGGTTCGTATTTCAGCTTTAGAAGATCACTGTTCTTTGATGAACTTTATGGTAGGTTTGTTTTAAAAAGACTCTTGGACACTACCAATGGGTATGGTGATAGTACATAGTTTTTCTAGAAAAACATAAGCTGGTTTCAACAACAATGAGGGCTTATAACTGCGATATACATACCATGTAATTTTTTGGAACAAATTATTTACGGGGACTGATTGGTGTGAGATCTCTCATGTTTTCTGAGGGACGGCGCCACTAGTTCTCTACGGACAAAACAGCAAGACAATGGAATAAGCAGTTAAGGATATCTGTTGCTTGATAAAAATTCGAATAAAAAATGTTGGTGGATCCAGGACATGGGGGCAAGTAATTTGGTAGTAGTCAGTGGTTAACAATTAATCATGGTGGAGATTGGTGATGCGCATATTGTATACTGCTCGCCAAATAATTTGATAGTTGTACCTCTACACAGTGCGGGTTTACCCAAAACGGGGGGTCCTTAAAATATTTCAACAAATTCTGTCCAAGAGCTAATAGGAAGACAAATTGGACCTCCTAAAAGAGGAAGACGGCACCTAAACATTTCTGGACAATTGGATAGTAAACACCCTCGCCATTTAGTGCCACGGGTGCTGTGTTATGCCGGGGTTTATGACGATTTTATAAAATTAGTGGCAGTGGTCTTGGGAAAAAATTTCCGGAACCTGTTTGGTTTCGGAAATATCAACGCGACCTAGAAATTGACCCAAACCAATGCCGAAACCTTTACGCCATGATCAGGCAGTAGCATTTATAAAGGTATTATGGCAGGATTACTTATTAAATTTTAGTTGACTAGGTTAGAGACTCAATATCAGATTTAGCCATAAATAGGAAATGACGGTGCGATACTTATGTAAACATCTCGAAGAGTGGGATTATCTCAATTTAGCAATCAACCAAGTCTCGAGCAGAGGTTATTTTTAAATAACAACTCGTGTGGTGTTACTACCTCAGAAATATACCATAATTTTACATCTGATCAAGCTTTTTTTTCAATTGCACATCAAGGAAGGCATATTGGATAATTCTATTTTTGTGGGAACAAGTTTTGGGGTGTGTATTGCGAGTAGCCACGTGTACAGGAACGCACAGAGATGGGAAGATTATTTTGAACTCTAAATTCTACCAAGTGTCGCTGTTGGAGATATTGAAAATAAGCTAGCAAGATGCCATGATTACCGCTGCCACTCGTGAGAGACGGGGAATTGTTTTGGCAGTGTCGCCCGTACCCTTAAAAACTCAAATGATTGGATGGTTGAATTTGTTGCGAACCTTGAAAACAATAGCGTTATTTGTGGTGAAATACCTCCGGAATAAGCGTAAAAAAATGCAGTATCAATACCATTACGGCTTATTAGCATCACTTTATGCTTCAACGAGAAATACTCGGAAGGTCTTTACTTGGAATGGAAGTTTGCAAGAACCTAAACTCAAGCTATAACACTACCAATTTAGTCTCTAATATTACGGGAAGGCTACTTTACATTTGACGTAGCTATGACAACGACACTTTTTTAGTGATAATAACGATTAAGAGGAGTGTTCTTTAGTAATAGATTCGGAAACGGAGGTGTATTGTACTTTTGATTACGCCAGGTAAATGTGATGAATGTTACACTGAATAGACCCAAAATTGTATGGGGAAAAGGGATATTCCTGCAGGAACGCTATTAATAAAGCAAGTTCTGGTCAAGCAGTGTATTGCCACCAATATTAGATGGCATCATCCCGATAAAGTAAAAGCCATACTTTTAAGCAGTGTATGAACTTTCATTTTTATTGCTCCGGGTACTCTAATAGTTTAAATATCTTATGTCTGGAGATTGGATATTGTGTAGTTGAATATTTAAGTTGGATTCTGGAACTTCGTGGTTTGCTCACGGTACTTAAATAGACCAACTAATGGAGTATTATTAGCAAGAGAACGTTCTCGGCATATGGCTGGGGACGATTCCTGATTGTCAAAAAATGCCCCAGGGGGCTACTGGACTTGGGGTTACTTCAACATCAATCTAAGTTTGAGATATGCGTGATTTTAATCCAACAGCACTGAACTGGGAGAGAACGAAACAAAGCTAGAATTTAACCAATGAATCTAATATATCATATTAGGAATCAATTTTCGAAGCGGACGTGCTGTCAATCAATGAAGGGTTATGTATTGCATGATTATTCAGTACGCGCGCTTTCAAGACGGACGACGATGATTGATAATGATGGGTTTAGACATAGACGTATACTGCCCAATACGAGCAACTCAAATCAATTGATACGATAATGGACGGTTATTGGCGATGTCTGTGATTTGATGTGTAATGTATGGTGTATTAGATACTGAGATAATTGCCCTTTAGTTGCGATGCTACAGGCTGTTACAGATTCAGCGGTTATTGCGATATTGTGATACAGATGGCGATATGATGGCGTTCCAACGATATCGACCTGATTGTTCTCTCAAAAACTGCCCAATGTGTTGTAATAATCTGTGGTGTGAAATATTTCTCCTACTGCAAATATTTCAGAATCAATCAGTAGGTGAATCGTGTATTCTAGCATAATGTAGTGATAAACTATTGATGCAATGAGCTTTAAACTATTCGGGGCTGTTTACAGAACGCACTTAACTAAATGCTAGTTTTACATCAAACACGACTTTGAAAATTTTCCGTGCAGGAATTTATACGCTTTGTATTGGTTGAAATGAACCTGTACGAAAATTCGTGTGCTATTTTCCATCACGAACCGAGCATGAGGTCGGCCTAGAATAAAGCTCGCTGACAAAAAGTTTTAGTCTCTTTCAGGAGCTTAAAAGCTTACTTATCACTAATGGTGTTGGATATGAACCAATTGACATCAATAACTCTGCCACTATTAAATTTGACAATAATTAGGCATTCAAAAAGCGATGTGGAGTGCCTAAGGGGGTTTACGAGGAATATCATTTTGGAACCGAGGTATACATTTATCCAATCCGGTGTGATGGAGGAGATGAACTTCACGATACTCTAGGCTCGTAATATCACGCAGGGCAAGTATCTGCGCAAAGTTATTTAGATCAATGGACGCAAACTTCTCTTGAAAATTATCCTGCGATTTGCAACGGCAAAATTCTAGTGTTATGTAGTTTTTACCGCAAAGGAGATCAAGATAGTACTGAATGACTAACGCATGGTAAACTGGGACACTTTCTATAAAATCAATATAGAAGAATATATTGTGACTTTCTATCAGTCTAATTAGTATGCTTTAATTTATATTCAATCCCTTTATCAACCTCAAATGTCTGTGGTGGTCGGGAGGCAGACTGAACCCCAATGGAGGCCCCCCGTTCCCATCCTTCAAAAGTGCTTATTCAGTAACGACGCATAGGATAATTTATAGAATAATGAAAACAAATTCAAATGGCAAAGAAGAAGTTATGGCACGCTGAAAGGAGGCTGGTTAAATGTACACAGCCACAATACTGATATCAGAATTTTATTCACACTCTCGTGCTCTGTGTAAAATAATATGTGCTGACGCCGCAGAAAGATACGTTCGGAGAGTATTAAAATCCTTGATCCTCACATTAAATGCACCTAATATAATTTCTTCAAAACAAAGACACACTCCGATAAATAGTCTCAAGACTGAAAAATATTAGTGGCTTGGATAATAACGAAAGGCACTATCTTATGTATAATGGGATAGTGTGATTCAGAAATTCATAGATACTACAGTGTATGTGCGGCTAGCTTCTGCTCGCGCTCATTTCAGTTTTATCTAAATTATACTCAAAGCGAGGTTAGGGAGACGCTAGGAATTACAGGTTCTTTTCCTGCGAGAAGACATTTCAACAGGCTCCCAAAGGGAAGCTATAGAAACAGCAAACGACAGTTACCTTACAATTGGTTCAGGTGAAGACGTTTGATATGATTGAAGTTACGAGGTGTCTTTGGAATGGAACAAGCCAATCTCTCTTTCTAGGAACGTCCACTACCAGATCACGTGGTGAACGCAGCATTTCTAGTATCACTTAGTGTTAGTCTATGGATGGCTAGTTCACACAGATCTGACAGCATATAAGCGCAATCAAGATTCCGGAATGTTTTTCAATTTTTATTGTCACTAGATACTATACTTTTTTAGGTACTATTGAAACTAATATTTCTTAAACGACAACTGAATGGGTTGTCTTTTTTTGTTGCATTGAAATGCCAGCGCTTTTTTTGATGCCATTTAGTATAACGAATAAGTTACCAAGGTATTTTGGCACTTACTTTTAACTTAGGGTTAAATTTACCCCTATGATTGCCTATTATATATTTTAGAGTCAGAAACTAAGTCTAGCTTGCTCAAGGTAAAAGCTTCCGCCATATCCGATTTTGATAGGCTATAGGTGCCATAAAATCAAAATTTTTCTGTGAAGTCTAATGTTAAAATTTTTTTTTGTTATTATCCCGCTGATCTTTAAAGAAGTTAAGTCCGGCATTAGTCCCAATCTTTATTTTAGCACTATTCTCCAGTTTATTCTGTCCGTCTAATGACTGCGGCTGAAGCGATAGCACTTGTTTATATTATCGGCGTGTGGAAAATCAAGAAACACCCTTTTTGATTTTCCAAATACGCTATGGTGCGCTCGATATATATCTTCAATATGTAAGATTCTGAAGGTTAGTTAGGCTGAGACAGAAATATTTCCTTCTGATATCTGCACTCTCTATACTCTAATCGTGATATATATAGATCAAGCGCATATTAAAAACCTACTGCCAAGGAGTTGATTATTAAAAAAGCTCTCATAGCTATAGTTGAGACTAAAATCTGTTATAGTATAATTTGATCGGGTAATGTTAACGGGTTACACCTATATTTTAATATGAGGAGATCTCAAAGATGTGAAATGCGATTCTTCAATCTTGTATGCTGTGTTCAAAAAGTGCACTGCTATACCAGGTGCAAAAATCTACATTCAGTTATGCAACGCGTCTCAGAGTTTTTCTTAGTTCTCACGTCTTCTTATAATCATAAGTAAAGTACGATTGACCATTCACCTCGAAAGCATCTTAAATCCGAGCCTGTTAAGGGCAGCATATCATGTAGACTTAATGACCCATCAGAGTAACTTGCTCACGCGCTACGAGATCTACTACAGTACTTACCAACCATCAACGCACCCTCACACTCTTAAGTCTACAAGAGTCTGTCAATGTGCTATCATGGAGCGGCCCTCTTCTAGACGAAAAATTATTCAGAGACTCCCATCAAATCTGTCAATGTATTGTGTGCTAGAGTGTCTCAAATCAGAATTCAATTACATGAGTAGCTGTGACTGTATGGAGTGGTTACCTGTGATTATAAATTTCCTTATGAGATCTTTTAGGTGCACCGCTCTTCGCAGGCAAACACTGTGGAAAGTAATCGAAATGCACGTATGATGTCTCTAAGAGATTTAGAAATTAAAGACATTAGATGAATACGCCCTTGATGGGTCAACCGCTGCCTATAACTAGGCTCGTTTTTAGAGACTATTATGGATATAGAAGTGACGTGAGACTAGAAACTACGCAGGTGCTAACTGGTTAGTTTGTGGCCTCGGGCGAGTCTATATTAAAGCCCATTACAGGGACTCGCACGGTTCTAACTTTGAAGGATTCCTCAATTAGAAATTAATTCGTAAACCCAAACATTAAGCGATCAAAACTTAGTTAGAAATTTAGATTTACTGCTTAAGTTTTTAAGAACCACTCATCTTTGGTAGTCGTTTTTGTTTATTATAAAGTGTGGTGATGGGTTCAAGAAATTTTGTTCAAACTACCTCAGCAAATTTTAAAATTTGAAATGATATCACTGAGGGCATATGGCTCTCTCGGAATCAAAAGGTGTTTTCTTTCTAAGGTCCTAAACAATGGTTACAGTGCTATCCGCTTAGCGCAGTCACTAACGCTTGTTTAAAAGATCAATGAGGATAGTATGCTAATAGGGTATATCGTGAAGATGTTTGTCAGGCTAGAATGACCCGCTTAGAAAAGAACTTTAGTGAAGATCCACCTCTAAAATGATTCAGGGCGGATTTAATTGTTTAGTACAAAAAAAAATTTACATAGCCCTTAGTGAGTAGAAATTTTGATTTTGACTCGCATTATATAGTCCTATAGCCCGCTATTTCAAGAAAATCTGGTGATGAGTGGTTTCGACAAGCTTTTACGTGAGCAGCTGAAGCTCTAGTTGTGCTAGAATAACTCGTTAAATATAAATAGTGGTTTTCTACATGCTATTTTAGGGGTTTAAATTTACGCATAGATGTGGTTATAGAAAAGTGAGCTTGCAACAATACCCTCTGGTAACTTATTTCGTTAGTACTTAGAATGCATTCAAATTAAGGCCAGCACTTCTCGCATGTCAATGCAAAAAAAAGACAACCTATTTCAGTTGTCTTTTAAGAAATATTAGTTTCGCATAGTCCTATAGTACCTTAAAAAATAGTTATTGAACTTTAAATGAAAAATACTTCGGATCTTGATTGGTCTTTGCTGTCTTGAATAACGTGGGCTGTAACGAATTAGTCCTGCCAATAATACTGCACTAGGCAATTACTAGAAAAAGCGTCTTGCGTTCACCTCGTATTTGGTAGTGACCGGTCCTAAAGAGGTAGTTGGCTGGTTTCCGTTCCAAGAACACCCTCTGAATAGAGACTTTCCAATTATCATTATCAACGTTCTTTTCACCTGACCTTGTAGCGTAAACTGTCGGGTTGCCTGTTTCTATAGTGCTTCCTCTTTTGGGATCTTGACTGCTTCTTGCCGGAAAAGGAAGCGTAATTTTCTACCCCTAGCCTTGATTGTTTTAAAAACGAAATTTAGCGCTACTAGAAGTTGCGCTACTATTATTTGTTTTTTGAAAATTTACAAACCATTCATAAGGGAGTTGCCTCCTTTGCAAGCTAAGTTAGTTTTTACTCTCAACTCTGGTATTTGAGCGGTTTGTGTGTGTTGAAGAAGTGAAATTGGAGGCCTTAGACTTTAAGAATGTTGTCTCTAGCGTGTTACACCCTGCGTATACTTATCGGTATTTGTGCAGAGGCTGTCCATTTGAAATTCTATCTCGACGGCTCTCTTGGGTTCTTTCATTTTACAACTGCCGCAGCATCCCTTTCGCGTGTCTAAACCCTCTTCTCTCGCTCCTTCAGGGAATAATTAGGGGTAGCCAGCGTGTAAGAGATCGTGTCTGCGAACAGGAGAGTCGCGGACTACCAGTGTGCTGTCGGTCGCCTTCCCGAGCCACCAACATGAGGTGGGAGTAAAGGTTAAAAATAAGTGTCCGCTCTAATTAGCTGATGTGAGTAAAGGCTCTTCTTCACGTTTTTAATTTTCTTATATATTTTATAGGAAGAAAGTGTTCCTCCAGATTTTACATTGAGGGCTAAGTATATTGCCTTTGCGGTAAATTATCTACATTTAAGATAAGTTTGTTTTGCCGTTTTCTTGAACAGGATAATTTATTGAGAAATTTGTTTGGCCGTACGCCATTTGATGGCCACCACTTAGAATAAGCTTTATTGGTCCGCCGGTGTTATCTTGACTTAAGGAGTATCGGGGCGTCACGAGTTTTATCGTGTGGAGTTAGTCAGTAGTGCCTCCTTTACAACTCGGGGCTATTGCGTGGATATAGTGTGAGTCAAATTACCTCGTCGCGTTTCGCAGAATGGGAATTACTATTTTTCCTCGTTAAAACCCCTGCACTCCACAGTGCCGGTTGACTGGACGTGACTCTTATGTTAAGTATTTAATAGTGTGGCGAGTGTATTTGGATTCCTACAGAATCGCGTTCGTGATACTCAAACGAACCATTTGATAGTGTCGGTATGAGGCTAGTTATGGCTTTAGGTGCTTCTTGAGAGACTTAAAACAATTCTTTGTTCAGCGGTGTAGGCTCTTCGCGGATTATTCTCTCGCCGACCGTCCAAATGACTTCGGGCGATATCCTGCGTGCTCGATGGAAATAAGAGACAACAATTCGTGTTCTCAAATCAGGATTTCATGTGTGTCTAAACCCTAATAACAAAGCGTAAATTTCCTCTGCAGGAAGTATTTAACCAAGCTCGTGTTATTGGATGAAAACGATATCGGCTGTGGGTAAATTGAACATAGCATTTAAGTTAAGTGCGTT
>Ga0163217_1112208_pt1 | contig 13644 bp, 18 predicted proteins | sample SynspAceP_FD_185933 | JGI IMG/M metagenome (GOLD analysis project Ga0163217, IMG submission 185933) | Saline lake microbial communities from Ace Lake in Antarctica - Synechococcus sp. Ace-P (PacBio error correction) | ecosystem: Environmental > Aquatic > Non-marine Saline and Alkaline > Saline ... | reverse complement strand
CGAATTCAACCACGAAACATCTGTACCGAATTCGAACTGCCGAGACATCGTGCCGCTCCTCAGTGTAGCCGGACCCGCATAATCCGAGAAAAGCCGAGCACTCGCCGACGAAATGCGAGTCGCGACGTGCCACTGTCGATCGGGTGAGTTCTATGGTTTTTCCACTTACGGACTGTCGGCTATGACTGGCGCTCAACGTCACGCTCGAATCGATCGACGAGTCTGACACTGGCAAAAACCCAAACGCTAAAAGTGACTGAAGAATCTGGCACCGCACCACGCAATACGACCAAGGTGATTGGTAACCTACCGTTCGCGTCTGACCTCTCCCTAACCTGTTATTGATTCCCGGTAACGAGGGACGGAGTCGCTACGGATGGTTGCGAGTTGCTGTTTGGCATCTCAGCTTCTTTCCCCCGGTTCACCGGATGGTAATACTCACGAATCGACGCGAGGTATCGAAGATCCGCAGCCGGTCCGGATTCGTTGGGGCCAGAACGATTAGCCTGCCCCATGGCCGAGTTTTTCCCGGACGCAAGCGTAATTGCGTGACCACCGAAGCATTTTGGGGACCGGATCACTGCTGGTCACGGGACGTCTTTGCGGGCCCAATCCGATCGCGGTCGTCCTGCGTTTACTCTTGGAGCGAGTTGGCGAGGTAAGGCGACCGGTTTTGACTGAGCGTGCAGTTGGGCTTCGGGCACCAAGTCCGAGTCATCTCGGCACGCCTGCATCGCCAGGACCGCCAGTGCAAGGCGTGCGGATCGGCGTTGCCCACGTCTTCACTGGGGCGAGGATCACCAACCGGCGACAGGAATACGAAGTCCTCGCCGCCTCGAGCATTCGGCGAGCCAGTAGATCGCGGCATCGGTGCGTCGGCGCCGTCGGATGCTTTTGATCACGCGCTGGACAGGTTTGTAGTGATCGTCACCCGGTGCCGTCGTAGCGCCCGGTTTGCGGTTGGGTGATGCATTCCATCGCGATGTCCCGATTCGACTCGCCGGCGTGTTTCGGGAACACTTTCGACGGCTACTTCGAGAGGCGGCGATGCCCGCGCGCCGTTCCACCGTCGGTCGCGACGGAGAGGAACTCGATCGCCTCGTCGTTAACCTCGACATTTTCGGCGACGCAGGAGGCCGCGGTCGGATCGCTCATCGCTCGACGAACAGGGTCCGCCATTTGTTGTTCGGCAAGGTTCGAGGGGGCGAACCAATTGCTGCGACTGTCAACGCACCGTGACGCGAATGCGGGTTTGCTCGTCGTGGCTTCCGATCAAACGAGAATACACGCCCGCTCGACATACGGCAAGCAGCGTCCTGATTGTGATATATATTGAATCGCAATGAATCTCGTCGATAACAGAATCGGCACGCGGGACTTACGCCCGAGGCCACCGCGTGTCGTTGGCCGCTCGGCAAGGATTCGCGGACCTCCTTCACACCGCTGCTGATCGCGTGAGGCAAAACGAGTCGATCGAGGTCTCGGTCGCGATTAATTTCCAACGTGGTCTTGCCACCCCCGGCGCCCGTGCAGAATGATCGATTCCGAAATCCGTTCCGCTGGCGATCAACCGTTCGCAACAGTTTGCCGTCGCCTAGAATTATGATGTTGGCCGACCAAAAACTCAGCGAGGTTTTGCGGTCTCATGCGTGCGGCCAGCGGTTGGGCGCGAACCAAATATCGGCTTCTGTGTGCAAACAAATCATTGAATTCATCCGATTCACGAAATCAGCGCAAAAGAAATATGTGGGTTATGTGGCATCGATCGTTAGTACGCGATTGGCGGGAAATTGTTTTTGAATGATCGAGGATTGGGACGCGATTTGGAACCACGCCAACCACGCCGAGTTATCGATCACGAACGACGACCCGTTATGTGCATCCGATCGAGATCGATTGCCGATGTGGTGCCGTCGAGTCCCTGATCCGGATTGGTCAGGAGCGAATCGGACATGGGAGATCTTGCAACGGCTTCGGATTCCGGAGACTCTCGCCGAAACGACCGCCGATGCGACCGAGCCGTTATATGAAGCTATCCATTCTGACGGCATAGGCCCGGTAATTTCGGTTCGTCGACGATGTGTGGTAAAGTTGAACCCCCGTTGCCTCCGCATCCGGCGATCCGCCACGCACCCGCGTCGACGCGTCAGCCGTTCGCGTTGTCGGAAAAAGGAGACCTCGGGCAGAATTCCTCGCAACCTGAAACACTCCGAAGCGGGCACGTGCCGAGAGTTAAGCACATCGTCACATTTATTCGCTGGAACCACGTAGCAGCGCTCTCTGAGACGCGGATGAAACATTGCGAGTCGCAGAGAGACTCGCCTACGCGAGGTTCTCCGAACCTATTTCCGCTTGATGTGCCTAGCTGCGACAGCGCCACTTGTATAGCAGTTTTGCGTTAGCCACGGTTTTCGTGCGGGAGAACCATGGCTAACGCCCAAAACGCGCTAATAAATGCAAACAAGCGATTACGGCAACCCATACAAGAAACTCTGTCCAGCGAGAAAGTGGCATGATCTCCGAAGCTGGGGGGGGGCCATCGTCCACCATCACCGTGCAAGCGATCCGCTGCGTGAGTGGCGGATGTTGTCTGTCGATGGTTGCAACGCTATTGTCGTTACCATCTAGGTTGACGCGATTGGCCTCGCCGAAAACGGAACGAGCACCCCCCGCTGACTCACTCCAAAGAATTCAACACCGCATGAATGCACTGCTCCCCCATGACGAACACAATCAAAAACTCGAAGCAAACGTCATCCACCCCAGGACCAATCCATACACCGAGTCTGCCCTTACCACTTGGTTCATCATCGGTGCCGGGAACTGCTGGGCCTGTGACGCAGCCGGGGCGCCGGACTGGGCGCACGCGTTGCGGCTTCGTTGAACGGGAGTGATGGGTGGCGATGCCTGAACGTCGTTGGCGTCCCTCCAAAGACTCATCGGCTGCCGCTCGGCGTTGGCAGCAAACGCCAAAAAGGCGAGCGAATTCGGATTGATGTCCCCAACGTCCATTGTCGATTTCCCTGCGTTGATGACAGCGCGAAGAAGAAGACTGCTGCTGCATCATGCATTAAACGGAGCTCAGCGAGCGTTTTCGCGATCTTGGCTGGATGTGTATTTCGCCGAGCCAGTTTTCTGCGATCCAGCACGATCAAAAACGGCGTGCACGGAACTTCCGTTTCAAACGAGCGCCGGTCATGCCTTCCGGTTCTCGCGCCGCGCGCCGCCATCGCGGGGTTGAGTGACGTCCGAGAAGTAACCTGACCCAACGAATCGGTGTTTCCTCGCCTCCACCGAATTACGCGCCCGGTTGGCATCATCGTTGGCGCGGCGGCGACGGTTGTAATGGCGCCAGTCTGTTCGCGCCATTTAGGCTCGAAGTCTTCCCTCGTCGAAACGGCTCCACGGCATCCTGCCGCGAAGAAAGATCGTGAAGCCGCCCGAAATCGTCCAACAGGAGATGTCCAAAACGGTGTGAAATTGCTCTGCTGCCGCTCGCGACCTCGTCGTTCAAAGACGAAGGTGCATCGATGACCGTCGAGTTTCCCATGGCAGAGTACGACAAACCCGTTGACCAATTGCTGGTGGCCGTTGACGAGCACCAACGTTGTAAAATTTGAACTGAATAAAGCCGTGGGTTGTCGATTGATAACAAGGGTGGTCCAGCGTCAACGACAACCTCCAGACCCACCCATCCGCGCATTTACCGCGCGGGCGACGTTCTGCTCAAAATATCACGCACGCGCCGACTTCATGGCTCGATCGTGATTCAGAACGCTTTGTTGCAGTCGGCCCGTCGTAAGAAAAAAGATAGCGACTTGGTGATCCCATGTGCGACCTACACATCGCCCGAGGTGCCCAATGTTGCATTTACGAGCACCGAAACCGAAGGCAAGCAGGAATCCGAATCGACACCTACGCTGCAGCACTTCAGCGACATCGATCGAGCCACCTCGAAAAGGCCAAAGACGATAGGCTTCATCAAGATTCACACCAAGAAAGCGGGACTGACACCATCCTCGGCGCGACGATCCGTTGCCGAGACGCGGTACATGATTTTCGAGATCACGGTCGCCATGACCCGGAGACTCGACTTGGAAAATTGGGAGCGCCCATTCACCCGTACCCAAACTCAAGCCCGAAGCGATCCGCAAGCTGGAGCGGGCCGACCAGTTCAGCCGCCACAAGCTTGACCACGCTGAGCAGAAAAATCCTCGGTCTGCTGCAAAACGAATCAACTTGGAAGCTGTAAAGTTTCTGATCAGGCTTTGCGAGCGTTGTGTGCCAAACAAACTGACGTCCGCACCAACGCGAACCTCATTTCCGAACAAAATCGCTGAAGACCACGACGAGCAGCATCATCGTGTAGACCTCTCCGGTGACGTCACCGACACGGCGGCGGCCTCTCGACATTTCGGCGCAACGAGTTCGTGTCGCACGATTGCCGGCTTCAATTCCACCGCATTTCTATCGCACGACTGCTGCGATCAAGGCGCCGCGCCAACGCGTGCGGCGGTGCCATGACGCTGCCGACTCGGTCGCGTCGAAGTCGTTCCGGCTGCGACGTCAATCTCGGTACGCAGCGTGTCGACTCCGTGCCCGTGCAGCGCGCTTAACGGTCAGAACCCGAGTGAATTCGTTTGTCCATCGGCGAATCTTGTATCGGAATCGAAGGCATCCGCATTTCAGATCGGACTTGGTAACACCAAACCAGGTTCACCGAGCGACGATTGCGGGCTGCCGTCGGATTCGGCGGACTGATTTCCGACGAATCGACGCACCACAAACAACATCGGCACGCGAGGGCCGCATCGGCTGCCTGCTGTTGACCTTGGATGACACTCCGCATCGGGATCGCTCGCGGCCCGCCCTTGTTCGACCGGCGGTGTCGGCTGATGCGAACGCGAAGACCATGGAAGTCTGCCGACTCACCAAGATAACTGTCTCGGGTCGTGCCGCTTGGCTCGGTTCACGATCGCGGGACTCGGTTTGCCGACAACGCGTTGAAGGCAGGCAAACTCTTGGCCCGCGTTGGGGAGGCACCGCAAGACAATCTCCAGTGCCGATGCGAACCGCACGTTCGTTGCATTTGTGACCGGTTGCACAGAATGTCTCGAATGATTCCCAAACGTTGTTGCGCATGCTCGTCGAAATGAACTCGATGGTCCTTCAACAACAAAATCCAAACCCGGCCTCAACGTCAGCGAGCAGAATTGGAGCAATCACGCGAGCGGATGCAACGGACGACGCGAGAGTTCCCGGCGAGTTGGCAAGGCTTCGTGAGCGTGCGAGCGTCCTCCGCACGATCACACCGAAGAAACCGCGTTCGGCCTGCGTCAGGTTCGAGTCGTCCGGCGAGAAACAACGCATCGTGAACTCGCCCGTGCGGGGCCGCCCGAGGGCCCCCGATCGATCAGGTCGCTCGCCACCGCGTCGAGGTATCGGCACGATCCGATTCAGGTGCAACTCCGGCCGAGGTGCCGGTGTATGCTGCGTGTGTTCGGCCATACATCACGTCCAGCCAATCGACCCCGAGGGCACCAGCTGTTTGAGTTCGTTCGAAAAACCCGGAACGACTGAGACGGTGTCTTCCGCAATCAAACCGACTCGCGTGAAGAATCGGCAACCACCTCGCGGGCCCGACATTCGCACGATGCCGCGAGGCGCGGAGCCAGCGCGAGGCAATTCGGCGACATGGTGTTCGTCCACTTCGAAAATACTCACTTCGCCCACAAACCGCTTGCAGCAGCGAATGTAAATCAGGATCATGCTCCCTTAAACTCCCGCAGCGACGAACGGATAAGAAATCTTCATTAAAAAGAACGCTTCGGTTGCCCTCGGCGAAATACTCTTTTTGATTGCCGATTCCATTAATGACGAACATTTCGCCGGTGTAGAGCATCACCTTTTTCGTACTTGCCGATTGTCGGCGCTGTTCATACACAGCGATGATCTCTGGCGTATCGAAAGCTGAGATTTGATCGTGGTACCCGTGGGCCCATTCGTGCAAGATCACCGCGCGTGTTTCAGCATCTGCTCTTCGAAAAGTACTGAGGAGCTGCCGTAATGCTGGACTTTCCTTCTCAACCGCTCGTTCGTGGCCGTTGCCGATCAACCATCGCGACTCGGTGTACTGCATTCCCCCGGGGGGCCCAACCCCCCGGGGGGAAGGGGTTTGGGGGGATTGTTCGCGTCGATCCCAGATTTCCGATGTGTGAAGTTGGGGCGAGCGTTTTCGAGTGACGAGAAGCGGATTACGTTGCAGTGGTTGGCCAGCATCGTGAGTGCACGTTCGCCGTCGCTTTGTTTCCGATTTGTTCTCGTTTCCTGATATTGTTCCGTTTTCAGTTTCGGCTTCGCTTCGGCTTTGTCTTCGTCCTTGTCTTCGGCTTCGGCTTGTCTTCGTCGCTCGGTTCCAACAGCGACGGGTCCACATGGACGGTCCATCTTCGATCTTTTTCGAAATCAACGGGATCGGAATACGAACGCCGACCATTTCTCAGTTTTGATTTGGCCGGTGAACGAACCGCCCAATCTACGGCCGTCGCAGCAAGTTGATTGGAAGACGCGGGTTGTCCAAAAATCCGTCGATGTGTGTCCGAGCGGGTGTAGAAGACGCCACCGTCGCCCGCGTTGAAGTCCAATGCCGACTGGTTTCGTCGGCGAGGTCGTCGATCCACGGACAAGGCAGCACGTTGGTATTTTCGCCAGTGGCGACGGTTTTGTAAATGATCCGATTTTGGGTCAGTGTCTTGCGATCCCTTTCGATGCATTGGTTGGAGAGCGAGCGATTCAACGGCACGCCACCGTCGTTGAAAGGTCTTCAGCATGGTGTCCGTTATAGTGCCGCCCGAGACCTCGGATCAATTCCGGCCATTGGTCTGTACCCGTCTAACGCCGGTTGGTTTCGCAAAACTGACCGCGTGCTAGCGGTACAATGTCGATATGACACGGTTTGCCTGATGCGATGAATTGCCGGATCACTCGATGTTGCCTGGATGGCGGTTTATGCGCCGCCACGCTGATTAGCAAGACGCGGCATCGCGATTTGTCGAAGTTTCAAAATATACGTTTCGGTGTCCGGATCTCAAGTACATATTCGACGTGGATAGTCATCGCTGAGGAAACTGTTGCCGCGAACAAACAGGTCAAGGTTCGACGTTGGTATTCGTTTCGCCGAATCATGATCACGACCCGTCGGACGTCTCGTCGGTGGATGCCGGCGGCATCGTCGGCGTGAACCAGCGTGAAATCACGCGAAAGCGAATGAAGCTTTGCGACGAGGCAGAGGGTTCGTAGTTGAACATGCGAATGAGGGCAGGAACTATTTTTTTGCGTTGGGAGAATCGCCACTTTGACTATTCATAGGCGGGTTCGTTGCGTAGCTCGACTCTCGAGTCGAGTATGTTGCCCCCGTTCGCGCCCGACTCGAGATCAGGCTACGTTACTTGCACCGCTACCACATCCGATGCCGGCTTGAAAAGTTGCGGAGTCGGCTTGTTAATCCACCAGGGCTGCTTGTGCCGAAACGGCTTCAGTTGTCTGGAGAATCTTACCACAGAGCTGCATCAAGCCGAAGGATCGTTTTTCCCATCCCACCATGAACGATCGTTCCAACCGGAACGGCTCGGCGAACGGTCGCTGCCATCGTAGCACGAAAACGGGCTGGACTGTGGCGGAGCGTCGCCACCAGCGGTCCGTTCCGCTGGTCTCTCCTCGTGGCAAGTTCTCCAACGCGTCCTTGAGCATGTCTCTGGACCTCGAAGCCGTTCGGGTCTTGAATCCATGTCGTCGTAAGGGTTATCGGACGAACCGATGCTGCGGTGTTGACATGTGCCGCGTGCCTGCAGGAACTGTGGTGCTGCCCCACCATCGCACAGGATTTAACCAATGCTGGATTAACCAATGCTGATTAACCAATGCCGGGTTATCTGCTCCGGAGCGGACGCCGATTTCCCGTAGCGGGCTTCGCGATCGAGCTTGGTTGATCTGCGAGGAATCGCCAATCGGACATTCCTCTCGGAATTCTCTCGATTTTGCAATCGGTTTCGACCCCTTGGACTCGTGAAGCGAGACCGACCGGACGCTGTCGCCGAACCGCACCTTGGGCCTCGATTCGCCCCGAGTTCAAAGCGCTGGGATTTCGTACTACGGGACACTCGCTGCGGTCGCCCAGGGCCCCGAAAATATTAGGCCGAGGATCACGGAAAACCGTTGTCGATCCGCCATGCCCAACCACTGGAGCCGATTGGTTCATATTGCCCAGCTGTAGGCGTGGACGCCCCGAACGTAGATTTCGACAACACGCCATGCCGAAACACGACGAGGAGCTCACCGAACGATTGCCGTGAAGATCAATCGACAAACGATGAGTGCTTCGAAGAAGGCGAATTTTCATCGCAACAGAATTCCTGTGAGGCAAAAACACGAATCGTCCGTCGCAGAGGAAAAATCGCAGAGAAATCGCAGAGAACGAAGAGGTCGCGAAGGGAAAAGCCTAGAAGTGTAGCTTAACCGTCCAATCGCCGTTCCCCCAAACATTCCGCTCAAAAAATACGGGTTCTTTGAATCGTGCATGGCCTCGATTTGGTAAAGTAGACGTCCGCCTGGCGTCTCGCGATCGAGCGATTATTTAAAGACAAAAGATTTCTAAAGAACGAATCCGCATCGATGAGCCTCTCACTCTTTTTCGTCGATCCTCCCGAAAGCCATTTCCACCGCCTTTCACGCCTTAATCCCAGCCAGCGAATCCTTCCACCCGACGCTCGTGTTGGGGGCTGACGCTCTCGGTGAATTCTATTTTGGAGCGCCTGGCCACCCCAAGTCTGGCCTTGCCGACTCGGGCGAGACGATTCGACTCGCAGTCTCGCAACTGATCGAGGATTGCCTCGGACAGCTACGCACGCGAATCCGTTTGTCTGGATCCATTGGATGCGGATCGCGATGCCGTCGTTCGATGCAACTTCGCGAGCCCGGGCAACCACCCCGACAACGAGGTGCGATCGTTGCCCGACGTTTTGACGAGCGGTTTGCGGTGTGGCAGTGGTCGAGTCCCGGCGACTCCACGCGCCCGAGAATTGTTTGTCCGAATTACGGCTCGCACTCCGTCCTGGAACGACGAAAACGCTCGAGTCGGCTCGGAGAATTGCCGCAGGCCTATGCCTTCGAACCGCTGCTGCGTTTGCCCGTTTCGGAGGCCGAGCGGTGCTCGCCCGGGCCGCGCGATCCCCTGATTCGGCTCATGTGCAACACGAAATAAGTGTTTTGGAATCGGCGGGACGAACGCAAGCCGATCCAAGCGATCGATTCCAGCCGCATCGATTCCAAGCATCGATATCGAGGCTCGGCCAAACCGATCCACCGCCGCCAAAATCGAATCGCTATTTTCTCGGGCAAAAACAGGACCGCATCACAGCCAGTGGTTGTGCAGTACGCGGCCGACCTCCGCCAGCGGTGAATTGCAAACCGCAAAGCCTGCGTCCGCAAATCGTTCAAGGCAACCGCCAGCAACTCGGTCCCGACGGACGAGTTGAAAGCGAAAACGGAAGTTCCACCGCGGAAACTTACTCGGGACCTCGTCTGTCCATCCGCGAACGCGCCGCATCGCAGGGCGAGAGCAGCCGCGACCAGGTTTGGTGGTCGACCAACGCTTGGACCTGATCCCTCGCGAACCAACCGATTTGGATCGAAACGGCGAAGCTGGCACTCGATCATTCGCTCTATCCAATCCGTCGTCGCGAGTGCCACGATGCTCACTCGGCCCTTACCGCAAGAGTCGATCCTGCGCTTTATTTCGCCGCCGAAGGCGATGACCCAAATCGGACGTGACAACCGACGCGAATCGCTGCCGAAAATCTGCGATTCGAAAATCAACCCGCTGCCCAAAACCCGAACAAAGAGCCGAAACCGCGATTCCGCATGCATCCCGCAAACGAGTCGAAAATCCACGCCGACGCCATAATGAGATGCCAAGAACTCGCCGAACGAGGCTGTTCCAGTGGGGCCCGACGAGAGTATCGCTCCCGTGATCGATCGCCTGCCCCACTACAATACGAACGCCCCTCGCTCGCTCCGAATGATTCGTTCTCAGAGTTTGGCGACTTTGTTCGGTTGAAAATGCTGCAACACAACGACGTTCGAACTGCTCTCGCCGGACGCAGCGAATCGAACGCGATAACGAATTCCGCGAATCCGACTAATCGCGCCCTTTCTCGCGTCTTCTCCTGCTATCTGATCGTTATCGTTCACTAATACGCGACATGATTACATCGCAGGGATGTTGATGATCGAACAAGCTCCTTCTCCCTCTTTCGTGCGTGGATGCGGCCAAACCGGTCCTGCGTCGCGCGTTCGAACGAATAAAATCAACATCGATATCCTGATCGCGATTACCCCACCGAAGGCGATACGCAGTGGACCGCATCCGTCAAAAAAAACACTCGACGAAACAAAGCGCCGTTTGCCCAAAGCAAATCAAAGACGCCCGGAATCTGATGCTACAAGCCGGGGACCGTTTCCCAATCCTCGCGGACACCTCCTCCTACGCCCCATCGGCGCTCAATACCTACGCCATGGTTGGTGAGTAAACTGAGGGGGATTGCCGAAAAAAAGCATTACGATACAGCGAAGAAGTCACTGAAAATTGACGCCCGGCAACTACGCACATGATACCTGCCCGCTTTCCACTAAACCCGTCGGGAACATCGAAGCGGCGATCCGCGATGCAGGTGCAGGGCGTCCCCCCCTATGCCCACTACAACTACGCCTCGTGCATTCTCCCCACCGCTGCAACGACAGCTCGCCGAGTTCCGGAGTCGCTGCGTCTTTGAGTCGTCTTCGCGATGCGAACCGAAGTAAACCGTGCGGCATCCGTGTTTTCTAGCAAATACGAAATTCCGTTCGTTTTTCAATCGTTAACAGTGTGCTCGAATTTTGTTACCACTGAAGACTGCTGGAGGGGTGCGTTCGCATCCGTTCTCGTCCTCCTTAGAATGCAGAAATGACATCGACTGTGGCCTCACAACCCGGATTCGGGTGCAGGCTCTTGCGTTTTCTTCCCTCCTGCTTCATACTCGCTAGACCGGCCCCCTCCGCCGCTTCGCGATCGCCATCGGGCGCCTGACCACGACCACTCGGGCGGCCTGACCACGCCAGCATCGCCACCTAAATCGTCCACTGTTTCGCTCGATTCTCCTTCGATCGTATATACAAACGTAAATCACCGCCCTGTCGTTATTCACTCGCCGGTTATCCGAACGCCGACCATCCCGGACGCAGTCTCACGCATTGATTGCGATCCGGTACCATTGACACGCATTCGCCAATCACGCAGCGTTTTTTCGCCGACGCCCGACTCGCGAAACGCACAACCTCGTGCTCGCCATTCCCACCGTCGTTCGTTCTGCCGAACTCGCTCGACTTTTGATTTGTTGAATCGAATCAAACACAAGGCGTTTCGAAAACGCACCTCGACGGAAAAGTAAGTGGTTGCTTGGTCCAATTTCAAAGGCGATACCGATTTGGACCGCCCGGCGAATCCTTCGTCGAGCAACAAGCGGCCATAGTTGGCCCACGGAAACCTAAAAATCGGCTGCAATCTCCCATCAAGCACCTGGTCCCGAAACCAGATTTCGTTCAGCCTTTGCAGCTGACATCGTGATCTTCGAAGCTGCGAGGTTGTGCGGTTGACGCTGCGACTCTGTCTGAGTGGAGTCGTGGGGTTGCGCCGGAGCCCGACGCAAGAGAGGCAGGCTACGGGTGAAACATGCTCGGAGTGAAAAAGAACCGGGCGGCATCCGCAAACACCTCCCCGCCTGTCAAAAACCAATCCCATCTTAAAATTTGGCTAACAGTTTTCACCTCAACTATAACACTGGTAGGTAGGATATTAATAGTGGTAGGCCTCATGGGTAAATATCCAGGATTCTAAGAATTTACGATAAATGTAGCGCAGGTGTGCCAGGTGAGGTGAACACAGGAATGGTCCGATCTTATTTTTTGAATGAAATCAACTTGATACTACCTCTAAGACGGCGTTTACCCATGCCCATAACTCTGGGTCTTTCGTGTCTGTTCATACCCATATTTGCACTTAACTGACACCTGAATATGTATGTTTCCGACAGAGTACTGAATGGCACTGTATAATTAGCGCCATAAGCCACGAAACCGTCGATTCGACACGTGACCAGTATTTCTCTACCATCTCGCTCAGGACGATCTATACGGTAGCCTTGTCAGAGCTGCTTCCGCATCCTGCCACCGCCCGCTTCAGGGTATTCGTGTCTGCGCGAGCATCAGGCCAGATGAATAGCCAACCGTTTACATCCGGCCAATCTCACCGACGACCCCAGACAATATACGCAACTGGGCAATCAGCGAATCGTGCACTACCAAAGTCAAACACCCGTCGATGGCAAAAATCCATCCACGGAGTACAAATTTCTGCCGAAGGTATCAGACCCCGACATAACGCCACATGAAACTACTGCGTCGCCTCAAAGGGCCACTGCCACAATTGTGGAACCGTAAGTCGAAAAAATCTACACAGCCGGCTAGCTCTGCGAACAGTTAGGACCGATTCATTGATTCATAGCAATGAGATCCTCTCAGGATATCCGTGTTCTCCATTGAGATTAGGCACATCCGGCGCAGTATCACTATGACGCACCCGTCATGCGACCCACACAACCCGTCGCGCAGCGGATGCACCGGCTCCTCTTAACAATCCATATACTGTCATCGAAAACTTAGCCCACCATGTCTACCTTCGACCTCGCATCTCCCGCCGGGCGCTATACCGTCGTCCGTGCATCTCATAGTCCGGTATCTCGAGACCCTATCTCGGGCGTACCCCTCGGCCGTAAGCATAGAAACACCTAGGTCGGGTGATCTCTGCGCCGTTCAGCGTGTGCGATCCTCAAACATCATCCGTGGATCCTGGACTAATCCCGGAAAAACGCTTTAAAAATTGGCATGATCGTGCCCCCGTTTACCTTAGGGAAAATTCCAAGCGCATCGACGCCGGGTCGAAGCGTCGAACCGAACACCAGCCCAGGGCCTCAACGTCACGCAAAGCGAGAGGCCGCCGCTGAGAAAACGTTTATCGTCTGGACGCACCGTCGGCGGTTATCACTGGGGAACCACCCACACGAACCCCGACCCGAAGGTCCATTGAGAAAGCCCAATCGCTGCTCGAGCAATCCCTGGAACAAAACCGCTGCACTGGGGCGAACACCTTCCTGATCGTCCCGGTCCACGGCAAAAGACGGCACGCCCGAAGAGTCCGCTTCCGGCGTTCCGATGCCCTCTGCTCGTGCGGATTCGTTGGCCGATAAACTCGGCGCTGGCATATCCTGACGAAAACTTATGGATCATTCCTACGATCACGTGGCGAACGAAAAAACAATTCCGCCCACACCCTCCCGATTTTGTGACTCGTTCGGCACGACACTATCGGCGCTCCAATTCGACCTCGGTAACCACTGAAATACGGCGACGCGTCGCTGAATGGTGACGACCGCTCGGCAAACGAATTTCAAAAAACTCGAGCATCAAGGAATTCTCCCGTGCAAACGGTTGGTTTCACCGCGATCACCGAACGATATCGATGGGAATCGCTGACGTGTCATGCGCTAGCGCGGA
>Ga0163217_1076556_pt1 | contig 13644 bp, 21 predicted proteins | sample SynspAceP_FD_185933 | JGI IMG/M metagenome (GOLD analysis project Ga0163217, IMG submission 185933) | Saline lake microbial communities from Ace Lake in Antarctica - Synechococcus sp. Ace-P (PacBio error correction) | ecosystem: Environmental > Aquatic > Non-marine Saline and Alkaline > Saline ... | reverse complement strand
TTGTCGACCACTGGATGATCCTGAATATGCTGGTTCTGTTGCCCGGTTACTGGGCATCCAGGTTATGTGCTCTTGCCTGGATACCCACCGCCAGTGGATGTTCCATTAAGCCGAAGCGCCTTTTTCCCTTCGCCGTAAAGAAATTGCGTTGACTCTTGGAACGGTGAAAGACAAGAGACTCAGCAATGGCCTACCAGTACGCCCCGGCGCCTCTTAGTACTGCCCGATAAATCTGGAGCTTTGTTACTTTCAGGCGTAGGTTGCCCTCGACACACCTGTGCTGGTCATCGCACCAGTTTTTTGGTGTGAGTGTACAGGATGCCCATTCACGCCGTCTTTGACTGGCTTGAGTTATAATACCAAACCCGTTGTGACTCAGAGGTAGCAGAGGTGAATAAGTTTATCAGCATTGGTATTCGCATCAACTTCCAGGATTTAAAATCCCCGGTCCTAGAAGCTGAGTCATTATTCTTTTGGGAAAACTACTCGGTGAATGCAGATATTTTGCGATTAAGGCTAGTAAATATGACACTTCGAACAAGCTCCTTGGAGTGGACAGGCCGTCCATAAAGACCCGCTACAGATGCACTAAAACTGCCTGCCCACTCAGGAGGCAGGGCGTTCGAAGGGGGTCGACCTTGATGTGGGCTCGCAAGGAAGGGTTCCATTGCCGTAGCCAGGAAAGCTACAGTTGGACGGATGGGTTTGGAAGCCGCCAACAGAGCGGTTCGTGCGTTTGGCTTGTGGGTCTCCGTGATCTGAGAGGACGGGCGAAGGTTCTGGCCAGGAACTCGAGCGGCCTCATCGGCGGCAATTTCCTTGGTGAACGTCAAAGCCCGTCGGGTCCGGCGTGTCGGAGTTGGCGGATCAACTTATGGCCCTGGATACAGGGTCTACTACCTGAAGAAGGGGACCACCTGTCATCCTTTTGGCTGGCGGAGACAAGAGCCACAAGCCAAAGGAACATTGATGAAGCCCTTCTTTTTGCAGACAACCTGACGAGGCGACCTGAATTTGAAAAACTACGACCAGGCCTGTACGACGTGCCGAGCATCTCCAACACCGGAGATATGTGGCGGCCTATCTGGAAGCCTGCATCGAGTGAGGCTGATGGTGATGCTGCCCTCATTGCAAAGCTTCTGGGCGACATGCGCACGTGCCAGGGGATTGACCCATGGCACGAGATTCGGGTCTTTCCAGGGAGAGTCTCTACAAGGCCCTGTCTGGTGAGGCGCAGCCGACTTTGACACCATCCGAAAGTCGTCACGCTCTTGCGGACTGAAGTTGAGCGGCCGCGGTGGAATAGAAGTGAAGCGAGGTGACTTGACTCTGCTGGCGGGATAGGTCCGAGAAGATGCCTGTGGTGATGCGACACCTGTGAACATGCCCCTGGGTGGACAGGCTCCAACGAATCGTTTTATTAGCATTAAAATTCTGCCTGCCACTTCAGGGGCAGCAGTTTGGAGGATGAGTGTGGCCATGCCAATGCCTTTCACGTCTGCGGTTGTCAAGGCCTGCCTCACAACGACAACATTGGGGGGCTATGCTGAAAGAACTTCCAGGGGCACATACCAGTGACTCCGGATCTATGGAAATTGTATTTGAGGCAATTGTTGAAACAGATGGAACGCTTCAAGATAAGTATGCCATGTCGTCTGGCAAAGGGGGCGAGGTGTGTTCTGTTTCTGTTCCACTGAAGAGCCTGACTCTGTCATCAGCGGAGTTTTCCTTAAGCGAAGGGTCTCTGTCTGCAGAACTGGCTGAACTCAAGAAGAGGAAGCTGCATTGGGCCACCTCAATAAAGAGACGTAGTTTTAATTCCATTTCCCCTTTCAGACCTTCCCAATCCCCAAGCGAAGACCTTGACCTGATCATGCAGACGGTTTGGAATGCAGACTCATCCATTTGTCAGATTACGAGCAAAGCCTTCGCGGATAGGACTCGCGATCCTCTTTTGGGAAGTGACTTTGCCGGGAAGGCGGGCTAGGCGGAGAGCTTTGTACGCATTCGTAAAGTTGTTTACTGCTGCGAATGGCTTCGATCTTATTGGAAAGGCAGGCAGACTTAAAGATGCGAAGATGGTTGGAGTGATGGATGATTGGTCAAAGGATTCTCCGAAGAGGCCTGAATGGTTGACACCTTTAATACCAAGATCCACCTGTCACGCCTCCTTAGGAAGCCCTGATATTCTCATGAGCTTCCTGCGTGCAGGTGATCTGGGTGGGGCCGGTTAGGCTGTACAGGAACCCCGTGCTGCTATGCTTTTTGAGTGATGATGGCGATCACGGATGCGACCAATTCTCAGAAGCGGCCCGTATCGGTTCTATTGTACAGTACGAGCCAAACGAACCTCTCAATTCCATTGTTGACCGAGATCGGTTCATGCAAAGTTTGCTCACGCCAGTGGCACTTTCCTCCAAGCCTTGGCTTTGGGCCCAAAGAGCTTCGTGAATTGAACGGCTGGTCAGCTGAAACAGAGCGATCTGTCGAATGAGCGTGGAGGAGTTTCATGGCTAACCCTGGCGAACGGGTCACAGATGTTGCCTGCACAGAGGACAGCTGATTGTTGACCTGCAGACGGCCGCTCTATCTCTGCACCTCTGGCTTGTTCCGGGCGGGCTTTTACATGCCACCCTCGGAGCGCTGAGGAATTGGGAGATGCTGGGCTGGCTTGGAATCCACTGGCCGGATATTGATGAGGATCTGAGCGTGAGGGGCCTTCTTTCGTGGCGCACCATCGCGCGCTGTGAAAGGCGCTGACCAGTAACAAACGCCATACACCAGAGCAGCCACCGGAAGGTTCGGTTCGATTTCTTAGTCTTATTGCGTTCTGGTGGTGGCTAACGTTAGGATTAACTGGCGCATTCGCTCGGAACCACCTGGGTCCAAATCGGCACCAAAAGGTTATCTTGCCTGTCGTCCGCGCTAGGACGCACCCGAGCCTAATATCATCTTCTTTCGCGCTTGGGCAAAAAGTGCTTGATTCGACTGTCCCCTGGGTTTGCGGTCGACTAATTTGAGCTAAGTTCTAGGGTTTAGTGCCAAAAAAAACGCGGGATTGTCCTAGTTCGCTAAAGCGGCACAGTCCATAGGTATTAACTGAAATTCCGCGAGGACGATCCTGGCTTCTTGACTAGTCCATGTCGGCAGTAATTGCCAGTCATAATCAATCTCACTTTGCTGAATGTCCGGTTATGGATTGGGCACGCAAGTTCTGGGATGCGGCTGATTGGCGCGTCTAGGCGATTTCTTGAGAAAGAGCGGGGGGAAAGCAATTTGCATGGTTTGCCAGCAGAGGAGAAGTTGACATCAGCTGATGTCTTGCCGTTTTAATCATTTAATCAATTTTTTTTAATATCTTAACAATGGAAATAATATCGAGTTTTTTTGCATCCCATTGATAGCGCCAGAAGTAATATGATGTTTACTCTAGTCGAGTTTTTTGACATCGTCTTTTCTTGCCTGCTGGCTGCTAAGAGTTGCTGAAAAACCAGGGCCTGCGCGGAAATGAGATCAACTTGCCCAGCCAGATGCGAGTGTCCACCCAGGAGCGCAGTGGCTCCCTGTTCTCCACCGTGTCGATCGAGGAGAGCGGAATCCGGCCAAGCCATCCGCTTGCGGCGGATCCGGAAGCTGGCGGATCAGGGCCCTCGTCGCCTCAATCCCACCTTCTGTGACCTGTTTATGCGCGGGAAGGCCGGCCCTCGGTGCCGCCCGCAGCAACTGCGTGGCTGGCCTCGTTGCTTGCAGGCGTTTACGGATTCGATCGGAGCGCTGCTTTGGAGGCAGGCTCCACTACACCTGCTATTTCGCTATTTCGCTGGTTTGTAGGCCTTTGAGCCCGGATGATCGAATCTGGCCACCCCACCACGTTACCAAGAACCCGAGCGGCTCTCAATGACGGGAACGTCATGGGGCGCTTTCCTGGAGAAGCTGATGGGCGCTCCAAGAGGTTCAAGCCGCGCTCAGCGACGAGCCACTTTTCAGTGGATGGCCACCCTTCTGCAGGCCTGTGCATCCCATGCCTCGCTGGAGCGGATCGGACGCGGCAGGAGGACCACCGCCACCGCCATCAGGGTCCTGGCGAGGGCTTTGGCACTCCAAGCCCGGCAAGAAGCGGGCCAAGGGGGATTTCCGGCAGCATCAGCTCAGCAAACAAGGACCCACGCTCCAGCGTCGACAGACGGCCTTGCTGGCCCGCAAGGTCCAACGCCACCCCGCCAACCGAGCTACAGGGGGGCACGTGCTCATTGACAACCGCCATGCCCTGATTCGTGGACTGTCGCGTCACCCAAGCCACGGGCACTGGAGAACGGGATGCCGCCAAGGCGATGGGCGGCTGACATCCCCGGTGCCCACCAGAAAAACCCTTGGTGCCGACAAAGGAACTACGACCACCAGGGTTTTGTCGCGAGTATGCGCCGCATTGCCGTGAACGCCGGCACGTCGCTCAGGAACACCAGCCGCCCTGGTTGGTTCCGCCATCGATGGCCGCACTGCACGCCATGAGGGCTACGCCAATCACTCAATGCCGCCGCGGCTCGAGAAAAGTATTTGGCTGGACAAACAGTGGGCGGCTGCGCCAGTTAGTCCTAAATCAAGATCCTCGGACGGGAGCTGAGATGCGACTTTATTATTAGCCTCCGCCGCCGCTGACTTGAGCGTTAACCAGAGCGAAGAAGGACACCGCCAACCAGAAGCGTGGTACAAAGGTGATCACATTGTTTGGCCGTGATGAGTTGTGAGGGCGGAAAACTGGTCAGGATTGGAAAACTCACGGGGCCTACGCCTTGCGAAGCTCTGCTGGAAGAGGCTGATGCGGATGAGGTGGATTCCACGCCTCTCAGGGGTTCTACCATCACAGCCATGCAAAAAGCACGGGGCTGGCTGGGGGGGGGGGGCTTTTTTTTTGGGAGGGGGCGGGGCAGCTTGCCTTTGCCCCCGGAGGTACTTCTTGATACACCATCTCACCAAGTTCGACGGATGAGGATGGGCAAGTGGTGACTGACTCGCCGTTTCCCGAGGAGATATTTCCTTGGTTTCTTTGAAACCAACCGCGAGGGCAGCAATCAGAAAGGAACAACCGGCCTTGCATAATTGTGTCAACCCAATGAAAACTGTAATACCCATTTAATGAGTACTTTTCGTTGCACCGCTGACGACTGGAGGTCATCCCTACCCATTCCGTAATTGCTTGCACCTTTCAAGGGCAAGAATGGTTCATATCGTTGCTGATCAGTTTGCGGACTGTCGATAGAGAGCGGTTAGTCAAACGGCTTCGGCGTTCTCCTTGAAGTGACTCTTCTTAAAGTTCTGAGAGTTTTAACAGGATATGTTTGTTGCGTAATGGCTGGCTAACATTCCAGACTTAGAAGATGGATTAGTGCTATGCTCATCATCTAAGCACTTGGCCGCACCTGCTCTGGGGGTTGGCGGTAAAAAGTCATAGAGGGCAGAGCTTCAGAAGGACTCCGTAGGCACTGTTCGAGCAGTATTTGAACTTTGGAATAATATAGGCAACTAGTTGTTTATTGAGCCATCGAGCAATTACGTGGAGCGACGCAAAGGGAGCCCCTGAATGAACTATCACGGTTTCACGCCTGCCTCAATTTGAGCACAGGACATTCAGAGCAGTGGTTATGATGGCTCGTCAGCGGATGGTGAGGACGCTAGGTAAACCAAGGTTCAGGCCAAAGGCCTCGATTGGATCCATTACGATTTGTTGAGAAGCACGGCCTAGGACAACTTGTTGGTTCCGTCGGCCAATTGGGATCAACGGGATGTTGGACTGCTCTCCGGTTGGATTCGGGCCTCTAACAAGTTGCCCGCCACCCTTTTTTTTTTTTGCGCCCAGAACTCCCAATTTTCCCACCTAAAAAAGGGGGGGAGTTTCCGAGCTTAAAAAGACCACACACCTAGCTCTTTCCTGCACACGGCCTTTGGCACGATGTTCTTCGTCGCCCATCCGCACCCAGTCACCAGCACAAAACAATCGTTTCTTACAGAGGTTTCCAAGGGTGTCGCTTCTGGGAAACTGCCTGGAGAACAGAGGAACACAGAACCGGGATAACGCGCACTCATAATCAACCACCTTTGCTTTTTGAATCGGGGGTGAGCAATGGGGAAGCAGCTCATGGATGAGAGATTCAATGATCTCTTTGATCCTTTCATCACTGCAATGGCCAGAGGCGTTGTAAAAGTCGCTGGCAATCACCGAACCCTGCGGTTGCTCATCACCCCATAGCGCCGCTCTGAATCTTTTGCCAGTTGATCAGCATGAAAATGTGCCTCCGCTGCCCGTTCAAGCGATTCGAAGCGGGAGAAAACATTGGCGGGTAAGCCATGGGGGATATTGCGATCAGCCACAGACGCGTTGAAACGACCATCGATTGAACCGAGAGAAGCCAGCCGGCAACCCAGCTCTGGGTGCCGCATGGCTGCATTTCTGGTGAATTGAGACATCAGAGATTTGAGCCCTTTCGCACCCACCGCCAAACCACCGCATCGGCATCATCAATCACCGTGACTTCTTTTTTTTGATGCTCTGAATTTCAACCGATGTGATGCTTTTGCTTTTCACGTGACAGATTCACCTTGTCGCTAGGGTTCCCCAAGCACCTGCAGATGATTGGTGTGAGATTCAGCCTTCGATTGAGAGGGCAAAAGCATTGCTCCGCAATACTTTTTGAGCGATCCCAACCCGCACAGTGCAAACGAGTCTTGATGGGCCAGTTGCGGTAGTAATAGAGGAGCTCCATGGTCACAGCGGCCGAAAGTTTCTTTCGGAGGCTTGGAACAAACCAACCAGCATGATCGCGGCGCAGGGGAAATCATTGATCAGCCGATCGCTGATGCCAAGTTGATTCAAAAAAGTGATTTGAGCGCTAAGCTTGTCGTATTTCTGGAATACCTCATCGCTGCGATAGAGGTCGAGCATGGCATAGAGAAGTTCCTTTGCGATGCTGAGTGATCTTGAATCGGAAGTTGCTTGAAGTTGTTCACTGTTGCCATCGCTTGACCAAGGGGGCTTGGCCACTGGGGCTGCTCTCCAAAAACAGGAGCACGGCTTCCCAATCCAATCGCGGTGACCAAAAACACTGGTTGTGAAGTTCAGTGAAATAGGCCAATGTTGGAGATTTCTTCGCTGAGGGCATTGATGTTGGGATAGTCCCCATTCCAAAATCCTCGTGCCCGCCTCAATTGGTTTACCGCTTTTTGTTGGATTGGTTGACTGCCGTTGGATCGACCATTCCCATCGATCAGGGCACGCGAACACCGGGCTTCGCAAGAGTGGATTTTGCGGCACCCCAGCCAGCACCATCCGGGCCGCGATTGACGACCACATGCGATTCTACTGCCGCCGAGCACTGGTTTCGTCTGGCATCGTTCGCTCAAGCATCAGCAGATCCTCTGCAAAGCTACTCAAAGCCCATTTGTTGTTAGAAGCTGGGGGAAGTAAGAAACAGGACTGGCCTTGCAACAGGGATCAGCTGATCTGTCGCAAGAGCTGTCGGTCTCGGCTCTACCTGTTCAATGTTCAGTTGTCTTTGGGTTTCCAAGGCTTAGCCTAGATTCAAGCCCCAATGTTGATTGTGGTGCTTCCAGCCACCGACCCGGCGCCCGCCGTTGACCCCCACTCGCTGGGCCAGGCAGAGCGGCGGTGACCCGTGCTCTTCTGAATCGCATCGGCCAGTGCTCCGCCAAAGCCCAAAACTTCCTGCGCCGAGGCCCAGACTTTTCCGGGCTTCCCGAGGCAGCGATGTTGGTTCAACGATTGGGAATGGGTAATGCAGCCCCGAGCACACAGCCGACGCGCTCCTGGGTGTGAGGGCGCCATCGTCCAAACGGTTCATGCTGGTGCAACAAGCCGGATGGCGTGCAGTTCAGTTAGCCTTGGGCGGAGGAAGTATGCCGCTGGGGATCTGATTTCCTGGCCCTGTTGATTGGGTTGTAGAGGCGGATCGTGATGATGCCGTTGTGCCCGACTGCATCTGGCACTGGGCTCCAGCTGGATGCCGGGTTGTAGGTCGACGAACAGGCGGGCAGATGCAGGCCGCTCTCGCGCAGGGCAGCCACAAAGCTGGTAGCGGCCACCGACTCAAACATCGCCCGCATTGCGGAAGTGATCGCAAGCCCGTGGCGATCGGGCGCGCATGCAGGCATCCACAAAACGGCAGGCCGGTGCGTCCTTCGGCCCAGGCGGCTAAACCGCTCCGGTCGCTCTGCCGAGGCGGCGGTGAGGGGATGGAGCTTCCTGAACTCCAGATTCCGGCTGGCTTCAAGCTTCTGGATGAAGTGCAATGCCAGTGCAATCGCTCCTCAAAGCCGCCGCAGCGCCAGGGCCAGGTGCACGGGTTGGTGGGCGGCAGAAGCGGGTGGGAGGGGTGGGGGGGAGGGAGCGGTGTGTGGCGGGGGGTGCCTTACCTGCAACCAAGCCCCCATCCCACTTCGCTGCGCCTCCTCCGGCTCTCCTGGCACTTACCTCCGCATCGACAGGGTGCCCAAGGTGAGGTGGGGGGACAGGCGCGAGCAGTGGGCGAGCGTCTGCGGCTGTGAGAGCTCAGGTGTAGCGGGCTCCTCGCACAGCTAAAAAAGCTCTGCAGCCAGGCCAGTTCCTTCCTTCCTTCCGCCGCTCTGCCGGCCCGGGCAGGGGCAACCGCCAGGCCGAGTTCGCCTGCGGTGGGATGGCGCCGGCTCAACGCCCACCAGCGGCTGCAAGGCATCGGACAGCTGTGACGCTCAGCCATGCGAGCTTCCCAGGCCGGCGTGGCCCAAGCCGTTGCGGCTGCGATAGGACCTCGGAAACACACCACAACGGCGGAGGTCTCGCTCCAGTCGATTGCCGTGGTTTGCGGCCCAACCGCGGGCCACCTGCGCGATCGCGCGCGTAGGTCCAGCGTTGCCGGTGTTCTCATGGCCTCCACAGCCCCGCCACACCGAACTGACGGGCGGGCCCCGCTCCAGCACTTCCACCACCGAACCGATCCGCACCACAGGCGGCTTGGCCAAAGCGCGGGCCCAAAGCCAGGCGGAGGCTCCTCAAGGCATCTCGCGCAGAAGGCCCACTGGCGCGCTGAAGCAATCGTCCTGCTGCCAGAAGCAGGGCTCCACCACCACCAACGGCAGCACCGGAACCGCCGCCGACTGGCCTGCAGCAGGCGGGCTTGCGTGATCGGCCACGCGCAGATGCCCGTTTTGGAACCAGACGATCTGCCACCGGGCCCCATGGAGGCCGACCCTTAAACAGGGGACCATCCCGCTCGCTGAGAGGCCCAGAAAAACGAAGAAAAGGCCCCAGAATGATCTGAGGGTTTGCTCGCCGCCTGCAGAGAGAAGCCATGACCACGACCCTTGCAAAGCCCCTTCAAGATCGAATTGCGCTTTGCCCCGAAGATGCCATGCTCGGTTGAAGGCAGGAAGGATCCTCTGCGCGATGCCTGTGCCAACGGCCACCCCAAACTGGCGAGCCCCTGCCACCTTCGGGCGGCGGCTGTGAATGCAACGGGTTGAGCCCTTCAAATCACGTGGCGTCATTCGCGAGATCGCATTACCCCAACTGCCGGATGACCAGTAGGCCGATACTGTTGTACTACAGCGCAATGAAGGGATGAGGCTTCTAAAATTCAGCGTGAATCAGTCGGATCGTTGGTAGTTGGCGTGGGCTGAGGGAATTGTCCACGTTGCCATCCGGATGATGGCCTGGCTTGGCTCCATTACGTTACGCATGTAGTTCCAGCCGTCCATGATCGGCAGCCAGTTTTCGGTGCTGGCGGTGCAGCCACCAAAACGCACCGTGTAGGGAGCCATCGCTGTCGGCTTTGCCATCAGGTTGTTTTGAGGGCTGTAGCATTCAGGTTATTTTTCGAAATAGCCCTTTCGCGTTTGATAAGCTGATCGACCAAAAAACCCCTTCACCGGTTTACATCCTGACCGTCAGTTCGTTTTTACTTGCCTAATGGTAGATTGGGCTCGTATATGTAGTATTGAAACGGCGTCTTTGTCTGGTAGTCCGCCCCCAGGCAGAAGCGCTGCCAATCAAAAGTGAACCCGGATCAAACATCGGCTTTGGAGCCCGAAGATGCGGGTGTAGCGTTTCAAGCCCGGCCAGGTCGAGGAATCGGTTCGAGCGTGCCTCATAACTGATCATGTCGTAATTGGGGCAAGCAAACACTTGAATTGTGGAACTTGGCATTTGACTTGATTTGTCTTGTAGCTTGTGTGCTTACGCGAGATTCAGCTTTTGTTCGTTGGAGGTTTGGCTAAAGTGCGAATTAATCACGCCAACGATTGGTGTATCAAACATAAGCTATTGTTTCAACTTGGTACGAGCCGCCACCGTGTAGACATTGTTCACGTAGCCAATTGTTGTTGATGATCATCAACGACATGGCTAGCGTTTGCCGGCATCTGGCAGGTATAGTCTCACCCTCGGAGATGTTTGATAAGCCCAAGGCTGTTAAAGGGATTGTCGCGATTCATCCGGGATCACGTTTCTGCTTGTCGAATTGGTGCGGCGTGCGGTTGTGATGCAGCTGGTTGATGCCGCCGGACAAATTTCAAAATGCCTGGCAAACTCGAGGTCGCATTTTGTGCTTCGTTGAAGTATCAACGTTGACTACGATCGGACGGTCAACTGCAGGCTCTTAAATCTTGCATTGGCCTCCAACGAAGGATGGCCAGTTGCGCTTGATGAGTGCGATTGCGGCGGTGGAAAAGAAATTGTTATCATTTTGAAGACTCCTCGTTGCAGATCTATGCTATAGGAACTGATTGTTCTATACTTCAGGCAACTCGATCTCGCTTGGGCGCCAGGTTCTTGTATCCCATGGCTTCAAGCGGGCCGGTACAATTCGCAGGATCCGTGAACCAAGCTTTTACCCGGCAGCGTCGCTAGCCAGTTGCCCTCTTTGCCTACAGGCGGCTTTGGCCCGAAATAGATGTCGAATGAGCGTCTCATTTTTTGCATGCCTCGTCCTGGTCTTCCGGACGGTTGGGAAGGTTGGCTGGTCTGCAACATCGAGCGTGTCTGTGTGCTCATTACAATGTGAGCCGCCCAGAAGTCATTCACCGAGCCACGTGGGCGCGCAAGAACGCACAGTCTGTAGGTCTTGGACCATATCGAACGGGTCTTGTCGGCATCCAGAGTGGCGAAATGCGTAGTTCTCAGATTCCCGCCCACTCCAACAACACGGAGGATTGCCAATAGCCGGCGTTACTCCGCCTGCGTTGAAAATAGCAACAACGCTCGCGCAGACAAGTGCGACTGTGCCCTCGACACGACATGATGTGTTTTTGTTTGCGTAGGCGGTGTCCAGCTGCTCTCGGTTCGGCATAGATGAAGACGCCGCCGATGCGCGGCCTGATAGTGATGGCCCCCCTGTGCATTTCCGAGCCGTACCGGGCCTCGATGAGCAGCTGTTTCATGCGCGCATCGGGCGCGAATGGCGGGGCTTTTTGCCCTTGACAATGCCGGATTGAGGCGATAGCCACCGCGATACCTCCGGGCTGAATCGCCTCAATCGGCTCCGCGCCTGAATCATATCGTTGAGGATTTGAAAGTTACTTGCAGGTCGTTTTGGAAGACCGGTATGTTGAAGGCCTTGTCAGGACATATGAACGAACTCAGTTGGCCGGCTCGCGCATCTTTCAAATGGGTAGATCTTTCAAGCCCGAAGTGAGTCTCCACGGCTGGGCTCCAGCCCCTTGGCAATCGAGCCGCGCAGAAAACAGGGAAGTTTTCTGTTCGTTCTCGGTTTTCAGCCAGAAAGTAGCCGGCAGGGATCTTGCCGGTGTTTAGCCGGTGCCAGCACCCAGATACTTTTCCCACCATGCCTTGGTCCGGCCCGGTTCAACGCCATGTTGCCAACAAAAGCCTGCCATGCATCGTTGAGAAAGCCGAGCATTGCCCGGGGAATTTCGATAACCGTCGGACCATTCCTTGGCCAGATCAGTGCCCGCATAGGAGTACAGCGTCGAGGGTGTCGCCCGTAACGACCAGTGTCTTTATTAAGAATCCAATCAGCTTTCTCGAAACAGGAAGGCGATCTTGTTCGGTGGTCAGCACCCGCTTTTGCGAGTCCGTCGAGGACGCTCTGGATCGATACACCGCCGGACCGTTGCCAAGTAGACCTGCAAGCCCGCGCATGCGGTCGAGGTTGTCATAGAGCTTGTCGATGGTGGCGTTGGTGGACCGCCGTCAAAGACTTCAAAATTCACCATCGGAGTTTTCGACCCGATCCGGGATCGGGAAATGATCCAGCTTCAGGACTTGCTTGACTTGGGCGGGCGGGCACTGTATGTGGACAACGGCAGGCATGAGCAGAGCTGCCGTAAAGGCCCAATATTCATGAAAACGTCGATACATAATCAAACGTCTGCTCTACGGATGAATCGGGTTGAGCGCTTATACTAATCCCTTTTGTTCCTCATAATCATTGCTGTTTTTTATCACTTACGAAACCAAATCGTTTGCCTCAGTTGCTTTCACAATGCCCGGTGGCTTCCAAGGTGCCCTTGCAACCGGCAGAACAGATAGCCCATTGGTGGCAGGGCTTTGGCCAGTACAGACGGCATGACCAGACTAGGCCGATGTCATGCGGTGCCCGGCAGAATTGCTTCCTGGCCTTTCCGGTGGAATCCTTTCTGGATGGTAAAGATCCACGGAGCCGCAACGTTCTTCTTTAACTGAGGTACCATGGCCGTGTTGATTAAGTAGCAGGATGATCGGATTTTGCATCATTCAAACTTGTGACTTTGCCGTCGTACATGCGTTCACCGACCAGAACGCATTCACTGGCGGGCAGCTGCCTGGGGCGAAAGGTGAGCGTGTAATTGGTGAGCTGGTATCTAGGATCTTTCCGTTTGGACATTCCACACGCCCCCAAGGGATAACACGGGCCTCGCGGGCATCGTTTCCGTAGATGCCCGCCTTGAGCGGTTGGGCAGCACGCTGACCCCAGATTTCCCGTCGTAGGTGCGCCGGCACCCAAGGACAAAGGAGACCGAGTTGCCAACCATTGGCCTCTGTCATGCCGCGAGGCCAAATAGGTGAGACCTTCTCCGTCACCGCGCCTTCATCGCCTCGTTCCATGGCCGGCTGGGCGTTCCGGTGACAGCGCCCTTGATGTCGAAAGGCTTTTGCCAAGGGCCCATAACCGAAACTGGGCCAGGACTGCCCGCGGATGGCCTTGTCTTCCTCAGCTTCCGGATAGATTCAATTGCAGGCGTTCAAGGTAAAGCCCCAGAAGTTGTCTTTTTGATACCGGCGGTCGTCAGCAGGCATGAAAATTGGAATCTTTGGCGGCGGGCTGGGTTGGGGGCCGGGCTCACGATAAAAAGCAGACAGTGGCTTCAGCCTCTGTACTGGGGGAACTGGATCTTCTCCACCATTGTGACATATCCGCCGGGATTGATCAAGCTTGGGTTCGGAATACTGCCAGGCTGAATGGTAGTCAGCGACCTGAAATACCTTAATCAATGCCTGCAGGCTTCTCGCCCTTCCAGCCTGGACCGACGACATTGTACTTTCGGCCTTGCGCCGCGTGGCACGGGCTGCCCAGATAAGCCCGTAGTTGTAGTGTGCTGTTTCAGTAAGAACATCACCGCGAGTAATAGCGGGTCCTGACGGCCGGTATGGAGACACCC